>Ga0075467_10001146_pt1 | contig 21953 bp, 22 predicted proteins | sample DEB08_DNA_9_FD_75067 | JGI IMG/M metagenome (GOLD analysis project Ga0075467, IMG submission 75067) | Aqueous microbial communities from the Delaware River and Bay under freshwater to marine salinity gradient to study organic matter... | ecosystem: Environmental > Aquatic > Marine > Coastal ... | reverse complement strand
TTTTTCCCACTGCTCATGGTGTGGCACTGCCTCAGTTTCAAGGAATTTGCGCACTGAGTCGCGGAACATATCGTGGTCAGAATCATATAAGTTACGTGGGATCATATTCGAAGTCTCTCTCTATCCTTTTTAACGAGTACCTTAAGCCATTTTCATTAAATAGCCATCAAGGCGAACCAGTATGATTTATTGCGCGCCTTGAAGGGGTGACTCTGGTGACAAAAGGTGAAATTTTAATGACCGCAGCGTTCTCACTCGCATTACACATCAGAACAGCTGACCGGCTCCAATAAAGACTAGCATGCCGGCGCCAACCGTCCAGTAAATATTGGCGGTTTTATAGGCCGCAGTAATAGCAGCGGCCGCACCCCAGAGATAAGGGTTGGACATACTCAGGTAGAGTTGATCGCTGCGCACAAACAGAATCGGCGCCAGAATAGCGGCCAATACCGAGGGTCCGCTGTAACTCAATAGCAAACGCAAATTGGGCCCAAGCCGAACGGGCAGCCTACCCTCAAGGAACAAATAGCGGGTGGCAAAGGTGACGCAGGCCAGCAGTAAGATGGTTAGCACTGTCATACTGCGGCCCCTAACTTACTGACACAGAAACCGACCATCATTGCCAGCAGCGCAGCGCAGATCAGTCCCAGCTCAAAATGCCACAGCGTGAACCAGACCGAAGCCGTCGCGGCGGTTAACACAGCTGCCAGCGTCGCCAATGATTTAATACCGGGAACGACGAGCGCGATAAAGGTGGCAGCAATGGCAAAATCGAGCCCCAGATTGGTCAGGTCGGGCAGCGAGGCTCCGGCAACAATGCCGATAAAGGTCCACAGATTCCAGGCCAGATAAAAACTGCCGCCGGCAGCCAGTGCATAGCAGAGGCGCAGTTTGCCGAGATAGGCGCGGCGATGACCCGATAGGGCAAATAACTCATCGGTCAGCAAAAACCCAAGGGTGATACGCCAGCGCAGCGGCTGCGGGCTGAGACGTTCACGCAGCGACAGGCCATAGAGAAAGTGCCGCGAGCTGATAATAAAGGCGGTTAATAATACTGTCAGCAATGAGCTGTTATCGGCGATTAATTCAATGGTCACAATCTGCACCGCACCACCAAAAATAATCGCCGAGAACATCTGTGCTTCGAGCCAGCTAAAACCGCGCTGCACCGCCAGGGAGCCAAACAGGATACCCCAGGGCAACACCGCCAGACTCAGCGGCAACATATCTATTACGCCGCGCAGGGTGGCAATTTTGAGTGCTCGTGACTTGGCTCGCATAATTCGTTTTAACTGTTTACGTTAGAAAAGCAGCTTAGACCAATTTACGCAGCAACCACTGCGGCATGAGGTCGGCCACAAACGCCACATAGCGCCAGCGCTTGGTGATAAAGATATGGTTTTTCTTTTTCAGTAAGCCTGTGACCATCTGGGCAACGCCCTTTTCCACTGGCGCCATCCACATCGGGTTGCCATGGACCATCGGCGTTTTCACAAAGCCAGGCTCAATAGTAGTAATTGTAATCGGCAGTCCGCTGCGGATCGCACGCTGACGCATACCGGCGAGATAGTTTGAAACAAAGGCTTTGGTGGCATGATAGGTGAGGGTCTTGGCACCAAAAATATGCGCGGCAACCGATGAGATACCGGCCAAATGACCTGCTCCGCGCTGGGAAAAGTATTCCATAGCAACAATCGATAGGGCAGCAAAGCCGCGCACATTGACGTCGATCATTTCGCGCTCAGCCGCCCACTCAAGCTTCTGCTCAAAAAGGCCAACACCGGAACTCAAGACAATAAGCTCGACATCGCCCATGCGGGCAATCAGAGCTTCCAGTTCAATCTGCGACTGTTCCGCCTGACTAACATCTGTAGCCTGCACAAAATGGGTGCCCGGCAGTTTTTCCACTAACTCATTCAACAGGCCTTCACGGCGCCCCATCACACCGACTTGATAACCTTTGTCCGCCAACTGCACGGCCAACTCCCAACCAAGCCCGGAACTGGCGCCAACAATAATTGCCTGCTTCATACGTCTCCCCCACCGCTGCTTTTTAAGCGATTGTTTTTATTATGTTGATCGACCGCTGAACCGCGGCACGGAAAGCGCTTAGTGTAACCAAATAAGTTCTGGCTGGCGCTTAGAAAATGGCTTTTTTAACCCGGCGCGCATCGCTGCGTCGGGCCATAATATATTCCACTCGACCATCTGACATCAGCCGACTCTTGTCGATTTCAAAACACTTTAACAAGCTGTCTAGATCACGCTGAGAATAGGAAAAAATGGGCTTCTGCTCACCGCTGCGCAGACATTGGCTTAATTTATCGGCACCCAGCAAACCATAGGAGGCATTTGGCAGTTGACTGCGAGCATTGAGGACGCCGAGACCATAACCACGTGTGTGACTGGCAATATGTGGCTCGAGGGCCTCGGCAAAGGCCTTGAGAAGTGCAATATCGAGATAATTAAAGAAATCCCAGAACAGGCAGACGTCGATCACAGTATCCAAATCGAGGCCAAGTGCCTGCCTAAATTGGGCGACCAACTCATCGTGACTGAGGTTGTCACTGATCTCCGAGATAAACGACTCGGAGTAGAGGTCGAGAAACACTAACTTGCTTTTAAACTGGCTAAACCAGTCTACGGTTCCCGCCGTTGCCAACCCAACGTCAAGCACCACCAGCTGCTTGTCGGCCTGAACAGGCTGACAAACCATTGCCGCAAGATTACTACTCAGCTCTGTGTACTGGCTATAGCCCTGACTTTTTGCGGCAGTAATCATTCAGATCTCTCCTCCCACCTCTACCAAACTATAAGCCGAAAATCTGTACGCAGGGCCTAATATCAAACGATCTAGATCAGGACACTTTCGATTTTTCTACTGAATCACCGTCGGTCGTCAGCAACTCACCACTACCACCGACAAGCCCCTTGATCGGCGACTCGACTATGTTCTGGTCGCCCGGATCCATTTCGATACTGCCTTTAAACTTGGCACCATCTTCCAGCGTCACGCGAGGAGCATCTATATTGCCAAGGACATGGCCAGTTTTGGAAATAATGACTTTTTCACCACCGGACACATCACCTTCGACCTGACCATCAATGCGCACGGTTTTGGCGGCAATATTTGCCTTTAACACGCCGGATTGACCCACAATCACTTCATGATCCACAGCCATAATTGTGCCGGACACATTACCTTCAATCAGCAGATCTTCGCCGCTAGTTATTTGACCTTCAATAACAACCTTGGAACCGATCATGGCTAACCCTCCTGTCGAGATCGAATCTTTATTCGTCACTTCGTCTAAACCATCAGACGGTTTACCTGATGTGGAATGGCTTGCTTCAGCGTCTTTTTTAAAATTAAACATGGAAAATACCAATCAATAATTTTACACGGCTGAACACTCTATCAAGATAATTTCAATTCATCCAGTTTATATCGTCGGCTTTAGTAGACATGCGACACAAAAACATGCTTTCAAATCAGACGTTGAACTGCTCAATTTGCTGTTGAATATCGAACCACTGCTCTTCATTTTCACTGATTGCTTTTTTAATCTCGACTTGCAGCGCAAGCTGCTCTTTTAATAAAATTTTATTCGCGTCTGTGTAAAGTTCGCTATCAGCAAGGCGGTGGTCTACGGCGCGCAACTGCACCTGGCATTTTTCAATTTTAATCTCTAACTGAGATAATTTTTTGGTTAACGGTGCGAGTTTTTTACGCGCATCGGCAGCCTGTTGGCGCTGTAATTTTTTTTCAGCCGCACTAAGCCCTTCTACCACAGTCACTTCTGTAACTACCGGCTCTAGCATTTCTTCTTTTTGCTGCGCAGAACTGGTCGGCACTCGATTATAATTTTTCAACCACTGCTGATAATCTTTCAGATCGCCCTCGAATTCTTTAACGCTGCCGTCTGCTACCAAATAAAACTCATCGACCGTGTTGCGCAGTAGATGGCGGTCGTGAGAGATCACCACCAGCGCGCCTTCATAGCCCTGTAGCGCCAGAGTCAATGCATGGCGCATTTCCAGATCCAAATGGTTGGTCGGTTCATCGAGCAATAATAGGTTGGGTTTTTGCCAGACAATTAAGGCTAGAGCCACGCGAGCTTTTTCACCACCAGAAAATGACTTGATTGGCTCCAGCGCTTTATCACCATGAAAATCGAATCCGCCTAAAAAATTACGCAACTCCTGATCAGTTGATTTTGGACTGATGCGCTGTAAATGCAAAAAGGCACTGGCCTGCAAGTCTAAAACTTCCAGTTGATGTTGCGCGAAATAACCAATTTTTACATTTTCACCGTAGACTCTTTCGCCATTGACCAGATCCAAGTCGCCAGTCAGGCTAGAAATTAGTGTCGATTTTCCCGCACCGTTTGGCCCCAATAATCCAATTCGTGTTCCCGGTTGCAAATCAAAATTCACCTGCGACAAAATAGTTTGATTGTCATAACCTAAATTGGCCTGACTTAAATTCGCCAATGCACTGTGAGCTTTTTTTCCCGATGCAAAACTAAAGTAAAACGGCGAGTCGATATGAGCCGGAGCAATCTCTTCCATGCGCGCCAGTTCTTTGACCCGACTTTGCGCCTGCTTGGCTTTCGATGCTTTGGCTTTAAAGCGAGTAATAAAGGCTTCAACTTCTTTGCGACGTTTTTGCTGTTTTTCAAAACTCGCTTGCTGCAATGCGAGACGCTCACCGCGCACACGTTCAAAGGTTGAGTAATTGCCTTTGTAGGCATTGGTCTTGCAATGCTCGACATGGACAATTCGATCGACAACATTGTCGATAAAATCGCGATCGTGAGAAATAATTAACAATGTGCCGGAATAGCTTTTCAACCACTGTTCCAGCCACAGTGTTGCATCCAAATCGAGGTGGTTAGTTGGCTCATCAAGGAGCATCAAATCAGACGGACTCATCAGTGCCTGAGCAAGATTGAGGCGAATGCGCCAGCCGCCAGAAAAACTGTTGACCGGACGTTCCAGTTCCGACTGGGCAAATCCCAAACCATGCAATAATTGCTCGGCACGATAATGAGCGTCAAAACCATTAGCGCTGTCCATTTTTTCATATTCGAGCGCCAGGCGATTGTGATCGTCATCCAATAGCGCTTTTTCGATCGCTCGTTCAATCGTGCGAATCTGCGGGTCGCCATCGAGCACGAAGTCCACGGCAGTGCCCTCCGAGTTGGCCAATTCTTGAGCCATGTGCGCGATGCGCCAGTCTGAGGGAATAAAAAGCTCTCCGGCATCGGCACTGATTTGCCCCATCAACAGCTTGAACAGGCTCGACTTACCGCTGCCGTTGGCGCCGATAATGCCGATATGCTGCCCCGGATGAACGACCAGTTCGGCATTTTCCAGCAGTACTTTGGTGCCGCGACGCAGTTCAATGTCAGTTAATGTAATCATAGAGTGGTTATTACCAGTGAATTATTCAAGACCGAGAAAGCCACCGGACTGGTGACTCCAGAGATTGGCGTAGAGCCCGTTTGCGGCAAGCAGTTGTTGGTGCGTGCCCTGCTCAACGATCACCCCCTGATCAAACACAATTAGTTTATCCATTGCCGCAATGGTGGAGAGGCGATGGGCAATCGCAATCACGGTTTTACCCTGCATAAGCTGATTGAGACTCTGTTGAATAGTCGCTTCAACTTCGGAATCCAGTGCTGAGGTGGCTTCATCGAGCACCAGAATCGGCGCGTCTTTTAACAGTACCCGAGCAATGGCGACGCGCTGACGCTGACCGCCGGAGAGGGTAACACCACGTTCACCAACATGGGCGTCATATCCACGCCGTCCGGTGTTGTCGCGCAGACTGAGAATAAACTCATGCGCTTGAGCCTGCTTGGCAGCGTCAATCATCTGCTCTTCGGTGGCATCGGGGCGGCCAAACATAATGTTCTCGCGCACCGACCGGTGCAGCAGCGAGGTATCCTGAGTGACCATGGCAATATTGCGCCTCAAGCTGTCCTGCGAGACATTGCGCAGCTCCTGCCGATCAATGCTCAACGTGCCACTCTGGGTATCAAAGAAACGCAATAATAGATTTACCAGACTTGATTTACCGGCTCCACTGCGACCGACAATACCGACCTTCTCGCCCGCAGCAATGGTCAGATTAAGATTATTAAAGACCATTTCATCGTCGTTATAGGCGAAATTGACGTCCTTAAATTGAATCTCTCCGCGCTCGACCTGTAGCTCTGTAACCGAGTCATTATCAGTGATGGTCTGAGGAATCGAGATTGTATTGATGCCGTCCTGAACAGTGCCGATATTTTCAAAAAGGCTGCTGATCTCCCACATAATCCAGTGCGACATACCAGTCAGGCGGATCGCCAAACTCATCACAATGGCAATGGCTCCAGGCGTAATAGCGCCATGTACCCAGAGGTAGATACCCAGTGCCGCAGTGCTGAACACCAAAAACATATTCAGCGTCCACAGCGTAATATTGAGCTTGGTCACCAAGCGCATCTGCGGGTGCACTGTGTTGAGAAATTCGCTCATGCCCTCTTTTACGTAGGCAGATTCACGAGAGCTATGAGAAAACAGTTTCAGCGTGACGATATTGGTGTAACTGTCGACAATACGGCCCGTCATCAGCGAGCGGGCATCGGCTTGCACCATAGCGATATTTTTCATCCGCGGCACAAAGTAGCGCTGTACGGCGATATAGGCCAACAACCAGATCAGCAGTGGCAGACACAGACGCGGGTCGGCAGTGGCGACCAGAATTAGCGCAGTGACCAGATAGATAATCACAAACAGGATGACATCGAGCAGCTTCATCACCGTGTCACGAACGGCCAGCGAGGTCTGCATCACCTTGGTGGCAATGCGTCCGCTAAATTCATTCTGAAAAAAGCCATAGCTTTGATTTAACAGGTAGCGATGCGTCTGCCAGCGCACAGACATTGGTAAGTTGCCCATCAACGTCTGGTGCACGACCAGCGAACGCGCGGCGTTGGCCAGCGGAATCACCACCAGCATAAACACACTCATGGCTAACAGGGTCGGCCAGTTATCGGCAAAGAAGGTGTCGGGTTGACTGCTCGTCAGCCAGTCGACCACCTGACCGAGAATGCCAAATAGCATCGCCTCCGAAATCGCGGTGATCGCTGTCAACGTTGCCATCAGCAGCAACCAGCGCTCCATACCACGGGTATAATAGCGGCAGAAGTCGTAGATTCCGCGGGGCGGTTGCTGGGGTGAAGAACCCGGAAACGGGTTCACCAGACGCTCAAAAAAACCGAACATTTAAGATCCTATTGTGAGGCAAAGGGGTGCATAATCGTCACATAAACTTGCGCCGCGCATAATAACAATTTCCAGACCCCGTCAGGAGAAACAAATGCTATTTCAACGTTCTATTTTCATTAAGACAATCTGCCTCGCGGTAATATTTATGTCAGCGCCGCTTGCGGCCATCGATCTTGAAGCAGAGCGAATGATTAATCATCTTGCGACCCTGCAGTTCGATAAACTCGGCAGTCCTCAGATTAAGAGTGATTCGATTAAACCGGTGCTGGCTGGAGTCGATCGCCCGCATCGCCTATTAGTGATCGCAGTTGAATTCCCAGAGCTCGGTTACGATCGCTTTGCCAATGACAAAAACCCCGCCAGCAAAAACCGCAACTATCTGCAAAAGTTATTATTTGGCGGCAGCGTCAAGCGCCCCAAACCAGGCACCCTGTCACACTACTACCGCCATCAGTCCAAGGGCGCTTATAACGTCACCGGCAATGTCATGCCCATCGCCAAAGTCGATAAGCCGCTGGCGCATTACGGTCGCCCCTTACAAAATGCCGATGGCAGCTGGCGCAATGACAATCATACCGATGACCTCGTGGTCGATGCTCTGCGCGCCGCTTACCGAGACAACCCCAAGTTTCCGTGGAAAGATTACGATATCTGGGATCCGCAGGACTTTGATGGCGATGGCAATCGCGCCGAGGCCGATGGTTATCTCGACCACCTGGTGATCGTCTACGCCGGCAAAGGCCAGTCTTCGTGCCAGGGTCTCTACAAACTCGGTGAGAAATTTACTGTCAATGCCGACAGCAGCGTATTTGATACACTGCCGACTGCCGAGCAGGACTGTGCCGATCGCATCTGGCCTCATCGCGGCTCACTCAATCGCGACCTCGGCAAAGGGCCCGCTATCGAGGGCATGACCAATGGTCGCGGTGGGTTTGAGGTCGAGGAAGGTCTCTGGCTCTATGACTACAATATGCAGTCTGAGTACACCGAGGTATCGACCTTTATTCACGAGTTCGGTCATTCACTGGGACTCCCCGATATTTACGCGCGCTCAACCAACAACTCCACGGCCTCCTGGGAGGCCATGTCGTCGACCGCCTCACCAGAGCCACAGGAGCTCAGCAGCTGGTCGCGAATGGTGCTTGGCTGGCTCAATCCCTGCGTCGTCAGACCGCCCGCTTTCGGTGGCGACAAGCGCAGTTCGATGTACTTAAAAACCATGAATGACTGGTCGAACAAGGTCGGCGCTGAGAACAGCCAAGGCGTCTGCGATGCAACGATGATTATCCTGCCGCCAAAAATGCGTGAACTGCACCTCGGACCCTTGACCAGCAAACAGGGCCAATACGCTGCCTATACAGGTCAAGGCAATGACCTCAATCATTTTCTTAGCCGCAGCTTTGATCTGCGCCAAAGCGATGACGAGCAGCCGCTAATACTCAGTTTTGACACCTGGTTTAAAATTGAGTCGGACTGGGATTACCTCTATATAGAAGCCGCAACCGATGACGGCGAGTATCAGCGTCTGTTGCCGATCGATAAAGACAATGCCGCGGATACCGCGAGTACCATGCCGTCGAAAAAAGGCCACGAGGGCGAAGGGTCGCTACCCGGCTTTAGTGGTCGCTCAGGCGATATGGACGGCGATGGCAAAGTTGAAATTGCTGACGGCTGTGACCCCTCAGCCAGCAAGGTCCTGGCCGAAGATCGGGTTGGTAGTGCCGCGGTAGATGCCTGCGAAACCGCGCAGTGGATCACGGCGAAATTTGATCTCGACGCCTATCGCGGCAAACAGGTTTCGATTCGCTTTCACTACTTTGCCGATGGTGCGGCAGTGGAAGATGGTGCACTGATCGACAATATTATCTTCGATGCAGTGGGCTACCGCGAAGATTTTGAAACTGGCGCTATCAAGGGCTGGAGCAGTGACAGCTTCACCCTGAGCAGCGGCCATCACCGCATCGCCGTGCCGCATTTTTATCTGCTTGAATATCGCGACCCTTACGCCAGCTTTGAGCGGGTAAAAAATTATGATGCCAGCATCGCCAAACCGGGCTTTTCCTTCTTTAAGGATACAGACGGTGAGATGAAGGCCTTTAATGCCAACTACCGACCTGGCGTGCTCGCCTGGTACTTCAATGGTGAATACCTGTGGAGCCAAAATGAGCCGGCGCAGTTTGGCCCCGGCAATGGCTTTTTATTACTGGTCGATGCCAACCCGCAGGAATTTAATCTGCCCGGTGTGCCTCAACAGTACTATCAACAGCAGAATGACTGGACCTTCTATCAGTTTGACGAAGCCGCCCAGCCTTGGCTGCATGAGAACTTTGTCGATGTGATGTGTCATCAACGCCGTGCGGCTTTTTATGCCAGCGATGTCACTGCCGAAGATCGTCAACGCTGCAGCCAGTCGCTGGTGGATGGTCTGCCACCCATCGAGTCACTGAGTTGGGATGGTCGTCAACTCATGTTCGGTTACACCTTGATCAATGATCTGTTGCCCGGCGCCGAGCGCCTGAAATACAAAGGGGTCTCGTCGCTATTTGATCTGCGCATTCGTCAAGGCAAAACTGAGTACCGTCTCTATGATCGCGCGTTGCGCAATCGTCACTCCGGTGATGCAGCCTTTGCTCTGGAAGCTTTTGAGAAGGGAACCTCTGTCTACGCCATCGAAGGCGATAAGCTAGTCGAGCAGAGTGCCAGCCCCTACCCAGCGGTCAGTGAATTTAGCGATGCGCGCCCCAACCGCTATCAAAACCCCAAGCTGCCGTTTGGTGGCGCTAATATTCCCGAGATGGGGTTGCGCTTTAAACTTGGCGAGCCAGCGCCAGAGGCTCCAAGTGAAGCGCGGGTAAAAGTGGTTATCGATTGGGATCAGTAGCACTTATTGCGGTGTTTTAGATCAATGACGCCAGCGTCATCGCAGAGTCACCGTCCTGCCAGGGCGGTGACTTTTTCATTGCCGCCAGAAAGAGTTCGGACTTAAGCAGCTGATCCAGCCAGGCACGCAATTTAGGATAAGGAGATTGATCAAACCAGTCTTTATCGACAAAGGCGAATTGGCGCACAAATGGAAAAATCGCAATATCAGCCATGGTTAATCGCTCGGCGAGCAGATAGGGTTGCCGGGTCAATAGCCCTTCAAGCTCAGCGAGAAACACTTCACCCTGCGTACGATACTGCTGTTGGGATTCGGCAGGAAAGCGCTGCCAGTATTTATAGTGATCGAGATCGGCTTTAAACGGACCATCGTTGCGTGCAATTAAATCGTCAATGGCATCAGCGAGATCTGCACTGCACCAACGCTCTGGGTCGTTCTGGGCCAGCGCCCAGTGCATAATTTCTCGACTCTCATCGAGCACACTGGTATCGCCAAGCTGCAACACTGGCACCGTGCCCTTGAGCGAAATCACCAACATTGCCTGAGGCTTTTCCTTGAGCAGGACTTCACGCAACTCTACGTTTATACTCGCGTATAAAAGCGCCATCCGCGCCCGCATTGCATAGGGACAGCGACGAAAAGAATATAAAATCGGTAAATTTGTCGGCAAAAGTGCTCCGCGGATAGGCCAAAAACAATAACTCTAAGCAACCGGAAGAATAATACCCTATGTCTATTAACCAAGTATCCAACAAACCCTACGACCTGATTGTTTTTGGCGCCACCAGCTTTGTCGGACAAATCCTGACTCGCTATTTAGTCGAGACTATAGGTGCCAATGGTGATGTCTCTTGGGCCATCGCATCGCGCTCAGCGACAAAATTATCCAGCTTAAAAGACTCCCTGGGCACCGCCGCCAGCGAACTGCCTGTTTTGATTGCCGACTCTCACGATGAGGCCTCGCTGCAAGCTCTGTGCGATCAGACAGGGGTGATTATTTCCACGGTTGGACCCTATGCCCTGTATGGCGAACTGCTGATCAAGGCCTGCGCAGAATCAGGCACCGACTACACCGACCTCACCGGTGAAGCGCATTGGATCGAGCAGATGAAGGACAAATATAATCAGGCCGCTAAGGCTAGTGGCGCACGTATCGTCAACTGCTGTGGTTTTGATTCGATCCCCTCTGATATGGGCGTGTTCGTCATGCAACAGCAGGCGCAAGCCCAATTTGGTCACCCCATGCCTCACGCTAAGCTGCGCGTTAAAGCCATGAAAGGCGGAGCATCCGGCGGCACTATCGCGAGCATGATCGAGGGGCTTAAAGCAGCCAAAGCAGACCCTGCACTACGCAAAAAAATGGCCAATCCTTACCTCTTATGTGGCAGCGATCATCAATACACCAACCGCGCCCTGAGCGTCTCAAGTCCGCAATTTGATCAAGACTTCAACTGCTGGATTGCACCCTTTATTATGGAAGCGATCAACTCGCGGGTGGTATTGCACTCCAATGCATTGCTCGATATGGCCTATGGAAAAGATTTCTCCTACAGCGAAGGCATGCTCACCGGCAAGGGTTTAAAGGGACGCATCGGCGCTATTTTATCAACAGTAGGATTTGGTCTGGCCGGCGTTTGCCTCTATTTCAGCCCCACCAGAGCACTGCTGGAGAAGTGTGTCTTACCCGCACCCGGTGAAGGCCCGAGCCCCGAGGCGCAGCTTAATGGCTATTTTGATGTGCGTGTTCATGGTCGTGATGATCAGGGTAATCAGCTCACCGTTAAGGTGACCGGTGACCGTGATCCAGGCTATGGCTCAACCGCGAAAATGCTCGGTCAGGCGGGACTCTGTTTAGCCTTTGATATTAGCAAAGAAGACCGAGCTGGCGGCTTTCTCACTCCGTCTGTGGCCATGGGTAATGCTCTGTTGACGCGCCTGGAAGCGCATTCAGGGTTGACGTTTGAGGCTTGTGACTAGACTTCCGGTTATCCGAGCGAAGCCAAAGGATCTCATCGCAAATGGATTGCGATGCTCAACTTCGCTTGGCATAAGAAACAGTGAAGGGAATTTAGAGACGCACCGAAATGCCGCGCTCGGCCATATACTTCTTAGCCTCTGGCACAGTGTGCTCACCAAAATGAAAAATACTCGCCGCTAGCACAGCATCGGCCTTGCCCTCGATAATGCCATCCACCAGATGTTGCAAGTTGCCAACGCCACCAGAGGCAATCACCGGCACATTAACGGCATCGCTGATGCGCGAGGTGAGGTCGAGGTCAAAGCCATTTTTGGTGCCATCGCGATCCATGCTGGTGAGCAGAATCTCACCAGCACCATAGGCGGTCATTTTCTCTGCCCATTCAATTGCGTTTATGCCCGTTGGCTTGCGTCCGCCATGGGTAAAGATTTCCCAGCGCGGCTGCTCGCCCTGCTCAACCTGCTTGGCATCAATCGCCACCACAATACATTGCGAACCAAAGCGCTGCGCCGCTTCGCGGACAAATTCAGGGTTGTGAATAGCAGCAGAGTTGATCGCCACTTTATCGGCACCGGCATTAAGCAGATTGCGAATATCCTGCAACTCGCGCACACCGCCGCCAACGGTCAGGGGAATAAAGACCTGCCCGGCCATGCGCTCGACGGTATGCAGAGTGGTATCGCGCGCTTCATGACTGGCGGTAATATCGAGAAAGGTGATTTCGTCGGCGCCCTGCTCATTGTAACGGCGCGCCACTTCTACCGGGTCACCGGCATCGCGGATATCGACAAATTGCACCCCTTTAACCACGCGGCCTTTGTCGACATCCAAACAGGGAATAATGCGTTTCGCCAGACTCATTTCTCTTCCTTAAACAGATGCCCCAATTTACCGGCCTTGGTGGACAGGTATTGCACATTATGCGGATTGCTGTCGGCCTGAATCGGCTCGCGCTCGACCACATTAATACCCATCTCTTTCAGCGCGTTAATCTTGCGTGGATTGTTGGTCATCAACCTGACCTGGTTAGCACCCAAATGCTCGAGCATCGATGCACAGATCGAATAATCGCGCATATCAGCACCAAAGCCCAGCCGCTCGTTGGCTTCCACGGTATCCGCACCCTGATCCTGGAGATTGTAGGCACGGATTTTATTTACCAGACCAATACCGCGACCCTCTTGACGCAGGTAGAGAATCGCGCCGCGACCGAGCTCCGAAATGCGCTTCATCGCCTCTTGCAGCTGTTCGCCGCAATCGCAACGCAAACTGCCCAGTGCGTCGCCGGTCAGGCATTCGGAATGAATTCGAATCAGCAGCGGCTCAGCGCTGGCGGTGTCACCCATGCTGATCGCGATATGCTCTTTGCCCTTGAACGGATCTTCAAAACCGTGGATATCGAAGGTCCCCCAGCGAGTGGGTAATTTTGAGGATTCGATAAAACGAAGTGCCACGGTTTTCTCCATAAGATCAATCGGCCGCGTATTGTAGCTTCAACACCCAACCAGTAAAGTTTTAAATAAGCCCGCTTGCGGTCAACAAAGTAATAACGCCCGCAGCTGCGAGGCCGGCAATTACGTCATCGATCATAATGCCAAAACCACCTGAAACGCGTCTATCAAGCCAGCTTATTGGCCAGGGTTTTAAAATATCGAACAGCCGAAACAGCACAAAACCGAGTATTAATGACTGCCAGGTAACGGGCAGCGCAGCCATGGCAATCCAGAAGCCGACAAACTCGTCCCAAACAATACCACCGTGATCATGGACACCCAATCGATCGGCCGCACGGCCGCAGATCAGAATGCCTGCGACTGCGGCGATCAAGACCACAACCAAATAGGTGCTTAGCGGCAGTTGCGCCAACAGCCACCACAGCGGAATCGCCGCTAGCGTGCCCATCGTGCCCGGCGCTTTCGGTGATAGACCACTACCAAAACCAAACGCCAGCATCAGTGTCGGCGAGCGCAGCAATTGAGCAAATGTCGGATTAGTGTCCAAAATGGTTGTACCCCGGCTTTTCTATGGCCAGTAGATTATTGTCTTTATCTATCACTGACACAAAATCAATTGATTCTATATTTTTCTCAATCGTGCCAATTCTACAGGCATCGAGGTCACCCTGCTCAATCCAGCGCTCTAACATTGGCAACTGGCCGGGAGAAATCGTAAAGCAGAGCTGATAGTCGTCACCGCCACTCAGTGCCCAGCTGAGCGCATGATCGGCAGACAACTGCCGGACATCTGCGGCGATTGGCAATTGCTCTGCGCGAATCACCGCGGCCACGCCACTAGCCTTGCAGATATGGCCCAGATCAGCCATTAAACCATCAGAGACATCAATGCAGGCACTGGCAACTGAGCGTAATTTTAAGCCGGTCTGTATCTGTGGCTGAGGACAGTAAAATCGTTGAAGTAAGCGATCACTGTCATCATTAAACCCTTTTTTAGAGGATATTAAACTTAAAGCAGCTGCGCCATCACCCAAACTGCCCGTCACAAACACTGTATCGCCAGGCACCGCGCCCGCACGAGTCAGGGCTGCACCAACCGGTGTTTCACCGAGCAGGGTTAGGCTGATGGTTAGAGGTCCGCTGGTGGTATCGCCGCCGACTAGAGCGACGTCATACTGGTTGGCAATAACCGCTAGACCGGCACTAAACTCGGCGAGCCATTCAGCATTGGCTTGCTCGCGAGGGAGGGTTAATGCCAGGGTAAACCAGCGCGGCTGTGCGCCCATCGCAGCCATATCACTGAGGTTGACACAGAGTGCACGGGTGGCGATCTGCCGAGCACTGGCTGTTACCGGGAAATGAATCCCTGCAACCAGTGTATCTGCAGCCATAACCAGCTGCTGACCGGGCGTGACGTTAAGGAGTGCGGCATCATCACCAATACCCAGCGCCACACCAGCCTGACCGGTGAGGTCGGTAAAATAGTTGGCGATCAGGTCAAACTCGCCGGGTTGAAGCTTGAGGTCAGACAGGTTAAGTCCTCTCTATGTTCTTTAAGAGCCGCGGCACTCAATTCTCTGGGCTGCAGCGCTGCAGACAAACCAAACCCTAGGCGCGCTTATTGGCAGTGACTTCAATGCTGCGCTTAGCGATGGCGACGCGGTCGAGAATGCCATTAATATATTTAAAGGCGTCGGTGGGACCAAAGGTTTTGGCCAAGTTAACCCCTTCATTAATCACCACTTTATACGGCACATCGATGCGGTAGAGCATCTCATAGGTGGCTATGCGCAGTATCGCGCGAGACACCGGGTCGAGCTGGTCCTGCTGGCGATCCAAATAAGACTCGAAAGTAGCATCGATTTCAGTCAGGTTTTTCGGCACGCCAAACAGCACTTCATGAAATAGCTCTGTATCGACCGTCGCCATATTGTTATCGGAGTGAAATTCCGCTTCGATGTCGATGAGATCACAGCCACCAACGTCCCAGGAGTAGAGCGCCTGAGCCAGCAGTCTGCGCGCTTTTTGGCGCATTTTAGGTTTCGACATCTATTCGGCGCCCTGAATTTGCTTGAACACGGTTAATAACTCAAGAATGGTCAGCGCCGCTTCTTCACCTTTGTTTTCAGGGTTATCGCCAGAGCGATCCAGCGACTGCTGCAGGTTATCAGTGGTCAAGAGTCCAAAGGCAACCGGAAGATCTTCTTGCAGCGCAACTTCACCTATGCCTCTCGTGGTCTCGGAGCAAACATAGTCAAAGTGTGGCGTGTCGCCGCGAATCACACAACCGAGCGCAACGACCGCGTTATAACGCCCCGTTCGAGCGGCGCGCTGACTGGCCAAGGGCAGCTCAAAGGCGCCAGGCACGCGAAACACATCCAACGCAGCACCCTCGATACCGTGGCGAGAAAATGTGCGCACAGCGCCCTCTACCAGACCATCGGTGATCTCAGCATTCCAGCGCGCAGCGACCACTGCAATGCGCACAGGACCGACGTTAAAGTTACCCTCTTCGGGTCTATATTCACTCATGCTTTGTTCCTGTGGTTATTCGCACTCGACATGCTCAACGACTTCGAGATCAAAGCCGGAGATGCCAGTAAATTTAAATGGCGCGCTCATCAGGCGCATTTTCTGAACACCAAGATCGCGGAGAATTTGCGATCCGGTACCCACCTGTTGATAAACTACCTCGGTCGCTGGCTGCGCGCGCAACTGTTCCGGATTGAGAATCTGGCCGATACTGCGATCGATATCCTCAGACGATTCCGGATAGTAAAGCAACACCACCACGCCACGACCTTCAATGGCTACGCGCTCAAGGGCTTTGTGAAACGACCAGCTCTTAAACGTGCTGGAGTCTTCAATAGCAAGTAAATCACGCGCCGATCGGTTGGTATGGACGCGCACCAAAGAGGGCTCCTCGGTGCTCACATCACCCATCACCAAGGCGAAGTGCTTTTCACCACGCGCATTATCGAGGTAGGTTTTTAGCGTGAATTCACCGAAGCTAGTACTTACTTCGCGCTCACTTATACATTGGGTGGTCTGTTCGGTAACCAGTCGATGGTGAATCAGGTCGGCGATGGTACCAATCTTGAGATCGTGTTTCTGAGCGAACAGTTCGAGATCGTCGCGACGCGCCATGGTGCCGTCTTCATTCATAATTTCAACAATCACCGCGGCCGGTTCAAAGCCCGCCATTTTTGCCAGATCACAGCCAGCCTCGGTGTGGCCTGCGCGACTGAGCACACCGCCGGGCTGAGCCTTGAGCGGGAAAATATGCCCAGGCTGAACAATATCCTCAGGTCGCGCACTGCTGGCAACGGCAGCCTGCACAGTACGCGCGCGATCCGCGGCAGAAATACCAGTGGTGACGCCTTCGGCAGCCTCAATCGACAACGTAAACGGCGTGCTGTGGCTGGAATTGTTATTGCTGGCGTTGACCATCATCGCCAGATTTAACTGTTTGCAGCGGTCTTCATGCAGTGTCAGGCAGATCAATCCCCTTGCATAGGTGGCCATAAAGTTAATATCCTGAGGGCGAACCATCGGCGCCGCCATCACCAGATCGCCTTCATTCTCACGATCTTCATCATCCATCAAAATAACCATCTTGCCCTGACGAATATCTTCGACCAGCTCTTCTATTGTATTAACTGCCATTTTTATTCTCTTCCGATCCTAACTAGATGTGTTTTTTAATTGACGCTGTCGGCGGCCTTGTCACCGAGCAGCAGGCGCTCAAGGTAACGGGCGACCAGGTCAACCTCAAGGTTTACTTTGCTACCGACCTGATAATCACCCATGATTGTGTGAGTCATCGTGTGCGGCACAATATTCAGCTCGAACTCAGCACCGTCGACATGATTGACCGTTAAGCTGGTGCCATCGACGGTGATTGAGCCTTTGTGAGCAACGTATTTGGCCAGCTCTCGCGGTGCGCGAATACGGAAACGCCAAGAGCGCGCATCTTCGTGCAGGGAAACCACTTCACCGATACCATCGACATGACCAGAAACAATATGGCCGCCAAAGCGATCTGACGCCTGCATCGCCTTTTCTAAATTGATGCGGTTGCCGGGTTTTAGGTTGCCGGTGGTGGTAAGCGTCAATGTCTCCACCGAAACATCGGCGACAAAGCCATTTTCAGTCAGTTCTACTGCCGTTAAGCAAGTGCCGTTACAGGCGATGCTGTCGCCGAGCTGCACATCGCTCATACTGAGACCGCCGGCATTAATACTGAGCCTCGCGTCACCACCGCGCGGTTCGAGTTCGGCGAGTTCGCCTATTGCGCTGATAATTCCTGTAAACATAGTTTTAACCTGTATTGATCAATTTTTTACGTTGCTACCCTCAGCCCAGTCCGAGGATCGCGGCAACCTACATGAGTCCCCTCCGCTGCGCTCGCTCAGGATGATCATAACGCCATTACACATGGTGTTATGATCAATAATCCTTATCCGGCCTCAGGGTAATACGGATGTCCTCACCAATCTGGCGTATATCTTTTACCGCGAGCGCTAAATGCGCGTCAATTGTCTGTATTGGCAGCTCAAACATTGGCCGCGCAGCGCTGCCAAATAGCTTCGGTGCCCAATAACAGACCAGCTCATCGAGCAACCCTTCAGCGACAAAGGCACCCGCCAGTCCGGCGCCGGCTTCAACCATGACGTTATTACATTCTCTGCGTGCCAACTCGAGCAATAATTCATAGAGATCAACGTGACCATCGCGAGCGGCGAGAAAGACGACCTCGGCTCCCGCGGTTTGCAGCGCAACCGCTTTTTCACGCTGTTCGGGGCCATCCATTGTGGCGACCAAGGTTTTGCCCGGTTGCGCAAACATACGCGCCTCGGCACTCATCTTTAAATGACTATCAACCACGACGCGCAACGGCTGACGCAGGCTATCTTCGACACCGACATCCGCATTAGTGATACGCACAGTCAGCGAGGGATCGTCCATCAACTGCGTGCCGATGCCGGTAATAATGGCGCAGCTGGCAGCGCGTAGGCGCTGCACGTCTTTACGCGAGGCTGGCGTGGTAATCCACTGACTCTGACCGCTGGCCATCGTGGTACGACCATCAAGACTGGCCGCGGTCTTCACCAGCACCCAGGGCAGACCCTGCTCATGGCGTTTAATAAAACCTTTATTAATTTCTCGCGCCTGGTCTTCGTATAGACCACAGACCACTTCGATACCGGCATCTTGCAGCAGCTCAATACCATCGCCGGCAACTTTTGGATTGGGGTCTTCGCAGGCGATCACTACGCGGCTAATACCTGCATCAATAAGCGCTTGAGCACAGGGTCCGGTCTTACCGGTATGACTACAGGGCTCGAGGGTGACATAGGCTGTAGCGCCTTGATTAATAGCGCCTTGAGTTCCAGAGACCGCATTCAACGCTTCGATCTCAGCATGATGGCCACCGGCGGGGCGCGTATACCCCTCACCGACAACCTGACCATCAACAACCAACACACAGCCGACACTGGGATTGGGGCTGGCTGTATAGCGCGCTTTGGCCGCCAATTCGAGCGCCCGCGACATATGCTCACGGTCTGCAACAGAGTACGTCATTAGACTTTCGTCGCAGTCGGTTTTAAAGCGCTCAAGCGATTGAGCTCGTCTTGAAATTCGCTGAGATCTTGAAAGCTGCGATAGACCGAGGCGAACCGGACATAGGCAACTTCATCCAGCTCGCGCAATTTGACCATTACCTCTTCACCAATCATCCGCGAGGAGACTTCGCGCTCACCCGTAACCTGCAGAAAATGTTTAATTTGCGTCAATGCGACTTCAATCTGTTCAATCGACACCGGGCGTTTTTCTAATGCTCGCTGCAAACCAGCCCGCAACTTGTGCTCATCGAAGGGCTCACGGGTGCCGTCGGTCTTAATCACCCGCGGCATCACCAACTCGGCCATTTCATAGGTCGTAAAACGTTCGCTACAGCTGAGACATTCTCGGCGACGCCGCACCTGGCCACCGTCGGCGACCAAACGTGAATCGACGACTTTAGTGTCATCAGCATTACAAAAGGGACAATACATGGCTGTAGATCAAAAAAATGGGATGGCATTCTACCATAAGATAATGCTCTGGAAGCTATTACAGATTATCCATAGGGGCTAAGCCAACATCCTCACCAGAGTGGATATAGCGGACTCCATGATCGCCGATAATACAGCGATGCCGAGGTCCATTCAGAGCACCATCGCGGACCTCGTAACCAGCGTCACCCGGGTATAACAGCACCGCGCTATCCGCATCCCGAGCCACTCTCGGCGTCACCCAGTAGGGCTCGAACACACGCAGACGTTCCAGAGCTTGGTCGGCGCTCGCACACTGCTCGAGCAACTTAAGACTCATGTAGGTCGGCGGCATCATATCGAGCTCGCCTGACTGATGACGGCTGATGCCCTGGCTCGGCGTCAGCCATTGAAAATCGTGAATTTCGCCATCATCGATCACCACATCCGACTCGGCCTCACTCACCACGGCAGCAAAGAACCAGGTGGCAAAGCGTCTCTTTAGATTTTCCGGCGTGGTCCAATGAGCAAAATGGACCAACTGCTGTGAGTCTAAAATCAGCCCGCACTCCTCTTCACACTCCCTGACCGCGGCGACCCGAGCCGCTAACTGCTCAGCCTCCAGCCCAGTGTTATCGTCGCACTCACTATCAGTCTGATCAACAGCACCGCCGGGAAATACCCAGGCACCGCCGGCAAAGGCCAACTGGGCATTGCGGCGCAAAAGCAGCACCTGCAGACCCACTCGCGCCTGACGCATTACCATAACGGTTGAGGCGAGCCGCAATTTGGCGTCGGATGTACCTACGAATTGCAAAGAATGGATTTCGCTCACGCGCGAGCCTCTAAAGTTATTTTTTTATCGTTTTTAGCAGCCCTAGTTAAAAACAAAAAAGCCCTGCAGTAAACAGGGCTTTCTCAACCTAGTTATTGCGCCAGTCGTTAACCATAAACTGGGAAGCGCGCACAGATTTCCAGTACGTTAGCCTTAACTTGCGGAATAACCTGCTCGGCGGTGCCGTTTTCGAGGCTATCGAGAATATCGCACATCCACTGAGTCAGCTGAACCGTCTCTTCGAGACCAAAACCTCTGGTCGTGATCGCTGGCGTACCGACGCGCAAGCCCGATGTCACAAAGGGAGAGCGTGGATCATTGGGCACGGCATTTTTATTGACCGTGATAAAGGCTTCACCCATGGCGCGGTCGGCATCGGTGCCGGTGTACTCTTTGCCGATCAGGCTGACTAGCATCAGGTGGTTTTCGGTGCCGTTGGAGACAATATTGAATCCGCGCGCCATAAAGGTCGCTGCCATGGCCTTGGCATTGGCGATAACCTGCTTTTGGTAGTCGACAAACTCTGGGCTGGCGGCTTCTTTAAAGGCTATCGCCTTGGCGGCGATCACGTGACACAGCGGGCCACCCTGGCCACCAGGAAAAACTGCCGAATTACATTTTTTCGCCACGTCTTCATCATTGGTAATAATGATTCCACCGCGCGGGCCGCGCAGGGTTTTGTGCGTGGTTGACGTCACAACATGAGCATGTGGCACTGGGTTGGGATAGACGCCGGCGGCAATCAAGCCAGAGACGTGGGCCATATCGACCATCAAGTAAGCGCCAACCTTGTCGGCGATTTCGCGGAAACGCGCCCAATCCATAATGCCGGAATAGGCTGAGAAACCAGCGATAATCATTGCCGGCTTGTGTTCAATCGCCAGCGCTTCAACCTGATCGTAATCGATCAGACCGGTCTCTGCGTTGAGGCCGTACTGAACCGCATTGTAGAGTTTTCCGGAAAAATTCGGCTTGGCACCGTGAGTCAGGTGACCGCCGTCGGCCAGGCTCATACCCAGAATCGTGTCACCACCTTTAATCAGCGCTAGAAAGACTGCACTGTTTGCTTGCGACCCGGAGTGCGGCTGGACATTGGCAAATTTTGCGCCGTAGAGACTTTTCAATCGATCGATCGCCAGCTGCTCTGTGATATCAACATACTCACAGCCACCGTAGTAGCGCTTACCGGGATAACCTTCGGCGTATTTATTCGTCATCTTGCCACCCTGAGCAGCCATCACTGCCGGGCTGGTATAGTTCTCGGAGGCAATCAACTCAATATGCTGTTCCTGACGCTGATCTTCCTGCTGCATGGCTTGCCATACTTCAGCATCAAAATTTTCAATAGTCTGGTCTTTATCGAACATGGTTGGCGGGTTCCCTTTTATGTTGTGACAGTTAAAATTGCAAGTTTTAAAAACGGCTGAGAGTTTAACCGATACGGCATTGTGCCGACAGTCAAAATCGCTTTTCAAAGGTCATTTTT
>Ga0075467_10001145_pt1 | contig 21968 bp, 20 predicted proteins | sample DEB08_DNA_9_FD_75067 | JGI IMG/M metagenome (GOLD analysis project Ga0075467, IMG submission 75067) | Aqueous microbial communities from the Delaware River and Bay under freshwater to marine salinity gradient to study organic matter... | ecosystem: Environmental > Aquatic > Marine > Coastal ... | reverse complement strand
CCGCGCATTGGCGCTGGCGTAGCGCATATCGGGGGCAAAGAACCCAAGGCTTTGATAGCCCCAATAGTTGCGCAACCCGCGTGAGACGAGGAAACGATCGTCGATAAAGCTGTGGACCGGCAGCAGTTCAATCGCCGTGACGCCAAGCCGCAGAAGATGGTCAAGCATCGGTTTAGCGCAAAGCCCAAGGTAGGTGCCGCGCAGGCCTGCCGGAATATCCGGGTGCTGCATGGTCAGGCCTTTGGCATGGGCCTCATAGATAACGGTGTAAGTATAGGGATGGTTTGGGCCGTGGGTGGCCGGATCGGAAGGTGCTGTGACCACGCATTTGGGCATATAAGAGGCAGAATCGCGAGCATCAAAGGCAAGATCGGCGCGCGCGGCCCCCACCTTGTAGCCCATCAGCGCATCAGACCAACGCAACGCTCCTGCACACTGCCGCGCGTAAGGGTCAAGCAGCAGTTTGTTCGGGTTAAAACGGTGGCCTTGTTCGGGCGCATAAAGGCCGTGGACGCGGTAGCCGTAAAGGGTGCCATATGGCAGGCCCTCGATCTGCGCGGTCCATACATCACCTTGGCGGTCTGGCATTGGGATACGGGCCTGCTCGCGCTTGCCATCGGTGGCGTAAAGGCACAAATCGACCTGCGTGGCGTTCGCCGAAAACACGGCAAAGTTGACGCCTTCAGGTGTCGGCGTGGCCCCCAAAGTGGTGGCGCTGCCAGGACGTGCGTTTGCGGTGGGCGCTTGGGTCACTGGGCAAGTCCGGCGTAAAGATCACGGTAGCGCTCGGCGCTTTGCGCCCAATCCACCGGGTGGCGCATCGCGTTTTTGACCATTTTGTCCCAGATTCTTGGATCGCCGTGCAGGCGGATCAAACTTTGCATAGCCAGATCAAAGGCCGGCACATCGGTGGGGTGAAAGGTGATGCCCGTGGCCACGCCTGTGGCAAGCGCTGCGGGGTTGGCGGTGATCACGGTATCGGCAAGGCCACCCACTGCTGCAACCACTGGCAAGGTGCCATAGCGCAGCCCGTACATTTGCGTCAGGCCACAAGGCTCAAACCGCGAGGGCACAAGGACAGCGTCACCGCCTGCAAACATCCGCTGGCTCAGGTCTTCGTCATAGCCGATGCGCACGGCGACACGCCCCGGAAATTGAGTTTCCAAGGCGCGCATCTGTGCCTCAAGTGCGGGGTCACCGCTGCCCAGAACGGCAAGTCCGCCACCCGCGGCAATGAAATTTGCGGCGATATCGGGGATAAGGTCGATGCCTTTTTGATCTGTCAGGCGGCTGATGATGATGGCCAAAGGACCGGGAACATCTAAGCCTAATTCATCGCATAGGGCCGCGCGGGCAAGGGTTTTACCTTTAGGGGCGCGGGCAGAATAAGGGTGGGGGCCGTTTTCGGGCGACCAGACATCGGTATCAACCCCGTTCAAAATGCCCGACACATCGGTGGCCCTAGCGTTGATAACGCCTTGTAACCCCATGCCAAATTCTGCACGGCGGAGTTCGCCCGCATAGCTGGGCGAGACGGTGGTAATCTTGGTTGCGGTGATGAGGCCGGCTTTCAAGCTCGACAGGCCACCGAAATATTCCAGCGCATCGGGATAGAATTGATCGGTCGGCAAACGCAGAGCACCCAATTGCTGTGCGGGGGAAAACCCTTGAAATGCTATGTTATGAATGGTCAGAATGCTGGGTACCGCCCCTCCTGAATAGGCGAGGTATGCTGGTGCGAACCCTGCTTGCCAATCATGCGCGTGCAGCACATCGGGGCGCCAACCGTCGGTCAACCCGTCCCGCGCAATTGCGGCTCCTGCCCAACTGAGGGCAGCAAATCGGATGTCATTGTCGGGCCAATCGCCGCGCGGTCCGGAATATGGCCCGCCCTCACGGTCATACAGATGCGGCGCATCCAGCAGCAACATGCCGATTCCGGCCACCGCACCTGCAAGCACCCTGCCCGGCCCGCCAAACAGATCAGGGTCAGACCAAACAACAGACCAGCCTTTGCATCGGGACAAGACACTTCGGTATGCAGGCATTAACACCCGCATTTCCCAACCCTGTGATGCCAACGCATGGGGCAGCGCGCCAACCACATCGGCCAACCCGCCTGTTTTCAACAGCGGTACACATTCCGATGCAACTGAAAGCACGCGTCCCATCTTAAGCCTCTTTTTCTGTTCAAAAATATCCTCGGGAGGGGGTTTAAGGGGGAGGGCAGATAGCCCTCCCCCTTTCGGTTCCCGCCACCGTTGCCCTAACCTAGTTTGCTTGCCCGCGCATCCAGCATATCTTGGGTGATCAGAACCACCCCTGAATCGGTGCGTCTGAACCACTTGGCGTCCAGCTCCGGATCTTGGCCAACCACCAAACCGTCAGGGATAATCACTCCGCGGTCGATCACGCAGTTTTTCAACTCGGCCTTGCGGTTCACGATCACATCGGGCAACGCGACCACATATTCAAGGCTTGCAAAGCTGTGGGTGCGACAGCCGGTAAACAGCAGGCTGTTGGATACGGATGACCCCGAAACGATGCAATCGCCAGCGACAAGGGACGAAACAGCCGAACCGCGACGGTCGTCTTCGTTGTGGATAAACTTCGCTGGCGGTTTGATTTCGGCATAGGTCCAAATCGGCCAAGCATTGTCGTAAAGGTCCAGCTTTGGCACAAAATCGGTCAAGTCGATATTGGCCTGCCAGAACGCATCAATCGTGCCGACATCGCGCCAATAGGGTTCGGTTTCCAAGCCACTGGTCACACAGCTTTCGGAAAAGCGGTGGGCCATGGCCTTGCCGTTTTTCACGATGTCGGGGATCAGGTCATTACCGAAATCATGGCTGGAATTGGGGTCCTCAGAGTCGCGGATCAAAAGGTCGCGCAAGAAATCCCAGTTGAAGACATAGATCCCCATCGAGGCGAGCGCCGATTTGGGATCGCCGGGCATATGGGGGGGATTGGCTGGTTTTTCCAAGAACGCCGTCACGCGCAGATCGGCATCGACATCCATCACGCCAAATGCCGTTGCCTCGGCCAAGGGGACGGTCAGGCAACCGATGGTCACATCGGCACGGGTTTCCACATGCTGTTGCAGCATGATCTCATAATCCATTTTGTAGATATGGTCGCCGGCCAGAATGACTACATACTTAATGCCATAACTATCAACAATATCAATATTTTGCGTTACGGCATCGGCGGTTCCCAGATACCATTTGTTTTCGGACACGCGCTGGCTTGCGGGCAGGATATCAAGATATTCGTTCCGCTCGGCCCGGAAAAAGCCCCAACCACGCTGCATGTGGCGGATCAAGGAATGCGCCTTGTATTGGGTCGCGATGGCCATTTTACGGATACCCGAGTTCAACGCATTGGACAGTGCAAAGTCGATGATCCGGGTTTTGCCGCCGAAATAAACCGCAGGTTTGGCGCGTTTGTCGGTCAACTCTTTCAACCGGCTGCCGCGGCCACCTGCCAGAACGAAGGCCATGGCCTGTGACGATAGCCTTTGGTTTGCGCGTGGTTCCATGGGTTCTCCCCTTCCCTAAAATGCGTATGCCCCCGGTTTGGCCCGGCGGTTAGTGTTTGGCTTGTTGAAAAAAGACGGTCGAAAGAGGTGGTAGTGTTATATGGGCCGATTGGGCATGGCCGTGGCTAGGGGTTGCATCGGTTGTGACGCCACCCAGATTGCCCCGGTTTGACCCGCCATAGCGGGCCGCATCGGTATTGAGCACCTCCGTCCACGCGCCTGCATTGGGCAGACCAAGGCGGATGTGGCGCTCAACCGGTGTAAAGTTGCAGACCACCACCACGGGCGGATCACCCGCCTCCCCGCGTCGGGTAAAGGCATAGGTGGAGCCGTCCGCATCATCGCTGGAAATCCAGTCAAACCCTTGAGGGCGTGTGTCATGGACGTGCAAGGCAGGGGTTGAGCGATAAAGGTGGTTCAAATCACGGACCAGCGTCTGCATGCCGCGGTGGGGTGCGCCTGCATCGCCATCAAGTTCGTGCCAATCAAGGCTGCGGGCATGCGCCCATTCGCCGTTTTGGGCAAATTCGCAGCCCATGAACAAAAGCTTTTTGCCCGGATGGCCCCACATGAAGCCGTAATAGGCGCGCAGGTTGGCGAATTTATCCTCTCGGCTGCCCGGCATTTTGGCCAGCATCGACCCTTTGCCATGCACAACCTCGTCATGGCTGATGGGTAGGATGAAGTTTTCGGACCATGCGTAATGTAGGCCAAAGGTCATTTGGTGATGGTGGTGTTTGCGGTGAATTGGATCGCGCTGCATGTAAGACAGCGTGTCATTCATCCAGCCCATGTTCCATTTGAAACCAAAACCAAGCCCGCCGTGATCGACGGGCCGCGAAACACCGGGAAAGGCTGTGCTTTCCTCGGCAACGGTCATCACACCCGGTACTTCGCCATAGGCTGTTATATTCATGTTTTGCAGAAGGGCTATCGCCTCATAATTCTCACGCCCGCCATCGAGATTGGGCACCCATTGGCCAGCCTCACGGCTGTAATCGCGGTAGAGCATGGAAGCCACGGCGTCGACGCGCAGGCCGTCGAGGTGGTATTCTTCAAGCCAATAGAGGGCGTTGGAGATCAGGTAATTTGCCACCTCTACCCGACCATAGTTGAAAATCAAGGTGTTCCAGTCCTGGTGGAAGCCTTCGCGGGGGTCGGCGTGTTCGTAAAGCGGCGTGCCATCGAAACGCCCAAGGCCGTGGGCATCGGACGGGAAATGGCCCGGTACCCAGTCAAGGAGAACACCGATGCCCGCGTTATGCGCCGCATCCATGAAAGCGCGAAATTCGGGGGGTGTACCGTGGCGAATGGTGGGGGCAAACAGGCCTACGGGTTGATAACCCCATGAACCATCGAAGGGATATTCGCTGATCGGCATCAACTCGATATGGGTGAAGCCCATGTCGGTGACGTAAGCGACCAGTTGGTCGGCAAGTTCGGTATAGCTGAGCATCCGGTCGCCGGGGGCACGTTTCCATGAGGCCAAGTGAACCTCATAGACAGAAATAGGGGCATCGGTGTTTTGAGCCGTGCCACGGGTTTTCATCCATTTGGCATCGGTCCAGGTCGGGTTGCGCAAGTCGCGCACCACCGAGGCATTGGCTGGCGGATGTTCAGAGCCGTAGCCGACTGGGTCTGATTTCAGCGGCATTACCGCACCGTCGGGGCTGCGGAGTTCATACTTGTAAGCGGTGCCTTCGGTTAAATCAGGGATGAATATTTCCCAAACGCCGGTTGGGCCACGGCGGCGCATGGGCGCGCGGCGGCCATCCCAAACGTTGAAATCCCCTACGACCGAAACGCGCTGGGCGTTGGGGGCCCAGACAGCGAAATGAACGCCGCTGCTGCCTTCATGCGTGATCAGATGCGCGCCGAGCACGTTCCAAAGGCGTTTATGCGTGCCCTCGCCCAACAAGTATTCATCCATCTCGCCCAAGACGGGGCCAAAGCGGAAGGGGTCGTCAAAGGTCCAGTCGGCACCGCTGCCTGTGGCATGCAGGCGGTAGGCAGATTTTTCGGGCAGTTCGGCGGTGAAAAAGCCGGGGACATCCTTGAACGGTGTCGCCTTGATTTTGGTGTCTGCGAGGACAGTAAGCGTGTCTGCGCCCGGCACAAACGCTCGCAGTTGCCAGCCCTTGCCATGGGCATGCAAGCCAAGCACCGAAAACGGGTCGCCATGCGTGCCTTGAGCGATGGCGCGGGCCGTGTGGATCGCAAGCGGTGCGCTGTCCTTTGGCATAAATCCCCCTTTAAGGGCCCTTTCAAAGGGCCGGTGTGACCGACCAGATATCTGCCATATAGCCACGGATTGTGCGATCGGACGAGAAAAATCCAGACCGGGCGGTGTTTAGAGCGGCCATACGTAGCCAGTGGTCACGATTGGCATAAGCCGTGTCCACTTTGGCTTGTGCGGCGAGATAGGCATCAAAATCAGCGGCCACGAGGAAATAGTCGTGATGCCAGACGCGGTGCACCAGATCATGATAGCGATCGGTTTGACCGGGAGAAAACTGCCCTTCGGCGATGCCTTGCAGCACGGCTTGCAAGACAGGGCTTGCCTCAATCGCCAAGCGGGCATGGTCGGGGTTTTCGCGGCGGGTGACAACCTCGGCGGCGGTCAGGCCAAAGAGGAAGAAGTTATCCGCGCCGACCTGTTCCAGAATTTCTACATTTGCGCCGTCAAGCGTGCCGATGGTGAGGGCGCCGTTCATCATGAACTTCATGTTGCCGGTGCCGGACGCTTCTTTGCCCGCCGTTGAGATTTGTTCCGAGAGGTCAGACGCCGGGATCAGGCGTTCGGCCATGGAGACATTGTAATTCGCAGGATAGATGACTTTCAGGCGGTCGCCCACTTCTGGGTCAGCATTAACAACGGATGCCACATCATTGATAAGGTGTATGATTTCCTTGGCTACGAAATAGCCGGGTGCTGCCTTGCCGCCAAAGATTTTGACGCGTGGCACCCATGGGGCGTTTGGGTTGGCCTTGATCGCTTGATAGCGCGCGATGGTCTCCAAGATGTTCAAAAGCTGACGTTTGTATTCGTGGATCCGTTTGATCTGGACGTCAAAGAGTGCATCGGGGTTGACCTTGACGCCGCAATCAGAAGCCAGCCAATCGGTCAGTGCCGCTTTGTTCTGGCGCTTGGCCGCGTCGAAACTTGTACGAAAACCGGCGTCTTCGACATGGGATTCCAGTTCCTTCAGGCGGTCGAGGTTATCTTCCCACCCTGCTCCAATGGTATCGGTGATCAAGCCTGCCAGCGGTCGGTTGGCCATGCGCAGCCAGCGCCGCGGGGTGACGCCGTTGGTTTGGTTGATGATGCGGCCAGGGTGGAGCTTGTTGAGTTCCGGAAACAGGTTTTGTTTGACCAGATCGGAATGCAGGGCCGAGACGCCATTGACCCGATGCGCGGTGATAAAGGCCAGTTCGCCCATCCGCACCTCGTGGTGTTTGACGATGCCTATGTAATGGGGCCGATTGGGGTGGGCGCGGCGATGCGCGCTGTCGATTTGTTCGACGATTTGCATGTGGCGCGGCAAAACGGTGCCAAAGGTGAAGGTCGCCCATTTTTCAAGCGCTTCGGGCAAAAGCGTGTGGTTGGTATAGCCAAGGCAGGCTTGGGTGGTTTTAAGCGCCTCGTCAACGTCTAGCCCGTGTTGATCGACCAGCAGGCGGATCAGTTCGGGGCCAGCAATGGCGGGGTGGGTGTCGTTCATCTGGATAGCTGCGTGATTGGGCAGTGCGCGGACATCAAGGCCAGCGGCAGTGTGGCGGCGCAAAATGTCTTGGAGCGCGGCCGATGTCAGGAAAAATTCCTGTTTCAGTCGCAGTTCCTTGCCTTGATAGGTCGTGTCATCAGGGTAAAGGACGCGGGACAGGGTGCGGGCCAGCGCCTCGGGCTCGGCCGCGGCGGCGTAGTCACCGCGGTTAAAGCGTTCAAGGTCAAACTGGGTGGTCGCCTTGGCCCCCCAAAGGCGAAGGGTGTTGGCCCATTTGCCCTGCCAGCCAACAACAGGCATATCATAGGCCGTGGCAAGGACAGTTTCTCCGGGAACCCAAAGATTGCCGTCCATCTCGCCTTTGAAAGGGATGGTATAGGCCGCCTCGGGGCGGGCAAATTCCCATGGGTTGGATTGCTGTAGCCAGTCCTCTGGCGTTTCGACTTGAAAGCCGCCTTCAAAGCGCTGGCGAAACAGGCCATGTTCATAGCGGATGCCATAGCCGTAGGCAGGGCAGCCAAGGGTTGCCATGCTTTCCATAAAGCAGGCTGCGAGCCGACCCAGACCGCCATTACCAAGGGCGGCATCGGGTTCATCCTCAATCAGCGCGCGGTAGTCTTGGCCAAAGCCCGCCATGGTGCTGCGCGCCTCGTCGTCCAGGCCCAAGTTCATGGCGGCATCTTCGAGAATACGGCCAATCAGGAATTCCATCGACAGATAATACACACGCTTGTGTTGTTGCGCCCAAGTGCGGCGGGTGGACGCGAACCAAGGGCCAACCACGCGGTCACGAATGGCGAATGACAGTGCCATGCGCCAATCATAGCGGCTGGCGTGATCGGTATCTTTGCCCAGTGTGAAGGTCAGGTGGCGGAGGACATCGTCACCCAAAGTGCCATGCATGGCCGAAGGGGCTGCGGCCTGAAGAGGTTTTAGCGGCGTGTTCACAATAGATTTCCTGCGAGTTGGGTGGGCCTGCCCATCGGGCAGTCGCGTGTCGTCTTGCAGTTTGGGCAAGCGGACGAAGATCGGCAAGTACACATTGCAAAAACGAAGTGTCGGTGTTGGCGTGTAGTGAGTGATAGCGCTAACAATGTCAATGCATGCGGCAAATTTATGCGGATCACATGATCCAAATCAATCGCTGCCTAATCATTTGGCAATAGCGGTAAAGGGACGGAAAGTGGGAGTACATACATGAGACTGACGGTTCGGACAAATCTTGCGCTGCGCGCATTGATGTTTTGTGCCGTAAATAATGGGCGGACGGTGCGCAAGGCCGAGATTGCCGAGGCCTGTGCTGTATCTGAAAACCATTTGGCACAAGTGATCCACAAGTTGGCGCAGGCTGGCTATGTGACTACAGTGCGCGGGCGCACGGGAGGATTGCACTTGCGGGGCGACCCGGCAGACGTTGGCGTGGGCGAGGTGGTGCGCTCCTTTGAAGGCTGCTTGGCGTTAACCGAATGTATGGAGCCGGACAGGGGTTCATGCCCGTTGCGCGAGAGTTGTGTTTTGAAAGATGTGTTTTTCGACGCGCAGGAGGCGTTTTACAGCGCACTTGATAAGTGGAGCCTCGCGGATTTGGTTGACAATAACGAAGGTTTGATCCGGTTGCTCAAAGTCGCCTGAAGGGGTGATATGTAGCAGATTTGTCGCGGACTGGGCTGAAATCCGCCGAAATTCGGGGGGATTTGCGAGGGCTTGAAGGGGGGCGGTGCGACACCCCCTTGTGGCGGTTCAAGCGCCCCGCTAAATCGTCCTAATCTTGCCATATTGCTGGATTTTAGTTGTCAGCAACGGACCTTAAAATTTTAGTGAACTGGCTGTTGCAAGGCAGCTCTCGCAATCGGAACAAAGATAATGTCGCAATCGCCCGCCTCCCAACAGCAACAAGGCAGCACCCCTGCCCCAACGACCCAGCAACAAGGCCAAGCGCCTGCGGCAGGCCAGCAGCAAGGCCAGACAGTGTTTCGCGATTGGGCTGCGATTTAAGCCTTGATCGATTTGGGTCTGGCGTGAATGGTTGATTGGGCCGCAAATGGCACCGATTGGACCAAAGTCATGACGACAGACCCCCTTCCTATTTCTACACTCCCCAATATGGGGCCTGCCACCGAGGCGGCCTTTGCGAAGGCAGGTATTAATTCGGCCCAAGAGCTGCGCGCGCTGGGGCCGGATAAGGCCTATGCGCGATTGCTGCAATCAGGGGCGGCACCGCATTTCATTTTCTATTATGTGATCGTGATGGGCTTGCAAGGGCGGCCTTGGAACGATTGCAAAGGCGCGGAAAAAGCAGCGTTGCGGGTGCGGTTTGATGCGCTGAAGGCGTGCCACGCGGCCCCAAAGCGCAACGAATTGGAAGCTGCGCTGGATTTTCTGGGGGTAGTTGAGCGTAAAAAATCCTAGCTTGCCATGGCCCGCAACAGCCGCGCGCGGGCGGGCGGAATATTTGCAGTCTCTACCCCCGTAAAGACGTGCATGGTGTGCAAATGGCGGTCGAACACTGCGTGATCGCTGACCCAACCGCCCATCGTCAGATAGCTGCGTAGCAAAGGCGGCAAGGCGGATGGGCCACATGGCTGCGTGTCAGGGGTTGCGGCAAGGGCAAACACTTCGGGCGCTTTGGGACGCGGGGTCCATTGCGGCGGTGCGCGGTGCTTGTTGTGAAGCAAGCGAAAGGCCGGTAGGTGCGCGGTCGCATCACAGCCGGGGAAGGAACTGCAGCCAAACAGCAGTCGCACACCCGTGCGATCGACCCATTGGGTAAGCGCGCCCCAAGCCACGCGCAAAATATCGGGATCATGTTGTGTGGGGTAGAGGCAAAACCGGCCGATTTCCAGCAATGGCCCTTGGAACCGGGTCAAAGCGGTCAGGTCATAAAACTGCGCAGAGTAGCTGCTTAGAATGTCTGGGCCTGTCGGCAATGGCAGCACCCGAAAGCAGCAGACAAGGGTGGCAAGCTGGGTGTCTTCGACCAGAATATGGGTGCAGCGTGAGTCAAAGGCGTCGGTATCGGGGTTGGCTTGCGGGCAAGTATTGGAGACGCCAAAGCACAGGCTGCGCAAGGCGAAGGCCGCGGCAAGGTCGTTGCTGTTGTGTGCGATGCGGGTAAGGTAGCGCCCTTTTTGAAGATGCAACACCGCAGTCTCCTCGGTCAGGGATCAAGATATTTGGTCCGAATATGCGGACGGCACTAGGGTGATGCAAGCCAATCTGGTGGATTGGCGCCGGATATGGGCAGCCGCGCGCGAATCGGTACTTAGCGCGGATGTGATATAGACAGCGACGGTCGGTGGAGGCGGGCGTAGAGCAAAGGGCTGGTCGTTCAAACGAACCAGCCCTTCGATATTTCTATGCCAGCGCCGTTATTTCAGGATGTCGCCTGCGCGTAGCCGGCCAGCGTTGCTGAACAACTGGCGCAAGAAACTGACGCCTTGGATGTTGCTGTCGGTCACGCGGCGCGACAACGGAACGATACGGCCCTCGGCCAGACCAAAGCGCTCGACGTTTTCGACCACGCCTGCATCGGTAAAGGTGATCGCAACCACTTGACGATCAACCTCTTCTGGCTTTTTCGGTCCGACTTGCTTGAACCGGCTCTGTACGTAATACCAGCCTTTGTCGTTCAGCAGGGCCGCCGCAGAGGGCCGCCCGATGATCGTGGCCACATCATTTTGGGTGGAAACACCGACCTGAATGGCCTCCATATCCACATCTGTCGGCACATAGCCGTGGTTGCGGTAGATGGCTGAACAGCCCACGAGCACAAGCATGCACCCTGCCATGACCATTCGCGCCATACGCGCCCGTATCTTGCCTGCCTGCACTTCCATCGCACCCTCTTGCCTATGAGGCACAAGCCCCGTATTCCGATCCGGTTTTCCGGCGTTCCCTTTGGCTTACAGAAGGATAGGCTTTTGTTCAAGAAAGGAACGCAATCTTGGGCAAACCTTGCGCCACGCATTCGTAGGCGCGCACGGGCTTTGCCTACTGAGAGACTACTTTACCCACTGACAGACTAAAGGAAGTAATATGACCCAGTCCAGCGACCCAGGCTTTGCACCGATCCCGCTGAGCGAAGAATTCAAGGCAGCAAGCCTGTCGAGCCGCAAGCCGAACCGGTTTGATCTGGTACCATCCGCGCAAGTGCGAGCGGCGGTGGCGCAGTATTTGGGAATAACCGCCATTCGCAAGATGCGGTTTGTGGGTGCGATCAGGCCCAAGGGGCGGCATGACTTTGTGTTGGAGGCTGTGCTGGAGGCGGTGGTTGAGCAACCTTGTGCCATCAGCCTTGAGCCAGTTGTGACCAACCTGCGCGAAGATGTGCTGCGCGTGTATCTGGCGAAATGGGACACACCTGCAAGCGACGAGATGGAAATGCCCGACGATGACACGACCGAAGCCTTGGGTGAGGTGATCGATGTGGGGCATGTGGCGGTTGAGGCGTTGTCGCTGGCGCTGCCACCCTTTCCGCGTGCGCCCGGTGCGGTGCTGGAGGTGGCAGAGTTTACGGCCCCCGGTACAGCCCCGTTACGCGATGCCGATCTGAAGCCCTTTGCAGGTTTGGCTGCGCTTAAGGCCAAGCTGGAAAACCCCAAGGATGGGTCGGAATAAGGAGAGTAGGCGAACACTTGCCCTGCCCGTTCGCGAGCTTTGGCAGAAAGGGCTTGCGCGCGGCAAGAATCGCAGTATGTTCCGCGCTCGTTTATAGAGTGGATCTAACGCGCCCAGACCATCGGGTTACTGCCAGATCCCCAAGGAAAATCAGGGCATTAGCCCGCAATATACCGAGGTCGAGACATGGCTGTCCCGCAGAACAAAGTCACCAAATCCAAGCGCAACATGCGCCGTGCTCATGATGCGCTGGTCGCATCGAACCCGGCGGAATGCTCTAACTGCGGCGAGTTGAAGCGCCCGCACCACGTTTGTGGCGCATGCGGTCACTATGACGCACGCGAAGTTGTAGCCTCTACACAAGACGTCGATCTGGACGAGGACGCGGCGTAAGCCGTTTGTCATTGCCCTGACGCATGACGATTAGCGCCGCAGACACACCTGTCACTACCGAACAGGGCCCTTCCGGGCAGTCTGCGGAGCGAATTGTGATTTCGGTCGACGCTATGGGCGGAGATCGTGGGCCTGCCACGGTTGTCGCGGGTCTTGTGCTGTCAGCCAATGCCTTTCCCAGAATCGGGTTCATCCTGCATGGGGATGAGGCTGTGTTGGCGCCTTTGGTTGCCAAACACCCCGTTCTTGCGGGTCGTTGCACGTTGCGCCATGCGGATCGCGTGGTGACAATGGATGACAAGCCGAGCCAAGTGATGCGCAACGGCGAAGGCACGTCGATGTGGTCTTGCATTGAAAGCATCAAGCAAGGCGAGGCGACGGTTGCGGTGTCTTGTGGCAATACCGGCGCGCTGATGGCGATTTCAATGATCCGCTTGCGCCGTCTGCCCGGTGTAACGCGACCTGCGATTGCGTGTCTTTGGCCGTCACGCAACCCTGGTGGCTTTAACGTTATGCTGGACGTGGGCGCGGATGTGAAGGCCGAGCCAGAAGATCTGCTGCAATTTGCTACCATGGGCGCATCCTATGCCCGCAACGGGTTGAACCTGAAGCGGCCGCGCGTGGGTTTGCTGAATGTGGGCACCGAAGAAAACAAAGGCCGACCAGAATTGAAACAAGCGTTTGACCAAATGCCCGGCGTGGCGGCGGTGGGGGACTTTGATTTTGTCGGTTTTGTTGAAGGTGGCGACATCCCGAGTGATCGGGTTGATGTGATCGTCACGGATGGGTTTAATGGCAATATCGCGCTGAAAACCGACGAAGGGACTGCCAAGCTGATCTCGGATTTCATGCGAGAGGCCTTGTCGTCTAGCCTGTTGTCTAAACTGGGGGCGCTGCTGGCGATGGGGGCGTTGCGGCGTTTGCAAAGGCGGATAGACCCGCGCCGCGTGAACGGTGGCGTGTTTTTGGGGCTGAATGGCACCGTCGTAAAATCGCATGGGTCAGCCGATGCGACAGGGGTTGCCGCGGCAATCCGGCTTGCCTTTGATCTTGCGAAATCTGGGTTTAACGAACGCTTGGCCGCACGCGTTGCAACTGCGGGCCGAGCGGGACAGGACGAAGCGGGCGAAGGCGTTTCGCAGAATGGTGGGACCACATGACGATTCGTGCCATTGTTAAAGGTGCTGGGCATTATTTGCCAGAGCGCGTGGTGCCAAATTCCGAATTTGAGGCTAGCTTGGATACCACGGATGAGTGGATTCGCAGCCGGTCTGGGATTGAACGGCGCCATTTTGCGGCGGAAGGCCAGACCACCTCTGATCTGGCAGTCAATGCAGCCGCTGCGGCGTTGGCCAATGCAGGGTTGGTCCCTGATGATATAGACGCGATTATTGTTGCGACCTCTACCCCTGACCTGACCTTTCCATCTGTGGCCACGATGGTGCAAGGCAAGTTGGGAATGACGCGCGGGTTTGCGTTTGACGTGCAAGCGGTCTGTGCGGGGTTTGTGTTTGCGCTGACGACGGCGAATGCGCTGATTCTGTCGGGCCAAGCCAAGCGCGTGTTAGTCATCGGAGCCGAAACCTTTAGCCGGATCATGGATTGGACAGATCGGTCCACTTGCGTGTTGTTTGGTGATGGGGCGGGTGCGCTGGTGCTGGAAGCAGAGACTGGAACTGGCGCTGTCAGTGACCGGGGTGTGTTGTCGGCGGATCTGAATTCGGACGGGCGTTATAAGGACATGCTTTATGTCGATGGCGGCGTGTCGACCAATGGGCAATCGGGCAAGTTGCGGATGCAAGGCAACCCGCTGTTTCGCCAAGCCGTTGAAAAGCTTGCTACAACTGCGGATGCTGCCTTGGAAAAGGTTGGGCTGACGGGAGCGGATGTTGATTGGATCGTGCCGCACCAAGCGAATTTGCGCATCATCTCGGCCACCGCGGCACGCATGGATGTGCCTATTGAGCGGGTGATTTTGACGGTGCAAGACCATGGCAACACGTCTGCGGCATCGATTCCTCTGGCGCTTTCTGTTGGTGTGGCGCGGGGCCAGATCAAGCAAGGCGACCTGCTTGTAACAGAGGCTATTGGTGGCGGCTTGGCCTGGGGAGCCGTGGTTTTGCGCTGGTAGCGCGAATTACTGCTGATTTCTTGCTGTAACTCTGCCTTGCAAGTCTCTGATATTGACTTGAGTTTTCAAACCGCGCATCCTTTGGAAAAACCTGGGGGATAGAATGAGTGAAAAAACTTTGACGCGGATGGATCTGAGCGAAGCGGTATTTCGTGAAGTTGGCCTGTCACGCAACGATTCGGCGCAATTGGTTGAAAGCGTTTTGCTGCATATTTCGGATGCATTGGCATCTGGCGATACGGTGAAGATTTCGTCCTTTGGGACTTTTTCGATCCGCGATAAAACGGCGCGTGTGGGCCGCAACCCCAAAACTGGGGATGAAGTGCCAATCAGCCCGCGCCGCGTTTTGACCTTTCGGCCGTCGCATCTGATGAAAGATCGCGTTGCAGCCGGGGGCAAAGGCTAAGCCTGAGGGAACGTGATGAATAAGTCGCCGGACGCGTTTCGCACAATTAGCGAAGTGGCCGAACTGCTGGACACGCCTGCGCATGTCTTGCGGTTTTGGGAGAGTCGTTTTCCACAAATAAAACCTGTGAAGCGCGCAGGTGGCCGACGGTATTACCGACCGGCGGATATGGCGTTGTTGGCAGGTATCCGCAGGCTGCTGCATGAAGAAGGTTTGACCATTCGAGGCGTGCAGAAAATCTTGCGCGAGCAAGGGGTTCGGCACGTTTCCGGCCTGTCTGAATACGAGGATGGAGAGGAGAATATCGATCTGGAAGTGGAAGACGTTGTCACCAAGGATGTGACAGTGTCGAACGCACCGATTTCTTTGTTTCCCGCGCAGCGTGGCAAGGACGTGCCTGAGGTAGTGGCACCTGCGAATGCCCAAGCTGAAGATGAGCCTGCGCCTGAAGAGGTGCTAGACGATCTTGACCGGATCGATGAAGCAGCCTTGCTGGCCGCCATTGAAGGGCCGCTAGAAGAACAGCAGGCGAGCCGTGAAGAGAGCCCGCAAGACAATCCGCAAGACGAAACGCCACAGGGAAGTGCCGCGTCAGAACCGCCAGTTGAGCAAGCCGCGGAGTTTCCGCCCGAAGCACCGCGCGAACAGTTGGCAGACACCGCCATTGCCACGCCGAGCGTGACCGAGGATGCAGCGTGTGCCGATGATGCGGGTTCGGAAAAGGGCAATGCTGCACAACCCGCCACAGAAGCCACAGACAGTGCCCCTGCCCCAGAGCCTGCGCCCGCACCGCCGCCTGTTCCCGCATCCTTGGAGATTACGGGGCATTGGTTGCCGGCGGATCTGCGCGGTTTGCGGCCTGGTGCTTTTGGGGATAAGCGTCCGCAAGCCGAAGCGTTATTGCAACGGCTAGAAGTATTGCGCAATCGGGTTGGTGATTTGGGCCGAGTCCCGCGCCGTTAAATCCAGCCGTTAATCCAAAGGAATGGTGCTTTCATGCTTGCCCCTGCCCGTAATATCAGTATGAAAGCGCCAGTGTCGGGCTATAGCGCAGCATGGTAGCGCGTTCGTCTGGGGGACGAAAGGTCGTGAGTTCGAATCTCGCTAGCCCGACCATTACCGAATACCGCCCGCCCTGTTTCATGCAGGCGCGGGCGGTTTCGTATCTGCGGCAGCGCCCCGCAAGGAGGAAGTGACGATGACCGGAGTTTTGCCATCCCAAGCCTTGCGCGGATTGATTGAGGCTGGTGCGATCACGGCCACACCCGCGGTGCGGCCAGATCAAATTCAACCTGCAAGTCTGGATTTGCGTTTAGGCAGCGTGGCTTACCGGGTCCGCGCGTCGTTTCTGGCAGGGCATGGCCGCACGGTGGCCGAGCGGATAGCCGAGTTTGAGATGCACCGGGTAGACCTGTCGCATGGCGCGGTTTTGGAAAAAGGCTGCGTTTATGTGATCCCCTTGATGGAGCGGCTGGCGCTGCCTGCAGGGCTGACGGCGGTGGCAAATGCCAAGTCATCGACGGGGCGGTTGGACTTGCTTACGCGCACGATTACGGACGGTGGCGTGGAATTTGATCGGATCGCACCGGGCTATGAAGGTCCGCTTTATGCCGAGGTCTGCCCGCGTAGCTTTTCCGTGCTCGTGCGGCCCGGAATGCGGTTGAACCAGATCCGGTTTCGCGATGGTCAGGCCGTGCTGGATGACGCGGCCTTGACCGCCTTGCACTGCGCAGCCCCTTTGGTATCAGGGGACGCGCTGATTTCCGAAGGCTTGGGCTTCTCGGTCGATTTACAGGCCGGCCACGATGATCTGGTGGGGTTTCGGGCAAAGCCGCATACGGGTGTGATTGATCTGGACCGGATAGGCCATTACCCCGCGCGTGAATTTTGGGAAGATGTGCGGAGCCGTGATGGCCGGATCATCCTTGATCCCGGTGCGTTTTATATTCTGGTCAGCCGCGAGGCGGTGACAATTCCGCCTGATTATGCCGCCGAGATGGCGCCTTATCTGGCAATGGTGGGTGAGTTTCGAGTGCATTACGCGGGGTTCTTTGACCCCGGCTTTGGTTGGGCCGAGGCGGGTGGTGCCGGGTCGCGCGGGGTGCTTGAGGTGCGCTGCCACGAGGCGCCGTTCGTGTTGGAACATGGGCAGGTTGTGGGGCGGTTGGTGTATGAGCGCATGGCGCAGCGGCCAGAGGCGCTGTATGGCACCGGGATCGCATCAAATTACCAAGGCCAAGGGCTGAAACTGTCCAAACATTTTCAGATGCCCGCTTAGGGCGGTTTAGCGGCCCAAGCGACGAGTCAGCCTGGCCGCATCGCGGGCGCGTTTGGCGGTGGCTTGGCTGGCGGCTGATTGATCGGGCCCAGTGTTGTTCTTGACTTTGGAAAACTGACTTAGACCTTTGTTTATCCCGGTGTTTACCAGACGGCGGATCACCTGATTTATGATAATGTTGATAATGCGCTCCATAGTCTAATCCTCAAAAAGTTCGCTTTGGCCCTCGAGGCTTTCGTCATCTTCATCTTGCGCCGGGCTTGTGACAAAACTAGGGCGATTGTCCAACAAGCCTGCGGCACGAAGCTCTTTTAGTCCTGGCAGATCGCGGGCGGATTCGAGGCCGAAATGATCGAGAAAGGTTTCGGTCACTACAAAAGTCACGGGCCTTCCGGGGGTCATCCGGCGGCGGCCAAAGCGGATCCATTCCAATTCTATCAACTGGTCTACTGTGCCGCGCGACACGGCCACGCCACGAATTTCTTCAATCTCGGCCCGGGTGACGGGTTGGTGATAGGCGACGATGGCAAGGGTTTCGACGGCGGCGCGCGAGAGTTTTCGGGCCTCGACAGACTCCTTGTGCATTAGGTGGCCAAGGTCGGGGGCGGTGCGGAAAGCATAGGCATCGCCAACCTTGACCAATTGAACGCCGCGCCCGTCATAGCGTTTGCGCAACGTGACCAAGACTTCGGCGGCGTCACAGCCATGCGGCAGGCGGGCGGTCAGTTCGGCCAAGGTCACAGGTTCGGCGCTTGCGAACAAAACCGCCTCGATCATGCGTTCTTGTTCGGCCTGTGGCGGGGCGGCGAAAAGGCTGTTGGTATCAGTTTTTGTTCGGGCTGGTTCTTGATCATTCATGTGCGACCCCCTTCGCGTTTGCGGACTTGGATCGGGGCAAAGGTTTCGCCTTGCCGTACCTCTAGCTGGCCTGCCTTGGCCAGTTCCAGAATCGCTGCGAAATGGGCGGCGGTGGCCGAGCGCCGACGCTGGGGGTTGGTTTCCCAGCCGGCGGGCAACCAACTGGTCAGGTCGGTCCATTGGCCGGCATAGCCTAGCAGGCCGCGCAGGCGCTCTAACGCCTCTTCCATTGTGAAGACGTTGTTGCGGTCCATGACAAAGGGGCGGAAATCATCGCGGGTGCGGATGCGGGCATAGGCTTGCATCAGGTCCATCAAGGTCGCGGAATAGCTGATCTTTTTGCGGCGCGTTACATCCTCGGGCAGGCCACGTTTGAAAAAGTCGCGGCCCATTTGGTCGCGCGCCATAAGCTGGGCTGCGGCCTCTCGCATGGCTTGCAGGCGTTCAAGTTGATAAGCGAGATGAGCGGCGAGATCTTCGGCGCTGGGGCCATCCTCGGTCGGATCGGGAGGCAACAGAAGGCGGGATTTGAGATAGGCGAGCCAGGCTGCCATGACCAGATAATCTGCTGCAAGTTCGATGCGCAAGGCACTGGCTTTGTTAACAAATACCAAATATTGTTCGGCCAGTTGCAGCACCGATATTTTGCGCAAATCAACCTTTTGGGTACGGCTAAGGGAGAGCAGCAAATCCAGCGGGCCTTCAAAGCCATCAACATCAACAATCAGCGCCTCGGCGGCAAGCCGGTCGGCGATGCTGTCACTGGTTTGGCCTTCTGTCCAATTGTCTGCCATTGCCCTACCCGCCCATCAGGCCCGAAAGGTCGGACCGAAGGGCTGCAATGTCAACCGTTTCTGGTGTGATGCGCTGTGCAAGGGCAACATTGGCGCGCGCAATTGCAGCGTCTATTAACTGGCCAGCGCCTGCGATGATCGGCTCCATTTCCTCAACTTTGCCGTTGCAATGAAGGGCAAGGTCTACGCCAGCCGCGATGGTTGCCGCGGCGCGAGCCTCAAAGCCACCTGTCAGCGCGTTCATCGACAGATCATCCGAGATCAGAAGGCCACCAAAGCCAATATCGTCGCGCATGACTTGTACCATTTTGGGCGAGGTGGTTGCAGGGTGGTCGGGGTCGATCGCTGCATAGATGATATGGGCCGTCATCGCCATCGGCAGGTCGTTGAGAGACTTGAACGGGGCAAAATCATTGGTGTTCAGTTCAGACCGCGTGGCGGTGACCATTGGTAAGTCTTTATGGCTGTCTTGAGTGGCGCGGCCGTGGCCGGGCATGTGTTTGACTACAGGCAGAACGCCGCCTGCCAGATGACCATTTGCGGCTGCGCGGCCAAGCTGTGCCACGATTGCAGGATCATCTGAAAAGCAGCGGTTGCGCAAGAATGGGTGTGTGGAGGCCGAGGCCACATCAAGGCAAGGGGCGCAATTGGCATCAATCCCCACGCCGCGCAATTCGGCAGCAATGATACGGTAGCGCAGTTCCATAGCACGGCAGGCGGCTTGCAGCCCTTGCCCCGGTTCGGCGCGTTCTGAGGCGATTTGCACCATATCCAAGGGCGGCAACCATTCGGCCCAATGAGGTGCGCGCAGGCGTTGCACCCGCCCGCCTTCTTGGTCGACAAAGATCGGGGCGTCACGGCCTACGCAGTTTCGCAGATCGGATGTAAGGGCGCGCAATTGCGCATGATCTTGCACATTGCGCGCAAAGAGGATGAAGCCCCAAGGGTTGGCTGTACGGAAAAAAGCAGCCTCAGTCGCGGACAGGGTTGGCCCAAGGCAGCCAAGAATTGTGGCGCCAACGCCGTTTGTGGTCATCGCACGGCCACGGGAATGCAGGCGGCGCGTTCGGCCACAAGGGCTGAGCAGAAGCGGCGCGAATCCGCCTCATCGGCAAAGCCCATCGCACGGAGGCGGTAGAACGTGCGGCCGCCGCTTTGTGCGGCTTGAACAATGCGGGTTTTATGGGTCAGCAGGTCTGCGAATTTGCCGGAAAGGCGCGCCCATTCGCTGCGTGCAATCTCTTCGCTGTCAAAGGCACCAAGTTGCACCAAACGCGTGCCCGAGGCAAGATTTTCGCCGGTGATTTCTGGGGTTGCTGCTGGCGCTGCTGCCATCGCGATTTGACCTTCGGGCCGAGGGCGCGGGCGTGGCGACTGGGCCAAAGCCCCTTTGGGCAGCACAAAGACTGGCTTTGGGTTTGTGTTGAGCGTGATGTCAATCTCACCCGAAAGTGGCACTACCCCTTGGCTCAGCTTTTCTACGAGCGCTGAAATTTCGGTCTTTGTATCAAGACTGACGGTTTGCAAAGGGTCAGAACCGTCTTCTTCGTCTCCGGGCGCCGCCGCAATGGCAAGACCCGGTTGGATCGTTGCGCGCGACGATACCGGAGCTACCATGGCGATAGTGGTTCCGGTCAGGTCATTGGCATCAAGACCAATGGGTGCGGGTGCCAGTACAAGTTGATCGGCGGGGGCCGATACACCACCCTCAGCGGCGATGGTGTTGACCGACAGGCCTTGATGGTCGGCAATTGTTCCGCCGGGATCATCGGGGGCCATGCGCATCGGACCCTCAAGGGCTTGGACAACCGGAATGCCGGTCATATCGCGCATTGCAAGCGTATAGCCCCAATACCCCATGCCCACCACCAAAGCGACCGAGGTAGCGGCGCCTGCCATCGCGACCAAGCGACTGGTTTGGGCCACCGGAGTGGGTTGCCCTGAAATATTACCGCGCGCGCGTGCGCGATCATCAAAACGATCAAAGTCTGCCATGCTCTTGCCTCACTGCGCGGGTGGTAGCCCAGCCACGCTGTCTTGCCTGTTCACACACCAGTGGGGCACCTTAAGTCAGCGCATTTCCTCAACCGGCGTGACACCCAAGATAGCAAGACCTGCGGAAATCACAACGCCCGTTGACCGTGCAAGTGCGATTTTTACTTGCGTTGTTGCAGGATCGTCCTGAACAAAGCGCAAATCTGGCTCATCCTTGGCTTTGTTCCACAATCCATGCAGGTCTGAGGCCAATTCATACAGGTAAAAAGCGACGCGGTGGGGTTCATTACCGCGCGCGGCGATTTCAACAAGGCGGGGCCATTCGGCAATCTTTTTTGCCAAATTGATCTCAGCAGGGTTGTTCAACTGTGTTAGATCGGCGGCAGCAAGGCTGGCGTCATCAACGGCTACGCCAGCCTCAGCCGCTTTGCGCATGACCGAGTTGATCCGGGCATTGGCGTATTGGACGTAAAACACCGGATTGTCTTTGGACTGTTCCAGCACACGGGCAAAGTCAAAATCCAAAGGCGCATCGTTTTTGCGGGTCAGCATGACAAAGCGGGTAACGTCAGCACCAACCTGTTCCACCACATCGCGCAGGGTAACAAAGGTCCCTGCCCGCTTGGACATTTTGAACGGCTCGCCGTTTTTCCACAGCTTGACCAGTTGGATCAGCTTGATGTCGAGCGACACGCGGCCACCCGACAAAGCGGCCACAGCCGCTTTCATCCGTTTGACATAGCCACCATGGTCGGCCCCAAAAATATCGATCAGCTGATCAAAGCCGCGCTGCACCTTGTTATAGTGATAAGCGATATCGGGGGCGAAATAGGTCCATGACCCATCGGATTTCATTACAGGGCGGTCCACGTCATCGCCATGCGCGGTGCTCCGGAACAAGGTTTGTTCGCGGGCTTCCCAATCCTCTGGCAGCTTACCTTTGGGTGGTTCCAGCGTGCCTTCATAGATGAGGCCCATATCGCGCAGAGTGTTTATCGCAGCCTCAATCTGACCAGTGCCATAAAGCGCCTTTTCGGACGAATAGACATCCATTTGCACATTGAGGGCGGCCAAATCGCCGCGAATTTCGGCCATCATCATGTCGCAGGCAAAATCGCGCACATCGGCAAGCCAAACCTCTTCGGGCTGGTCCAGAAAGGTGTCGCCCCATTTTGCCTTCATCGCCTCACCGACTGGGATCAGGTAATCACCTGGGTACAGGCCCTCGCGGAT
>Ga0075467_10001142_pt1 | contig 21979 bp, 19 predicted proteins | sample DEB08_DNA_9_FD_75067 | JGI IMG/M metagenome (GOLD analysis project Ga0075467, IMG submission 75067) | Aqueous microbial communities from the Delaware River and Bay under freshwater to marine salinity gradient to study organic matter... | ecosystem: Environmental > Aquatic > Marine > Coastal ... | reverse complement strand
TCTGCCTTAGCCAATGTCTTAAACGCAATGGCTACTTCTTTTTGTTGAAAAAAAATACGGCTTGCCAATACTAGTTTTAATGCATCCATTTCCTCAGAAGATTCTCCATCAAAATTCTTTGCTGCTACAAAATCTATCAAAGCATCGTGCAGCCTTTTGCATAGGGCGTGATAAGCACCTTTTGCAGGTTTCCCATACAGCAAGACATCCAAACTTGTCAACTCCTCAGAAGTGCTTAAAAGTTGAAACAATTTAATATTCTTTGTATCCCTTCTTTTATTTCTACGCCTTAGAATTCTAACAAACTCTTGCTGCTCTTCTTTTGATAAAGTGGCGATAATTCGTTTAAGAGTACTCATTTATATCATAAGTTTATTTTATCAAATATATTACTATTACTATAATAGATACAATTAATATTCAAATTTAATCGTAAGTAATATTAGATTTTTGATTTCTATACTAGATTCGTTTCATACAAATTTGTAGCACAAACAAAATAAATTAACAACCAAAATTTAAATTATGAATTACAAAATGAAGAATCAAAAAAATCAAGAGAACAAACGCTTTCAACTCATATTAATTCAGTCTTTCACGATAATGGCTTGTCTTTTTAATGCACCAAACATAAATGCTCAGAATGAAACCGAACAACAAGAAAACCAAATTATTGGTGAATGGTTCCCATTAACTACAAGTAGAGGTGGTTTAGGAGCGTCTATTTTACTAACTAAAGATGGGGCGGTCAGCAATGTCCATGGAGCATATGTAGCTTATGAATATAGATTTGAAAGTGACACCCTCACTTTCAAATTCCCTGATAATCAAGAAATAAAAAATAAGGTTACAGTAGATGAAACTAAATTAATTATTCAAAATAAGGATGCTAACATGGAGTTAACACGAACCTCTAACAATCCAAATTCTGGTATTATAGGAACATGGGAAGGCAAGCATTACACTGGTGGGACGCAGATAATGACTTATACAGTTTCACAAAATGCATATCTATCCGTACCTATGACTTCTGAAAATGCGACTTACAAAATCAAAGGAGACATGATAACATTTTCTGGAACATCAACTGAAAGTTTTAAATGGGCTATTGACAGCAATAAACTTACTCTTATTTCAATGGATACTAACAAAACCTTTAACTATATAAAACTAAACTAAAAAACACTATAAGAAAGGGAAACTCTTTAGTTGCAACAAATTAATAATCAAACAGCAAATTAATATAATATGAACGTAAAAAACGCATCTACCTTACTCGCCATTTCAATTCTCGGAATGTTATCCATAATACTTCCAGTATTTATTCTAGGAGATTTGAAGCCTTATGAATCCCCTTTATTCCCTTTAATTAGAGCTGGAATTGAAGGAATGTCAAGTTACAGTTTATGGTTCCTTTTCATATCTGGTTTTATTGTTAAGTTATTTAGTAACATTCCTTTTTGGAAAATTGGATTAATGAGTATGGTTTTATTTCCATTAGCTGCGATTTGTGAAATTATAGTCGATCTGTCTTCACATAATCTGTTTCCAATTGAATTCATATTCTATGCGATTACGACGATTCCAGCAATTATAGGAGCAGGTCTATCCCAAGTTATTAAACGCTTTGTTCTAAAAAAGAAGTGAAAACTGGCTACATTAACGTTAATATTCTATAAAATGAGTCACTGGCATGTTTTGAAATGGAAAATCTGCAACAAAAAAAAAAACAATATTTAATAACTAATATTATGGGTTACAATTTTAAAAGTAACACTACAGGAGAAAAACAAAAAAATAATTTTTGAAGAGTGATAAAACTAATTTTTTGGAATACGAATGAGTTGTGATTTTGTTGATGAATTCAACAATATCACAACTACTCATTCCAAATTATAAACTACATTAATATGAGTACTTTAACCAAGTTCTAATTTGAAATAACCAAAACAACCAACATTATGCTAGAAAAAGACAACAAAAAGCTGATTAACTCCTGGGCCTCATTCGATTGGGCTAACTCAGTTTATAATCTTATTGTTACCACTGCCATATTTCCAATTTACTTTTTAAGTACAACGCAAGATGTTTTTGGTGGAGAAATGATTCAGTTTTTTAATTTAACCATAAAAAACTCTGTTCTTTTCTCCTATGCTATTTCCTTTTCCTATTTAATTATTGTTTTTATTTCCCCTATTTTATCTGGAATTGCTGATTATGGAGGATTAAAAAAACGATTTATGCAGTTTTTCACTTACCTCGGATCTCTTGCCTGCATCGGTCTTTATTTTTTTACTGGTGAAAATGTTGAATACGGAATTGCTTGTTCGGTTTTAGCAAGTATCGGATATGCCGGATCATTAGTGTTCTATAATGGTTTTTTACCAGAAGTTGCTTCTAGAAAACAAATGGATAAGGTAAGTGCTAAGGGATTTTCAATGGGATATATTGGAAGTGTTATTTTGTTAATTCTAAATCTTGTTTTATACCAAAAATATGAAGTATTTGGTTTTGAAAATGGAAGTTCGGCTACTCGTTTTGGCTTTATTCTAGTAGGAATTTGGTGGATGGGCTTTGCTCAAATTTCATTTTATTATTTAAAAGACCGTGGCGAACGCAAAAAAATTACCCTAGATATTTTAGGAAGTGGTATTAAAGAATTGAAAAAAGTATTTAAAATTGTACGGTCTAAGATTGTAATGAATCGCTTTTTAAGTTCTTTCTTTCTATTTAGCATGGGTTACTCCACTGTAATGCTATTGGCTCCACTTTTTGCAGATAAAGAAATTGGCATGGGTGCAGATGAAATGATTATTATAGTCCTTATTATTCAAATTATTGCAATTGCAGGAGCTTATTTCTTTGCATATTTATCTAATTTAAAAGGCAATGGATTCGCAATTAGCACCACCTTGATAATTTGGATTGTTATTTGTGTATCTGGCTATTTTTTAAAAGAGAAAATTGGCTTTTACGCTTTAGCAGCATTTTTAGGTTTTGTGATGGGAGGAATTCAGTCCATTTCACGATCTACTTATTCCAAGCTTATTCCATCAAATACTAAGGATACTGCTTCCTTCTTTAGCTTTTATGATATTACAGAAAAACTTGCTATCGTTATAGGGACATTAGCATATGGCCTTATCGACCAAGTTACTGGCAGTATGCGATATAGCATGCTTTTTATGTCTATTTTTTTTATCGGTGGTTTTGTAATGCTTCAATTCGCAAACCTTAAGAAAAACATGAAATGATTTATAGTTTTCTGAAGCAGATAATGAACAATCATTTTCTAAATGCCATGAATATTTAAACAAAAAAGAATCCAATCGAATATTTCCGGAAGTCAGTGTTTTTTTCAATTTCGAATAAATTAGACTACTTGGTATTATTAAAATAAAAGGTAGTAGTCTAATTTATTCAATATCTGCAAATCCAAGCCTATTTACATTCCTGTTCTTATAGCTTCTACAGGATCGAGTCTAGATGCTGATATAGCAGGAAGAATACCCGCTATTAATCCAATTACGGCTGAAACAGCAGTACCAATAAACATGTTGGTTGGTGACAATACAAATTCAAAATCACCGGTAAATTGCGATGCTATAATTGAGACAAAAAACACTAAAACCAATCCTATTAATCCGCCAATTATAGCAAGAATCATTGCCTCAAATAAAAACTGAAACAATATAAATTTATTCTTGGCACCTAATGATTTTTGAATTCCGATTAAATTGGTGCGTTCTTTTACACTCACAAACATAATATTGGCAATTCCAAAACCGCCAACGAGGAGTGAAAAACCGCTTATAATCAAGCCCATGACATTCAGATTCCCTGTGATATTATCGATTAGATCTGCAAAGCCTTGCATTTCATTCACAAAGAAATTATCAATTTCATCAGGTTTTAAGCCTCTTGCCGTTCTTAGTTTTTGGCTAAGGATTGCAACAAATTCTGCCTGATCAACACCTTTTTCCGGTTTAATTATTATGAAAGGGAACAAGTTTCTGTTACTTGTGCCAAAAACTTTTCGAATAGCATTAACAGGTACATATGCAGCAGTATCTCTCGTATTTCCGAAAAGACCTTTTCCTTCTTTTTCAAGAACACCTATAATTATAAAATTTCTTCCGTAAAGTCTTGCTTTTTTACCGATGGCAGCCTCAGACGAGTCGAATAATATATTTGCAATTTCTGCTCCAATTACGGCAACTTCTACCCCACTCGCATTTTCAGCTTCATTAAAAAACCGCCCATATTCAATTTGAAGTGCTTCAATATCATAATATTCGTGTGTGATGGCGCCAATTTCTACATTGCTCACCGTTCGCTCTTCAAACTTCATTGTAGCCGGGGGTACATTTAACGTATACGAAGCAGCATACATATCGGGGACTGTTCTTTTTAAAAGTTGATATTCATCATAAGTGACATCAGGAAATTGCTGCCTTTTCCATCGTGGAATGTCAGAAGGTCCAAAATTCATTCGCCCTAAATAAATCGTACTATTATCCAAAGAACTAATACTGCCTTCTATCTCTTTTTTTAATGAGTCTACAGCAGCCAAAACTGCAATAATCGAGAAGATCCCAATAGTAACTCCTAAAAGAGATAAAAAAGTACGTAACTTGTTGTTTATTAATGCATTAATTGCAAAATTAAAACTTTCTTTTAATACACGAAGGTAGATTAGCATTGCCCTTGAATTATGAAAATTACTTCAGAATAAATATAAGTCGATTTCTGCTAACTAATGTTACAAATTTCTTATGTATTTATGTATTTTTGCTCCTTAATTTCAGACCATGAGTGACACAAAAAAAGTAGCTTCAGCGTTAATTTCCGTTTTTCATAAAGAAGGCTTGGCAGCTATAGTTCAAAAGCTAAGTGAACTTGGCGTAAAAATGTACTCTACAGGAGGTACGGAAAAATTTATTAAAGACCTTGGATTGGAAGTAACCCCTGTTGAGGAGGTTACGGATTACCCCTCTATTTTAGGAGGCAGAGTTAAAACATTACATCCAAAAGTGTTCGGAGGTATATTGAACAGGCAAGATAACGATAGTGATGTTAGTGAAATGACTGAATATGACATTCCGCAGTTGGATATTGTAATTGTCGACCTTTATCCATTTGAACAGACAGTTGCATCTGGAGCGCCAGAGCAAGACATTATAGAAAAAATTGATATTGGTGGGATTTCATTGATACGAGCTGCTGCCAAGAATTTTAAAGACACTATTTGTGTTTCTTCTATGGAAGATTATGGTGAATTTTTAGAATTACTTTCCGAAGACAATGGGAATATTTCTATGGCAAGTCGCAGAAACTTTGCTGCAAAGGCGTTTAATATATCTTCAAATTACGATACTGCGATTTTCAACTATTTCAACAATGACCATAGCATTCCTGCACTAAAGATTAGTGAAACAAATGGAAAAGTACTTCGTTATGGTGAGAATCCTCATCAAAAAGGATTTTTCTTTGGTGATTTCGATGCGATGTTTGACACCTTGCACGGAAAGGAATTAAGTTATAACAATCTTCTTGATGTTGATGCCGCTGTTAATTTGATGGCAGAATTTAAGGGTGAGGCACCAACTTTTGCCATTTTGAAGCATAATAACGCCTGTGGATTAGCACAACGATCAACTGTTAAACAAGCATATCTAGATGCTTTAGCGGGAGATCCAGTTTCTGCATTTGGTGGGATTTTAATCTCAAATACAGAAATAGACGCAGCGAGTTCAGAAGAGATTCACAAGCTTTTTTGTGAAGTAATTATTGCACCTTCCTACTCTGAAAAAGCGCTTGAGATCTTGAAAGGAAAAAGAGACCGAAGAATCCTAATATTAAAGGATGCTGAACTTCCAAAAACAACGGTTCGAACCTGTTTAAATGGGGCTTTGGTCCAAGATAAAGATACTATAACTGATTCGGTGGCTAATTTAGCACATCCAACTAACAATAAACCTAGCTCAAATGAGTTAGAAGACCTCATGTTTGCCTCAAAAATTTGTAAGCATACCAAGTCTAATACCATCGTACTTTCGAAGGGAATGCAGCTTTTTGCAAGCGGAACCGGACAGACTTCACGAGTAGATGCATTGAGACACGCCATTGAAAAGGCAAAATCGTTTAATTTTGACCTAAAAGGTGCAGTCATGGCAAGTGACGCATTCTTTCCTTTTCCAGACTGTGTTGAAATTGCTGACAAAGCAGGAATTACAGCAGTGATTCAGCCCGGAGGCTCTATAAAAGATAAGCTTAGCATTGAATATTGTAACTTAAATGAAATGGCGATGGTATTTACCGGCACACGTCATTTTAAGCATTAAAATTTATTACCTTTGTGTTGAGTTTCAACTCATCACGTTTAATTTCAATACCGCCAACATAACATATGGGATTTTTTGACTTCTTAACGGAAGAGATTGCTATCGATTTAGGAACAGCTAACACGCTAATCATTCACAACGACAAGGTCGTAGTGGATGCCCCATCAATTGTAGCCCGAAATCGCACTACAGGAAAGATTATTGCTGTAGGGAGGGAAGCTTCGCTGATGCAAGGAAAAACACATGAAAACATCAAAACTATTAGACCATTAAAAGATGGTGTGATAGCTGATTTCGATGCGAGTGAGCAAATGATAAACATGTTTATTAGTGATATCCCTGCTTTAAAGAAAAAGTGGTTAAAGCCATCATTGCGTATGGTAATTTGTATTCCTAGTGGTATTACAGAAGTTGAGATGAGGGCGGTGAAGGAAAGTGCCGAACGTGTAAATGGAAAAGAAGTCTACTTAATTCACGAGCCTATGGCTGCCGCTATTGGTATTGGTGTGGATATTATGGAACCAAAAGGAAATATGGTTGTTGATATTGGAGGTGGTACAACGGAAATTGCGGTAATCGCCTTAGGAGGAATTGTTTGTGACAAATCGGTAAAAGTTGCAGGTGATGTATTCACAAATGATATTGTTTACTATATGCGAACTCAGCATAATTTATACGTGGGTGAACGAACTGCAGAAAAAATTAAAATTCAAATAGGTGCTGCTACAGAGGACTTAGAACTTCCTCCTGATGAAATGGATGTTCAGGGCCGTGATTTATTAACTGGTAAACCGAAACAAGTCCAAACATCTTATCGAGAAATTGCAAAAGCCCTTGATAAATCAATTCTAAGAATTGAAGATGCTGTTATGGAGACCCTATCTCAAACACCGCCAGAATTGGCAGCCGATATTTACAATACAGGAATTTATCTGGCCGGAGGTGGATCAATGCTGCGCGGACTTGATAAACGATTATCGCTAAAAACCGATTTACCTGTTTACATTGCCGAGGATCCATTGAGAGCTGTGGTTCGTGGTACTGGAATCTGCCTTAAAAACCTTGCTAGATACAAGAGCGTATTGATAAAATAAGGATTAACTCAACATGCAACAGATTCTCTTTTTTTTCATACGAAATAAAAACTTCCTGTTGTTTAGCGTTCTTTTTTTACTTGCTTTTGCCCTTACCATTCAATCTAACTCCTATCATAGTACAAGATTTACGAGTTCAGCAAACTTTTTAAGCGGAACAGTCTATACCATAAAGAGTAATGCGCTTGATTATTTTGGCCTGCAGGATGAAAACACAAAACTATTGAATGAAAATGTCATTCTTCGGAAACAGCTAGAAGTGTTTAAAAATAATTCCGGCATTGTTAAAAAAGACAGTAGTGACCTTTCAGTAAAATATGAATTCATACCCGCGAGTGTTATTAATAATAGCTATTCCAAAACTAAAAACCTTCTAACCATCAAAAAAGGTTCGAACGATGGAATTAAAATAGATATGGGTGTTATGACATCAAATGGAATTGTAGGAATTGTAAATAATGTTTCAGAAAATTACGCTACCGTGCAATCTTTGCTTAATACAAACAGTCAGATTAATGCAAGACTAAAGAATTCGAACCATTTCGGGAGTATAAAGTGGAACACCAAAGCAACAAATATTGTGCAATTAACTGATGTAAATAGATTGGCCTCAGTAAAAATAGGTGATACAATTATAACCGATGGGAAATCCACTATTTTTCCAGAAGGTCTGCCAATTGGTACTATTAAGAAATACGAACTTGGCGAAAACGATAGTTATAATTTAGATATTCAGCTATTTAATGATATGACTAATTTAAGGCATGTTTACCTCATCACAAACAATCACGCTCAAGAGATAAAGGAATTAGAAAAAGAAGGTGTAGATGAACAATAGTGCTATTTTAATCAATATTCTTCGGTTTATAACATTGGTATTGTTGCAAGTTCTTCTATTAAATCACATTAATTTTTTGGGCTATGTTAACCCATATTTATATATTCTTTTCATTATTATCTTTCCTCTTGATGGAAACAGATCCTTGCTCATATTTTTAAGTTTTCTTCTTGGACTGAGCATTGATTTATTTGGAGATTCTGGAGGTGTGCATGCAGCAGCATCCGTCTTTATTGCCTATTTGCGATCCCCAATATTAAAATTTTCTTTTGGTGTTAGTTACGAATACAATATGATAAGAATTAACAAAGCACCTCTAATAGAACAATTGACCTATATATCTTTAATGGTACTTGTGCACCATCTAGTTTTATTTACACTTGAAATTTTTAGCCTATCTCATATACTACTTCTAGTTAAATCAACGTTATTTTCAGGCATCTTCAGTGTTCTATTAATATTCTGTAGCTTGTTATTATTTAGTCGAAAATCTTAATGAGAAAATTTTTACTACTTTCAATTGTAATTATTACCGGTCTTGTTTTTATAGGACGCCTCTTTTATCTTCAAATTTATGACACATCCTTTCAGAAACTATCTGAAAACAATGCAATTAATATCATTTATGATTATCCACAGAGAGGTTACATGTTTGACCGAAATGGAGAATTATTAGTGTCAAATCAACCTTCCTATGACGTAATGGTAATCCCAAGGGAGGTGAAACCACTAGACACCTTGGAATTTTGTGATCTTCTTAGAATTTCTAAAGAAGATTTTATCTCGATTCTAAAGAAAGCACGAGTCTATTCTCCGAGGCTACCCTCGCCATTTATCGCACAGCTCAACAAAGGTGAGTATGCCTATCTCTCGGAAAAAATGCACAAATATGAAGGCTTTTATATTCAAAAAAGATCATTGCGTGAATATAGTGTCACTCATTCTGCAAATGTATTAGGCTTTATCGCCGAAGTAAATCCTGCGACGATAAAAAAGGATCCATATTATCAGATGGGAGAATTGATTGGCAGGCAGGGAATTGAGAAACAATACGAAGAAGTATTAAGAGGAGTAAAAGGAGTTAAATACATCCAAAAAGACCGATTTAATCGTGATATTGGTCCGTTTAAGAAAGGAATATTTGACACTTTACCAGAGCGAGGTAAGGATATCACACTTACTATCGACGCAAGGTTACAGGCATATGGTGAAGAATTATTTATAAATAAACGAGGTGGTATTGTTGCTATCGAACCATCTTCCGGTGAAATATTAGCTTTAGTATCGGCCCCATATTATGACCCGAGTTTATTGGTAGGCAGAGAAAGATCTAGAAATTATACCAAGCTTTATTATGATAGTATCGCAAAGCCAACATATGATAGAGGTTTGAATGGAGAGTACCCCCCAGGGTCGCCATTTAAGACCTTAACTGGACTCATTGCGCTACAAGAAAATGTAATTGATTTAAAGGAAACGGTTTCCTGTCGCGGCGGGTATCATTACGGTGGAAAGAAACCACTTGGATGCCATCATCACAGAAGCCCTCTTTCTATGGTTGGCGGTATTGCAAACTCTTGTAACGCATATTTTTGCACAATCTATAGAAGAGTTATTGAGAAATACCCTAGTCCACAAGAAGGCATGGATAATTGGAGAAGACACTTAACCAGTTTTGGCCTTGGAAATTATGTCGGAATTGATATGCCAAGTGGGCGTCGTGGAAACATTCCGTCTTCCGAAACTTATAATAGAAAATACGACTACCCTAGCCGAAAATGGTATGCCACAGCTACTATTTCTAATGCAATTGGTCAAGGAGAAGTACTGATGACTCCGATGCAAATGGCTAGCTTTACAGGAGCCATTGCAAATCGCGGTTTTTTTTACAAACCTCATCTGATAAAAAACATTCATGAAGTTGATACAATTCCTTCCAAGTACAGAGAAAAAATGATGACTACTATAGACCCTCAACATTTTGAACCCGTCATCGAAGGAATGAATGACGCCTATAATTATGGAACAGCTACCGCTTTAAAAATTCCAGGTATAGAAATATGTGGGAAAACCGGGACAGCAGAGAATTATACAAAAATTGACGGTAAACGAGTACAACTTACCGACCACTCCGTATTCATCGCTTTTGCTCCAAAGGATAATCCTAAGATTGCCATTGCCGTTTTTGTAGAAAATGGGTACTGGGGTTCCCGTTGGGCTGGAAGAATCGCCAGCTTGATGATTGAGAAATATATAAAAGATGAAATCACGAGAACAGATATGGAGAACTATGTTCTTCAAGGAAGTCTCGAGGCCGAATATGCCAAACCTTTAAGTGGGGAACCTTTTAAAATAAATCAGTAGTGGTACAAAGTAAACGGAGAACAAGATTTGACTGGCTAACCATCATATTTTATATTGCCCTGGTTGGAATAGGCTGGATGAATATCTACTCTGCTTCATTAAGTGATTCAACTGCGGGTTCTTTTGACATGAGTCAGATTTATACAAGACAACTGGTATTCATTTTTTTTAGTCTTTTTCTTATAATTTTTATTCTTGCAATAGACGCTAAGTTTTATGAGCGATTCGCAAGTATTATTTTTATCGTTTCCTTATTGTCATTGCTGGGCCTTTTTGTTTTTGGCAAGAACATTAATGGAGCGACGTCTTGGTATTCTTTTGGCGGCTTTAGTGTTCAACCAAGCGAGTTTGCAAAAGCAGCCACAGCCCTGGCCTTATCGAAGTATGTGAGCGATATACAAACTAATATGCAAGAGTTTAAGCATCAATTAAGGACATTCTTAATTATTGCGTTACCCGCTCTTTTTATAATCCCTCAGCCTGATCCTGGGAGTGCGTTAATCTACGCGGCATTTATTTTTCCTTTGTATCGTGAAGGATTGCATGCTATTTACTTGCTTTTAGGCTTTTTTGTAGTGGCCTTATTCATAAGCACCTTGGCCTTTGGCGTTTTTTGGGTGGCTTTAGGTGTTCTTTTTATTGGGGGAATTATCTTTTTAAAGAACCGAAAAAAGCGACCTCATTTACTAAAATATGCCGCCATTATTATAGCCTGCATTAGTTTTGCATTTTCGGTGAGTTATATTTTTAATAATGTATTTGAGCAACGACATCGAGACCGCTTCAATATCGTTTTAGGAAAAGAAGTTGACACTAAAGGAATAGGGTATAACACCAATCAAAGTGAAATTGCTATTGGAAATGGCGGATGGTTCGGTAAAGGCTGGACTGAGGGCACTCAGACCAAAGGAAATTTCGTGCCCGAACAGCACACAGATTATATTTTCAGCACAGTTGGTGAAGAGTGGGGATTTACTGGAAGTGTTATTGTCATCTTACTGTTCTTAGGCCTTATTACGCGTATTCTGGTTCTAGCCGAGAGACAAAAAAATCAGTTTAGCCGAGTTTATGGCTATAGTGTCTCAGCCATTTTGTTCTTTCACTTCTTTGTAAATATTGGGATGGTTTCTGGTTTATTTCCAACGGTTGGAATCCCCTTACCTTTCTTTAGTTATGGTGGATCTGGGCTTTGGGGTTTTACCATTTTAGTTTTTATCTTCGTTAAGCTCGATGCATCAAACTTTGTCAATAAATAGTAATTACCTCTTTCCCCAGTGTTTGATATTATTTGATGACTCTAATTCCTTTTCAACATCTTGTGGAAGGTTTGAAAAAAAATCGATGCCGGTTTTATTCTCGATCGTATCGATTGTAACGGTGTATTCGTAAAATGATTTATCTGTAGATCTATTCGGAATTAAAAAAGCAATAGCCTTATAACCTTCTTCTGATTCATCAATAACAATCTTATAAAATTCCTGAGGAACGGATACTTCTTCCTCACCAATAACCTTTAATCCTTTTTTAAGAACCCCTCCAGTTATAACGTAAAGACCATCGTATTTTTCTGCCCAAAACCGAACCTTCTGCTCCAGCCTATTCCAAACTCCTGCGTTGAATTCATGATTCTGCGGACTTATATTACTTGTTAGAAATGTTTCATGAAATGCATCATAGTTAAACTTTCTATCTCCCGCAGGACACAAATGACCCCTATCATATCCAGAATTCTTGTAGTTTTTGTAATTGGCCGATTTAGTTTTAACACTGCGATCCTCAACAAAATAAGGCCGTACAAAATCATTTCTTTGTAAATGCTGTTTCATTAATTCATAAGCTACCCACTCGGCCTGTTCGTGTGCTTCGGAATAAGACAAAGAATAATACGCGTGATGCACGATAGCTCCGCTAGTAGAAGTTGGCAAAAAAGAATCGTCAAATACTGAAGTACCATTGCCTGAACTTATTAAACTGGTGTCAGGATATTCTTCATTACGCTTGTCTACATATTTTTCAGCATAATAAAGACTAATAGTTATTATAACAATGATTAATGTATATTGGTATTTACGCCTCATTTCAATAATAGATTATATCAATTAATCATTTCTAACATCCAATGCATCTCGTAATGCATTCCCAATAAGCATAAAAGCAGTCACCAAACTCATGATGGCCAGTCCAGGAATTATTGCTAAATACGGTTTTCCCAAAATGATATAAGCATAATGGTCTTTTATTATCCCTCCCCAACTAGGCATTGGTGGCTGAGCTCCAATCCCTAAAAAACTAAGACCGCTTTCAATAAGTATTGCCCCTGCAAAATTAGCGGCTGATATAATAATTACGGGGGCCATCGCATTGGGTAAAATATGCTTTGTAATAATCCTCCAGTTTGTAAATCCCAAAGCCCGAGCTGCTGTTACAAATTGCATTTGTTTTACGCTCATAACTTGTCCACGTACGACGCGAGCTACTTCTACCCACATTGTGAGCCCAACAGCAATAAACACTTGCCAAAACCCCTTGCCAAGAGCTAGTGTTATTGCTATCACTAAAAGCAGCGTGGGTATCGACCAGGTTACATTAATTATCCACATAATGGCAGCATCAACTTTCCCCCCAAAATAACCAGCAATTGCTCCTAAGCTAATTCCGATGACTAGGGATATAAAAACGGCTACGAATCCAATCGCTAGAGAGATTCTAATTCCAATAAGCATTCTACTTAATAAATCTCTTCCGTACTTATCTGTTCCAAGGAGGAATTTCTTTTCTGAAACATATAACCCAGGTATATCATCAACTGTTTTAGCCTTTGGAAAAAGTGACAATGCAAATTCCCTTTCCAAGCCATCAATTCCATCTGAAGTATAATCGGTTATCTTTATAGCGCCTTCCAATAATCGATATCCGCCTATTGGAAGCTCTGTATCGGCATTTTTATTTCCGAAGAAAAAGGTAGGGATACTTCCACCTTCATTAACTAAAACTGGAATGGTAAGCATTTTCGTTTTAAATCCTGGAGATTTAGAGTGAATCGAAAGGTGCATCTGATTAGCATTTTGAGAATTATCAGGCGCCAAGGCGTAAGCAAAAACTGCAATTAACACACACATTATTAAAAAACTAAAACTAAAAACGCCCCAAAAGTTTCTTTTAAACTTATGGAGCGCAATTTTATTTAATGATGTTGCTGTTTTCACATGGTGAAATTACAGAAAATTTAGTTTTTCAAAGAATAAAATATGACAGACATTAGAACGAAAGTTCAGGAATACTAATTTTTTATATCTGCTAATTTCCCAGCTTTGATATTACTAATTTTCAAGTCTTCTAAAACATGTACAGCTTCTTCAACATAAATATCCTTCGCAAGGTTTTTATGCCATCTTTTACGTTTTTCTCTTAATGTCGTGTCTTGTTTCATCAAAGCAATTTCGTTGGCCAGCGAACTATAATTCATTTTATTATCATACTTATCCACGGCATCGAACTTCTTGGTTTCTTCTTTTCGCTTTAAAGTCTCAGCCAGATATGCATCATAATTGAGATTAACTTCCATTTCATCACGCTTCTTTTTTATCCATTGCGCATTCTCATCGATTAGCTTCAATTGTTCATTTTTAGCCATTCTACCTTTACTTTTATCAATAGTCTCTTGAAAATCGATATATCCATCCCAAACATCATAGTCTGCAGGTTCGATTTTGTCATAAGGTAAGGGATTATCATAATCGCGTTCCCCAACTTCAATATAACTGTAACGATCTGGCATTACAACATCACTCTTCACGCCTTCTAATTGGGTCGATCCTCCGTTCACTCTATAGAATTTTTGAGTTGTAAGCTTTAAGGCTCCCATATCTCCCAAATCATTTTTGCGCAACCATTGATTTAAATCGATAAGATTTTGAACCGTTCCCTTTCCATAGGTTTGTTTGCTTCCAATAATAATTGCCCTCTTATAATCCTGCATAGCCGCAGCTAAAATTTCCGAAGCCGATGCCGATAAACCATTCACCAATATGACCAAAGGTCCATCCCAGGCAATTTCATTGCTTTTATCTTTTAGCACTTCCTTATTTTCACCACTGGAGGCAACTTGAACTATAGGGCCATTCTTAATAAAAAGCCCGCCTATATCTACTGCCGCTCGCAACGATCCTCCTCCATTGTTTCTTAAATCTAGGACAAGACCTTCCATGCCCTCAGCTTTTAGTCTCTCAATTTCTCTTTTGACATCACTGGCTGCATTTCGCTCCTTATAGTTTTCCATATCAAAATAGAAAGCAGGAAGGTTAATCAATCCAAACTTCTTACCACTCTTTTCAATAACTGTAGATTTTGCCCAGGTTTCAGCCAATTCAACCACATCACGAGTTATGACTTCATCTTCAATTGTACCATCAACTCTCTTTATCGTTAATGTAACTTGGGATCCCTTTGGCCCTTTAATTAACTTTACAGCATCATCGATTCGCATACCTACAATACTCACAGCATCTTCTTCATCAGCTTGTCGGACTTTTAAAATCACATCGCCAACTTCAATGTGCTCACCTCGCCAAGCTGGACCACCACTAATTATTTCAATAACATTGATATAATCATTTTTCTTTTGAAGTCTGGCTCCAATTCCTTCCAGTTTACCCGACATTTGTAAATCAAAACGATCTCGATCTGGCGGTGCAAAATAGTTTGTGTGCGGATCAAACTCTTCCACCATTGTATTCAGAAAAACAGCGAAGTAATCCTTTCGCTCAAGATCATCCGTAAAATCAAAATATTCTGTCAGAGAAGTTCTGGTTGTTTTTCTAGATTTCTCTTCCATTTCTGCCAAGGACAGATTTTCATTATCACTTGGTTTATATTCTTCATCATTTAATGCTGCTTCTTTTTTTCTTGCTTCTGAAGTATTCTTCTCTTCAACTAAATCATAATAGGATGAAATTGTAGAAAATTTTAGTTGCCATCTCCAACGTTGGGACAATTCCTTTTTAGAAGAAACATAGGCAAGTTCATCATAGTCCACATTAATAACTTCATTCTTATTATAATCAAAAGGGGCTTCCAGTACCGTTTCATACATTCCTTTAACCTCCTCAATTCTTTCAGTGAAACGGTTGAAAACCAAATTGAAAAAAGTCAATTCTTTGTTCCTTATTTGGTCATCTATTTCAGTTTCATATTTACTGAATTCCTCAATATCGGAGATAAGAAAGTATCGTTTAAGGGGGTCTAGGCTATTAATAAAGTCTTTATATATTTCGGCAGAAAAAGCATCGTTAATGTCTTTCGAGTCGTAATGTCCTTTTTGCAAAACATAACTTATTAAATCTAGAAGAAGTTTATCCTTGTCTGGGTCATTGAACTCTTTTGTGGTAAAACTACAGGATGCCGCTGCCACAAATACAGTTAAGAAAAATATCTTAAAATTCTTTTTCATTAATTTCATATGAATAAACTTATCTTTATTACTAACTGACTAAATTATACAAAAAACCGTGCCAATTGCCTATTATGATATTAATTTTTTGTTAAACAAGCTAATGTCAAAAAACCATAAAAGACAACAAGGAATCTATTTATACGTCTTGCAACTTTCATTATTCAAAAACACCAAAAAGCTAGAGGGAGTAAGTGGATAAACAGACGTAATTATCACCCAATAAACAAACAATAATTAGACGTTGTTAATTGAAATTTAATAGTTGTATTTTTGTTTATTCAAAATACATATATGTCTAAAGAAAGACCCCTCATTCTTGTAACTAACGACGACGGAATCACTGCTCCCGGTATTAGAGCCCTCATAGAGGTAATGAATTCGTTTGGGGATGTTTATGTTGTTGCTCCAGATGCCCCGCAGAGTGCGATGGGGCATGCAATCACTATTAATGACACTTTGTATTGTAATGCGATAACTGTTGTAAAAGGAGAACCTCAAATTGAACATAGTTGCAGTGGAACTCCAGTAGATTGTGTAAAGATTGCTGTGAACGAAATTTTAAAACGCAAGCCAGACCTGTGTGTGAGCGGTGTAAATCATGGTAGTAATTCATCAATAAATGTCATTTATAGCGGGACAATGAGTGCGGCGGTAGAAGCCGGAACACTTGGCATCCCATCAATTGGTTTTTCATTATTGGATTACTCACTTGAAGCTGACTTTGAACCATCAAAAAAATACATCAAACTCTTGGTTGAACAATGTATTGAGCATGGGCTGCCAAGTGGTGTAGTTCTCAATGTGAACATTCCTAAATTACCTGAGAGCGAGATTAAAGGGGTACGAGTTTGCAGACAGGCTAATGCACATTGGGAGGAAAAATTTGATAAAAGAACGAATCCACTTGGCCGTGATTACTATTGGTTAACGGGTGAATTTGTAAACAATGATAAAGGTGAAGATACTGATGAGTGGGCCTTGCATAACGGTTATGTTTCGGTAGTGCCAGTTCAATTTGATCTTACGGCACACCATGCTATTAAAGATATCAATACCTGGAACATATAATGAAGCAAAAAATTGGAAAGGAAATTCTTATTGGTTTTTTAATTGGGCTTGTCGCTAATATTTCCGGAAGTTATCTTTATATTTTCTTTTTTTCAAAGTATGAATTAGAGACTACTCTGGAAATTGCGCTAGAGCAGGACGTTTTAGGAAATATAATCGCCCTAGGTGCCTTATTAAATCTAGGCGTTTTTTTTGTTTTTCTAAAAAAAAAGAAATATTACAGAGCGCGAGGTGTAATAGCGGCAACACTATTGGCTGCAATAATAATTGTCGTTGCTAAATTTTTTTAAACTTTCATCCCGGAGTATTTTTTAAATATATACCAAAATGAAGTATTATCTCATAGCAGGCGAAGCATCAGGAGACTTGCACGGCGCCAACTTAATGAAAGCCTTGAAGCGACAAGATTTGAATGCATCATTTCGTTATTGGGGTGGCGATCTTATGAAAGAAGTTGGAGGCGATCCTGTAAAGCATTATCGGGAACTTGCTTTTATGGGTTTCGTTGAGGTGCTGTTTAATTTGAGAACTATATTTAAAAACATAACACTCTGTAAAAAAGACATCGATTCTTTTAAGCCAGACGTGATCATTTTTATTGATTACCCCGGTTTCAACCTGCGAATCGCCAAATGGGCCAAACTTAATAATTATCGAACACACTATTATATTTCACCTCAAATATGGGCTTGGAAAGAAGGGAGAATAGCAAGTATAAAACGTGACGTAGATGCTATGTATGTGATCCTCCCATTTGAGAAAGAGTTTTACGAAGAGAAACATAATTTTCCAGTACATTTCGTAGGGCACCCGTTGATCGATGCGATAGCAGATAGAGAATTAGTCAACCCAATTACTTTCAAAAAAGAAAATGGATTAGACGACCGTCCTGTAGTAGCATTGCTTCCTGGTAGTCGGAAACAAGAAATTTCGAAAATGCTCGCTGTAATGCTTTCTGTGGTCGATAATTTCAAGGAATATCAATTTATTATTGCTGGCGCACCAAGTCAGGAAGCCGAGTTTTACGCGCCCTATATACAAAGACAGAACGTTCATCTTTTGCTCAACAAAACCTACGACCTATTAAGCATTTCGACTGCGGCTTTGGTTACCTCTGGGACGGCTACCCTAGAAACCGCTCTGTTCAAAGTACCACAGGTGGTCTGTTATAAAGGGAATCGTATCTCGTACGAGATTGCCAAACGAGTTATTAAATTAAAATATATTTCACTTGTTAATTTAATTTTGGACAAAGAAGTCGTAACTGAATTAATTCAAACAGAGTTTAATAATAAAAGATTGAAGGAGGAGCTCGTTAAAATTTTAGACCCATATCAAAGAGCCAAGTTGTTTTTAGACTACTACGATTTGGAGCAGAAATTAGGAGGTAAAGGCGCAAGTAATAAAACTGCAATTCTTATTTTTGATGCGATTGGTAAAAGTTAGATTATTTTTCATAATTTTAACAAAACCCAATCCTATCATGCAAAAGCTACTCCTACTAGCAATCCTTTCCCTATTTCTAAGTTCTTGTGGAAGTTCAAAATCAGCTTCTGCCAAGAAGACAAATAAGACAGAAAAAACTTCTAAGAATATTCAGGCCAATAAGATTGTTTCATACGCTAAGACTTTTAAAGGTACTCGATATAAATTTGGAGGCACGACCAAAAAAGGTATGGATTGTTCAGGTTTAGTTTATGTCGCTTTTGGTAAAGAAGAAATAAAACTTCCCCGTATCTCAAGAGATATGGCAAAAACAGGAAAACCAATTTCTTTATCACAAAGCACTGAAGGGGATTTGGTTTTCTTTAGAACTAGCAAAAGTAAAAAATCTATCAATCACGTTGGATTGGTAGTAGATTCCAGAAAAGGTGAAATTCTTTTTATACACTCAACGACTTCAAAAGGGGTGATTATTTCGTCTATGGATGAAAGTTATTGGAAAAGTGCGTTCGTAGAAGCTCGCCGCGTTATGTAAATTTACTATCTTTGAGCTTCCGCTACTCCCCACTCAACATCACTGAGTGTGAAACTTGTCAATTATTTAATCATTCGTTTTGCTATTCTAACTGCTTTGGGAATAGTTGCTGGACATTACAATCCTCTTCACTCTGTATTCTTTTTAAGAGCAACAATCATACTAGTGATAGCACTATTTATTTTATGGCTATTAACTCGTAAGCAAATACAACAGAATTCTATCTTCGGAATTGTTTCCTATCTGTGTTTTTTCACAATTGGGTATTGTAATTACCAGACCCAGCTCCCCCTCTTTCAACCAAATCATTATTCACATATTTTGTCTAAAGAAACCTCAGGTTTATTCCAAATCAAGATCACCGACATACTGAAGCCTGGTAATTATAATCGAAAATACATCGCTAAAATTGAAGCTATTAATGGATTATCTGCAACTGGCAGCCTTTTAATACTCATTGACAAAGACGACACTTCAGGCTCCCTAAATATTGACAATGAACTCTTAATCAGCACGACCCTTAATCCCATCCCAGGACCCCTAAATCCTGGACAATTTAATTATTCCGAATACCTGGAAACTCTAGGTGTCTACAATCAGATACAGTGTAAAAAAGGACATATTCTATTAAAAACGGCTGGATCAACTACTCTTAAGGGGCAAGCGGAACGATTACGGAACTATTTGCTTGAAAAACTGAAACAGGTATCATTAGGCTTTAACGAGCGTGCGATAATCCAAGCACTTGTTTTGGGACAAAAAAAAGATATTAATAAAAATCTTTATAGTAGTTACGCCAAAGCCGGAGCAGTCCATATTCTCGCAGTCTCAGGTTTACATGTAGGTATATTGTATTTCATTTTAACGTTCATACTATCATTCACAAACCGACTAAAATACGGCAATTTTATTCAGAGCTTTCTGATAATTTTCTGTCTTTGGGTTTTCGCATTTATTACAGGACTTTCTCCCTCTGTAACTCGCGCAGTGACCATGTTCTCAATCTTCGCCTTTGTTAAAATTATCAACAGACAGTCAAGTACTATAAATAACCTATTTCTCTCATTTTTTTTGTTGATCCTTATCAACCCGCTTTGGCTATTTCATGTTGGTTTTCAATTGAGCTATTTGGCAGTATTTTCTATCATATTAATACAACCAAAACTTAGCATGTATTATCGCCCTAGGTTTTACATTGATACATTATTTTGGGGTATTTTCACTGTGAGTATTGGGGCCCAATTAGGTGTGTTACCGTTAAGTGTTTATTATTTCCATCAATTTCCTGGGTTATTTTTTATAACAAATCTTGTTGTACTGCCTGTAATTGGCATCTTACTTGGCGGTGGAATCTTACTAATAATCCTTTCGACACTTAACTTTTTGCCAGACCAATTTGCTAGAGCATATAACTTTCTGATTAAAAGTCTCAATGAATTCATCAATTGGGTAGCTAATCAAGAAGTCTTTATCTTTCAGGACATTCATTATACTGCCGAAAATGCACTCACCACATACCTTCTTTTAACCGCAATTATCTTACTGTGGTATACCTTCAATTACAAAAATTTAATTTTCCTTTTAGTCAGTATAAATGTATTCATCGGATCTGCTGTTTGGGACAAATTTGAATCATCGCAAGATGAGTTATTGATTTTTCACAAAAGCCGAAAATCACTTATTGGCTATAGAAACAACCGTCATTTTACCTTATTCAGAAACGATTCCATTTTAAATTATAAAACAACATCCCCAATTCAGAGCTATCTTATTTCTAGAGGAATTAATCATTATTGCGAAGAGAGTATTCCGAGGACATATAAATTTAGAAATACTACCGTGCTAATAGTTGACAGTTTAGGTGTTTATTCGAAGAAATTTCAGAAATCAATAGTAATTCTTACCGAGAGTCCGAAGATAAATTTGGAACGCTTAATTGATTCTATACAGCCGCAATTAATTGTTGCGGATGGAAGTAACTATAAAAGTTATGTGAATCGCTGGAAAAAAACCTGTGTACAAAAAAAACTCCCTTTTCACCATACTGGTTCGAAGGGAGCCCATATCACTGAGTAGTGAAACACTTAACTTAAAGCACTACCCTTTGAATGTCCCTTTAAAATTTTCCTGATAATTAGCCCAATCTTCTCCTGAAATCACTTTTAGATAATCATCTGTACCAATCATTTTTAAATAAATTTCAATTTCCGAAGGTGATTTATACCCAGGAATTGCTTGAATTAGGGAGCCATCAGACTCAAAAAATACTAAACTTGGATACCCACGAAGTTTTAAGGCATCTGCAAAGAAGTGAGTGGTGTTTCTGCCCTTTCTACCTTCCTGAAAATTTGGATTCGTATAGGTGAAATCTTCAAAAATAATTTCTTCAGTTCCCTCAGCATTAAACTTTACAGCATAATAATTATTATTTATGTAGTCGATTACATCTTTACTACTGAATGTATTCCGGTCCATCAATTTACAAGGACCACACCAGGTTGTATAAACATCCATAAAGATCTTTTTTGGATTCTCTTTTTGTGCGGCGAGTGCCTCATTCATGGTAATCCAATTTATTTCCTGTGCGTTTACATATCCGACCGCAAATAGAATTAAAACAAGTACTATTTTTTTCATTATAAAAATTTTTACAACTATAAAAATGAAACAAAAAACGTTCCAAGATTGGAACGTTTTTTTTATGAATGTATTGTATTCTTAACGCACCCCATGCATCAATCTTTTGAGTACGGGATTAAGAAGTATGGATAGAAAACCAACACCAATTGGGATTAGTGTAAATATTAAAAAGAAAGTCCCAAGTGAATATTGCTCCGATAT
>Ga0075467_10001140_pt1 | contig 22000 bp, 17 predicted proteins | sample DEB08_DNA_9_FD_75067 | JGI IMG/M metagenome (GOLD analysis project Ga0075467, IMG submission 75067) | Aqueous microbial communities from the Delaware River and Bay under freshwater to marine salinity gradient to study organic matter... | ecosystem: Environmental > Aquatic > Marine > Coastal ... | reverse complement strand
TGGCGTGTTATAGAGCAATATTCAGTAAATGCGATTTTTAGTGCGCCAACGGCTTTTCGAGCCATTCGCCGAGAAGATCCTAATGCTGAATTGGTTTCAAAGTACGACATTAGTAGCCTTCGCACGGTATTTGCTGCGGGCGAACGCTTGGATCCAGCAACCCAAGATTGGATGAGCGATAAACTGGGCGTGCCAATTATTGACAATTGGTGGCAAACAGAAACAGGCTGGCCAATCGCTGCAAATCTCATGGGGCGCGAACCTCTCGCGATCAAAAATGGCTCGGCGACTAAGCCTGTCCCAGGCTTTGATATTCAAATTTTAGACGATGACGGGCAGCCGGTTGCGCATGGAATACAGGGTAATATTGCGATTAAGTTACCGCTGCCGCCATGTTGTTTATCAACGGTGTGGGGTGACCACCAGTGTTTCCTCGACTCATATCTTAGCGATTACTCAGGTTTTTATACCAGCGGTGACGGCGGCTATTTCGATCAAGATGGCTATCTTTTTGTGATGGGTCGAGTTGATGACGTAATTAATATCGCCGGTCATCGCTTGTCTACTGGTGATATCGAAGAGGTAATTGCCCGGCATCCAGACGTTGCAGAGTGTGCTGTAGTGGCGATGAATGATGAGTTAAAAGGCCAACTGCCAGTCGGCTTCGTGGTCCTTAACAGCTCAGTGGATAGCACTAGCGATAGTGGTATTGAAGCTGAATTAACTCAATTGGTTCGACAATCGATTGGCCCAATCGCCTGTTATCGGCGTAGCTATGTGGTCTCAAGATTGCCTAAAACCCGATCAGGTAAAGTGCTGCGCAAGGTGCTTAAAGCGATGCTTAATAGTGAGGATGTTTTACTGCCGCCGACCATTGATGATGTTTTGTCATTGGATGAAATAAAGAAAGTACTATTATAAAAACACTGCGCGGAGCGTATAAAAACACAGCGCGGAGCGGATAGAAACACTGCGCGGAGCGTATAAAAATACTGCGCTGAGCGTATAAGAGAGCTGCGCTTAGCGGGGCATTTTAAACTCTCCCAGAGCGCTAAATGAACTGCGAGAGTGAATTAAATTATGTCATGGAGGCTAGTTTAGCCAGTCTTAAGCTCGGGGTTTTTAGCTTCATGTTCTTTGGCAAAGAGTACCGCTTGTGTGCGGTTATTAATCTTTAACTTCTTAAATACGGTCGTGATATGTGCCTTAACCGTTGCTTCAGTGATCTGCAAGTCGAAGGCGATCTGTTTATTCAGTTTGCCTTTGCCTATTTCAATCAGCACTTTTAGCTGTGAAGGTGTAAGACTGCCTATTTGGTTTGCGGCAATGCTGTGAGCATCAGATGACTCTGTGTTTAGATCAATATTTTCTGGAGCATAAATATCTCCACTTAAAATTACCTCAATCGCTTCTTTTATGGTTTCAGGAGCCGACGACTTAATGATGTAGCCCGAGGCATTGAGCTCCAGACAGGTTCTAATAATACTTGGCTCTTCATGCGCGGAGACCACAACTATTGGGGTAGTGGGGTGTTGCTTCTTTAGTAGCGCTAAGTCGGTAAGCCCGTTCGAGTCAGGCATATTCAAATCGAGAAACACCAATTTAAACGATTGTGCCTCAAGGGCCTGCTTCGTTTCGGCATAGTTAGTTGCACTAATAACCTTGGCACCGGGTAGTGCTGAGCAGGCAATTAAGGCAAGTGCCTCCCGAAACAGCGGGTGGTCGTCAGCAATGAGTAGGGTATTTGTCATACTCCACTATAAACATTGGTATCACTGCGGCGCAACCTCAAGCGTCACTTCGAGCCTAATACTTTTGTCCAATACTCGTTGACCATCTGTGAGCGTAGACTTGAACCTCTTATAATAATTGGATGGAGAGATCTACCATGAACAACAATGCTGAGGCTTATTGGAAAGCCAATGTAAGTTTGATTGTCAAACTCCTAGTAATTTGGTTTGTAGTGCCGTTTCTTGGTGGAATCGTTTTTGTCGATACACTAAACCAAATTAGTCTAGGCGGTTACCCATTAGGTTTTTGGATTGCCCAGCAAGGGTCTATCTACATGTTCGTGATACTCATTTTTTATTACGCTAAAAAAATGAGTGATCTAGACGACAAATTTGCAGATGGAGAGGACTAATCATGGAACTTCAAACCTTAACCTATATTGTCGTCGGTTTTACTTTTGCGGTGTATATTGGCATCGCTATTTGGGCTCGAGCCGGATCTACTAAAGAATTTTACGTTGCTGGTGGAGGCATACACCCGATTGCCAACGGCATGGCGACAGGCGCCGACTGGATGTCAGCCGCATCGTTCATATCGATGGCGGGCTTAATTGGCTTCTCTTATCAAGGCTACGGAGGCTCGGTATTCTTACTCGGCTGGACCGGTGGCTATGTGCTGTTAGCAATGTGCTTAGCTCCCTATCTACGTAAGTTTGGCAAGTTCACTGTGCCAGAATTTATTGGTGATCGTTATTACTCTAACACCGCTAAAGTTGTGGCTGTCGTCTGTCTGATTCTAGCTTCAGTGACGTACGTTATTGGCCAAATGAAGGGTATCGGTGTTGCCTTTAGTCGCTTTTTAGAAACGTCATACGAAGCTGGTTTAACCGCTGGTATGATTATCGTGTTCATCTATGCGGTGCTAGGTGGAATGAAAGGGATTACCTATACTCAAATTGCCCAATATGTAGTGTTGATTTTTGCTTACACTATTCCGGCGGTCTTTATCTCCTTAGAGCTAACTGGCAACCCGATCCCTCAGTTGGGTCTCGGTTCAACGTTGCTTTCAGACGGAACTTACGTACTTGATAAACTCAATCAGGTGGTGACCGAACTCGGCTTCGCGGAGTACACCACATCAACCAGGGGAAGCACCCTGAATATGTTTGTGTACACTATGTCGCTGATGATTGGTACTGCGGGCTTACCACACGTGATTATTCGGTTTTTTACCGTACCAAGTGTTAAAGCGGCAAGACAATCAGCCGGTTGGGCGCTCGTTTTTATCGCGATTCTATACACCACGGCACCTGCCGTTGCCGGCATGGCACGCTTAAATCTAATGAGCACGATTGAGCCAACTCCAGGCAACTATCTTGCTTACGATGATCGCCCTCAGTGGTTTAAGAACTGGGAAAAAACTGGCTTGCTGCAATACGAGGATAAGAACGAAGATGGTCTTATTCAGTATAGTGCTGATAAAAAGACCAATGAAATGGTCAAGATTGACAATGATATATTAGTGCTTGCAAACCCAGAAATTGCGCGCTTGCCGAATTGGGTGATAGCGCTAGTTGCAGCGGGTGGATTGGCAGCGGCATTGTCGACCGCCGCGGGTTTATTACTAGCGATATCGTCAGCAATTTCGCATGATCTCCTCAAAGGTATCATTCGACCGGATATATCTGAAAAGGCTGAGCTAAACGCATCACGAATTGCAATGGCCTTTACTGTTCTGGCAGCGGGGTACCTCGGGTTTAACCCTCCAGATTTTGCCGCAGGCACGGTCGCGCTCGCCTTTGGGCTAGCGGCTTCGTCGATCTTCCCTGCGATCATGTTAGGAATATTTTATAAGCGCATGAATACCGCTGGCGCAGTAGCCGGTATGCTCTCAGGTATCGGTGTGACGCTGTTTTATGTGTTTCAACATAAAGGCATCATGTTTGTTCAAAGCACCTCTTTCTTAGGTGACTTGGATCCTAACTGGTTCTTCGGCATTGAACCTAACGCATTTGGCGCTGTTGGTGCATTAGTAAACTTTATAGTCGCCTTCGTAGTTTGTAAAATGACGGCTGAACCACCTAAGCATGTTCAAGACTTGGTTGATTTCATCCGAGCACCACATGGAGCCGGTGATGCGACCTCGCACTAGCGTTGACGTCAGCCAATGTAATTGTTTCGTTGGGCTGTTGATAAGATAGGGTGTGGAAACCCATTATTTGACTTATCCTCTGCGCTAGCAGAGGATAAGTTCTTTATATAGAAGGGCTTATACAGAGCTCATTAGTGAGACTGAGATTAAAATTTAATGAGTATTTTTAAAAACAAACATGTAATTATGGCAATGATCATGGCGCCGATTCTTGCCATTGCATCATATTACTTAGTCGACTTGGCGGTTAAAGAGCAGCCGCAAAAGGCGGTTGAGGGAAATACTTATAAGCTCATTGCCAAGTCAAATTGTCGCTTTAGTAGCGGACGATGTGATATGGAAAACGGGTCGTTTAAATCCACGGTACGTATTTCTCACGATAATGGTCAGCAATTATTGCGTCTTAGTTCAGTCAATCAGTTGCAAGCAGTAAATGTCGGTTTTGTCACTAGTGACGGAACTGAGAGCGGACCCTATAAGTTAACCTCAAACGACGACACTGGTACCAAGTGGAGTACTGAATTCAACGAGTTAGCTGATACCAGTACTTTATTGCGCGTGGCATTGACGGCTAACGACGCACATTACTATTCTGAGACCACCATGGGTTTCAGCGACTATAAAACATCTTTTAGTAAAGACTTTAGAAAACAGAATTAACGAGTATTCGATATGACAGACAATAATATTTACCCAGTTTTTGACTCGATTAAACAACGTACACATCTAAGTAAAGACCAATACCTAGAAATGTACGCTCGCTCTCTAGCGAACCCCGATGGCTTTTGGGCTGAGCAAGCGACCGCTAATCTCGATTGGTTTAAGTCTTTCGATACGGTCTCGGAATACGATTTTCACAACGGTGATATTAAATGGTTTGAAGGCGGTAAGCTAAATGTCTCATACAACTGTATAGACCGTCATTTGGCTACTAGGGCAAATCAAACTGCCATCATATGGGAGGGTGATAGCCCTGATCAGAGTAAACAGATCAGTTACCAGCAATTGCACGACGAGGTATGTAAACTCGCCAATGCGATGAAAGAGCAAGGGATTGAGCGGGGCGATAGAGTTTGCCTTTACATGCCGATGATTCCAGAAGCGGTGTTCGCGATGCTTGCTTGTACCCGTATTGGCGCAATACATTCAGTGGTATTTGGCGGCTTCTCGCCGGAAGCCTTACGTGGCCGTATTAACGATTCTGAATGCAAGATGGTTATTACCGCAGATGAAGGTTTGCGTGGTGCTAAACCGATTCCACTGAAAGCAAACGTCGATGAGGCCTGCAAAGAAACGCCTTCGATAGAAAGTATTTTGGTCTGCAGAGTTACTGGCGGTAATGTCGCTTGGCAAGACGGTCGAGATGTTTGGTATCACGAGGCCGTCGCCAACCAGGCAAGCACCTGTGAGCCTGAACACATGGACGCTGAAGACCCGATGTTTATTTTATACACCTCGGGCTCCACTGGTACACCAAAAGGTGTTTTGCACACCACTGGCGGTTATCTATTAACTGCGGCTATGACCTTTAAATACGTATTCGATTATCAAGAAGGTGAAGTATATTGGTGTACAGCCGATGTTGGTTGGGTAACCGGGCACACCTATCTTACCTATGGGCCGTTGGTTAATGGTGCTACTACTCTGGTGTTTGAGGGAGTGCCAACCTACCCAGACGCGAGCCGCTTTTGGCAGGTAGTCGACAAACATCAGGTGAATATCTTTTATACTGCGCCAACGGCGTTACGCGCGTTGATGGGGGCAGGAGATCAATTTCTCGAAACTACATCTAGAAGTAGTCTTAGGATACTTGGCACCGTTGGCGAGCCGATCAATCCTGAAGCCTGGGAATGGTACTTTCATAAAGTTGGTAAAGAAAAATGCCCAATCGTTGATACTTGGTGGCAAACTGAAACAGGCGGCATCATGATCGCTCCTTTACCCGGCGCGATTGATGCAAAACCAGGATCTGCCACATTGCCATTTTTTGGTGTGGAGCCAGTTCTGCTAGATGACGAGGGCAAGGTGCTCGAGGGCCCGGCTTCAGGCAATTTGGCAATCCCTCGATCATGGCCAGGTCAAATGCGTGGTGTTTACAACGACCCTAAACGCTTTCATCAAGCTTATTTTTCTATGTATCCGGGTTATTATTTTACTGGCGACGGCTGTCGGCGTGATGAAGACGGCTACTACTGGATCACCGGTCGAGTAGATGACGTGATTAACGTCTCAGGCCATAGAATGGGCACCGCTGAAGTAGAGAGCGCTTTGGTGCTGCATAAAGCGGTTGCCGAGGCCGCCGTGGTCGGCTACCCACACGATATCAAAGGGCAGGGCATTTACGCCTACGTGACTTTGATGTCTGGGGTTGACTATAGCGACGATCTTAAGGCCGAATTAGTTAAGCACGTGCGTAAAGAAATCGGTCCGGTTGCGACCCCTGACGTAATCCATTGGGCGCCCGGTTTGCCAAAAACACGCTCGGGCAAAATAATGCGCCGCATCTTACGTAAAATAGCGGAAAACGAGCACTCTAATCTTGGAGATACCAGCACGCTCGCTGACCCGACTGTGGTGCAAGATCTAATCGACAGTCGAGATTAATAATTTAGCTCAAGTAATCTACCTCAAGCAATCTACCTCAACTATGGCAAGGCGCTGTTTAAGCGCCTTGCAACAACGTAGCTTGGACTTTGTCACACCTGCATAAGCCGGTTCGCAGTGCCGCCCTCTGTGACATTTTAATTTGACACTTTAAGATGATCGCATTTGCTGCGATACTCCATTGCTATTGTCACTATCATCTAACAACAATCCGATGTCAGATTTGCCTGCTTGCCCCTCTTGTAACTCGACTTATACTTATCAAGATCGAGAGCTATTTAATTGCCCCGAGTGCGGAAAGGAATGGTCTGCTGAAGCGGTAGAAGAACAGCATGCCGTTCGTTGTTCGAATGGTAATGAATTGAATGATGGCGACTCGGTAACAGTAATAAAAGACCTAAAAATCAAAGGCTCCTCGTCTGTTGTTAAGGTAGGAACTAAAGTAAAAAACATTCGAGTACTCGAGCCAGAGTACATCACAGATGGGCATGACATTGATTGTAAGATCGACGGCTTTGGCGCCATGAAATTAAAATCGAGTGTGGTCAAAAAAAATTAACAAAACTAAATTAATCTAGTCGCCTTAGAGCGATAGGAGTAAATAATGAGTGTTTCACTTTACGATATAAGTGTTGGGTCGTACCTACAAGCCTTAAGTGGCCTGGTCATAGTATTAGAAAAAGGCGCTGCATTTGCCGCTGAAAACAACATTGATGCGGACCAATTTGTTGGTGCCAAGCTGCATGACGATATGTTGCCATTCCTGTTTCAAGTTAACTGTGCGCGTTTGCATTCTATAGATGCGTTGGAGTCATTGAAAAGCGGCGAGTCTATCCCACCGAAAACCATTGATAAATACGACTATAAGGGCTTGCAGAAGATGATCGCTGATACCATCGAAGAGCTTAAAAGTGTGTCGGCTGACGAAGTCAACTCAGCACTAGGTAAGACCGTGATTTTTAAGTTTGGCGGGCGTGAAATACCGTTTACCGCTGAAAATTTCATTTTGTCATTCTCTCTGCCTAACCTAAATTTTCATATCACCACTGCCTACGACATCTTAAGAAACAAAGGAGTGCCGTTAAGTAAGGGCGATTTTCTTGGTAAAATGCGCATTGGTGTATAGCGATTATATCAACATGAATAGCTTAGACATTGGAACTTATTGAGGAGTAGGCATGACCACACAACTATTTGATTTAACTGGAAAAGTAGCATTAGTGACCGGTGCTAGCCGCGGTATTGGCGAGTCTATTGCTAAGCTATTAGCCGAGCAGGGCGCTCATACCATCGTCTCTAGCCGGCGAGCTGAATCGTGCGACCAAGTGGTTGCAGAAATTAAAGCAGCGGGCGGCTCGGCCGAGACCATGGCGTGCCATATTGGCGATATGGATAACATCATCGAAACCTTCGCTAAAATTAAAGACACGCACGGAAAATTAGATATTTTGGTCAACAATGCGGCAACTAATCCGTATTTTGGTCATATATTGGACACTGATTTGGGCGCTTATAACAAGACTGTTGATGTCAATATTCGCGGCTACTTCTTTATGTCTATCGAAGGCGGCAAGCTGATGCGCGACAACGGCGGCGGCTCCATTATCAACACCGCGTCTATCAATGGGCTGCAGCCAGGTTATCACCAAGGCATTTACTCGATCACCAAAGCGGCGGTTATTAATATGACCAAGTCGTTTGCCAAAGAATGTGCCGAGTTCAATATTCGCGTTAACGCGCTATTGCCCGGTTTAACTAAAACCAAGTTTGCTGGCGCATTGTTTGAGAATGAAAATATGCATAAGGCCGCGATGGCGACGATTCCGATGCGCCGACATGCCGAGCCAGACGAAATGGCCGGTACGGTGTTGTATCTGGCTTCAGATGCGAGCAGTTACACCACCGGAGAGTGCATAGTGGTTGACGGCGGTTTTACAATTTAATGCGCGCCTTACTTAATATATTCGGTTTGAGTATTGTCTTTGCCTTAGCCTATCTATTTGCCTGGCCTGTTGACGTTAACCCGGTTGGTTGGAAAGCACCTATCAACCTCGGTTACGTTGGTAAGTTTGCCGTCAATCAAAAACTCGAATCATTCGAAAAATTGACCATGGGCGGCATGTCTGGTCCAGAAGCGGCGGTGCAAAGCCCAGATGGCGGCTTAATAGCGACATCTCATGAATGCTGGTTGATACGTTGGGATGATGATCAAATCGAAGGCGTGCCGTTTATTGAGGTTGGTGGCAGGCCATTGGGGATAGATTTTGATGCCCAAGGTAATTTGTGGATTGCTAACGCTTACACCGGCCTGATGAAGTTGTCGCCGTTAGGTGAATTGACAACTGAACTGACGGAGGTAGACGGTATTGCCGTGCGCTATGCGGATGATATTGTGGTGGCAAACGGTAAGATCTATTTCAGTGATGCCTCAACTCGGTTCTCAGCCCAAGACTATAGCAGCACCTTAGCCGCTAGCTTGCTTGACATAATGGAGCATAGCGATAATGGCCGCATTATTGAATTTGATCCCGTCAGTGGCGAAGCACAGATCGTACTCGCCAACCTAACCTTTGCCAATGGTGTTGCCGCTGATCCTCAGGGGCGTTTTATTTTGGTTGCTGAAACAGGCGAGTATCGAATCTGGAAGCACTGGATATCGGGCCCCGACAGGGGTAAGTCCGAGGTTATCATTGATAACCTTCCCGGCTTTCCTGATAACGTACACATTGGAGCCAATGGACGCTACTGGGTTGGCCTAACCGCTCCTAGGTCTAAACTGCTAGACGATTTAGCCGGTGAGCCATTTTGGCGCAAAGTGGTTCAACGCTTACCTGCGATCATGGGGCCACAAGTAATGCCCTATGGAATGGTGATAGCAATTGATGAAAACGGTAAGGTACTTGAGAATTTACAGGCTCCCAATGGCGCCGCCTATGCCACTACTGGGGTTGCCGAATCCAGAGAGCATATTTACGTAACCAGCTTGACTGCTCCATTTTTGGCGCGTTACAGCAAAGATGACCTAGGGATATCAAATTGATCAATTGGCCGATCTTAGATGCTAATTAAATATGCTCCGATAATCATTACTGGGGCTTCTCTGTTTGTCGCCATAGGCCTGCATTGGATGTATAAAGCGTCTTTTTAATGCCGTCGTTTCTAGCGGCAATCTGCACTAGCGCTGTGTCTTTAGTATGCTTTAGGTTGATTGCTGGCTCTGACCCAAGTGCGACACAAATGCCATGGAATGCCATTGGATTTGCCTTTGGCTCTGGGTTTGTACTAGCCTTGTTGATTGGTTACCTAATGAAATATGCACCGAATCTCTTCACTAAACTTTAGCGCCGAAAGGGTGTTCATTTGAGTCAGGCTAAGTCGGATATTCGAACCCTAGAAGCTGGTCAGCTAGATATTCGAATCGCCGAGGAGGCCGATTTCGAGCAAATCTGGTCCATATTCAGTGAGGTAGCCTCCCTAGGCGATACCTATGCCTATGAAGTAGATTGCTCTAAAGTTGACGCTCATACGCTATGGATGCAGCAGCCGAGACAGACTTATGTAGCCACCTTGAATGATCAGGTACTCGGAACTTACTACATTAAGACCAACCATGCGGGACCTGGGAAACACGTTTGTAATTGTGGATATATGGTTAGCGCGTCAGCTCGCGGAATGGGGTTAGCAACTCGCATGTGCATTGACTCGCAAAAACGAGCCCGGGCGTTTGCTTATCAAGCAATGCAATTTAACTTCGTGGCCGCTTCAAACGAGGGTGCAGTTCGACTTTGGCTAAAGCTAGGCTTTGACGAAGTGGGGCGCTTGCCAAAGGCGTTCAACCATCCAAGTCTGGGGATGGTTGACGCCCTAATTATGTTTAAAAAGTTATCCTAGAATCCATTACCAAGCCTTTACCACTTAGCACTCACAAACTTAAATAACTTTAAGCCGAAAGCAGTTTATAGCAAGGAGTGTAGTGACCCGATAGCTTCATTCGACGCTGCTCGACAAAACTCTTTAATAAGGTATCAAGAGAGGCCATTAGTTCTGGGTCGCCATCGAGCGTATAGGGCCCATGATCTTTAATTGCTTGAATGCCATATGGTTTAACGTTGCCTGAGACAATACCTGAAAAAGCACGTCGTAAGTTCGCCGCTAAGCTGGCTGGATCTTGGTCTTTTTGTAAGTTGAGCGACGCCATATTTTCATGCGTGGGGTCAAATGCATGCTGGAATGGCTCTTCAATGGTGAGGCTCCAGTTATAAAAGAAGGCATCGTCTAAGGCGCGTCGATTTTTATAGACTTTCGTCATGGCTTTGCTCATGTGCTTAGCGACTTTAACTGGGTCATCGATAATGATTTCGTATAGAGATTGAGCTTCGGCGCCAATGGTCTTGCCAATAAACTCATCCAGCTGCTCAAAGTAGGCTTTACTGACTTCAGGCCCGGTAAACACCACCGGTACTATAATGCCTTTGTTTTTAGCGTTTAATAGCACGCCTAAAATATACAGAATTTCCTCGGCCGTACCGGCGCCACCAGGGAATACAACAATGCCATGGCCTAGACGAACGAAGGCTTCTAAACGCTTCTCAATGTCGGGCATTATAATCAATTCGTTAACCACCGCGTTTGGCGCTTCAGAGGCGATGATTCCAGGCTCGGTGATGCCAATGTAGCGTGCGTCGGTAACACGTTGCTTAGCATGAGCAATAGCGGCACCTTTCATGGGGCCTTTCATTGCTCCAATGCCACACCCAGTGCAGATGTCCATACTTCGTAAGCCTAAGCGGTAGCCAACTTCCTTGCTGTAATCGTATTCGAGGTTGCTTATTGAGTGACCGCCCCAGCATACAACTAGGTTCGGGCGTCGGCGAGGTTTAAGGGATTTAGCGTGGCGCAATGTCTTGAACACCATGTCGGTAATCGATTCACCATTTTTTTGCCAAATCTCAACTTGATCTTGTAAAAACACAATGTCGCGCAGAACAGCAAATAAATGGCTTCGAATTCCTTCGATGATTTTTCCGCCAACAAAGGCATTTTTAGGGGCATTACTCACTTTGAGCTTAACCCCTCGAGCGGAACTTATCAGCTCAATCTTGAAGTCGGCATGTGCCGCTAATAGTTCGTGTCCGTCATCGCTGTCTGCGCCAGTACTCAGAACAGCGAGGGCGCAGTTGCGGAATAGGCTGGCGTAAATACTTCGGCTTGAATCTTGCAAGCTAGCAATTTCGCTTTTGGATAAAATATCCAAATCTCCCTTGGGAGTAATAATGGCATCTACCATGGTATGTCTCTTATTTGTTTCGGTTAGGCAATGTAATCAGTTGTTATTATGCGCCTACTGGCTAGTAGCCAAGGCAAAAAAAAGGCCGTCCGAAGACAGCCTCTTTAGCTATGATGTGCTTAGTTTAACGCTCAGACGCCGCTTTGCCAATCAATTGATTAACAACTTCGAACATTTCAGCGGTACCACCACCTAACTTTTGGCTAGTAAGGTATTTACCGTCGACAACGATTGCTGGCACGCCATCCGCGCCTGACTGACGAGTAATCTTTTTCGCTGCACGCATTTTGTTACTCACGTCAAATGAGTTAAACGCCGATTCGACTTGCTCTTCGCTTACATCATAGTCAGCTAAGAAAGTGACCAATTGATTGATGTTATTCAATGACTTACGTTCTACATGAATAGAGCTAAAAAACTTGTCGTAGGCTGCTTCTGGAACACCGAGCGTTTGCATTGTATAGAACGCTTGGCCGTGAAATTCCCAGCGAGCGCTAAAAATAGCCGGTACTTTTTTGAACTCGGCATTAGCGGGAATATTCTTCTTCCACTCTTTTATTGCAGGTTCTAAAGCAAAACAATGCCCGCAACCGAACCAAAATAACTCAGCGACTTCTATTTTGTCGCCAGTGGTAACCGTCATTGCCTCACGTGTCTCTTGATATTTGCTTGAATCAACCGTTTGTGCGACTGTTTCGCCCTGACAGGCCATAAGAACCGTTGCAACGATTACAAAAGCGCTTGCGCGCAAGGTTTGGCTAAGTGCCGAAGAAGTATTTTCCATAAATGTCTCTAAATATAAAGCCTAGTAGTTAAGTTCAGTAGTTAAGTTCAATGGTCGTGCTACGAACATGATCACAAAGAATGTGCCATATTCGTTAATGCATGTATAGATATTTTGCCACAGCAAAGGTTAACGATAGCTTAACATTGTTTAAGTTATGTCGTTGTAGGAGTAGCACAGCATGCTAGTGGCTTGGTTTATGGTGGATTATTGCTATAGCTTTATTCTAAGCACAAAAAAGACGACCAATGGTCGTCTTTTTTGATGAATGCTTCGGTCTGAGCCGGAAGCCAGAGCCAATTTAGCTATTAGCCAAATTGGTTCATCGTATTATCTTCACCTGACGCTTTCAAAGCAGCATCGCCAGAGAAGTATTCTTTATGGTCGTCGCCCATGTTCGAGCCGGCCATATCTTGATGCTTAACGCAGGCTAGGCCTTGACGAATTTCTTTACGTTGAACGCCTTTCACATACGCCAACATACCTTCTTCGCCGAAGTAACCTTTTGCAAGGTTGTCGGTCGACAATGCCGCAGTGTGGTAAGTCGGTAACGTAATCAAGTGGTGGAAAATACCCGCTTCACGTGCACCATCACGTTGGAAGTTTTGAATCATAGAGTCGGCACGGTCGGCAAGCTCTGTGCCATCGTACTTAACATCCATTAATTCATCACGGTTGTAGGCGCTTACGTCTTCACTCGCTTCAACCATCAAGTCATAGGCTTGCTGGCGGAAAGACAAAGTCCAGTTGAATGACGGTGAGTTGTTGTAAACCAATTTAGCATTCGGAACTACTTCGCGAATACGGTTTACCATTCCACCGATTTGGCCTACGTGTGGCTTCTCAGTTTCGATCCAGATAAGGTCGGCACCGTTTTGTAGGCTAGTAATAGAGTCAAGTACACAACGGTCTTCGCCAGTGCCCTCTTTGAATTGGAATAAACCACTTGCCAGACGCTTAGGTCGAACCAGACTGCCATCACGGTGGATAACAACGTCGCCGTTTTTCATTTGAGCTGGAGTAAGCTCTTCGCAATCTAGAAAAGCGTTGTATTGGTCGCCCAAGTCGCCAGCTTCGTTAGTTACCGCGATTTGCTTGGTTAAGCCAGCCCCTAAAGAATCAGTACGTGCAACGATGATGCCGTTGTCAACACCAAGCTCTAAGAAGGCATAACGTACCGCGTTAATCTTCGCTAGGAAGTCAGCGTGAGGTACAGTTACTTTACCGTCTTGGTGGCCACATTGTTTTTCGTCAGACACTTGGTTTTCGATTTGAATCGCGCAAGCACCCGCTTCAATCATTTGCTTGGCGAGTAAGTAAGTTGCCTCTTCGTTGCCGAAACCGGCATCAATGTCTGCAATGATCGGCACAACATGAGTTTCGTAGTTGTCGATTTTGTTTTGCACTTCTTGCGCAGCAACCATGTTGCCAGCAGCGCGAGCGGCATCTAGTTCTTGGAATAAGTGGCCTAGTTCACGCGCGTCAGCTTGGCGTAGGAAGGTATATAATTCAGCAATCAACGCAGGTACAGAGGTCTTTTCGTGCATTGATTGATCGGGCAACGGGCCGAACTCATAGCATAATGCTGCGATCATCCAACCAGAAAGATATAAGTAGCGTTTACTCGTTGTGCCGTGGTGCTTTTTGATCGCGATCAGCTTTTGTTGGCCGATAAATCCGTGCCAGCAACCTAGAGACTGAGTGTAGCTGCTTGAATCAGCATCGTAGTCGTCCATGTCTTGGCGCATGATGTCGGCGGTGTATTTTGCGATTTCAATGCCTGTTTGAAAGCGGTTCTGCAATTTCATGCGAGCCGTGTACTCAGGGTCGATCGCAGCCCATTTTGAGCCATTGTCTTTGATCAGCTGGTCTGCAGCTTCTACATTTTGCTTATAAGTAGACATAATTAACTTCCTGCTTATCTATGTTAATAACTGGCTTTCCTAAAAAAGCCTCTAAATTTGTGCTCGCTAACGAATGAAAGACTTAAGGCTATTATTGTTACTTAACCGCTTATTCAGACTTTCGCAAAAAAACCGTTTAAGGCTTTCTTGTTCAGCGTTGTGTTAGCAATCTTTCAATTGATGGGCGCACTTTACGCTTCAAAATGATCCGGATAAAGGGCTAAAGTGGCATAATTACCATTCGCAAACTGAATAATGGCGGCATTATTCATTATTCGACTAGCAAACGCCTTAACTATTTTTACAATGAATAGTAGGGATTTAGGCAAGTCAAATGTATGACGGTGTAAACTTGCATTCATAGGCTTTAATGGGAGACCGCCAATAATCCCGCATTGCCCTAGTAAGGAGTGGATTCAGCACTATAAATTCACACAACGATGCGTCGACTGTTGCCATGGCATTCACTTCGCGGCGGTCACTTAGCGACAAGTATAAATATATGAAAAATGAGAAACGTATGAGTAATTACACCGACAGAGCGAATTTGAAAGTTAGCCCAATTTTGGCTGACTTTATTGAGTCCGAAGTTTTACCAGGCCTTAAGCTTGAATCCGATTCATTCTGGAAATCTTTGGCCGGTGTGATCGATGACCTTACTCCGACTAATAGAGAGCTATTAACCGAGCGTGATGATATTCAAGCCAAGCTCGATTCATGGAATCTGGCCAACAAAACCTGTTTTGATGCCGAGGTGTATAAATCGTTTTTGTATGAAATTGGCTATTTAGTAGAAGAGGGCGACAATTTCACTATCACCACTGACAATGTTGACGCTGAGATCGCCCGGCAAGCCGGTGCGCAACTGGTGGTTCCCACGTCAAACGCTCGTTTTGCGCTAAATGCCACTAATGCACGTTGGGGCAGCCTATACGATGCTGTTTACGGCACTGATATTATTGCCGAAGATGGAGGCGCTCACAAATCTGGGCCTTACAATCGGGTTCGAGGCGACAAGGTGATCAAGTTCGGTCGCGATCTATTGGATAAACATTTCCCCCTTGCAAAAGGCTCGCACGCCGACGTGGTCTCGTACCAAGTTGATACAACTGGCTTAACCGCGAGATTAGAAGACGAACAGACTACTGGCCTTCACGATAAACAACAATGCGTAGGCTTCAAAGGCGAGCGTTCTTCACCATCGTCAATATTGTTGCTCCATAATGGGCTGCACGTAGCTATTGAGATTGACCCAACGTCGCCGGTCGGCAGTACTGACAAAGCAGGCGTTACTGACCTAACAATGGAAGCCGCGTTAACCGCCATTCAAGATTTTGAAGACTCGGTAGCGGCGGTCGATGCTGAGGATAAAGTAGGCGTCTATCGCAATTGGTTGGGGCTGATGAAGGGCGACTTGAATGAAACATTTATAAAGGCAGGCAAGCCCATGACTCGATCGTTACAAGCCGATCTAAGTTATACGGCATTTGATGGCTCAGAGTTACGCTTGCATGGCCGCAGCTTATTGTTCTGTCGTAACGTCGGTCACTTGATGTCTAATCCCGCTGTGCTTGATCACAACGGAGATGAGATTCAAGAGGGCATTATGGACGCGATGATATGCGTGTTAATTGCTATGCACGATCTTATCGGTAATAGCGAATTCCGAAACTCGCGCACTGGCAGCATATACATTGTCAAACCTAAGATGCACGGCCCCAAAGAAGCGGCTTTCGCCAACACTTTGTTCAATCGGGTAGAAGACGAACTTGGCCTCGAACGGCATACGGTTAAGATTGGTGTTATGGATGAAGAGCGACGCACGACTCTCAACCTCAAGGAATGTATACGCCAAGTTAAAGATCGAGTGGTCTTTATTAATACCGGTTTCTTAGATCGAACCGGTGACGAGATCCATACCAGCATGTTGCTTGGTGCGATGGCGCCAAAAGCTGAAATTAAAAAGCAACAATGGATATCGGCCTATGAAGACTGGAACGTCGATATCGGCTTAGAATGTGGTTTTTCGGGTAAGGCGCAAATCGGTAAAGGAATGTGGGCCATGCCAGATGAAATGGGCGAGATGTTGCAGCAAAAAGGAGCTCATCCTAAGTCTGGAGCCAATACCGCTTGGGTTCCTTCGCCTAATGGTGCAACGCTACATGCAATCCACTACCACGAGACGGATGTGTTTAAGGTTCAAGCTACTTTGAAAAGCAGAGCTCGTGCGTCGATCGACGAAATTTTAACAATCCCGTTGTGTGCTGATCCACAGGCGCTGAGTGCTGAGGATATTCAAGCCGAGTTAGATAACAATGCTCAAGGAATCTTGGGTTATGTGGTTCGATGGATTGATCATGGCGTTGGTTGTTCTAAAGTTCCCGACATTCATAATGTTGGTTTGATGGAAGACCGCGCGACATTACGTATTTCAAGTCAACACATTGCCAACTGGTTAGAGCACGGTTTGACAAATGAAGCTCAAATTAACGCCACCTTTGAGCGCATGGCCGCGGTGGTCGATCAACAGAACGCTGGCGACCCTAATTACACGCCAATGGCAGGTGATTTTGACTCAAGCATCGCCTATCGAGCTGCTATAGAATTGTGCTTAGAGGGCAAGCAGCAGCCAAATGGTTACACCGAGCCGTTATTGCATCAGTATCGCTTGAAGTTGAAAGCAGCAAGTTAAGTTAGAGTTAGTTTATTGTTGGCGCTTAGTTTGGCTGTTGCTAAGCGTCAATTTTGCATCAAATGCTAGGTTTACTACGTTTTCTGAACTGACACATGGTGTCTTCAACAGCACAGTGGTAGCATTACTGACTTCTGATTTACTCCTAAACGCACTCACATGTCTGAGAAAATAATTACTGCCATCACCAATCAATTGCACACTGTAATTGACCCCTACACGATGACCAAAATCACCGCGGCAAAGAGCCTTAAAAAGGTGACCGTTGATGATTCAAAAGTGTCTGTCTATTTGTCGAAGGGTTATCCAATCGCTCCTGTGGTGCAGGAGCTTTCTGAGTTGGTTAGAGATGCGCTTACTGATTTGCCAATCGAGAATCGAGCGCTCGAGGTCATTATAGACCAAGAGATTATTTCTCATTCGGCCCAGCAAGGGGTTAAGGCGGTTCCGGGAATAAAAAATATTATCGCTGTGGCATCAGGCAAGGGTGGTGTTGGAAAATCCACCGTCTCGGCTAACTTGAGCTTAGCTTTGTCGGCTGCTGGTGCTAAAGTGGCTATCTTGGATGCTGATATTTACGGTCCAAGCCAGCCTCGAATGATGGGCGTAAGCGGCAAGCCAGAAGCCTTAGATAATAAAATGCTAGTGCCGATGATAGGTCACGGCCTAAAGATAATGTCGATTGGGTTTTTAGTCGAAGAGGACACGCCAATGATTTGGCGTGGGCCAATGGTTACTCAGGCTCTAGAGCAAATGTTACGTGGCACGTCGTGGAATCACGATGGCGAAGAGATAGATTACTTAGTAATCGACTTGCCACCAGGCACCGGCGATATTCAACTAACGCTGTCGCAAAAAGTGCCAGTTTCGGGTGCGGTTATTGTTACCACGCCTCAAGACATCGCCTTACTTGATGCCCGTAAAGCCTACAAAATGTTTGAAAAAGTCGATGTGCCAATTTTCGGTATTATCGAAAACATGAGCACCCATGTATGTACTAATTGCGGTCATGAAGAAGCGATTTTCGGCGAACACGGTGCGCAAAAGATGGCTGACGATTACTCGCTTGATGTGCTTGGTGAAATCCCATTAGAAATGTCGATTCGTGAATTGGCTGACTCCGGCACACCAACAGTTGTTGCATTGCCCGAGTCAGAAACGGCTAAACGCTATCAGAGCATCGCGCTCAAAATAGCGGGTAAGTTATCAATTAAAAAGAAAGACTTCAGTAGCGCTTTCCCCAATATTGTTGTGGAGAACACATAGTATGAGTGATAGTAGCATCGGTAAATTATTTCGGGTAACCACCTTCGGCGAAAGTCATGGCAAGGGTATTGGTTGTATCGTTGATGGTTGTCCGCCGAATCTAGGGCTTACAGAAGAAGATTTACAGCCGGATTTAGATCGCCGTAAACCTGGCCAATCTAAATTTACGACTCAGCGCCGTGAGGCCGATGAAGTGCAAATCTTCTCCGGCGTGTTCGAAGGCAAAACCACGGGCACTTCGATTGGTATGATTATTCATAATACCGATCAAAAGTCGAAAGATTACTCCAATATTATGGATACCTTTCGACCAGGTCATGCTGACTATACCTATCACCACAAATACGGTAATCGCGACTACCGTGGTGGCGGACGTTCGTCAGCCAGAACCACGGCAATGATTGTCGCAGCTGGTGGTATAGCCAAGAAATATTTAAATGAGAAAGAGGGCATTGAGATACGCGGATATCTGTCTCAGATGGGTAACGTGAAAGCCGAATCAGTTGATTTTGATGAGGTAGCGAATAACCCTTTCAATTGCCCTGACGCCTCAAAAGTTGCCGATATGGAAGCATTGATCAAGCAACTTCGCCGTGATGGTGATTCCGTTGGTGCAAAGATTACCGTTGTAGCAAATAATATGCCCGTCGGCTTAGGCGAACCGGTGTTTAATGAACTTGACGCTGATATTGCTAAGGCGTTGATGAGCATCAACGCGGTAAAAGGCGTAGAGATTGGTGCAGGTTTCGATTGCGTTGAGCAGCGAGGGTCCGAACACCGTGACGAGCTATACCCTGATGGCTTTGACTCTAATAATGCTGGTGGTATTCTCGGCGGAATCTCGTCTGGCCAAGATGTGGTCGCTAGCCTCGCGTTGAAACCTACCTCGAGCATTACCAAGCCTGGCAATAGCATTGATAGCAAAGGTAATCCGGTTGAGGTTGTTACCAAAGGTCGTCATGACCCCTGTGTTGGTATTCGTGCCGTGCCGATAGCCGAAGCAATGCTGGCGATAGTGATTATGGACCATTATCTTCGACATCGAGCGCAGTGTGTTGATGTCAAGGTTGATACGCCAAAGATTCCAGCTAGTCGCGCTTAGAGATTGGTTTTTTTGGTCTAGTTTCCGAGATGCCCTCAAAGGGGCATCTCGTAGACGCAAGGCGATATTCTACCCAGCCGATACCGTCACCGGCACACCATTCAAGGCGGCATTGCCACTAAGCTTATCGATAAACTTGTCATCGGTAAGCTCGTTGCAGTTAACACCGTCTTGCTGAACCGCGATGCCCATTTTAACCGCGTATTTCTTATGCCCCCAGCCATGCGGCAGACTTACCACGCCTCGCATTACCTCATCGGTTGACACCACCGTAGTGGTGACCTCACCAACTCGAGATTGAATCTTAACTTGAGATTCATTACTCAAGCCGCGATCGGCCATATCCTCTGGGTGCATCATTAACTGCCAGCGTGGCTTACCTTTTACCAAACGATGATAGTTGTGCATCCATGAATTATTGCTGCGCACATGTCGTCTGCCGATTAGCAGTAATTCATCCGCAGCTCGCTCGCTAGCCGATTCAGCTAAACGCTTGAGATCATTAATTAAAAACTCGGGTGCGCACATGATTTTGCCCGACTCGGTCGCTAGGCGAGCAACAATACCCGGCTTCAATGGGCCTAAATCTATGCCATGTGGCTGAGCCTTTATTTTGTCTAAGGTTAGTGACATTTCCGGATTCTGCTCTGCACCGTAATAGTCGTGCTCGATACCGTGCGCAACCATTACATCTGGGGCAGGAAGGGGGCGAAAGTCTTTTCCTTTTAGCTCTGATATTTTAGCCGATACGGCATTGAAGATTTCCCAGTCGTGCATTGCATCATCGTTCGCAGCAAATACAGCGGGGTTAAAACGGGTGCAATTACGCACTGCCAGCCTGAAGAAAGCGATATCGTAGTGATCATGCTCAAGTGGGCTGGTTGGTGGCAAAATTATGTCTGCGTGACGGGTAGTAGCGTTGATGTAGAAATCAAAGGCGACATAAAAGTCTAGGCCGGAAAAGGCTTTATCTAGTTCTGACGCATTGGCACTGGATATCACCGGGTTGCCGGCAATAGTGACCATGGCTTTTATTTGCCCATCACCGGGCGTCAGCATTTCTTCGGCCATTGTCACCGCTGGCAGTTCGCCACCAAACTCGGGTAATCCGCTGACACGAGATTTAAATAGATCAAAATGGCCACCGCCTGGTGTACCTTTCTTCACATAGGCAAAGGCGGGTGAGGTCGCGATAGCGCCTCCTTCGGTGTCTAGCGAGCCGATCAGAATATTGATCACTTGAATTGCCCATTGGCACAAAGAGCCAAACTCTTGCACCGATACGCCCATTCGGCCGTAAATAACCGCTTTGTCGGTAGTCGCAAGTTCTATTGCTAGATCTCGGATAGTGTCAGCATCTATGCCCGATTGTTGTTCGGCAAGTTCTAAGCTGAAGCCAGATACCGCTGTACGAATGGTCTCAAGGCCGTCTAAGTGGGCTTCAAGATGGCCTAAATTGAACTGGTTTTCTTTGAATAAAGTGTTAATGATTGCCATCAATACATAGGCATCAGAACCCGGCTTAACAAAAATATGTTGATCGGCGACAGTCGCGGTTTCGCTTCGCCTTGGGTCGATGACCACTAATTTTCCGCCTCGGGCTTGTAAATCTTTCAAACGCTGAGGTGCATTCGGCATGGTCATGATGCTGCCGTTTGATGCCAGTGGATTGCCGCCCAAAATCACCATCAAGTTAGTGCGGTCAATATCAGGGATAGGAATAAGGAATTGATGGCCGTACATGGCATACGACGTTAATTGATGTGGTAGTTGGTCTAAGGAGGTGGCAGAAAAGTTATTCTTAGTTTTGACCGCGCGACGTAAAAGCGAGCCATGTGTTAAGTTGCCATAATTATGCACACCAGGGTTGCCAGCGTAAAAGCCAACGGCATCTTCGCCGTGTTTTTGCTGAGCCTCGACGAGGCGCTTCGCTGTGGTGTCAATCGCCTCTTGCCAAGATATTTCGATCCAATCTTGACCAACACGCTTAACCGGCTTGCGTAGACGATCGGGGTCATTATGAATATCGGCAATGGCGGTTGCTTTTGGGCAGATAAACCCTTTACTGATAGGGTCAGCCTTATCGCCTTTAATTGAGAGAATTTCATCGCCTCGTGTTTTGATTTCTAGGCCGCAAATTGCTTCGCATAAGTGGCACGCTCGATGATGAATTTTTACAGCGGATTCGGACATTTTCTCTCCATTATAATTTTTATTATATTTCCTCGATAATATCTCAGCTTGAGTGATTTGTCAGTGAGCTGAACTGGTCGCGGTACTGTCTTGGTGATAGCCCTAAGTTTTGGCGAAAATGGTGACGTAGCACATTGGCATTTTCAAAGCCGCTTGCTTGTGCGACTCGTTCTACTGAAAGTCGATTTTGTTCTAGCGCGGTTTTGGCTAGGTTGAGGCGTTGAGTGGTAATCCATTGTTTGGCGCTGCAACCATGGGTATTGCGAAAACGTCGATCAAATGTGCG
>Ga0075467_10001139_pt1 | contig 22002 bp, 14 predicted proteins | sample DEB08_DNA_9_FD_75067 | JGI IMG/M metagenome (GOLD analysis project Ga0075467, IMG submission 75067) | Aqueous microbial communities from the Delaware River and Bay under freshwater to marine salinity gradient to study organic matter... | ecosystem: Environmental > Aquatic > Marine > Coastal ... | reverse complement strand
TAAATATTTTTATGTACAAATACCCGAGTAGCATTAGTACAAATCTCTCCCTGAGTGTAAAAATTGCCCAGCATTGCCGCAGATACGGCATTATCGATATCGGCATCATCAAAAATAATTAAAGGTGATTTGCCACCTAGCTCCATGGTCACTTCTTTGAGTGTACCTGCAGCTGCCGCCATCACTTTTTTACCTGTGCCGACTTCGCCAGTAAAAGAGACTTTAGCAATATCTGGATGATGAGTTAGCCAAGCGCCCACTTTGCCATCACCTTGAATAACGTTAAATACGCCTTGGGGTACACCGGCTTGAATAAAAATTTCAGCTAACTTTAATGCACCTAATGGTGTTTCTTCCGAAGGTTTAAAAATCATCGCGTTGCCACAGGCAAGGGCAGGGGCTGCTTTCCAACAGGCTATTTGTAATGGGTAATTCCACGCACCTATGCCAGCACATACGCCAAGCGGCTCAGGGCGCGTATAATAAAAATCTGCGCCTACTTGCTGTTGATTGCCTTCAATTGCAGGCGCAAGGCCTGCAAAAAATTCAATGGCATCGGCCCCAGATACGATATCTACCACACTGGCCTCTTGCCATGGTTTACCTGTGTCAGCTACCTCAACTACAGCTAACTCATCATTTTTTTCTCTTAACAGAGCGACGGCTTTAAGTAATATTCGGCTGCGCTCTATTCCTGTCATGCTGGACCAAATGCCGAATCCTTTTTGGGCGCTATCGATAGCACGTTGTTGAATAAAGGCATCCGCCACTTCAACCTGATAAATCACCTGTCCCGTTGCAGGATTGATTACATCAAATTTTTCACCACTTTGATTACTAAGATACTGGCCATTCACAAAATTTTGATAACAAAGTTCGTGTTGAAACGATGGGGGCATGAATAAACTCACTAGTTAAGGATACGGATAGATAATTGCGCAGGCACTATGCCTGCTCTTGAAAAGGTAATCAATGGCAGTTTCGATAGTGTTGAACGCAAAGTTTGCAGAAGTTACCCAGCCAGAAATGCAGCTGGGCAATAGAAGTTACCAGTGGTGGTGATATTAATCTAAAATTGGTATTTCAAACCAATATGCGGCGTTTCGCCAGCGGTATTAAAAGCGGCTAAGTCTTGATAGCTTTCATCGAATAAATTTTCGACTCTGGCAAAGACAGACAAGCTAGCATTAACCCGATATCGAGCGCTGATATCAAAAACTTGGTAATCTTTTTGAGGTTGTGGGGAACTTGCAAAACTTGTCTCATCTACCACTAAATCAACAAAATCCTGTACGAATCTGATATTGGCAGACAACGTTAGGTTGTCGACTTGGTAATCAAAACCGATATTGGCCAAATTTTGGGGACGTCTAAGGCGCTGATCACCTGACGTATCTTTTGTTTGGTTGTAAGTGTAATTTGCATGAACTCGTAAGTCGTCATTGATTTTGATGTTGGCAATGAGTTCTACTCCATCAGACGCTGATTCACCCATATCCTGTAAGTAACCAGAAAACCCCGCTAAATCAAAAAAGATACTGTCTTCAATCTGCTGATCAAAATAGATGACTTCAAAACGGGAGCCTTGATTTGTATTGAACTCAACAGCGACTTCCCAGCCTTGGGTGGTTTCTTCTTGTAAAGCTGTGGTCGAGGCTGGAGCGAAAGCAAAAGGTCCTTGATTATATTCTATTTCAAACAAGCTAGGAGCCCTAAAGCCTGTTCCATACGCACTTCGCAATTTGAGTTCGTCATCACCCAATGCCCATATATAAGCTGCGCTTAAACGAAAACTAGTATGTTCACCAAAGTCTTCGTTATCATCATGGCGCGCACCCGCCGTGAAATAAAAGCTCTCGATCAGCTGGCCTTGGTATTCAAAGTAATAGCCTTTGCTAATACGGCTTTGGTCAGCAGAGGTTATTTGCTCTTCTTCCCAATCCAGTCCATATACAAATTGATGATCTTGGTTAAGTTGGGTATGTCCTAAATATTCCACTCTTTGTAATGTGCCTTTAGTCAAAAATTCAGAGATACCTTGATTGAAGTTTTCTCGCTCGATATAGGTTTTAGCGAAGGCTAATTCATGTTGTGAGTTGTCATTAGAAAAATTTAGGTCAGCGCGCAAGTTGCTCTGGTTAAATTCACTTTCACAGTTATTGCTGGCACTGGCACCAAACCCACAATTATCAAATTGCCCCAGACCATGATTGTTTCTCACTACTAAGCCTAACGTTAAATCATCACTGACCTTAAAACCTAATCGTGAGTGTAAAGTGGTGTTCTCGTAGCCATCTTTGTCTTGGCTGGCATCGTCTAAACGAGCATTAAAACCATTCGTTTTGAAATCTGAAGCAGCGATAAAATAATCGAAGTCTTTATGAGTCGCGCCCATATTGGCTGAAAGATTTTGTGTGTCATAGCGTCCAAACTCGCCGCTAACGTTACCTGAGAACTGTTCTGTAGGTGAACCGCTGTATATATTGATTACACCGCCAGCATCGGCACCATAAGCCAGACCTTGTGAGCCTCTGAGTATTTCGACCCGAGAGATATTGGCACTTTGTAAATGAGCGAGTTGTGGACCAACCTGTGTACCCGTTGGGTCAGATATATCCACGCCATCTATGCGAACTAAGGTGCGATAGCCTTCTTCACCTCGCACCCGCAAGGCTGTGGTTGAACCTATGCCACCACTATTAGATGCACTAATGGAAGGTTGTGTTTTTAATACATCGGTCAAGTTAGCGTAGCCCCGAGCATCAATATCCTGCTGCGTAACTAGAGACACCGACGTCGCAATCTCACGTAGAGGCATGGCTACTCGGCTTGAGACAATTACCAACTTTTCCATCTCATTTTCTTCGTTTGTTTCTTGTGCAAATATTGGGCACGCGAAAAGCGCTGTACTAATGGCTAGTGCCAATGATGTGTGTTTCATAAAATCCTCAATCTATTAAATATAACAACGATTGAGAGGGGGATAAAAGAGGATGCTTTACTTAAAACGTGATGAATAGATTTGATATATCACAACCAAATACCATCAATAAACGTTCACAGGGGTATGCATTCTAATGAAGCCCGCCGCTCCATTCGTAAAAAAAACTAATGTCTGAGGCCGGTGTCGGGCTTAAATGCGTATGTCACATTTTACCGTTGCGGGGGCAGCGGTGGATTCGCACATAACATACCAATAGTTAGGCTTACCACACTTCCCGTTTACCTTATCCAGATTGATGTGGTATCAACCGATAAGCACCTAGAATAGCGGCGTGCAAGATACGTTTTGTTCCCTGTAATGTCAATGGTTTAGAACGGGTGGGAGGTGATGTTGTCACGTTTTATCGGTAATTTAATCAGCATTATTATGGTGCTAATTTTCAAGAATCAATAAGACTGTGCTTGAGTCCAAATTGACAGGATTGCTTGGTTTTCTGAGTTTGCAGATATGATTAACCACCTTCATCGTAGGGGTAGGAATTTGAATTGTTATTCTGGATTGCCGCTATTTTTTCACTGGCTTAGGCGTTTTTTTATACTACGAGGTTAGACGTCTCAAGGGTGGCCTTAAAGAAAGGCGGCAAGGGTGTCTCTAACAAATATTAGTCTCAAAAACTGTAGCTAAAAGTAACAAGCGTTTAAGCGAAATTAGATGCTTGATTTTATGTGCCTACAAGCGTCAATTAGTGAGGTGGTACACGTTTGTGATCCTCTCATAACGGGGGCGAGAAATAGCGAAATTAGCCCATGATATAAAGCTTATCTCACTGGCAACACATCATGCCGCCAATCATGCGTTTGCAATAACCAACGTTACCAGTGTCGTCATATCCATTTTGTTACAACACTTAAGATAGTGTCCTATCTGAACCCTTATTTTTATTGAATAATATGCTTTTGAGTATAAAAAATGAGCGCTTGGTAAAATGTAAGCTAATATCTATACCCTGTAATAGGGATTTAACATGAAAACATTTAACCGAAATCAAATCATGCTGGCGCTGAGTTATATGGCCTATTATGGCTTTACAATGGATGAATCTGAACGCCGTAACGCCGAGACAATCCAGCAATTTTTTAACGAGGCTTTGGATAACTGGTCACCACTTAATGGCCAATGGCAACTTGCCTGGGGCCCTGCAGTTTTCTCGCTGCCAGGGACAAAATATGATGATGCCTTAATGTATGTAGTGCAGAACACCCTTGATCCAAGTCAATACGTTATCGCCATCCGCGGAACTAATCCCATTTCTATCCCAAACTGGATCATCTGGGATTTTCAGGCCAAGGAGTTAAAGGCTTGGCCCTACGGGAACCCACACCCACTCAAAATGCCGATGCTGTCCGAAAGCTCGGCCTTTGGTTTGATAATATTACAGGGATTGCGGCCCGAAGAAGGAATACTCGGTTATAAACACACTATATTGGAGTTTTTTAAACAAGAACTACAAAATAATAACAATTTATCAATTTGTACTACTGGGCATAGTCTTGGAGGGGCTCTTGCACCCGTGTTAGCGTTATGGTTGAAAGACATTCAGGACGCTGAATTGGATGGAAATGTACAAATTTCCTGCGTTGCTTTCGCTGGGCCAACACCAGGAAACAATGCTTTCGCAGAGTATTTTAATCAGCGAATGGGCGGCGACTTTACGCGTATTGCTAATTCACTTGATATAGTTCCTTGTGCTTGGGAAACCGACTCACTGCGCGAAGCATTTACCTTATATTTTCCGCCACTTCTACCCACTCCTCCTTTAACAATTTTGTTAAAACACTTGTTGAATAAAAGTAAACATAAGGACTACCTGCAAATCGGAACTGACCCCCTGATCCTCGGTGGTAAAATCAAACTATTGGCCTTACCTTTTTTAGTGCAGGCGATTTATCAACACGTGCAAGCGTATGCGCAGTTAATGGATATGCAGGATGATATTCCCATTGAGGAATTATTGCCCTTCTCCGACAAATTAAAAGAAGTCCTAGGGCATTTGATCTATCTTTAATGGGATAGCTATTATCAGAAATAACATGAAATTTGGCTGCTATTAGCACAAACCCAAAATTGATGATGCTTTACTACTTAGATAATAGGCATTGAGGACTGTTGGTGATGTGGTCGTGTAAGGCCTTCAGTTTTGCTGTTGTTTGTTTGGGGCTAGTAGGCATTAGGGTATTGATTGGGTAAACGAAAACACAGATAGATTAAAACGCTTTGACGAGTATTAAGTGATGGCCGCTAGGTTACCCCTCTTATTACTTTTCTATACCGATCATTCGTTTGGCTTGTTCAACAATCAGCTCGCATGAGGGTAACACTTCGAAACTAGCTAACCCAAGTGGGATAAAACTATCATGGGCAGTCAGTCGTTCAATTTTTCGACTGGAATGATCTACATCATGTTCAATTAATAAGGTGATTAACGCTTCGCTAATGGATCCCGTTTTGCGACATTCATCTACTATCAGCACATTCTTTATATCGCCAATAACCGCAATAATGGCCGTTTCATCTAGTGGGGCAAGCCAACGTAAATCAATTACAGTGCAATGAATCCCTGACTCAGTGAGTCGTTTTTCAGCTTGGCGACTCAAATAATAACCGTTGCCATAACTGATAATACACACATCTTTACCGGCGCCAAAACACCCTAGTTGCCCTGTTTTAATGGGGTATGCATCACTGGGTTGCACGTAATCAAAGGTCCAAAGTGCATCACCTTCTTGATGCAGATCTTTTTTCATATACAGCGCGATAGGCTCAATAAAAATAACCACTCGTTGCTCTTCTTGGGCCAACCTGACGGATTCTCTGAGCATGTCGACTGCATCGGCGCCGTTTGAAGGGCACGCAATGATTAACCCAGGAATATCACGAAATACTGCAAAGGAATTGTCGTTGTGAAAATGCCCACCAAATCCACGCTGGTAAGCTAAGCCTGCGACTCTTATCACCATCGGATTACTGAATTGCCCATTAGAAAAGAAGGGCAGGGTGGCCGCCTCACCGCGTATTTGGTCTTAGGCATTATGCACGTAAGCTAAAAACTGAATTTCTGGCATCGGTAAAAACCCATTATGAGCTAAACCTATTGCCATGCCCAAAATCGACTGTTCGTCGAGTAAGGTATTGATGATCCTTTGCGGCCCAAATGTATCTGCTAGTTTACTGGTGACGTTATATACACCGCCTTTTTTACCAATATCTTCACCACACATTACAATATTTTGCTGCTGTGCCATTAAATCGAACATGGTCCAATTTAACAATTTAGCGAGGTGTTGTTTCTTAGGGAGATTGTGTTTTTCATGACTGAATAATTCGCTGCGTTGGGTATTCGATACGTTACTGAGATAAGCCTTATCTAGCTTAGGGGGGATAATACTGTGTTTGATTTTCTCAGCACAGGTGAGTTTGGGGTGAGTGATCACTTGTTGACTGATGTCTGCCACAGACTTTTCTACGGTTTGATATAAATCAATAATTTGCTGGCCATCGAGGCAGTTGTGTTTCAACAATAACGCGGCACTAAACAGCAAGGGATCATGGGCTTCAGTATCTTCAATATATTCGTTACTGCGATAAGTAAATTCTGAGTCTGAACCAGCATGTCCCAGTAAACGCACGGTTCTCATATGTAAAAAAACTGGCTTACGTTGTTTTCGGGCAATCTCTACCGCTTGTTGGGTTTTATGGTAGGTGTCGAGTAAATCTAATCCGTCACACTGAATATAATGCAGCCCCGCTCTATGTTCAAAATTGGCCTGCACCCACCCTTTAGGTGTAGCGGTAGAGATACCAATGCCATTATCTTCACATATAAATACAATAGGGATAGGCACTGACTGATACGCAGCCCAAGCCGCAGCGTTAATGGCACCTTGTGCTGTGGAGTGATTAGACGAGGCATCACCAAAATTACACACCACAACGCCATCTTTTTCTAAAACGTTATCTACCGCTACTTTTCGCGACAGGCTAATGCTGAAAGCCGTACCTACGGCTTTAGGTAAGTGTGACGCTATGGTGCTGGTTTGAGGTGGAATAAACAGGCTCTTGCTGCCTAATACTTTGTGCCGGCCCCCAGAAATGGGATCATCTGAGGACGCAGCAAAACTCAATAACATGTCGTACACAGGCGTTTGCCCTGGCACTTGTTTAGATCTCTGAATGACAAAAGCCGCGCTTCTGTAATGCAAAAAAGCCATATCATTAGGCCTAAAAGCTAGTGCACAAGCCGCGTTACCTTCATGGCCTGCACTACCAATAGTATAAAAACTTTGCCCTTTTTTTTGCATCACCCGTGACTGAAAGTCCAGATGACGACTCATCACTTGTGATTCAAATAAGTCTATTAATTGTGTATCTGACAAACCCACTTCAGCTGGCGTAAATGAAGCACTAACAACAGGTAACGAATCAGACTCTATGGCCTCAATAATCTGTTGTTTAACCTTAATATTACGATCTTGCATGATGCTGTTACGCCTTCAATATGTTACTAAGAAAATATCAGTGAACCAGATTTTGCTCGGCCTAAGATCTGATTTTCAAATCATAAGGATTATTTAGCTAAAGGAATAATATTAATAATCTTTATTTGCTATAGTTTTTTCCTATATCTAATATAAGAGCAACCACAGTGGATTTACGTGCATTAGAATATTTTGTGACTATCTACGAAAGTGGAAGTTTGAGCGCGGCGTCAAAAAAGAAATTTATCGCCCAACCATCTATATCAGCCTCGTTGAAACAATTAGAACACAGTCTATCAACCCGCTTATTTGTTCGCCATGCTAGAGGCGTTCAAGCAACCTATGCAGGTGAGCAGCTTTATCCTTTAGCTAAACAGTTATTGGGACAGGCAACATCTATCCGTGACGTTTTTAGTACAGACACCACAAAAACCCCTTTTAGGTTAGGGTTGATAAAAGGTTTAGGCGTAACACGCATGAGCGATCTGTTAGGTCGATTTACCCGTTCAGTTAATTCCTTAGAGCTCACTTTAGTTTCTCAGGATGAACCATGCCAAGCACGGATCATTAACCGTGACTTACAACTAAACAACGAACAGTTTGTGCCTATGTGGCAAGAGGCGTATCAATTGGCTATTCCACTGGGTCATAAGCTAAATCTAATCGACAGCATTGATATTACGGATTTGCGGGATGTGGCTTTTGTACAACGCAGTCCCTGTGAAGGCTGGACTTATTTAGAAAAAGCTCTGAATAATGCGAATGTCAGAGTCGACATTCGAGCAAAAATACAAACCATCGAATACGCTTTAGGTTTAGTGAAAGCGGGATTAGGTTGCGCCTTTATTCCAGTATCCGAGGTGATTGTCAAAGAATCGTACGTTCACTTTAAACCGATAAAAAACTTGTCTATTTCAAGAGAGATTGGTCTAGGTTATACCCATATCTCAGACACAGTTAAAGTGTTACAAGCACTAGCAACTCATCATCGAGATGACGAAAACTAGCGGGTTTGTGCTGCTTGATACACTCTCGATATTGTGGATATTGATTTCGGTTTCGAAAGTGTTCCAACATAAAGTAATCAGATAATTTAAGATGCTGGGTGCCTTATTCCATGGTGCCACTTCCCCTGAGCCTATTTCATAAGACAGTAAGGATAAAAGCAAAACCAGTATTCGACAGAGGTTGTTACTTTTAGCTAGCTGCTTCATCGGGATGGCTTACATTATGGCAATGTCATCTGACGAAAATCACACAAGTTACGCGCTAATCCATCGCCTTTCTTATCATAGACGCTTAATAGCTGCGCACTCAACATGTCTGAGTGTTGAAACAATATATGGCATCAGAAATCAATATCACCCAGATTCAATCCATCTTCTTCTGGTTTTTTTTCTAGTTTGGCTATAATGCAATTAACTGAATTAACTGACTGATTATTTTTTTTGTAGCAAAATACCTTGTTAAATAACGGATTAAAGCGAGTGGTTTATGGACAGAAACTCAAGACTTGGTTTATCAGATAATGCCATGCAAACTGTTTGTGTTGGCGGCGTTTATATCATTGATAAGCGCGTGGGCTATGACAGAAGATATAAGATGTGTAAATGCCCAAAACAATATGAACGCAGACTCTATAACTGGACTAAGAATTTCAAGCGCCGTCGTCAGTCTGTTGATATTGTTATTTAAATATAAAACCAATCACTTATGGTGATTGGTTTTATATTTTATTTTTGAATTTGGTAAAATTGCCGTGCCGTATCAATTTGTTCGCATAAGACCACCAGTTCCTCCAAGACACGGGTGGTCATGCGATGTAATTTGTCGGCATTGGGGTGAAAAACAAACCCGTTTTTAGCTGCAGGCACATGGGGCCATTGTTGCCAATTCAGGTTATCGGGATCACCACTTGTGCTTTTGCTGGGTTGGATCACTACTTGCGGTAAGGTGATTAATACTTGTTCTAACCCCACTGAAGGATAGTCGTCTTTGGCATCGGCAAAGGGATTAACACCACCGCACAGAGTTATTTGTTGTTGTGGCCAGGCTTTTTGTGCCACCGTGCGAATTGGCCGTGACCATAATTCATAAAATACTTTAATATTTTCTTGGCTTGCATAGCGCTGTTTTATATCAGCAAGTGACGTTAAGTATTGCTCTGCAAGTTTGCTCGCTTGTTCTGTTCTTCCAGTGATCTCACCTAACAAGCGTAATTCTGCAGCAACGTCCTCTAAGGTTTCTGGGTTCGAATAAATCACTTTAATTTGATACTTTTCGAGCCGCGCTAAGTCAACAGTTGGGTTACCTGTGGTCCATGCAATGACAACATCTGGCTTGAGTTGAATGATTTTTTCGATTTGTAAACGTGCATAATTACCTACCACCATAATGTTTTTTGCCGCTGCTGGATAATCGGCATGTGCGGTAGTAGCAATAATTTGATCCCCAGCACCTATGGCATATAACGACTCCACTAGATGAGGTGCCAAGGCAATTATGCGTTTTTTTTGTTTGGCTTCTGCATTATTATCGCGGGCAAGGGCAAAGTTTGGATTAAACACATTCAGCAGTATTACCAACCACAAAATGTGTATAAGTGGACTCACCAATCAATCCCTTTTTGCGCCTGAATACCATTGTCAAAAGCATGTTTGATAGACCTGACTTCACTAACGGTATCAGCGATTTCGATAATCGCGCGATGGCAGGCACGGCCAGTGATAACCACATGCTGATCTTTCGGTCTAGAAGATAAAACCTCTAATACTTCGTCTAATTCGATATATTTATAAGTTAGCATATAGGTGATTTCATCTAGTAAAACCACATCTATTGATGGGTCTTGCAGCAATATTTTACTATGCTGCCAAGCTGCTTCTGCAGCCTTGATGTCGGTCTCTTTGTCTTGAGTTTCCCAAGTAAAACCTGTGCCCATTACATGAAAGGTCACGCCGTTGTTTTCTAATAAATTCCGCTCGCCGCAAGCCCAGCCGCCCTTAACATATTGCACCACTGCTGCAGTCAAACCATGGCCAACGGCTCGTGCGACAGTGCCAAAGCCTGAGGTGGATTTACCTTTGCCATTGCCGGTAATCACTAACAACAAACCTTTATCTTGTGTTGCCGCAGCGATACGTTCATCCACTTTGGCTTTTTGATCTTGCATCCGCGCTTTGTGTTTGGCTTTATCGTTGTTTGTATCTGTCATGTTGAATTCCTATTTATAAAAATCACTAGTAATAGTAGTAGTGATTAATTGCGCCTTTGGCTCATTGCCATCAGAAAAAATACACTGCCAATAGCGGCGGTAATAATCCCAATAGGGATTTCTTGATTATCTAACGCTACACGCGCTAATACATCTACCCATACCATAAAACAGCCACCTAACAATACTGAACCTACTATCACGACTCGGCTGGTCACTCCCAACCAGTTTCGTACGATATGTGGGATCATCAGCCCAACAAATCCAATGCCTCCACAATAAGATACGATACAGGCGGTTAAAGCGGCACAGATTGCCAATGATAAAATACGCAAGCGGGTGACCTGCACCCCTAATGTTTTGGCGTTTTCATCACCTAGCAGTAAGGCATCCATATGCCGCCCATATAAAAGTAGGATACCGACACTCACTAACACAACTGGCAACATAACCCATGCATACCAGACTTCTACTCTTGCCAAGCTACCCATCAACCAAAAGATAACCTTATTGGCGGCAAAAGGTTCGCCAATAAAGAGAATGAAGTGGCTTAATGCACTCAACATAAACGATACCGCCACCCCAGCCAGCAACATGTGTTCGGTTCGACTCCCAAACGTTTTACTGGCTAATAGCTGCACAAAAAACACTGCGAATAGAGCGCCAAGAAATGCTGAAAAAGGCAGTGCTAAAGTAAAAGAAAAATCAGGAAATGCCTGCAGTAAACCCCAACGTTCGGCCATGGAACTATCGAATAATAATGTGGCGATACTTGCGCCTAATCCCGCACCAGACACCACGCCAAATAAATAAGGATCGGCTAGCCCGTTGCGGGTGATATTTTGTAATGTAGCCCCTGCTACCGCTAAACCTGCGCCCACTAAAAACCCCACCAACACACGTGGCAATCGTATTTCCCAAAAAATAAGGCTGTTAGTGGGATCCTGGCAAGCACCTACTGCGCATCGATATAGTTCACTCGCGGTTAAATCTGCGGCCCCAAAAAACATCGCACCTAATGGCGACAATAGCGCAGCAAAAGACAACAGCCACCACTTATTAGACATTCGTTTCACCTTGCTTGAACAAGGAATGCGCGCTTTCATTCTCAGCTGGTGGATAAAAATCCACGCGAAGACCTGAATTTTGATTATTTTGAGTCACTTCACAAGGGGTACGAAAAACCTGCTGCAAAAGTGTCGCCTCTAGCACTACTTTAGGTGTGCCTTGAGCAAGCATATGTCCCTGGTCTAATAAACACAGATGATCGCAATAATTTGCCGCTAAATTCAAATCATGCAAGCTCATCACTACAGTGATATTAAGCTTATGGGCTAAGGACTTAAGTAACTTAAGCAGTTGGTGTTGATAATATACATCGAGATGATTAACCGGTTCATCTAACACAATTAATGCTGCTTTTTGCACTAAAGCACGTGCAATTAGACCACGTTGTTGTTCACCACCTGATAACGAACTAAAACTCTGTAAGGTTTTATGCTCAAGACCCACTCGGGTTATAGCATCTTGGATGTGCAGATCGTCTTGTTTGCTGTGTTTCGATAACAAGGTTTTGTGCGGTAACAAACCCATACGCACAATTTGCTCTAGGTTGAGGGCAAATACGCTATCATTAAGTTGATTCACCACGGCAATCTGTTGGGCTAACTCAATGGCCCCATAATTGGCCAAGAGTTTGTTATTCCAGCTCACACTATTGCCACTTTGCAGTTGACCAGAAAGTAATTTGAGTAGACTGGTTTTACCGGCCCCATTGGGTCCCAATACCCCCACTACTTTACCAGCCGTCACGTTCAGACAAATATCAGACAAAATCTGTTGTTGACCTATTTTTAGGTTCACATTGGTGGCAATAAGGGAGCAAGGGCTAGACATGCGCTGGCTCGCACTTACATTTAATAGTCAGAATAACATTCACAATCAAAATGTTGACTCAAATAGTGAGAGCAGGGAAACACATCAAACAACAGCATGAAAACTGTCAAGATAAAATGTTATCCGTGTGTTCCCGCACGAAAATTTAAAGAGTATCTTGAGGTAGATTACCTACTTCACGATGGTATAAGGCTGGTATCTGACTGACGTTTTTTATAAACGTTTACAGTTGCGGGTACAGTTTTGGATTTTCACCAAATTCCCAATTATTTTGGGTGCTTATTGCAAGCAATATCAACCCAAAACCTTATTTACAGGCGGCGAATATAGCAAGTATGTGGATGGGATTCGAGGTGTAATTGGTTTGATGGTGAAATATCAGGTTATCAAACCTTGAGTGGTGCTGGTTTATGCCCTTGTGGCACACTCGAGCTTTTAATCTTTTGAACAGGACCTAAGCATACTCAATGGCATACCACTATAGCCCGTGGCGGCCCATTGAGGGTTTTGATGACTGTGCCATTATTGGATATGTGTGCTCTGTAAGTTTTATCAAATCCCTTTTAATCTCATGGAATTAAAAGGGATAGGCTTAAGAGTATTTTGGTTTAGCATGGGTATAATGGCAATCCGCGCTTATTGCACCGAAATAACCTATTTTTAGACGTCTGGGAAGGGTCACAATGAAGATACTGCACACCTCTGATTGGCATCTTGGCCAAAGTTTCTTCACTAAAAGTCGTAAAGAAGAGCACCAAGGGTTTATTGACTGGCTTTTACAGCAGGTCGCTGCAGAGCAAGTCGACGCGGTGATCATCGCCGGTGATATTTTTGATACGGGTACGCCACCCAGTTACGCCCGAGAAATGTATAACCAGTTTGTGGTGGACATGCAACAGCTCAACTGTGTGTTAGTGGTGCTGGGCGGCAATCACGACTCGGTTTCGACGTTAAACGAATCCAAGCAAATTCTTGCCTGTTTGAATACCTTTGTGGTGGCCAGTACCGGTATCGCTACTGACGAACAAGTCTTTACTATCCCCGATAAACTCGGCCAACCTGGGGCTATTTTATGCGCGGTGCCTTTTATCCGAGCCAGAGATGTGCTGCAAAGTGCAGCAGGTGAAACAGGATTACAAAAACGCCAAGCACTGGGCGATGCGATTAAGCAGCATTACCAAACACTTTATCAAATCGCCGAGGCAAAAAGGCAAAACTCTGGCCTGGCCATACCCATCGTTGCCACCGGACATTTAACCGCGCTGGGGGTCAGCCAATCTGAAAGTGTGCGCGACATTTACATCGGTACCTTAGACGGGTTTGCCGCTGACGGATTTCCCCCCGCTGACTACATTGCGTTGGGGCATATTCATAAGCCGCAGATAGTCGCCAAGTCTGAACATATCCGTTATTGCGGCTCACCTATACCCTTGAGTTTTGATGAACTCGGTACACAGAAGCAAGTCATGCTGGTGGAATTTACGGGGGCAAAACGTACGCGTTTAACCCCCATTAACATTCCCGTTTTTCAGCCCATGCAAGTGCTCAAAGGTGACTTGTTAGCGATAACAGCAGCGTTACAATCTTTTAAACATAAAGATGCTACAGAATTGGCCTGTTGGTTGTGCCTAGAAGTGGACAGCCAAGATTATTTATCTGACTTGCAGCAACGTATCCAAGATATCACGCAAGGGGTCAATGTAGAGGTGTTGCAATTACGGCGTTCGCGCAACCAGCGCAGACAGTTGCTTAGCCAAATGCAAAGTGAAACCCTTGCAGAGTTAACGCCCCAAGACGTATTTGAAAAACGTTTAGCCATGGAAGTATTCGACACTGAGGATGAGCAGGAAACACTGGGGCAAGTGCGACAGCGGTTTAGCCAGATATTATCTGAAGTAGCCCATAAGGGAACCGATGTATGAAGATTTTAAGCATTCGGTTAAAAAACCTCAATTCACTCAAGGGGGAATGGAAAATTGACTTCACCCAATCGCCTTTTGCCGAAAACGGTCTATTTGCTATTACCGGACCCACTGGGGCAGGCAAAACCACCTTATTAGATGCTATTTGCCTAGCGCTTTATCATCAAACGCCTAGGCTGGGTCAGATCACGAATGCATCTAACGAAATTATGACCCGAGGCACGTCTGAATGTTTGGCAGAGGTGGAGTTTGAGGTACAAGGCAAAGCGTATCGGGCTTTTTGGAGTATGCGTCGTTCACGGGGCAACGTGGATGGCAATTTACAACCCGCCGATGCTGAACTCGCAGAAGTCGCCACAGGCAAAGTACTGGCCACCCAAATTCGCCAAAAAAATGAAGAAATAGAAAAATTAACTGGCCTAGACTTTGGCCGTTTTACCAAGTCTATGATGCTCTCCCAAGGGAATTTTGCCGCGTTTCTTAACGCAGATGAAAATAAACGGGCAGAGTTACTTGAAGAGCTTACCGGTACTGAAGTCTATGGTCAGGTTTCAATGAAGGTGCATGAACACCATAGTCAAGCCAAACAAAAATTACATGCATTACAGGTGGGCGCCAATACCTTCCAAGTGCTCAGCGCAGAGCAAAAGCAAGTTTTGCAACAAGACCTCAAGCAATTACAAGACAAACAAACAGACACAGAGCAACAGATCAAAACCCATGAAAGCCATGTGAACTGGTGGGACAAACGACTCAGTGCCCAGCAAAATCAACTCGATGCTAGTAAATTAAACACCGAGGCCAAGCAAGCCATCGCTGATGCACAAGTCGAATTAACTTTGCTAGAGAAAAGCGAACCGGCTGAGCGCTTGCGCCCCAGCTGGGAGCGGTTAGTCGAAGTCACGCAGCAACACACTTCGACTCATGAACAAATGGCAGGCCAACATGAAACAAAAACGGTATTGAGCGTAGAGTTAACAAGCGCAGCCGATAAGTTGTCACTAACAGCACAATCATTACAAAGCAGCAAACAAGCACAGCAAAGTCAGGAACAACTGATCACCGAGAAAGTACAGCCCCTTGATAGTCAGATAAGCGCTTTGACTGAAAAACACAGTGATAAACAACAGGCTATTTGTCAATTACAGCAACAACAACAAGAGTCGGCCAGAAAACAGCAAGTATTAACCGCAGCGTTAACTGGCTTGAATGCGCAACATAGCCTTGTGCAAAATTACCTCGCTGAGCATCATGCAGACAGTGCTGTAGGCACGCAGCTAAGCGGCTGGAGTGCGTCACTTGAACAGCTTGAACGGGATAATCAGGCAGCCCAAATACTACAAAAACAAACGGTAGACATCGACCATCAACGCAATGAAAACATCACGGCTAAACAACGTCTACAAGGACAATGGCAAAATCTGTCTGAACGTTTAAATCAGCAACAGACTGCGCTGGCAGAAAAAGAGACAGCTTACCAAAGCTTAACTCATGAGTCAGACGCCAGCGCGCTTGAAAACCAAACTGCACATATTAATAGCCTTTGGCCTGAGTTACATAAAGCACAAGATATTCAACGTCGTTATTTACAATTAGAAAAAGATAAAACCAGTGGCCAGAATGAATTACTGGCTAGCCAGCAACAAGTAGACGAGCTAACAACCCAGCGCAATACCTTAGTGCAAAAATACCAAGAGCAAGAACAAGTCTGCAAAGATCTACAGCAACTGGTTAGCCAAGAAGAGCAGTTAGCACAATATCGCCAGTTACTTAAAACCGATGAAGCATGCCCGTTGTGCGGGGCAATTGAACATCCTAAATCACCGGCTATGGCGATAGATATTCCGCAAACCGTAAACAGAAAACACCAAGCTGAAATTCTGCTCGAGCAATGTAAACAAGCAGGCACAGTGGTTCGCGAAAAGCTGGATTCATTTAAGGTAAGAACGACAGAGTTACAAACTCGCCTAGCTGATTTAGGCGCGCTCAAAAATGAGTTAGTCATGCAATGGCAGGGCACAGTAGCATCACTACAGCTCAACTTCGCCATCAACGATACGCAAAGCTTACAAGCCTTTGAACGGGCACTTAAAAAACAGCTAGAACAAGTATCAAACCAGTTAAAATTAATCAGCCAGCTAGATAAAGCACGCCAAGCCAACAAAGAAGCGCTAAATATGACGCAGCGCGAAAGTGACAAACTCAGCAGCGAACTTAAATTACTAAAACAAAGCCAAAAATCGTTGCAACAAAGCAGCCAAAAAACGACGCAAGATTACGCACAGCTTATTGAGTTGGTAGATAAAAATCGCACGGCCCTACTCACCAATATTACTGCCTTGGGTTACGTCGCTCCGCTAGAAAATGAATGGGTGCAATGGCTGCAAAGTAAGCGTGAAGATGTCACCCGTTATCAGCAAAAAATGCACGATAAAGAACAAATAAGTCGACAACTTGAGCTTAAAAGTGCCGAACATGCAACATCCGAAAAGCTGTTGCAGAGTCTGGATGGGCAACTGTCATCAGAGCAATTACAAGAAGCTGAGCTTAAACAACAATGGGATGACAACGCTAAACAGCGCCATCAATTATTTGGCAAGCAAACGGTAGCACTCGCCAGAGAAAATGCCAATGTTCAGCTAAGTACTGCCGAGCAGGCCCATCATTTGGCGATGACTACTCACAAACAAATCGAGCAGCAATATAGCGACTTATTGGCAGCCATCAAAGCAAAAATACAACAGCAAACAGAGCTTGAACTGTCACTTAAAGCGCTTACCGATAAATGGTATGCGTTACTCACCAGCAGCCCTTTTGTTCATCAAGGCGAATTTGAAATGGCACTGCTGCCCGAACAGCAGCGCAGCCAGCTAATCAGTTTGAAACAAAGACTCGATACCCAATTACAGCGCGCTAATACGTTGTTAGAAAAGTCTGGGGCCCAGCTCGATGAACTTAATGCGATTGAAGAAGCAACCTTATGGTTACAAACACCACAACAAGACGTGAAGGTATTACTGCAGCAGCTGCAAAGTGAAAAAGACTTACTGGTAGAACGCAGAGGTGGCATTAGCAATCAATTGTCGGCAGACCAAAAACAGACATCACGACAACAAGCATTACTCGACCAAATCGAACAACAGCGACAAGATTATGATCAGTTGAGCTACCTGCACGGTTTAATCGGCTCAGCCAACGGCGATAAATTCCGCCGCTTTGCCCAAGGACTCACGCTGGATAACTTGGTCTACCTTGCCAACAAACAACTCGACCGCATCCATGGCCGCTATCTGCTTAAACGCAAAGAAGAACAGGGGTTAGCGCTGACCGTACTCGATACTTGGCAGGGAGATGCAGAGCGTGATACCAAAACCTTATCAGGTGGGGAGAGCTTCTTGGTGAGTCTTGCGTTAGCTTTGGCTTTGTCTGACTTGGTGAGTCATAAAACCAGTATTGATTCGCTGTTTCTTGATGAAGGGTTTGGCACTTTGGATGCTGAAACCTTGGATATTGCCTTGGATGCTTTGGATAACTTGAATGCGTCGGGCAAAATGATTGGGGTGATCAGTCATATTGAGGCGATGAAAGAGCGAATTCCGACGCAGTTAAGGGTGACGAAGAAGAGTGGGTTGGGGGTGAGTGAACTGGATCCGGTGTTTGCCGTTAAGTGAGTGTGGTTTGCACACACACTTCGTAAACTTTGAATTCGCTTTGCTCACAAAGCATGCGCTACGCTTACCGTCATCCTTGACGGTTTTGTCTCAAATCCCTTCGAACCAGTCACTTCTTTTATGAAGTGTATCCATGCACTTCACCTTTCAGGCCAGCTGAAGCTGTTTCATATTGATCCCGTCAATATGGTCTACAGCCAAAAGAAGTAACCAAGAAAGGCCGTTCGCCATACTATGTTCTTCATCCGGCCATCAGGCAAACTTAGCAGGTCGCTTGTACTCGTTCCCGACGAAGACAAGCTCAATTTGCATCTCTGCAAATTGCCCTACGAAAGTCACCAGATGCTCGGCGAACATACATGCGAGGGTCAACCAAAGGCATCGGCTGAGTCGGTTGAGAATTTTAGGTTGATTTGTGATTTATTTACGGGAATGCCCAGCTCATTATTATATGGTATAAATTAGCTTGGGATTTCACCCAATAAAAAATGAATAAGTGAAGTTAGACCAATGCACATTTTAAATTTTGAAGCCTTCCTTGTAGCAATTGCGTTACTAACCATCACCCCTGGAATGGATACGGTGCTGGTGATCAAGAATACCAGTCGTAGTGGTGGCAAGGATGGCGTAGTGACCAGCCTGGGTATTTGTATCGGACTTTTTGTGCATGCGACGTTTTCTGCTGTGGGCATATCTGCCATATTACTTCAATCGGCTGGACTATTTCTTGCGATGAAATGGGTAGGGGCGGCGTACCTTATTTGGTTAGGCATGGGCGGCTTGAAAGCCGCTATTAAAGGTCACGCTGGGATTGCGATTGGTGGTGCTGATGTCAGATCTTTTAGCGTTCGTCGGTCGCTCCAAGAGGGCTTTCTGTCAAACGTGTTAAACCCCAAGACCGCGGTGTTTTATCTTGCGTTTCTGCCGCAATTTATTGATCCACAATACTCTCCTTTCCTGCAAGCTATGACTATGGCCGGTATACACTTTATGATGGCTATGATTTGGCAATCTGGGCTGGCGGGAGCTGTCAGCTCTGCTAAACGTTTTTTTGCGAACCCTGCGGCGTTGAGGTGGATGGAAGGCATAACAGGCAGTGTATTGATATGCTTGGGGGCGAAACTCATCCTGGATGAGCAAAACATAAGCCGTAGTTAATCGTAAAACTAAAAAAAATCACCACATATATATTCAAAAAATTGCCTAGATACGCATTCTCAATCCAACAAAATCAGGGTAATAATGTACATCAATTTATTATCATAAATTCAAGGGCGTAAGCTTCACCGCAGATGAACTTTTTTGGTGAATATGTCATTACTGCTAAGCCTTTAACGTTTCATACAATGCAGTAATTCAGGTGATTTTTTCTCATTCTACGGATATTCGGTTAACGCTGTTATTTGCATGCAACCCGCTTAACCATTCACTTTTGCTGCTTCATTAATATGAAAAAGGTGCGGATCTGAAAAATTACGTTTATTCTAGCTGCACTCAATTTAAGCTGCACAGGATTACAAGGCCCTGCAGCAAGTTGAAGACAATCATTAAATTAGTCTTGTAACCACAGGAGAGCTTATTTTGTTATTAAGAAAACAGATTGCCATTGTTGTCAGTACAGCATTTTTAGCGGCTTGCAGTCATGACGCACCCACCGATACAACCATTATAACTAAGACAGCACAAGCTGACACTGAAGCTGTGCAAACTATGGCGCCAGTTATGCAAACTGAATCAGAAAAAGCGAATGCATTATTTGAAGACATATTTACCGAGGGCGTAATGCGCAGACCGCAGTATCAAACATTTCTTGGTATTAAAGATGATTATGATAAGTGGAATGACGTTTCAGAGGAACGTATCCAAGAAAATCACGAAATTGCCATAGCCAATTTAGCTAAGATTAATAGCATTGATACATCAACACTTGACGCTCAAACAGCGGTGAGTTTGCGCCTGCAAAAGCAAACATTGCAAGATAATATCAATGATTATAAATGGCGTCATCATAACTACCCATTAAATCAAATGTTTGGTATTCATACACAAATACCCTCATTGCTGATCAATCAACACTCCATCGATAATGTGAAAGAAGCACAAGACTATATTGCGCGTTTACATGCTATTCCTGCGTTATTTTCTCAAGTTATTGGTGGTCTCAAGCTTAGAGAAAAAAAGGGCATTGTGCCGCCTAAATTTGTCTTTCCTTATATTACCGAGTCGAGCATGAACGTGATTGCAGGCGCACCTTTTGATACAGGTGAAGACAGTGCTTTATTATCCGACTTTACAAAAAAGGTAAACAAACTTGAAATAGAGCAGGCTGAAAAAGATGCCCTTATTGCTGGTGCAGTGAGTGCATTGAAAGACAGTGTTAAACTTGGGTATGAAAATTTAATCTTTGCTGTTAAACAATTAGCCACTAAAGCCGACACTCGTGACGGCGCATGGAAATTTCCAGAGGGCGAAGCTTTTTTTAATCGGGCTTTACAACGCACCACAACCACAGACTTAAGCGCCCAAGAAATTCATGATATTGGTTTAAGTGAAGTGGCTCGCATACACACTGAAATGCGTGACATTATGAAGACGGTGAAATTCGAAGGCACCTTAAATGAATTTTTTGACTTTATGCGGGTGGATAAGCAGTTTTATTACGATGAAACGGCACAAGGTAAAGCGCGCTACTTAAGTGAAGCTACCGCCATCATTGATGATATGAAAACACGTTTAGATGAGTTATTTATTGTTAAGCCTAAAGCTGAATTAACGGTTAAAGCGGTAGAAGCCTTTCGTGAAAAAGCAGCCGGGAAAGCGTTTTATCAACGCCCTTCAATGGATGGCAGTCGCCCCGGTATTTACTATGCCAATTTATATCGCATGAGTGATATGCCAGTTTATCAAATGGAAGCCTTAGCCTTTCATGAAGGTATACCAGGGCATCACATGCAATTAGCGATTGCGGGTGAATTAGGTGCGTTACCTAAATTCAGACGTTTTGGCCGTTATACCGCCTATACCGAGGGGTGGGGACTGTATAGCGAATTTTTACCTAAAGAAATTGGCTATTATAAAGACCCCTACTCAGACTTTGGGCGCCTTGCAATGGAACTATGGCGCGCTTGTCGTTTAGTGGTTGATACAGGTATTCATGCCATGCAGTGGGACAGAGAGCAGGGTATTGAGTATTATGTTACTAATACGCCTAACCCGAAACCTGACGCGGTTAAAATGGTGGAGCGTCATATCGTGATGCCATCTCAAGCAACAGCCTATAAAATAGGCATGTTAAAAATTCTTGAGCTACGTGAAAAAGCCAAAACCGAAATGGGCAATAGTTTCGATATTCGAGAATTTCATGATGTGGTTCTCAAAAATGGCCCCGTACCATTGAATGTGCTTTCTGAGTATGTGGATGAATACATTCAATCTAATAAACTATAATCACTAAACTATTCAAGAAACTATCCAAGAAACAAAGCCCTTGCATGCGCACAAGGGCTTTTTTATTTGCGCAGGGTAGCTGGCAAACCCAGAGCAACCGGGAAAAACACCCACTCTATTTTTATTTTTGCTAAAAGAACCTCCAATTGATTAACCAATTGATCAAGGCATCTATCGTAACTCACTTAAAATTGAGAGCTGTGTCTAGTCAAGATTAGGAGGGGCAGATAATAGTATCGTTCTCACCAGAAATAATGGGACAATGTGTGATGGATCTCGTGGTGTATTTAACTCACTAACCAAAGGTTACATGGCCAATACTTCAAACGTGCAGTAATACTGCCGCTAAGCATCTCACAGTTCCATTGGCTAG
>Ga0075467_10001136_pt1 | contig 22068 bp, 19 predicted proteins | sample DEB08_DNA_9_FD_75067 | JGI IMG/M metagenome (GOLD analysis project Ga0075467, IMG submission 75067) | Aqueous microbial communities from the Delaware River and Bay under freshwater to marine salinity gradient to study organic matter... | ecosystem: Environmental > Aquatic > Marine > Coastal ... | reverse complement strand
CCGTGCCCATTTTTGGCGGCATGCTCGTTGAGCTACTCACCATGTTTGTTGTTCCCGTGCTCTTCTGCGCAATCAAAGAACTCACCGTAAAATCAAAACCACGCAGCTAATACCAACTCAGATTCTCAGACACTGTTTTTTCTGTTTGATCACCGGCACCTCTGAATGATCTACAAAGTTCGTCTGGCGGTGGATGGATATCAGTATTCCAACAGCAAATAGCGTGAATATCATATTAGTACCACCGTAACTGATAAAAGGTAATGGCAAACCCGTGTTAGGTAATACTGCCGTGCAAACTCCAATATTCATCATCGCAGGAACAACGACAATACTGGTCAGACCAACAGCCAACAGCCTACCAAAAATATCCTTGGCATTCATCGCGATTGCGATGCCGTAAACCATGATCACCACAAAACAAAACACGCTTCCAAGGGTAAACCAAAGCCCTAATTCTTCGCCAATGGCAGGGAAAATAAAGTCCGTGTGTGCCTCGGGAAGATAGCCGTGCTTCTCGACACCATTTCCCAATCCAGTGCCATCAACCCCACCGTTGGCAAAGGCATACAATGCGTGCAACTGCTGGTAACCATCCCCTAGGCGGTATTTGTCTGATTCCAAGTCAAAGAGTGCCATCACACGACCCATCCGTTCCGGGTTCTTCCAGACCACAAAGGCCATACCCGCCAAAGCAGTCCCCCCAGCAGCCCCAAGGTAAGGGAGACGCGCTCCCGCGACATACATCACAAGCACTCCACTCAGGCCAAGTGCCATAGCAGTTCCCATATCCTTCTCAAAGAAAATCAACAAGGTAGGGATACCTAACAAGGCCGATGGCAAGACAAAGCCCTTGAAGAATTTTCGACTTTCGGTCTGAAAATGAGCATACCATGCGGCCAGGGCCATGATGACAAAGATCTTTGCCAATTCGGATGGCTGGAACTGTGGTAACCCTGACACCTTAACCCAGCGAGACTCACCCTTGATACTCTGCCCTATGCCCGGCACGTAACATAATACCAGCAAGGCACAGGAAACCACCAAAGCAGGAATCCAAAAGGGACGTAGTTTCTTGTAGTCAAAGTGCGCAATAAAAACTGCCCCAATAAGTCCAAGGGTTATAAATGCAGCCTGCTTCTTAACCAAGGCATAACCATCCACCTCATCATCCCAGACACTGGTACTGGTAAGCATCACAAGCCCGAGTGTCACCAGAGCGATCACTGCGAGGCACAGGAAAATAGCATTCTTACGACCCATGAACAGTAGTTTGCAGGTGGTTGGTTATCACTAACATCAATGTTTTGAATATATTATTGTGCGGGTATCTTGATACTACGCCCAGCATAAAGCTTGTTAGGATCCTCAATCCCATTGAGCTTTAACACGGCATCACGGGAGACCTTGAAACGGTTGCAAATACGCCACAGAGTGTCACCGCTTTTGATAGTATATAGCTGCCCACTATCCCTGATGCCTGTGTCTACATTCACAGTAGGTTCAGTCCGGTTGGTTTTTACAACTAATGCCTTGGGCGCGTTGCTGATGTCAAAGCCTACCTTGCGATCAGTATCACTCGACGGGCGAATACCGGAGGGCTCAGATTTAAGAACGCTCTTATCGGCCTTGGCTAAAGATACTTCATGATTCAATTTCTGGGCCAATTTCTCTCTGCCCGGGGCCAGTGGTGAAGGATCCACCGGTCGCGTTGAAAGTGTTGCAGGAAGATCCAGCACCACACCGGCGCGTAGCGGGCGGTTGCTGTTGAGTGCGCGCAAGCTTCGTTCATCGACATTACGAGCTTTTGCGATGAGGCCATAGCTATCCCCCGTGACGACAATATATCTTTCCGATGCCGGGTCTACCAAGGCGGGGTCAAGAGCGGCTACCACCACTTTCGGAGCAGCAGGCTTGGCTTTTTTAATCGGAGTGGCGGGTACTATCGGAGCAGCAACAGGCTTCACCAATGATGATTTTTGCCCTTGATTGGCAGTGACATCACTGGATTCACCTAAGAATGCACTGTGAATGTAGATAGCCGCAATGGCCAAAACGTGTAATATCAGGATCACCATTAGGGCCTTGCCGATGCCGATGTTAGGCACATCGGAACCGAGACCAGCGTGATCATCTGCTGCCGCAGTTGTCGCTGCATTAAGCCTCCGCTTGTGACCGGGCTTTGCATAGAGCACCCGATAACGTAAACTGGATGGCTTGTTTCTTTTCATTTGGATTTGTTTGTTCATAATGACTATTGGTTGGTTGGTTTGTTGGTAGGGCAGTTACTTCAGGTTGGTTACGATACGGCGGAAGCAGTCGCCGCGTTCTTCATATCCGGAAAACATGTCAAATGAGGATGTCCCCGGGGAGAAAAGGATGGTGTCGCCATGCTCGGCCATGCTGCGGGCCTGTGCCACTGCATCTGCGAGGCTATTTTTTATGACGGTTGGAATGGTATCGGAAATCGGTTCAAGAACAGCTGCAAGTTCGGAGGCGATCTCTCCAAAGACCACAACTCCCTTCGTTGTCTCCTGCAACCGCGGCAGTATTTCGGAGTAATCAAGGCCCTTTTGCTTTCCTCCCGAGATAAGAACGATAGGGCGGCTCTGAGACCGTAATGCACTATCAAGCGCATGCAGGTTGGTTGCCTTCGAGTCGTTGATATACTCAACCCCGTCGAGAGTGCGGATCAGCTCACAGCGGTGCAAGGGCGGAGCGAATCCACGCAGTGCCTCGGTGACATCGGCAGCCTTGACCCCAAACACCGCACAGGCGGCAAATGCAGCCATGGCATTCTCAGCATTGTGCAGACCACGTAGTCTGGTGACGGACAGATCAATGATTTTCTCCCCATGATGGCAAATCCAGTCGCCTTCCAGGGTGTAGTCTGCTGCTGCCTCGGTAGAAAAAGTGCTCACCCTGGCCTTCAGCTCACCGACATCTTCACCGGCACGGATGATAACATGATCGTTCTCATCAAGGTTTTCAAAGACACGCATCTTTGCCTGTTTATACGCCTCTAGCGTCGGGTAGCGATCCATGTGGTCTGCTGAGAAATTCAGCCAAATCACAACACCAGGATGAAAATCTACAATGGTCTCCAACTGGAAGGAACTTACCTCCAATGCTGCAACTTCAGGTGGTTGGTCAAGCAACGGCAGCTCGGCAAAGGGCTTGCCGTAGTTACCACAGGGAATACAGGAAATACCGCAGTGATTCAGGATCCGATCGACAATTTCCGTCGTGGTTGTCTTGCCGTTGGTTCCGGTAATGGCGATGATGCGGCCCTTGTAGTGGCGATACGCCAGCTCAATTTCACCCATCATCTCTCCAGCGTGTTTCCGGTAGGCACGGGCAAAATCGCTATCACCGTCAATACCGGGGGAGATGACCAACAGATCACAACGACTGACTTCACCCATAGCCACACTCGCATGGGCAACCGAGCTCACCCCGCTAGAGAAAGCGCCGACAATATCACCGGAGTCATGGACAGCAACATCAGCTCCACCAGCCCTGGCAAGGGTAGCCGCTGCCCGGCCACTTGAGCCGGCACCGAGGACGATGACATTTCTGTTTTTCAAGTTCATGTTAGACAATCTTAAGAAGTGCAATTCCAACCAGCCCACTGAAGGCTGAGATGATCCAGAAGCGGGTGATGACCTGACTCTCATGCCAGCCACGCAGTTCAAAGTGATGATGAATGGGAGACATCGCAAAGATACGCTTTCCGGTGAGCTTGAAGCTGGCGACCTGCATAATCACGGAGAGTGCCTCCATGACAAAGACCCAGCCGATGATGACCAGTAGAAGTTCCTGCTTTGCGCAGATGGCAGCCGTAGCAAGGCCACCACCGATAGCGAGCGAACCTGTGTCACCCATAAAGACCTTCGCCGGGTGGCAGTTATACCAGAGAAATCCAAACCCAGCCCCCACAAGGGCCATCAGAAAGACGGATAGTTCCACCACATGGGTATTGTAGGGAATGAAAAGGTATTCCTTGGCCATGTAGGCATGCCCTGCAAGATAGGCAATCACGGCATAGGCTAGTGCCACCGTAATCGTACACCCCGTTGCCAGCCCATCCAGGCCGTCCGTCAAATTCACGGCATTCGAGCAACCGACCACGATGATGGCGAAAAACACAATATAAAGGTATCCCGCATCCAAAATTGGCTGCTTGGAAAGTGGGAAGGTGATCTCGCTTATTTTCATCGACTCACCCACCATGGTATAGCCCATTCCCGTTTCCTTGGTTTTAAAAAAGAGGAATGAAGCCGCAATACAACCGATCGCGAATTGCCAAAAAAGTTTGGTTTTACCACTTACACCATCAGAGCTTTTCAACTTTACCTTGGTGTAATCATCCACAAAACCCAACAAACCGAGCGCCAGCATCACGCAGGTGGTAACCGCCACAAAAGGATTCAGAGGCCTGCCACAGATGATGACCGCAATCAGCACCGTGCCGAGTATCATCACCCCTCCCATGGTAGGTGTGCCTGCCTTACCTCCGTGCAGCTCGTTAAGCTTATGCACTTCCTCGGCACTGCGGATCGGCTGACCGACCTTGAGTGATACCAGCTTGCGGATCACCCACGGCCCATAAACGACACTGATTAAAAAGGTCATCATACATGCCACGCCAGCACGCACGGTAACGTATCCGAACAGCCTCAGGAAACTCAATGCGTCCGCCCATTGGGCTCCCGCTTTGAATTCCTCCAGCCAATATTCGTAAATCCAGTATAGCATCCTTTTATTAATCAGTCAGTTTTTTTGGGGGGGGAACGCCCGGTTCATCACGTTCTCCATGCCAGCCATGCGGCTACCTTTGAAAAGCACACAGTCGTCTTGTTTACAGAAATCCGTGAGCCACTTAGCAGCAGAATCAACATCATCAAACTGCAGAGCACTATCAACAAGCTCACTTGCCCCCTGGTAAATTCTCTCGGCCTTGGCACCAACGCTGACCACTTTTAGATTCTTCTCAGCCGCCAACCTGCCAATTCGCCGATGCTCCGCATCTGCGTGCACTCCAAGCTCTGCCATCATGCCCAGCACGACCACGCGTCGCGCCCCGTTATTGACGGGAAGCTCTGCGAGAGTTTCGATGGCAGCGGCCACTGAATCCGGGTTGGCATTGTAGGTATCGTCAATCACGGTAACTCCGTGCGACACATATTTATGGAGTCGGCCACCAGTGATTTTGGCCGCATTGAGTCCCGCAGCTATCTCCGCGGAGCTCATCCCGAGAGCATATCCGGCCGCGGCAGCCAACAGGGCATTGTTTGCCATGTGCTTGCCACTAACATTTATTTCGACAGGAATTTCCTCCTGATGATCGATACAGAGCTTAAAAGCTGACCCAGAATCCGTTATTTTCAATTCCTCGGCACGGACGGCACCTCGGCAATTCCCTGCAACAATCACCTTGGCTCGTGTGCGCCCTATCAGATAATCCACAAAATCGCAGCTTGCTGGCACAATCAAGGTCCCCTGCTCGGGCAGGGCGCGGGCCAGGGCACCCTTCTCCTCGGCAATACCTTCACGCGTCCCCATAAACTCAATATGAGCTGTTCCTATATTGGTGATGATACCAATGTCCGGGGCGGCAATCTCGCAAAGGGGGGCGATTTCTCCGGGATGATTCATGCCCATCTCCCAGACGCAAACCTGATCGGACTCCTCGGTGGACAGCACGCTGAGTGGCAGACCAATGTGATTATTCAAATTCCCCACGGTCGCGTTAACCCGGAACTTCTGACCAATGACTGAAGCGGCAAAATCCTTGGTCGATGTTTTACCGTTAGAACCAGTGACTCCTATCACCTTTATATTTAGCTGCTGACGATACCACTTTGCCAGCCTTTGCAGACCGAGCAATGTGTCTTTGACCAGAACTACGGGAACCCCAAGATCTCCATGGGCCTTGGGAAGTTCGTCAAGCATCAGGCAAGCAGCGCCATTTTGGGCAGCTGCCGCGGCAAAGGCGTGACCATCAAAATTCTCACCACGCAGAGCTATAAATAAACACCCCTTCGGAAGATTGCGTGTATCCGTGGCAACGGAACAGACCGTTACTTCCCCGTTGCCCTCTTGCGCAGCAATCAGCTCACCGCCGCTCGCGGCTGTTATCTCGGTGATGGTGATCGGCTTCATGGGTAAAAAATCAGACGATGGATTTTTTTAGGTTGATGGCTTTATAAGCAGCGCGGCGATCATCAAAGTCGATGCGCTTGCCGGCGATTTCCTGGTAGCTCTCATGTCCTTTTCCTGCAACGAGAACGATATCCCCCTCTGCTGAAAGATTAACCGCAGTCTGGATGGCTTCCATGCGGTCCGGGATACTTTCATAACGCTTGCCGACTATGCCTTTTTCAATATCGGCGATAATCGCATCCGGATTTTCTGATCGGGGATTATCTGAGGTAATAATACAGAAGTCGCTTCCCTCGGCAGCCGCAGCACCCATCAGCTTGCGCTTGGTCATATCACGATCACCACCACAGCCAAATACGGTGATCAATCGCTTTGGCTTCAGCTCTCTCAGCGCAGCGCAGGCATTGACCAGAGCATCCGGGGTATGAGCGTAATCAACAAAAACACTAGCCCCCTCACGCGTGCCCACCTTTTCCATTCGCCCCGGTACTTGAGGTGCCTCAGCAAGGGCTCGCACGGCATCCCTGGGCTTGATCCCAGTGGCAATACACGCAGCAAGGGCTGCAGCGCAGTTAAACACATTAAAACGACCAATGTAGGGTGTGCGCACCCGATAATCCCGCTCCTTATAGCTGACATCAAACTCGGTACCCCTCACTGTCTGCAACTCTCGTCCCATGCGCAAGTCTGCATGCACACCATGGCCATAGGTAATAAAGTAGAGACGGTCTTTGAACTCCTCGACGAGCTGCTGACCATATGGATCATCCAGATTCACAACTGCCGTGGTTTTTTTATTTCCAGGCTGGGTTTCCAGCAGCTCAAACATGCGGCGCTTGGCGGCAAAGTAGCTGCTCATGTTGCCGTGGTAATCCAGATGGTCCTGACTAAAGTTAGTAAATACCGCGACATCCATTTGCAGACCATCAGTGCGCTTTTGTTCAAGCGCGTGAGAAGAAATTTCCATGGCTACCCCACGGCAATCATTTTCGGCCATCTTGCGCAGGACTGCCTGTAACTCCAAGGGGCCCGGTGTGGTGTGCGTGGCAGGCAAAACCTCTTCGCCATCGTTTACCTGCACGGTTCCCAATAATCCTGCCCGGGTCCATATCTGCTCCATGACGGCATGGGTGATAAACGAAGTGGTTGTTTTGCCATTCGTACCGGTGATACCCACCACCTTCATTTTAGCAGACGGATTGTCATTCCATGCGCAGGCAAGGGCCGCTACAGCAGCACGAGCATCTGGCACATGCGCCCAGCACAGCTTATCATCGACATCTGCCGATGGAGCCACCTCGGAAACAATCGCGCATGCCCCGTTGGCAATCGCCTGTGGGACAAATTGCTGACCATCGGCATCGTTGCCGCGAACGGCGACGAATACGCTACCGGGAAAAACTTCGCGGGAATCTGATGTAATGCCAGCGACGTCTTTTTCAAGATCACCGGAAACAGTGGCCTTGTCTAGACAGCTGATGAGTTGACGTAAATTCATGGAGTTAATGGCTCGTCTTGGCAAGCGGTTGGGGTGTGGCATTCGGATCAATCGTCTCAGCGGGCTCTAAACCCATGCGCTTGACGATACGTTTTGCCACCTTGGCGAAAATGGGCGCGGCGACGTTTCCTCCCCCAGGGTAGACTTTTGGTTCCCCGGGTTTACTTTCTGGCATCCGGGGATCATCAATCACCACCACGCAAACAAATTCGGGCTGCTCCGCTGGCACCATGCCGGCAAAGGAAACTGTGTAGCGTTTTTCGCGATCGTTCTGGCCGTCGTAGTATCCCCCCTCAGGGTGAAGTTTTCTCGTAGTTCCGGTTTTACCTGCCGCGCTGAAACCCTCGACCTTGGCACGCACGGCGGTACCCTTGACATCTACCACAGCGGCTAGGGCCTGGCGCATTTTTGCTGCCGTTTCTTCCTTGATGACACGGCGTACAGGCGTGGGCTTAAAGGTCTCGATCACCGCTCCGTTATTGGCCATGACCGACTTCAGCAGCTGGGGTTCCATGAGGGTGCCTCCATTGGCGATGGCCGAGTAGGCACACGCCACCTGAAGTGGGGTGACACTGACGGCATAGCCATAAGAAATACGTGAAAAGTCGGTCGGGTTACCCGTGTTATTGACAACACCGGCACTTTCCCCGGCCATCAGGATATTGGTCTTGGCGCCAAAACCGAAAGCGCGCAGGTAATCGAAATATTTATCCGGGCCCAACTCGAGTGCTATCTTGTAGGAGCCAACGTTGCTGGACTTGGCCAGAATCTGCTGCACCGTCAAGTCGCCGAATGTCTTGTAGTCCCTCACTCTCAAGCGGCCTGAACGGTATGGGCCGCAGAACAACACGGTATCGGGCTCGAGCAGGCCCTGATCGATCGCTCCCGAAGTCGAGATGATTTTAAAGGTAGAGCCTGGCTCATAAATAGCCTGGGTGGCGTAATCAAAACCATTTTCTGCGATGTTTTCGCGCGTATTGAGATTGTAGGTAGGCCGGCTTGCCATGGCGAGGATGGACCCATTTTTTGGATTCATCAGAATAATCGCCCCCTTCTCTGCCCTAAACTCTTTGAGACCGGCATCCAACTCCTCCTCAAGGACTTCCTGCATGCCGATATCGAGAGTTAGCTGGACGTTAAGTCCATGCGCAGGTGGCCTGATCGTCTGCGGTTTTGCGGGTGCAAGAAGTTCAAATTTGTCACGATGCGTGATGACATGGCCATCGCGGCCGGACATGACCACATTCATCTTGTTCTCGATGCCTGATCGCCCTCTGATCACACCTCTCTTATCGCTTTCATCTTCACCCACGTAACCAATAATGGCGGCCGCCATGTCAGGCACGACATACCAACGCTTTTGCAACTCTTCAAAAGCGAAGGTGTGCATAATCGAATACTCACGAGCAAGTTGCTGGAGCTTCTCAGCATCATCTTCAGATAAGTCGTGCTTGATAACCACATACATTTGCCTGGCGTTATCAAGCTTCATACGCCGGCGAAGTTCATCTTGGGTCATCCCGAGAGGGCGGGCAAAGGTATCAACCACATGCTCAATGTGTTTCTCGATAATCACATCGGCCTGCATTTCATTTTTCAACCTTGCAGCGCAAGCTTTGATTTTTCTGTTACGCGTGCGCTGGTCCCATTGATACCACTCCGGTGACTCCCGCAGCTCCTTGTTCGCCAGCGAAAGCGTCGCCGGCCTGATATCGCGCAGGAGTTTTTTATCCAATGCCATCCGGGCACGTGGAATGTTGCGCGCAATGAGCTGGTTATTACAGTCGACGATGCAGCCACGATTTGCTTTCAGTATTACCTTCCGTATCGATACTCTGTCCGACTTCTGGGAATACTCCTTCGCCTTGACGACGTGAAGATAAATAAGACGTGCCGATAACCCACTCAGCCCGGCCACAAAGACCAGGCAGAGAAGGATGCAACGACGATAAAAAACGGCTGGATTCACTGTTATTTCTGGCTCACGGGCTAACTTGCGCGATGGCTGATGGTTCCCCTACTGATTCAGCCACCCCTGATTGCTTGTAACGGGAAATTTTCTCCACAGAGCTTGCGGGAATTTGTCTGAGTTGCGATCCAGCAATAGCTAGATCATCACGAATCTGATAGATATTGAGTTTCCTATCAATTTTCACCTGTAGGCTGTTAATCGAGTCCTCGTGATCGCTAATCCGATGCTGAGTTTTATCAATATCACGCATCACTTCGACGTGGCTGTTTTTGAGCCAGGCGTTAACAAAACCTCCCGCCATCAATGTCGGAGCGGCCAGACCAAGAAGCGTCATTTCGGAGATGGAAAGTCTGCGTTGTTTGTTGCGGTGCTTGTTCATGAATTTTGTTTAGATTTTCTCAACGACCCTCAGCTTGGCACTTCGGGACCGTTTGTTGTTTTTTATTTCCTCAGCGCTAGCCGTCACCGGGCGACGGGTGATCAGTTTATATCGAAAGTCAGGATTAGGGCGTGGCTCAGGCCACTCTTTACGATCGATATGCGTCTGCGATGCGTGCTTGAAAAACTGCTTAACGATCCGGTCTTCCAGACTGTGGAAGGTAATCACGATCAGCCTGCCACCTGGGTTGAGAAGCTCGCCCGCATTGTCCAAAAACCGGCGCAAGGCACCAAGTTCATCGTTCACGGCGATGCGAAGTGCCTGAAAAACGCGCGTAGCGGGATGTATCTTGCCACTTGGGCCTTTCGCCCGGGGAATAACCTTGGAGATGAAATCTGCGAGCTCCGTCGTTGTAGTGAAGGGCTTGTCCTGACGCCGCTCTACGATGCGTCGGGCAATTTTACTGCCGGCACGCTCCTCACCGTATTCATAGAAAATCGTCCTGAGTTCCTGCTCGGAAAGCGTGTTCACCAGATCTGCCGCAGTCTTGCCTTCAGACCTATCCATACGCATATCAAGGGGTCCCTCTTTGCCAAAGGAGAATCCTCGATCTGCCTCGTCAAGCTGCCAGGATGATACTCCGATATCCACTAGAATACCATCAACCTTACCTACCCCTGCATCCGTAAGAAGTCGCGGCAAATCCGCAAAGTTACCATGTAGCGGAGTGAAACTTGCTGAGAATTCATCCAGACGACTGGACGCAAACTTGAGGGCCTGGTCATCCTGGTCAACCCCCACGACTCTCGCTCCAGCCCGAAGTATGGCCTCGGTGTGTCCACCACCCCCGAGCGTTCCATCAACAATCGTCTTGCCCTTCTCAGGCAGGATGCATTCCAGCACCTCGTCGAGCAGAACCGGGTTGTGATAGTTTGTTTGGGTGGACTTGTCTGATTCCATACAATCTTCCTTATATTCATTACGATACCAAGCGGAGCAGCCGGGGTGGGACTCCCTCCAAGTCATCCCAGCCCCGGTCGCTACCAACTTTGTTTCAGCAAACAACATGAATAAGTAAGGGTAAATTGCATGATGTCATCAGCGTGCTTTGCAGGAAAAGGTTTGGCCTGGGCATGGCACTCAATCAACAGATGACAAGCCCCCGAAGGGCGTGCAGAGGCGAGACTCCCTCCAAGTTGTCTCGACCTCTGCACCTGCATCTCCTTGCTGGGGGAACAGCAGTGTTGTCATTTTTGTATCAGCGTGTTGCACAGGAAAGTGGTGTATAGAATTAGAAAAAGCCGAATTCCTCATTGGCATCCGAGATGATGCTGGCCTCATGAGCAGCTCTGAGCTTGCGGTGATTTTCCTCGTTTAGAATTTCAATAAAGTCGCCTCGCCCTACGAGCACCACTCCCTCGCCGGGTACCAGACTTGGATGCTCCAGCAGCGCCTTCGGGATGCTTAGCTTGCCTTGGTCGTTCATATGGGCCTTGGTGCATCGCTCAAAAATAATACCGGTGATCATGCGCTTCTCAGCGGGTGACCGATCGCTATCATTGACCTCCCTCTGCATTTTCTCGAACTCGGCCTCAGTAAGAACACGCAGCGTCGGGAATCCCTCATTGGAGGAAACCATCAGCCGAAGCATGCTGTTTGCTACTTCTGGGCGCCAATCACTAGGGATGGATACACGACATTTCGTGTCCATTTTATAAGGGAAAAACCCCCCCATGCTGTGATTAGTAGTGCTCATTGATACACGGGACGTTCCCGATAGGGTGCTTTAGTACACTTTAGTGCACCATGGGTCAATACTTAAACTAACTATTTTTTTATTATTTAAAGATAGCCTTATTACCCAAAATGTTAATTAATCTTAATGAAATCGCTTGAGAAGCTTTCAATCCTTACATTTTAAAAACCCTGAATCTACAAAAAACAGCTTATCCAGCAGTCAAATAATCATGAAAAGAATCGTTTAACGGCACTTCTCATGGCCTGATCTCGGTAAAATCTGCCCTGTATGACCATTTTCAGATCGAGCAAGTCCCTAGGCCAAGCAACAACATAAGCAGTTGCCTGCATGTTATTCACAAGTGACAAGCTGACGTGTTGACTTATCAACACCTTATTGGCAATTGTATCATCCGCTCCTCAAGCCCCCCCGCCAAGCTAATGTGGATAACGTGCGCATAACTCACGCGCCACTGTGGACAAATGGCCCGCATCCCTCTGTAATCAATACTTAAGAGTATTTTTGACCTTGGCCATGTCGTGTTAGGCAAACCAACCAAACGTCACACTTGGCACCCTGCGATACAAAAAGCACGAACACCTGTTTTACAAAGACTTAGCTACCTCCGCATCACTAAAATCGTCTGTTCAACCGGCACACAGCCCATTTCCCAACAAGTTATTCACATCACCCATCACCCATCATCTTTCATCCGCCATCGCCGCGAAGCGGCTACAGCCTCAGTCGAGCGGGGTCTCCACCAGACGGAACTTCTTATGGTAATACCCCCCATTGTGGGACTTGCAGCACTGGTAACACCCGGCATAGCGCTTCATTTTTCTCACCCGCTCAAAGCCCTCACCACAAGCTGGGCAGGTGTATTTCCACCTGAACCGCATACTCCTTGAAGGAAGGGGAAGCGAATGTGTTGCGCGCTCATTAGGGATTCCCAGATCATGACATGCCTCGCGCCACTCCACACCGTGAGCTGCTATTCTCTTGCGCCCCGCCCTCGCATAAGCCACCAAGTGCGCCAACTCATGAAGCATCGTTCCACGTATTTCATCTGTTGCCACCTCTATCAGCTTCGGGTTGAGTTCGATTTTCCCCTCTGGCCAAAATGCTCTGCCAGCCGTACTGCGCATCCTCTTATTCCATACCACCACGATTTGGCATGCCAAGTGCTCTAGTCCTAATCCTCGCGATAGCTGAGCACATTCGAGCGTCATCTCCCGGTCAGCATTCTCACCTTGCCTCAATGGCTTGTCCTCGTCCTGAGTTTTATCTGGGTCCTTATCCTTGACCTTAACTGGCAAGGATCTTTTTTCTTCGGGATGAAAGAAAAACTCCAGCTGCCGTTTTAGCCCCTCCATGCGCATCGCGGCTAATCATACTCGACCATTTTCACGCTACCAAGAAAATTGGCACCGGAACCAGTAAGGCGGCATCCGCGAGCACTCTCAGGGAATTCATCGAAAAACGTGCACGGTAATGATTAACGCCCTGCAAAACGGCTGCCGCAACCATCACCGCATAAAAGAACGGCTTGGAATATTCATCTGCATACATGACCGCAAACACCAGCGATCCACCTGCCAGGACAATGAGCCCAAGTGTCAGGGTCTGCTCGTGATGATAAGCTGTGGCTTCATCCTCGGACGCAGCAGACCTTTCCCAAAGGTCAATCGCCGAGATATTCATCATGCACAGAAGACCAAAAACCCATACTTCCCTGCATTCGTAAAAAATAACGAGGATCGTGCTGAGAATCATCCTGCCAAAGTTCCACATGGCGTCAACCAGCCCGGTGTGATAAAAGGCGTAAATGATGTCGTTCAAATCAGTGACCAGCAAGGTGGCGTTTGCGGCGTTGATCGGGATGCCTACTCCCATGGCAAAGATCATGCCCGCAAGGAAATTTTTCACGTATGGCACATCCCCCGTTTGGAAAAATGCCAGCGCGAAATAAAGCCCGCACATCATCGCCGCCACCAGGCCAGCGGAGAGCACCGAGCGAGACAATACAAACATCGCATAGTAAATGCACACACCTGCCGCAAGGAGAGCCCCAGCCAGCATCAGCCATTTCCAACGCCAATGAAAAATATGCCTCGGCGAGGAATCCCTTTTTTCAGGGTACCGCCAGCTGTCAATGAGACGATCCAGCACGTAGATGCACCAGATCGCGAGCGGAAGAATAAACCAGATTTGAGCCTGTATATACTCCACCCTCAGCGCCCGGCCCAACATCCACATCCACGCCAACCCGACCAAAGGAGCATCAATACTCAGCAAATTCGGCAATAGCCAAATTGGGTTTTTGTGATCTTTCATGGGGGCGTCATCCTCCTGCGCGTAGCATCATCAGGCAAGTCACAAATTGGGTCGTTTCATTCAAGCTGGCAGCAAGGCTGCTACCGTGCAGCACCTGGGCCTGCTGCCACTGCTTGCCCCACTCAAAAGGCCGGCTTACAACTGCCCTTTTTCAGGATAACGGTAGACAAAAAACCTAGTGGCTGTGGTCCTCATGCGAGGGTTGATCATCAGCATGCTTGGCATCATCATGCTTTTTCTCTTCCTTGGGAAAGAGGTTTTTGGTCCCGTCTTTTTTGCCATCAGCACTATCTTCCCAGTTATGACGCTCACAGGAAATAAAAGAGAACATACCGACGGTTGCAAGTATACTGAAAATAAACTGTTTCATAGCAGGGAGGTGCATAGCCTATCCTAGCGGGAAAGCAAGGCGTCATTGTGGGGTAATTTTCTCGCTTGCTTCTTGCCACAAGCAGGAAGTTGCAACAGATTGTCGACAAGTAACCATCAACTCATCACCAGAACCATGTATACATTAGCTATTATAGATAAATTCGGCGATTTTTTCGGCATCGTGCTCATCGGGGCCGCCATTATTATTTCCCTGATCTTTTTCACCATCCTGATCAAATTCTTCGGCATCTGGCTTCAAGCGCGCACAGCGGGTGCTCCCGTGAGCCTGCTCAACCTCGTCTTTATGCGCTTTCGTAAAGTTCCGCCTGCGCTCATTGTTAACAGCCGCATTACCGCGGTAAAAGCCGGACTGCCATTCACTACCGACCAGCTCGAGGCCCACTACCTCTCTGGAGGCGACATCACCCATGTGGTGCTTGCCATGATTGCCGCTGACAAAGCCGGCATCACGCTAACCTATGACCGTGCTTGCGCCATCGACCTCGCCACCAAGGACACCGGAAAAACAGTCCTTGAAGCGGTGCGCACCTCCATCAACCCCAAGGTCATCGACTGCCCGGATCCATCCAAAGGTGTCTCCAAAATCACCGCAGTCGCCAAGGACGGTATCGCCGTCAACGCCCGCGCCCGAGTCACCGTGCGCACTAATCTCGACCGTTTTGTCGGTGGCGCCACTGAGGAGACCATCATCGCCCGCGTTGGCGAGGGCATTGTAACCTCCGTTGGCTCCGCATTGTCCTATAAGGACGTCCTGGAAAACCCCGATAACATCTCCAAACTCGTTCTGGGAAAAGGCGTCGACGCCTCCACCGCTTTTGAGATTCTCTCCATCGACATCGCCGATGTGGATGTTGCCGACAACATCGGTGCACGCCTCCAGGCAGAGCAGGCTGAGGCCGACAAACAAGTTGCTCAGGCCAAGGCCGAAATGCGCCGTGCGGCCGCCGTCGCCGTCGAGCAGGAAATGAGCGCCAAAACCCAGGAGATGCGTGCCAAAGTTGTCGAGGCTGAGTCAGAAATCCCACTCGCCATCGCCGAAGCCTTCCGCAGTGGCAACCTCGGCATCATGGACTTTGTTAAATATCAGAACGTCAATGCAGACACCAAGATGCGCGACTCCATCGCCACTGGTGACACGGAAACCAACGACTAAATAAAAGCGCTGCCCCAGGGCAGCGCTTTTATCGACGTATCCTTGCTCTTATTTCACTAATTTTCATTTCATAGATCCATGGAAGAAATCGATGGCCGGGTTATCATTCTGATTCTCTTTGTAGTAATCAGTGCTTTCAAATGGCTTGTCGAAAAAATAAAAGGCCCTGTGGCACCTCCCTCGGAGGAACATGAGATTTCCAAATCCATCGAGAATCTTTACGATGACTTCCGTGAAGAAATACGCCATCGCCAAACCAAAACCCAGCGCCCAGAACAGCCGACCCCGCCGCCGCTGCCACCTGCCCTTACACCTCAGGCTCCGGCACCACCAATCCGGCAGTCCTATGCAAAAAAACCGGAAACAGTCACACTCTCTGCCGAACAGAAAGCCGCTGCCGCCCGTTTTCAGCAACGGTCCACATCCAAACCTAAAGCATCCCCCCAAAGCTACGTTCGGACCCTACTCTCCAACCCACAGGCCACACGTCAGGCCATCATCCTCACCGAAATCCTGGGTAAGCCTAAGTCTCTTCAGAATGGCTGATCTTTCCGTGGCATAATGCTGACCTCGCCATAGTCGATTCTCGACAGCACCCGTTTTCCCCTTCAGAATAATCTCCATGTTACGCCTCATGGATCGCTACATCGGCAGGCAAATCGCTGCTGCCACGGTTTTTGGCGTGCTCGTGCTCAGCGTGCTGCTGGTGATGGGTAATCTGTTCAAACAACTGCGTCCACTCCTCGTCGAAGAACACGCCTCCCCATTACTGATATTACGCTTCATCGTGAGCGTGCTACCATTTTCACTCATCTATACCATCCCATGGGGATTCCTTGTTGCCGTTCTGCTGGTTTTTGGCCGACTTTCAGCAGGAAATGAACTTGTCAGCATGCGCATGGCCGGGGTCGGCCTGTTGCGTGTCGCCATGCCTGTCTACACCGTTGCCGCTCTCCTTTGCTGCCTTTGTTTATGGCTCAATATCAGCATAGCCCCGAAGGCAAAAGATGAGATGAAATTCGTCCTCTACGAGGCCGTCAAAGAAAACCCTAACGCCATGCTTAGGCCGGGTGTCGTCCAGACGCGATTTCAGGATCAAAAAATCTTTATTGAGGGACGCGAAGGAAATCTGCTCAAGGGCATGCACCTTTACGTGTTTGATAAGGACAATGAAACCGGATTCCCAGAATCCAGCGTTTACGCCCGCGAGGCCAGCCTGAAAATCATTCAGGAAAGCAAACAAATCCGCCTTCACCTGACGGATGCTTACATGGAAACCCGAAATTCAGAAGGCAACCGAGAACTCGCCTTCATTGGCGAACAAGAGCCCCTGCTATTTGATTTCGCGGCTGACCGTCAGAAAAAACAAAAAGCCAGCATCATGACCAATGCCCAAATCCGTCAGGCCCTTACCGACGACACCAGCCTGACGGACGAAAAACGCCACTCATTCAGCAACGAGATCCACCGCCGCTACGCCTTCTCGCTGGCATGTCTGGCTCTGTCCATGGTTGCTGTCCCCCTCGGCATCCAAGCCCGGCGAAAAGAAACCTCCACCGGGCTCGCGATTAGCATTCTTATCGGGCTGGGATACTTCCTCTTTTTCATGATTGCCGACTCGTTTGACGACAAGCCCGGCAGCACCGCCATCATGCTCTACTGGCTGCCTAATGTTATATGCCTTGCCCTGGGCCTCATACTTTTCTCCATAGCCCGCAGAAAATAACCTGCCATGATACGCCACATCAAAGCCACCCTGCGTAAAGTCCGGCGAGAAGTCTTCCGGATCCTCTCTGGCAATGGTCTTGATTGGCTACCTATCAGAAAATCACTGCCCTTGTATAACAGTGAAAAGCTCGGCTATGACATCAAAGCCGCCCTTAACGTGGCCTTGCTCGCCCTACCTCAGGGCATGGCCTATGCCGCCATCGCAGACCTTCCCATCTATTACGGCATCATCTGCTCTTCCCTGGCTGCCATCGTGGCACCCCTGTTCTCCAGCTCCAGACACACCATCCTGGGCCCCACCAATGCGACTTCCTTCATGGTGTTTAGTTTCTTTGCGGCATCTGCCGGCACCCTGGATAAACAACCCGAGGCATACATGCCCTTGCTGGTGATGATGGTAGGGCTCATGTCCGTCATTGGAGCACTGTTCAAGGTCGCCGATCTTTTGCAATACGTCAGCCGCAGTGTACTGGTGGGCTACATCACAGGCGCGGCCCTGCTTATCCTGACCAACCAATTCAAGCACCTGCTGGGTATTGCGGAACCGATGAGTCAGGGCGAATCTGCCAACACCTTTTTTACCATTGTTGAAAAAATGGCCAACCTCTGGCAAAGCTATCAGTGGCAACCCGTCCTACTTGGATCAGGCACCTTGTTACTCTATCTCTTACTCCAGAAAAAGATCCCGGCCCTGCCAACCTTTGCCATCAGCCTGACCGTCTCCGCCATCGCAGGCTGGGCACTCCGATCCTGGGCACCCGCTTATGCATCCTTGCAAACATTTGATGCCTTCCAACTCAATAACCTCACCCCCGCCCTGCCCAACTTTAATTGGCATGACATTTCCGCCCTCACAGGTGTCGCGTTCGCCATCGCATTCCTCGCATCTCTGGAAAACACCGTCATGTCCAAATCCCTTGCCAGCCGCGCGGGAAGCCGCTCGGATGTGAACCAAGACATGCTCTCCGTGGGCATGGCAAACATTGCCACCTCAATGGTCGCCGCCATGCCTGCCTCTGGCTCACTTACCCGCTCCGCGCTTAACTATGAGTCTCATTCCAAAACGCGATTTTCATCCATCTTCTGCGGGCTGCTCTGCCTGATCGGTTTTTACGCCTTGGTTAAACTGCCCATCGTCGAGAACATCCCCAAAACCTCACTGGCCTCACTCGTCATTGGTATTGCCATCTCACTGATCAACTGGAAAAACATCCGCATCTGTCTGCGCTCTACACCGGATGATGCCCTGGTCATCATCACCACCTTCACCGCCACCCTGCTCACCAGACTTGATTACGCCATCTTCATTGGCGTGGGCCTTTCCATCACCCTGTTCCTGCGCAAAGCCTCCAAACCACACCTCGTCGAATACGAAATGAGCGATGCTGGTGACCTGCGCGAGCTTGGTAAAAAGGACCATCGTCAAATCCCCGCCATCTCCATTGTGCACGTAGAGGGCGACCTCTTCTTTGGTGCCGCTGACCTATTCCGCACCCAAGTCCAGCAAACCATCGCCAATGAGAATCTCAAGGTCATCATTCTCCGGCTTAAAAATGCGCGCCACCTCGATGCCACCAGCGTGCTCGCTTTGGATGACCTCATCAAACACACCCGCAAAAAAGGCGTTCATGTTCTCATCTCCGGAGCTACTCGCGAAGTTTATGGAGTCCTCAAGAAATCCGGTGTTCTTGAAACCCTGCAAGAAGGATGTGATCGCACTCAAGGCGAGACCAACCTGTTTATGTACTTCAGCGAAAACCCCAACATATCAACCCGTGACGCACTGATACGGGCCCAAGAACTTCTAGGAACCAAAGAAGCCGACATCAAGATCTTCTTCGATAAAAGTAAGGACGCTTAGGGAGAAAATCGCCTGCCGCCTACTTGCCGATGCAAAAACTACTGAAGATCTCTCCGAGCAATTCCTCGGTATCAATCCTGCCGGCAATCTCGCCAATGGCATCCATCCCATCACGCAGCTCGATAGAGATAAACTCGGCCCCAGCCCCCTCTTGTAGCGTCTTCTCAGCTGATTCCAAAGCAGCTTGCGCACGCTTCAAGCAGGTCTGGTGACGCGCGTTAATCGCCACGGCATGCCCACCCCACTCACCTGCCCCCATGGAAAGCTCATGGGCAATCGCATCGCTCAAGCCCTCAAGCCCCTCACCGGTAACGCAGGAAATACGGGCACCCACGGCACTTGACCAGTCTGGGTGCTCGGCCAGATCACATTTGTTCACCACCAGAATGTGATGTCGACCACCGATCTCCTCTTGATCCAGGTGAGTGACCACCGGCTGCGTACCATCAACCACCTCCAGGATCAAATCAGCTGATTCTAACTGATCACGCGTTCGCTTCACCCCCTGCTGTTCCACCACATCCTCAGACTCACGCATGCCGGCTGTATCAATTAATCTAATAGGAATACCCTGTAAGTTTAACACCTCTTCCACCGTGTCACGCGTAGTACCCTCAACATCACTGACAATCGCACGCTCATAACCTAACAAACGATTCAACAGGCTCGACTTGCCTGCATTGGGAGAACCAAAAATAACGGTTCTCACACCCTCACGCAAAATCCTGCCCTGCTCGGCCGTTTGTAATAGCTTTGTAATATTCTTACCGACCAACTTCAGTCGCTCCAACAAAGCAGCCCCGGTATCGGCATCGATATCCTCCTCGGGAAAATCGATATACGCCTCCACATGGGCCGCAATCCCAAGAATTTCCTCACGTATCGCTTCCGATTCATGACCCAACCTTCCCTTCAACTGCTCGTGCGCTGCACGCATGGCAAGCTCTGTTTGGGCTGAAATCAAATCCATGACCGCCTCGGCTTGAGTCAGGTCCATCTTGCCATTCATGAATGCCCGCTGGCTGAATTCCCCAGCACCCGCAGTCTCAATCCCGCTATCTAACAATCTTTGCAGTACCCTTCTCGTCACCAACACCCCACCATGACATGCTATCTCAACCGTGTCTTCACCTGTGTAACTCCTCGGCCCTTGGAAACAGGTTAGCAAAACCTCATCCACCGGCTCACCATCAGCATCCACGATCCTTGTCAGTTTGGCATAGCGCTCAGGAAAACTCCCCGCGTCATGCCCATCCGGCAAACAATCACTCACCCTTATGAAAGCCTCCGGGCCACTCACCCGGATCATACCCACAGCCCCCATCCCTGGAGGTGTGGCAATCGCAGCAACCGTCGTCTCCATAAAATCTAATTACTCGCCACCCTCATTGGCTGCCGCCCCAACTGCATCGGACCCCGCCTCGGAGGCCGGTTCCGGATGCGGAGTATCATCAGGCTCCGTGGTATTGCCGAGCTCACCACCCACTCCGAGAAATTGCCAGCATATGAATCGCTCAATGTGAAGTTTGGAAGGCTTCTCTTTGCTCCAGCCCAGCTCAACGGTCGCCGTGCGTAAACTTACATTACGATTCATCCCTCTCCAATTGAGCGTCGACAGGATCTTACCAACCTCGGAATCAACCAACACCGGCACATTGACATAGTCTTTCGGATAGGCGAAGTCATCCAGACGATATACTCGGTAGCGTCTATCATCTCGCAGCTCATGAACCATCGTCTCACTGATCACCACGCGAAACAGCTGTTTTTTCCCCGGTCTTGGGTAATCCACAAAGGCCCGGAATGTGCGGAACTTACCCTGGATAAAAACAGAAGCATCAAGCTTCAAGCCATCATCCGTCTTCTTGAAGAAGGCATTGATCCCGATCGGCTTGGATAAGTCGCCTTCATTAATCTGGCGGGCCATATCGAGCAAGTTGGAGCCTTCCACCCCCAATATTTTATCCAATGAACCTATCGGGGTGAAATTGTCCCTCATATCAACTAATAAAGGTCGGCGGTACTGCATCATAAATATCCCCTTTTTTTGATCATTCTCGTTGCCCATGCGGTGGGCAAATGATTCGACTGGTGAATCAGAATCGTCATTCCCTTCGGGGTAAAACATCTGCAGCTCCTCTAGCACCCCGTCGTTTGCAATGACATACTTCATCCGCTCAGCCGGTGATCTTGCTTTTAAAAATGCAGCCAGCACTTTGCTTGCCTCCACTTTCCAACCTGAGGTAAGCCAAGCCTCCTCCTGGCTCTCTAATGTCTCAGCCCCTTGAGCAACCCCTGTTCCATTTGAAGACGGCTCATTACCCCCCTGCCGCGTCAGCAAGAAGGTGAGCCCACCGGCAAGTAACAACAGTGCGACCGCGGTGACCCATATCACCTTGGATCCCCGGCTCCGGTCATCCACCTGAAGCCGCACGACCTGCTCACCAGAAGACGGCTCAGAGGGAGATCCCGTAACCTGCTCCTGAGTCTTCTCAGGCGATGTCACCTCCTTACCACAATGTGGGCAGGGAGCCAGCGTCGGCGGCAGCCCTGGAGGTATGTAAATATCCTCGTGGCAGTATTGGCAGGAAAAACTCGTGGATGCTTGCTGTGATGAATCGCTCATAATCAGGTAGAACCGATACCGTGGCCACCATAAACTCAGCAGCCCCAGTGTCAATCATGCATGCCACTGCCACCGACAAAGTCGGCGGCAGTTTTGAGTGTTTAGTTTTGAGTGCTGCGTTGACCTAGCAGGCGCACTTCCCCACTTCCCCACTTCCCCACTTCCCCACTTCCCCACTTCCCCACTTCCCCACTTCCCCACTTCCCCACTACTACCCCACT
>Ga0075467_10001135_pt1 | contig 22079 bp, 19 predicted proteins | sample DEB08_DNA_9_FD_75067 | JGI IMG/M metagenome (GOLD analysis project Ga0075467, IMG submission 75067) | Aqueous microbial communities from the Delaware River and Bay under freshwater to marine salinity gradient to study organic matter... | ecosystem: Environmental > Aquatic > Marine > Coastal ... | reverse complement strand
ACACCCTTCGACACTATGATCGAGGGGAAACAAATCTGGAAGGAAAAGTTTGTAGACCAAATCTGACCTGACAGATCATCGCCTCAAAACGGCAAACTGTCAGTTCAAGTCTGAACTTCTACACTTAAAGTCAGAAATTGCGAAGTCTTCATAAGCAGCTAGAACTTCTTTTCTTTGACTGATTGTTGCTCTTTCCGCGTCCGCGAGTGCTTTTTTTGCATTCAAAAGTTCTTTTTCAGCATCCTGAAATGCGTTTGTTCCAGCAATTAGTATTTTTTCACGATTTAAAAATGGCTCTTGTGCATCCGCGAGTGCTTTCTTTGCATCCCAAAGGGTCTTTTTCGTATCAATTTTTTCTGATTTCATAATTGTTCTTTCAATTTGGTATCTCGAGTATTTATAAAACACGATATTTTGAGGTTTTTTATTTAAAAACAATGGCTTAAGTATATATAGGGTATGTATTATACATTTCATACTGTAAATAAATTTTATATAATAAAATCAATATGTTAATGCGTTGCAAAAAAGCATAGTAGTATGTTATAATAAAATAAAATTGAAACATACTGAAGGAGACCGTGATGATGGGGCTGACAAAACAAGCAGCATATCTGTCAGAATCTGATGTTAAGAAGGCTATTGCGAGAGCATCTTCGTTGCGTCACGGTAAACGGAATCGTCTAATACTGCTTCTTGGGATTTATGCTGGACTACGAGCAAAAGAGATTTCAGGTCTTAAGTGGCTAAATGTTCTTGATAGTGAGCGTAATATTAATGACGTGATCACACTCACCAATGATATTTCAAAAGGCAAAAGCGGTGGAACCATCCCTATTTCAGCAATCCTGAAAGATGCTTTGGGGCAGCAGTTTGCTGATTGGCGGCGAAAGAATAAGTATAAACAGCTTGATTACCGTTCCCATATCATTGGTCTGAAAACTCAGAGTATTATTAATCTTACACGGGAGATTTTCGGGGACTGTGATATTTTGGGAGGATCATCACACTCGATGAGAAGGACTTTCATCACGAATGTCGCTCGTAAGATCGGTGAAGTAGGCGGCTCGATGAATGATGTGAGAGAACTTTCTCGGCATCAAAATCTACAAACAACTCAAAGATATATCGCTCGTAATAGTGCAGCACAGAAATCGGTAGTTGATTTGCTGTAGTGAAATGGGTTCAGAAAACTGAAGTTGACAACTTTAGCGGTGTGTTTTCTGCTGCGACAGTAAAGCAGTTGGAGTGGCGTTAAATGAGCAAGGCAATCAAACCTTGTGCAAGCAGGGGTATCTGGGCAGCTACACAGATTTCGGATATTCTGAAACGGGCGACATAGGGGGGTTAGATGAAAACAACATTCAAAGCATTGATTTTAGCAGTCGCGATACTCGCAACGAGTATCACCGCGAGTTTGGCGCAGGATTTTAATAAGGGCCGTAAAGCATTTGATAAGGCCGACTATGCGACTGCTCTGAGCGAATTTCGTCCGTTAGCTGAAGAAGGGTTTGCGTTGGCGCAGAACAATCTGGGTTACATGTACTACAATGGTAAGGGTGTCATTCAGAATTTCGTCATCGCGCATATGTGGTGGAATATTGCAGCTTCAAACGGCCATGAAAACGCGGTATATAATAGAGATAAAATTGCGAAACTAATGACTGCATCTCAACTTGAAAAAGCACAAGAACTTGCCCGTGAGTGCGTTCAGAAAAACTACAAAGGTTGTTAGGTCAGTAATAAAAACCCATCGAAATGCGGGGCGCGCATTTCGATGGGTCTTATGAAAAGCCTAAAGTAGGGTAAAGGCCGCCCACACAGAAATGATAATAAAATCTGTTGTAAAGTAAATACGAAAATCGCATTGGAAACGCAAAAAGATTGCTGTTTTCCCTCTGCCAGAAGAACCTCAAAGGCTGTTAGATGGAATGCTCTATTGCGTAAGGGCGAAGCAGCCAGGCATCTACCCACCGTTTCATCGGGGATTACTGTGAGCTTGGCGCAAGAGTTACAAAAAGGAATAGAATAGAGGCTCGAGATTAGAAGTCGGCTGTCCGTAAGCCTGTTTAAAAATCCTATCAGAAATACAAACCTTTCGTACTCAAATTCGCATGCATGTTGCCGCTCAATTTTTTTGATTTTTGCTGCACAGTGATGTGTCGGTAGTGATTGAATATCTGCTGCGGTGATGTTCCCATGTTTGTGCTAACAACTCAACGTCACGGTGAACTCAAGGCGCTCGGCTAAAACAGTCCTTTGAATGCAGCAGCATTTTAGTCTTTATGCCACAGAATTTATTGCGATATATTTAGTTACAGTTATTCTTACCATTCATCGTCAGGTTCCAATTCAGCACCAAGGAACATTTCAGCATCGACTTCATGAAGTGCCTGACCATAATGCGCCATTAACATCCCGGGAGATGTGCCTAGGTTTTTGCAAAGCATCCAAAGCCCTTTTGCTGTCGCACCTTCTTCGATCATCTCACTCGCATATGTGTGACGAAGCGAATATAAAGATCGTTTTTGATCCTTGTGTCCTCGCAGATTAAGCGCATCCATGGCGTTTCCGAAACTCTTCCTCATGGAGATGATTCTACTTTTGTCGGGGTGAGCAAATAGCCATTGTTCATCATCAATAGCGCTTCGAAAATCAAAATCCTCTGATCCTTCATACATTCGATCTGGAATAGATTGAGGAAAATTGTTGGCCCAGATTTCTTCATAGAAACTGAACAATTGTTGCACTGTTCTTTCTAAACTTCTTTTCGGAATTACAAGTCGAACATGAGTCAGGCTTTTTAACGCCCCATTATCTCGGGCAATTTGTACCCGAAGCTGATCAGCTTTTCCGATAAGATGCTTCTTTTTCAGCCACATGGCTTCGCTAGGTCGAATGCCTGTGAGATATAAGAACTCAACTAGGTTACTAAGGACAACGCGATAATGGTGCGCTTCAATATTTAGTCCCATGTTAAGCGCACAACGCTGAACCAATCCACCCAGCATGTCTTCCATTTCAGGTCGGGTGAATCGTTCACGTTTTCCAGCAGGTTTACCGTCTGATTTTTTAAACTTGAGTGTAGGGCGAGTTGTAAATCGAGCGCCTTTTTCTTCATCGGCGTATTTGATGATGGCATTAAATGTCGCCGCGTCTTTGACCAGCGTACTGTGAGAGGGCTTTACAGTCTTGCGGGTTGGGCGATGATATTTCTTCCCATCTTTAATGAATTCGATGTGAGTTTCGTCTTTACCCGGCCCATCTAAATAGTAGTTCCGTCTCCAGGTTGTATAACGTTGGCAATCGCTTTGCTGGATTTCTGCAATCTTCATTGCACCGAAAAAGGGTAGAAGGTATCTGTTGAGTACTGATTTGTGTCTTAAAATTGCGGAAGCTTTAACATGACTATCGTCTTCGTAGCCCGTCAATTTACTCCATTCTTTTTGCCTATCTAACCAAGCCAAAGCAATCTTATTGAAAGTGTCGCCTCGAAGCCCCTGGCCTGAAAGTAATTTTCCATCAATTTCGAGGAGCAGTTTGTATCCCTTCTTTTTTGCATCTTCGAAATTAGAGGTTTTCAATGATATCACATGGTAGGGATTGCGTCTGTTGGGCCGTTTCTCAATGGGCAATCTGCGCTTTAGATAAAAAGATGATCCATCTTTTGTATTTCGGCGATAGATAAGACACGCGCCATCTGCTTCTCCAGGTATTGGGATTTCATATGTATCAGACATTTTCATCAACTATCTTTTTGTCTCACATGTGTCTAACATAATATGGAAAAACAGAATTTAGCAACTATCAATACTTTGGTGTAATAATAGCTATATAAATCAAATTGATAGAATATTGGAGTATTTTTGTAATCATAAGTAATTATGATCGAAGCACGAAATCATAATCCGCGTGTCGGGGGTTCAAGTCCCTCTCCCGCTACCAATAAAATCAATGACTTAGATAGTTAAAAACATAATCTTAGTCTCTTTTTAGTCTCTTATTTGTAATGGCTAGAGGCTGGCAAGTGGATACAATCAAATGCAGGCGATGATAATGGCCAATGGAACTAGGGTCTGGACTCATAACCAAAACAACACCGTTGCCGCGAGGGCGATGGCAGACATGAAGATTGTGGGGCATCTGTTATAGCGGGTTGCGATCCTGCGCCAGTCCTTCAACCGTCCGAACATGTTCTCAATCTTATGGCGGCTTCGATAAATCTTGGTGTCATGTGGGATGATGACTTTGCGGTTCCGGCGCGATGGGATGCAGGGTTCGATGTTTCTTTCTATCAATTCCGCACGGAACCAATCAGCATCATATCCACGGTCCGCGAGCATCCATTTGGCGTCTGGCAGCGATGTAAGCAGAACCCGCGCACCGGTATAGTCGCTGACGTTCCCCTCGGTCAGGAATAGTCGGATTGGACGACCCACCGCATCGGTAACTGCATGAAGTTTGGAGTTCAACCCACCCTTGGTGCGTCTAATGAGGCGGCAGCGCCCCCTTTTTTGAGCCCCATACTGGAAGCTGTTCGGTGGGTCGTCAGATGGGATGCATCAATCATTAGAGTTTCCATTTCATCCCCCTTAGCAGCCAATTCAGTCAGGATGCGTATAAGACTCCCATCTGGGACCATCGAGCCCATCGGTTGTAAAGCGTCTTGTGTGGTCCATAATCGGATGGAGCGTCCCGCCAGCGCAGGCCATTGCGAATGACGTGGATGATACCGCTGAGAACGCGGCGGTCATCGACACGTGCAACACCACGAGGCTTGGGGAACAAGTGCTGGATGCGTTTCAGGTGCTCATGCTTGAGCCAAAACAGATGCGACATGGACAATCCTCCTGCCGCCGTTGAATCATGATACCGCTATGAATGGAATCGCCTATCGCAACGTCTGCTAATAAACGCGAACCGGACATCCACCAAAACGGCGAAATGACCGCAGTGAGCTTATTCTGTTGAAAAAGTCCGAAGCTGGAAATTTGTTACATTTTTTTAGAATATTATTTTAGAATAGATGGTTTTAAGAAATTCAATTTTGCCTAAAGGCTTTGTCTGAAAACCATTTCTATAAATACTAGCTTTGCGCGCTCATTATCGACTTTTTCAACAGAATAAGCCCTTGTTGGATATTGGTTTGAGGTCGCAGACAGAATGTCAGCTGCAAGGACATTGTCATGGGAACTTAACGATTTTGGTTTAGTGCCTCAATTTTTCTGGACGGCCAAGCAAAGATCTTTGAAATATTAAAAAAGGAACGCTATCTCAATAACAAACAAAATTTCAAGGAAAATAGAACCGCTGGGCTGGTCGAGTGGCGGCAGTTTTGTGCCGGCTGATCTGCGTGTCTTTCGCCATTCAGAAACTGGTTCGAGTTTGTCTGACACCACCCGCCCTACAGACGCTCCGTTAAATATCTGCTCCCATCCGGTGTGAAATTTCTTTGGTAATAAGACGCACATTGGCGATAACCTTCTCCACCTCTTCCATATTGAGTTTTTTGGACAGAAGACTGACTGCAATTCCTGCGATTGGATGGTTATCGGAATTTAAGATAGACGCACCAAAGCAACATACCCCTTCAGCAATTTGTTGGTTATCAACAGAATAGCCACGCTCTCGAATGATGGCTAATTCCTGCAATAGTTCATCGATACTACTAACGCTGTTTGCGGTCATAGGTTCAGGAAATTCATCAGCATATAGTTGGAGGACTTGGCGATCGCTCATATAGCTTAGGAGGCTTTTACCGGTAGCGGTAAACGCAGCAGGAAGGCGCATTCCAACCCGAAAGTTCAACAGGGATACGCTTGCTCCAGAGTTTCTAGCTGCCAAATAAACGACCTCAGCGCCTTCAAGCACAGACAGTGTAATGGTAGCGCCAGGCATTTGAGTGCCACTATCCCAGATTGACGCAAACTCCGCAGCCACATCAGATCGCCTTGCAAAGGCGCCAGACCAGCGCATAATATGAGGTCCAAGTCGAAAACTCTGATCGGTGCTGCGGATCAAAAGCTCTAAATTTACCAATGTTACACACAATGCGTGAGTACTGCTCTTTGCAATTCCAAGTGCTCTGGAAATTTGTGATACTGTTAATTTATCTTTGGAGGTCGCCACAAGATCCAGAATTGCAATGCCTCTTTCCAATGCTGGCGCATTCTTATTGACGGGGTCTCTATTCATCGGATCCTCTAAAGCTTTTTTACAACTTTTGTCTCAATAAATCACCTCTAAAGCTTTTTTACAACTTTTGTCTCAATAAATCAGTTGACAAATTGGCCATCTGATCAATAGGGTTCGATACTCAGTATGTTGTTCAGTATACTGAATACAAGTCAGTGATTTGAATCAAGTCGTTATTAGCGGTGGAGAACAAAGCCCTAATTTTGGTTCAAAATTCTTGGGAGAGAATTTCATTTGGCTGGCGTTTAATGTTGCTTAGGGTGGAGGAATATTTCATGGCTTTGAGTGTCCGCGATTGGGCAACACGTTTTAGTGAAGCTTCGGACAGGGATCCAACCATCGGCGCAATGGCCCGTTATTTCACCTGCACATATCTGTGGGACATGGGCAGCGAAAAGGTGATCGTCGAAATGGTGGACGGAAAAGTCTATCGCATTAATATCGCGCCCGCACCTATGGACTCTTACGATTTTGCTTTAAGAGCCAGCGCTCAAACCTGGCGGGAGTTTGCACGCCCCATACCTGCGCCGATGTTTCATGGAATTTGGTCCGCAAGTTTTCGGCGGGATTTGAAGATTGAGGGGAACACTCTCGTTCTCATGCAGAATTTACGAAATTTTACAGTTCAGTTCGAGCTGCTTCGAAAGGTCGGCGTTCCGGTTTAATCCGTTGTGCCTTATTCGATTTTAGTCTGAAAAATTAATGGAGCCAATATGGTCAAGCATTCCCCGGTAACAGGTCGTTATGTAACGATTGATGTGGATGGCTATGAATATAAAGTCTTCTATCTGCGCAATGGCCAAGGTATTCCATTGGTGTGCCAGCATACGGCAGGTTGCCATAATCATCAGTGGCGTGACTTACTGGAAGATCCGGATGTAACTGCTAATTATGATGTGATTGCTTATGATTTGGCCCGGCATGGAAAATCCGATCCGCCGCTTAACAAGGAATGGTGGAAAGAAGAATATCTGCTGACTGCGGACCATTATATGAAGTTCATTGTTACTTTGTGTGAAGCGCTTGAGCTGGATAATCCAATATTTATGGGGTCGTCATTCGGTGGCAATGTTGCCCTACAACTTGCGCGTCATCATCCAACCAAATTCCGTGCTGTTATTCCGGTAGAAGCAGCAGAACACGCGCCAGGGTTTTTCCTGGATTGGTGGCGGCATCCTCATGCCAACGCTGCCCAAGTTTGCGCCAGTGGCGTTTGGGATCTTATGGCGCCTCAAAGCCCAGATAAAGATCGTTGGCTGACATGGCACTATTATACGCAAGGGGCAGAGGTCTTTAAAGGTGATTTGTATTTCTATTCAGTCGATCACGACATGCGTAATGATCTGGCGCAGATCGACACAAAAGAATGCCCAGTAATCATGATGACCGGAACCTATGATTATCTTACTCCGCCAGAAGCCACAGAATCGACCGCGCGGCAAATTCCTGGTGGCATCTATATTGAAATGGAAGATATTGGGCATTTTCCAATGTCAGAAAATTATCCACTCTTTGCAGTCTATCTCAAAGAAGCACTGCGCCTAATCGATGAACGTACTTAAGATGGAGCTGAGAGCTCACAAGATTTACTGTATTCAAGGGTAAGTACATGAAGATTGTAGAATTCGACGAAAACGGTCAACAGGTTATCCGCGACAGTGGTTCTTTGTCGTCGAAAAACAGCGGAAGTAGATTGGCGCCTCGCCCGGTTTTTTCTCGGTCTGCTGAAAGCAAACCTCAGCGCAGTAGGCGCTCAACTTCGTCAGGTATTGAACTGCATATGTTTCAGACCGGTACCCTGAAAACAAAAACTAAATACATAAAGATGAACCAGGGTGAGGAAGACTTTGAGATCCCTGTACCGTGGTTCCTGATCAAACACCCAAAGGGAAATGTGGTCATTGATGGGGGTAATGCTGCCGAGGTGGCCGTGGACAAGCGTGGATACTGGGGTGATGTGGTCGACGCCTATGATCCCGTTATGGAGAGCAAAGAAAATTGTGTTGATCAATTGAAACTTGTTGGAGTGGAACCTCATAATGTCCGTTTCGTACTTCAATCCCATTTGCATCTTGACCATACCGGAGCAATAGGGCGCTTTCCCAATGCTCAATATATCGTTCAACGGAGCGAGTATGAATATGCATTCAATCCTCACTGGTTTGCAACCGGCGCTTATATTCGGGCAGATTTTGATCGTCCAGGATTGAACTGGAAATTTCTGGGCGGTGAATTCACAGACAATTATGATCTGTTTGGTGATGGCACCATCCGTATGATCTTCACACCCGGACATTCTGTAGGCCATCAGTCATTTCTGATTAATTTGCCCAACACAGGCAAGGTGCTTCTGACAATTGATGCTGCCTACACGATGGATCATTGGGAAAATAAGGCGCTACCGGGACTAGTTGTGTCTTCGGTTGATGCGGTAAATTCTGTGAAAAAACTACATCAAATTGCAAAAGATACCGGAGCGTTGATTGTTACAGGTCACGATCCGGAAAACTGGGCGACGTTTAGAAAATCGCCTTATGACTTTTATGACTAATGCCAATTGTAAAAGTCTAACCTGCAAGAAATTGCAAATTCAACTGGAGGAAATAAAATGAAACAAATGAAAAACCTTGTCATTGCCGCCGCGCTGGCTGCGATGTCAACAACAGCCATGGCAGGTATTGCTTATGCCGAAGGCATTGATGAGCTTGATCCTGCAGTTGCTGCGCGTCTTTACAATAAAGATATGCTCGATCCTGCGCAGCCGATTGGCCCGAGCGCTTATCGAGACTTTGTTGCCAAGAATCCGCCGCCATGGACAATTGGATATGCCAGTTCTTATGCGGGCAATACCTGGCGCGCCAACGCGATGGAGCATTTGCAAAACGTTGTTATTCCAAAATGGAAGGAACTAGGTTTGATCAAAGAGGTGATCATTACTCAGTCTAACCTGAACGATTCAACTCAGATCCAGCAGATGCGTCAATTGCTTGATCAGGGCGCAGATGCTCTTGTGGTTTGTTGCTCTAACCCAACCGCTTTGAACCAGACTGTTAAACTTGCCTATGACCAAGGAGTTCCGACGTTCTCGTTTACTGGCTATCTAACCTCGCCTTATTCGGTCAACTCTTCAGTCAACTATCAAGTTGCCGGTTTCGAAATAGGCAAGGCAATGGCTGACGAGCTTGGTGGAAAAGGTAATGTCCTCGTTGTAGAAGGTATTCCAGGCACTTCAGGTTCTGACAGTCAGGATCGTGGCGTCAAGGCAGGTCTTGCTTCTGAGCCAGGTATCACAGTAGTTGGCTCTATCGCTGGCATGTGGACAGACCAGGTTGCTCAAGGCGAAGTCCAGAAATGGCTTGCCACGCATCCGGGCAAACTTGATGGTATTGTGGTCCAATCAGCTGCTGAAATGGGCGTCCTACGCGCCATTGCACAGTCTGGTCGCACAGATGTGAAAATTGCTATCGGTGGTGAACTGGGCGCGCTATGTACCTGGAGAAAAAACCCTTCCATTACCAAAAACACCTATCAAGTTTGGCCGCCTCAGGATGAAATGGAACTCATCTTCGATATCATGATGCGCACCCTTCAGGGGCAAGGACCAAAAGTCCAATCAGTAATGGTTGATCCGATCCTTTTGACACATGATGAGATCCTCAAAATGCTTCCTGAAAACTGCGATGAGCAGGCCTCAACTTGGTTACAGGTTGGTCCAGCCAAATGGGGTCAGGATCCGGCGTATCTGGATCAGTTCTTCCTGAAACCTGCTGATCCAACAAAATACAAGAAATAAGAAACTGAATTTGGCGGTGCCGCAAAAGCTCCGCCATTCTCCAATCCAGATATCAAAGTCGGAAAAATGAACGATATTATCTCAATTCCCAATACGATTTCCGTTGTGAACGCGAAAAAATACTTTGGACCGACAAAGGCATTGGATGGTTGCAGTTTTTCCGCTCGCGTCGGTGAAATTCATGCCATTGTTGGCGGAAATGGTTGTGGAAAGAGTACTCTGGCTAAAGTTATTTCGGGAATTCTACCCATCGACTCAGGTTCTGTTGTCGTTTTGGGTGAAACACCATCTACCCCAAAAGAAAGCCGCAATTCTGGCATTTCAACTGTATATCAGGAGGTGCTGGTTGCTGATGAGAGTACGGTAGTAGACAATATTTTCATGGGATCTGACTATCTTTTCTCAAAAAAACTGCCTTTTACCGAGAAGGTCCGCAAAGCTTCGCAGCTTATGAAAGAATTGTCCGGTGAGTGTGTTGATCCATTCGAATTGGTAGGCAACCTTCCACTCGGGCTAAAACAGTGGATTACAATTGCGAGGGCACTTCTCAGTGAACCTAAAGTCCTTATTCTCGACGAAAGTTCCGCAGCACTGGATTTTGATAGTACTGAGCGACTCTTTGCAAAAATGCGGCTGCTACGCGATGGTGGGACCACTGTCCTTGTTGTGACGCACAGGATTGCTGAACTTATCAGGATTTCTGATCGTGCGACAGTGCTTCGCGATGGTCGTGATGTCGGAGTTCTTGAGCGCGAAGAGATTACAGAGAAAAATCTGTTGGCCTTGATTACGGGTGAAGAAGTTGACCCCGAGCATCGATTATTGAAGGCGCCCCAGCCGGATACCGACAGAACTACAATGCTCGGCAACGCCATACGGGTTTGGCCGAGAGCCAAAGCATTTGATTTTGAGTTACGCGCAGGCGAAATTGTAGGCATTGCTGGTTTGGATGGTCAGGGGCAAGATGAATTCGTGCGCATTCTTGCTGGCGTTTCAACCGCAGTAGGCGGATCAGTTCTTGCCTGCAATGGCGATGGCATCCAAAATCCGGTTTTTTCCCTAGGTGATGCAGTGAAGAACAGGATCGTCTATGTATCTGGTGATCGCAAAAAAGAGGGTATTTTTCCGTCGCTTTCCATTTTCGAAAACCTTGTCGTTCCATTGTACAGAGAAAAGAAACGAGCAGGCATACTCGGTATTATTGATCTTCAATCCCTGCGTAGCATTTTCAAACGTGAAACCGCCAACTTAATGATCAAGTTTGGCGAAGCCAGTGACAAAATCACTTCGCTTTCGGGCGGAAACCAACAAAAGGTTCTCATTGGTCGCGGGTTTGCTTTACGGCCCAATACAATTGTTCTTAATGATCCAGCGCGCGGTATTGATGTTGGTGCGAAAAGCGAGTTGTACAAACATCTGCGCAGCTTTGCTGAAGAAGGCAAATCGGTCATTTATATGTCATCAGAACTTGAAGAGTTTGTTGGCTTCGCCACTCGTGTAATTGTTTTTCGTGATGGCACTCCTTTTGATGCTTTTGACGGCCGTAATCTGAATCCCAAGAGTGTTCTGGAAGCGATGTTTGGGCAAACTGATGGTAGCGGCCTTACCCAGCGTTTCGGTTTGACACCAAGCCTTGCCAATGGAGGTTTCAGCAAAGGTGACATAAAAACAAGGGGTCCGGAAACAGGAACTATTTCAAATACCGAAACGAACGATGGTGTTCGTTTTGTTGTGAAAGTACCCGACAATGTAAAACCAATGAAACGTTCACGGGAAACAAAGGTCAAAATTTCCCCTCTTGTGAAAATCGCAGATTATTCGAGTCAGAAACGTAATTTAAAAAATGCTTCCATTAGTGAAGATATATCCAATTTGCCCGCGAAGAAAATCAAGGTTGTTGAATTTGATGAAAAAGGCCGACCCAGGCACAGAGGTGTTGCATGACAGCTATTGGCATCAAAACAGTTTCAGCATCCCCTGATGCAGTTCAGACTATCAAATCTGAAGCAAACTCAAATGTTGTAAATAGCGAGGACACCCGCGGTGGGACTCATGCAAGCGGTGGTGGTAATGCATTTCTATTGATGCCAATGACTCTGTTCTTTATCTTGCTGACTTTCGCGGTTCTGCGTTCGCCAAGCTTGGTTTCAAGCAATGGCATTGGCAGTGCAATCATTGTCGCCACCCCGCTGGTATTGGCCACATATGCATTGATGGCGGTTGTTATTGCAGGGCGCGGGACTGTTGATCTATCCATAGGTCCGCTCATTGGATTCATCAACGTAACGCTGATTCAACTCCATGGCGCGGAAATAATTCAAAATCCAATTACTGTGTTTGGCTATGCCATCTTAGCTGGAGCTGCCTACCAGTTTATTTTTGCGTTGATTGTGATTTATGTGCGTGTCCAGCCAATCATTGTTTCGCTAAGCGGGTATCTGGCATTGTCAGGTATCAATTTGGTTATTCTGCCAAGACCAGGGGGTGTTGCTCCTGAATGGATGTCAGAATGGGGACTAGGAACAACTATCTTTTCACCTGTATTGCTCATTCTGGCTCTTGCTTCTCTTGCCTGGATATTGTTTGCTCAGTCAGCCTTCTTTACTCACCTTCGACTTATGGGTTCGGATGAACGTGCAGCCTATACCAGCGGCGTCCCAATTTCGGTCGTGCGCATTGGTGCGCATCTCATTTCCGGGGCATTTGCCGGACTTGCTGCGATCACTTTTACCGCGCTTATTTCATCCGGCGATCCGTCACAAGGAACCACTTATACCTTGATTGCAGTGACTGCTTTGGTACTTGGCGGTGCATCTTTGGCTGGTGGTCGCGGCGGGGTGTTCGGGTCTTTCCTTGGTGCAATCAATCTCTATCTGATAACCTATGGCCTTGCCACGTTCAACTTTGGTGCTGTGCAAAGTTTTGTCACCAATCTTGCCTATGGCTTTATATTGGTAGCATCTTTGTTGCTCACTCTAGCAATTCCAGTAATCCAGCGCTATTTTAAAAACTTCTCGGCGCTGCTGTATTTCGTTTCAGTCGGCACCGTTGTTCTTGGCGTAATTCTTCACTCAACATTTGATTATAAAGGCTTTTCCGAACGCGCTGGCGCTCCACCAACTGCAGAAGTATTGACGAATACTGAAGCAACACCGCAACAGCGTCAGCCTCTGGCAAAAATTAACCCGTCCGATCTTTATGTCGGTGCCTTGGAAATTGCTGAAGATGACGCTCGTACCAATGCGCTCCGTGAACAAGCAAGCCCTTTCATCTTTGGTGTTATAATATTGGTGGCCATTGCTGTTTTTGCCCGCATGGCTTTCAGTCAGGCAAAGAACCGCGACCTTGCTCCAGCCATCATTGTAATCATTGCAGCACTGGTTTTGTTCAGTGGTTACCTCATCAAACACGGTCAATTCTCACCGACCGAGCCACCTCATTTCAACTCCAACAGTGGAGGGAATTGATGGTCGAGATACAACATACCGCTACCCAACTTGGTCTTCCCTCTCGGATCGTAGGCCTGCTAGTTGGTGCGGCTCTAACCTGTCTTGGTGTTGTATTTGGATTTATTCAGGGCATCTCTGTCCAATTGATAATTCTATATGCGATTTCTACTCTTGCCCTGTTTTTTTGGGGCTGGAACTATGTTTTGACTAAATTCGTTCTGGATCAAAACAACAATGAAACGGATGGTCCTGGCGAAATCCGGCGTTTATGGATAGAGAATCGAAGATCACTCATCGGTTTTGCTGCCATTCTTTTGGCGTTTTTGATACTGTCTCTGTCCATAGATAGCTTCTTCAATATCTGGAATATCATTTCACTCATCATATTGTTGGCGATCATTATGTTGACCCGGACGCTGGGTCAACAATTCCAAACCAATCGATCAGCTTTTATCGGGATCATGGTTCTTTCTGGACTATTTTCAGTGGGGGCCATGAACATTGATGGGTTTTCATCAATTAACAATATCAAGTCCATGCTGCTTTTTGCGTCATTTCTGGGAATTGCGTCTATTGGCCAAACGCTGGTTGCCTTGTTGGGTGGCCTCGATCTGTCAATTCCATTCATCATCGGCTCGGCTAATGTTGGCTTGCTTTATCTGATTAGTCTTGGTGTGCCACCATGGCTGGCTACAATACTGGTTCTTCTGACTGGCGGATTGCTTGGAGTAATCAACGGCTTGTTGAGTTATCGTTTGCAAGGTCAGGCGCTAATTGTAACGCTGGGCACTGGCTTTGCGATTTCTGGCGGCGTTCAAATTTTGACATCCATCGGAACCGCATATAGTGGCAATGTTTTTGGAACAGTACCCTTATGGCTGAGTAATCTGTCCGCAATGAACGGTACAACGTTTGGCATGCCGTTCCCTCCGGTAATTGCCATTTGGGCTGGGCTTGCCCTATTCCTGATCATCAGCATGCGCTATACGGTTTATGGCCGTTATCTATACGCGCTTGGCGTCAACCGCACTTCTGCAAAACGTATCCGGATATCAGAGCTGAAATATTGGGTGATGATGTACTGCATCTCAGGCTTTTTTGCCGCCATGGCAGGCGCATTGTTACTTGGATGGAGTGGTGGTGGTTTTATCGGTGTGGGCGATCAATACCTCTTTCTAACTCTTGCAGCGGTTGTGGTTGGCGGTACATCGCTTCTGGGTGGGCAAGGCGGTTATGGTTTTACAGTAATCGGGGTTTTGGTGCTTCAGGTTCTCACAAGTTTTTTGATCGGAATCGGTTTGGATTTCGAATGGCAGCAATTCATTTTCGGCATACTGATCCTTCCAATGGTAGCGCTATATGCACGCTCACCACACATACGAACACAAATATGATTAGATCCAAAGTGAAAACCAAAATGTATAACACAGGAAGAGGTTAAAATGGTTGTATTTGAAACAGCTGATCTGGCTGCCGCAAGCTATTCGGTTGCGTTGTTCGGATTGGTAGCAACCACCATTTTACTCCTGTTCGGTACTGGGTGGGTCTCACGAACATGGAAAATTGTCATTGTCCTTTGTTCGCTTGCCTGTTTGGTTGGTATAGGGGCGATGTTCGAAGCACGCATGGCTTGGGGCTCCGCAAAATCTGTCCCGGTTGTTTATCACTATGTTGGGTGGGCAGTTTCCATACCACTTCAGGTAATGGCATTATATTTTTATGCCAATCGCGTCGAACGCCAGACTACCGGTTTGTTTTGGCGATTGGTGGTAGTCTCCATATTAATGATATTTGTGCGTTATTTGGGTGAGGCCGGCTTTATGCATGCCACGCTGGCATTTCTGATCGGCCTAATCTTCTGGCTCTATATTCTTGGAGAACTCTATTTTGGCCGTATGGATGACAGCATTCGAAAATCAGGCACAGATCCGGTTCGAAGGGGATATTTTTGGCTTCGCCTGATTGTAACCGTTGGTTGGGCAATCTATCCGCTTGGAAACTTTATCACCAGTTTTGGCGGATATTCAGACGATGGCAGTCTGAGCGTTACCTACAATTTATTCGACTTTTTGAACCGCATGGTATTTGGGGTGGCAATTCTTGCAGTAGGCTTAATTGACACCACCTTGCGTAAATATCCCGAGGATAGCAATGAACAAAGATAACAATTCGCATACGATTTCGAAATTTGAAAGAGTTCTAAAAGACGAAGGATTGATCCTATGAAGGGTGCTGACGTAATTGCAATTATAATTCTGATCGCGATCATTATAGCCGTATTTGCGTATCTTCTGCATTGGCTATATCGGCGATCAACCAAAGATGTGTCCTTCGTCAGAACCGGTTTTGGTGGAGAGAAAGTTGTAATGGGCGGTGGCGCATTTGTTCTGCCGATTCTTCATGATCTAACTGATGTAAACATGAATACCCTGCGTCTTGAAGTCACTCGGGCGCGAGAAACATCACTCATTACCAAAGATCGTATGCGTGTCGAACTTACTGTAGAGTTTTATGTAAGAGTTGCTCCAAACGATGAGGCAGTCGCAACTGCGGCAAGGTCCCTAGGCAATCGAACAATGCACGCCGAACAGTTAAAAGACTTGATCCAGGGCCGCTTTGTTGATGCCATGGGTGCAGCGGCAGCTGTCATGACCTTGGAGCAAATCCACGAACACCGGCAGGACTTTGTTAAATCAGTCAAAACAGAAGTGGCGGAGAGTTTGGCGCTTGATGGTCTGGAACTAGAATCAGTTTCCCTTACGTCGCTCGACCAAACTGATATCAGCCTGTTTGATCCCAACAATACATTTGATGCCGAGGGTCTCACAATTCTGACTGAACAAATCGAAGCTCGCAAGAAAAAGCGTAATGACATTGAAAAGGATACCAATGTCGCGATGCGTGAAAAAAACCTGCAAGCAGAAAAACGATCTTTGGAAATTCAGAGAGATAGCGAATACGCTAGGCTAGATCATGAGGCAGAAGTTTCAATTCAACGAAGCCAACGGCGAGCAGAAATTGCCACTGACAGCGCTGCGCGCGAGCGTGAAGTTGAAACCTACAAAATCAAGGAACGCGAAGAAGTCGAACGCACCAGAATTGATATGGAGCGTGAAATTGAAACACTCGAAGTAAAACGCCGCGAGGCACTTGAGTTGGAGGAACAGTCGCGCGAGATTGCGGTTTCCAAAAAGTCCAAGGAGCGTTCCGAGGCTCAAGCACTTGCTGAAGCAGCGCGAGCCAAAATGATCGAGGCGCAGGAGAAGGTGCTGACCATTCGTGATTCAGAGATTGCCAATCGTCAGAAACTCGTTGAGCTAATTGAAGCCGCGAAAGCTGCTGAGCGCGATGCCATTCGATTGAAAGTTGCGGCAGAATCTGAAAAAGTTGCGGCCAAAGACCGTGCTGATGCAGACAAGCTCGCTGTGGCTGCCCTCCAGGAGAGATATAAAGTTGAATCCGAAGGTCAGACCAAACTCAATATTGCTGAAAACTTGCGTTCCGATGCGGCACGCAAAAGCGCCTTGCACAAACGTTTGGTAGATAATCTTCCAGCCATCATTCGCGAAAGCGTAAAACCGATGGAAAAAATCGACGAAATTAAAATACTTCATGTCGAAGGGCTGCCCGGCTTATCAGGTGTAAAATCTGGAAGCGGATCAGTAGAAGGAGGCCCATCTGGCACAAAGGATGGCAACCTTGCTGAACAAGTTGTTAGCTCTGCACTGCGCTATCGTTCTCAGGCCCCCTTTGTAGACCAGCTTTTAGGGGAAATAGGCATGAGTTCAGACGCAATGCACAGAACTGGCACTCTACAAGATCTTTCCAAAATTGTGTACACGGATCCAGGTTCAGATAATGACGGAAATGAGGGTAGTACAAAATCCTCTTCAAACCGAAAAACAAACAAGCCTTCAAAGAAGTAGCCAAAGCATTGGATCCGTTTGGCAAGCAGAATTTTGGCTCAAATTTGGATTCAATACCGTCACCGCTATTAGGCAAGGCTGGATACCAGGATAAATGAGAGACGATCGAAAACTACTTGTATTCTGTATCTGGTCCGTTCTGGGTTTTTTGGGGATGGGATTCATCCTCGAAGGACTTTCACGGGACAGCTATTTGGTAGGACTATTAGGAGTTTGCACGATTGTTGCCGCCTTCATCGGTCACATTATAGTCAATTATCTCAACAAGCAGGGTTTTGAACCCGGAGAAACAGCGTTGGGCCTTGGTCTATTTGGCCTCATTTGCCTGCTCTTCGTTGTAGGTTGGATTGTTTCGGAGACCTCCCAAACAGATTACTACATTGCAATAACCTTGTTTGCGGTTCTCAGCATCGGAATGATTGCCTATCTCTCGAGTCGCTACGGTATGCGTCAGGCATTTTCACGGTTTCATATCAAGCCTACTTCCGATGAGGGTAATGAGAAATGAGCATAAGCGAGCCATTTCTCTGGGTATCGGTTTGCGCTATTTTCTACGCGGCAGCTGTGATGTTTTGGTCGCGGGTTGCCGCGCTGCGCAACAGCAATGGCACTACTTGGTTTTCTGCAGGACATGAACTGCCGTCATGGGTAGGTGCATTGCTAATGGCGGGCGCCGGTGTATCTGGATGGTTCATTTTGGGTGGTACACAGGAAATCACCAAGCACGGTTTTTCGCTTCCCGGCATTCTGCAAGCCGGTGTAATGCTATGTTTGCCAGGCGTGCTCTTTTTCAAACGGCTATGGTATGTGGGGCAGCGTTTGCGGGTTTCTTCCCAAGCTGAATTGTTCCGAGTTTATTACAGAAGTGAATTCCTGGTTTTTGCCACAACATTCGTTGCCTTGATGTTCGCAGTGGGGTTTTCCGGGTTGCAGTTAAGGTTTGTCAGCGAAATGCTTGCAACTCTTGGTGGAGATATTGTTTCTTCTCAAATCATCGGCTTTCTAATAGTGCTTCTATTGTTTGGTTATGTGGTTATCGGCGGTATGCGTGCGATTGGTTTTGTTGGAGCTGTTCAGGCAGTTCTTCTACTTGCTGCGATCGTGTTCATTGCTGGATACGCGCTGTATGTTAGTGGCGGAATTGAAGCACTTGTAAAAGGGTTGCAAGCAAAGGCTGGAGATCCGGCATCGGCTGTTTTGTTTGAAGTTTCCGGTGTTTTGCAATTTTCTGCCGGTCTGGGGCGTGACAATTTCTATGGTCATGGTGGAACTGCAGTGATGAGCCTTGGCCTTGCTCTGGCATTTATGGGTTTTCAAACTAGCCCTTTGGCCGCCAAGATTGTTCTATCGATGAAATCTGCAGACGGCATTGCCGCCAGTCAAACCTGGTTGCAAGCAGCATTCATTGGAGGCCTGATTGTCGCCGGGATAGTCCTTATTGGCGCAGCAGGTTTTGTGAATTCTGAATGGGCGATTACTGGCCTGCTGTCGATGATGCAGTTGCAATCAGCCTGGTTTGCCGCCTGGGCATTGATTGCAGTAGTAGCTGGTATTCAATTACTTGCAGGGCTTGGATTACTTGTTGCTAGTGAAAATCTTGTACGTGTCATTTACAAACCCTATTTTCAAGGAACGCTTGATCGCAAGGCTACAGTATTGCTCACACGGATTTGTGTCGGGTTGCTTGCACTCATTGCATTGCTGATGCAGTCATTGGCACCGGTAACCCTTTCCGCTTTTGCTGGATTGGCTTTGCCGCTTTCTATTCAACTGTTTACACCACTACTCGGAATTACCTGGTTTAGATGGATCACACGCCCTGCTGCCATTTGCGGTGTTGGTTTCGGCATGGCTGCAGTCATGTTGACCGAACCCTTTGGGTATCAAGTGCTTTCTTATGTGGGTTTGGAATTGCCATGGGGGCGCTGGCCTTGGACCGTGCACTCCGCAGCATGGGGAGCGTTCTTTAACATACTCTCAGTTTTGGTTATTTCCGCGATTACAAATAGAACAGCTCATAGGGAAGAAGCCATAGACATACAGAATTTTCTCGTTGCTAATTTCGGCCTGCAGACAAATTCAAGAGTGTTAAAGCCGATCGCATGGTCAGCAGCATTGGCATGGTTATTCTTTGCCATTGGCCCAGGCTTGGTGTTTGGGAATTTTGCATTTGGTTCGAACAGTGAAACCGAAGCGGAGGGGGGAATATGGGTTTTCGGCATTCCATCAATGTGGGCTTGGTCAATCCTTTTCTGGATGCTAGGCGTCGTGTTAGTCTGGCTGTTGGCGTATAGAATGGAAATGGCAAACATGACATTGATTGATGTTTCAGCTTATGAACCAAAACCTCGGTTGAGAAAAAATCAATCAGATAAGGAACGCGAACGCATTCGATTTTCGCTTGGATTTGTGGCGAGTGTTGGCTCGATCATTGTCTTGCTGGCTTGGAGTTTCGGTTAGCAGTCATCAGCTTTGGCGCACAATTAAGTTTTGTGCCTAGATAAATCTACCGGGAGGAATAAATGAAACCCTTCACTTTCAATACTTCGAAATCCATTCGCTTTGGTGCTGGTACTCTCAATGATGCTGGGGTGATAATTAAGTCAGCAATAGGCGAGCGGGTTATGCTTGTTACCGACCCGGGACTAATGTCCACCGGGATTGTGGAACGAATGCTCGGCATTTTGAAACAAGCTGGCATTACAGTTATTCTGTTTAATGAAGTTGAGGCTGATCCGCCTGAAAACGTGATCCTAAAAGCAGTGGAAATTGCAAAAGCTGAACATGTCATGGGCATTACCGGACTTGGCGGGGGCTCTTCGCTGGATGTTGCAAAACTGGTAGCGCTTCTTGTTCCTAGTCATGAAACGCTCAAACAAGCCTATGGTGTTGGAAATGCCAAAGGTCCACGTCTCCCACTGGTGCTTGTCCCGACCACCGCTGGTACAGGCTCGGAAGTTACGCCAATTTCAATTGTAACAACCGGCACAAATGAAAAAATGGGTGTAGTCTCGCCAATCATCTTGCCGGATATTGCTATTCTTGATCCTGAATTAACGCTTGGCTTGCCGCCTCATATTACTGCAGCTACAGGCATTGATGCCATGGTACATGCCATTGAAGCCTATGCCTCCATCAATCCAAACAATAATCCGATTTCAAAAATTCTTGCTGTTCAAGCGCTTGAACTCATGGGGAAATCCATTCTAAAAGCGGTCAATAATGGAAGTGATTTGGATTCACGAGGAGATATGCTGCTTGGATCCATGTTGGCAGGGCAGGCATTTGCCAATTCACCAGTCGCAGCGGTGCATGCGTTGGCATATCCACTTGGCGGACATTTTCATATTCCCCACGGCCTTTCAAATGCGTTAGTTCTCCCTCATGTGCTAAACTTCAATATAAAAACATGCCCCCAACCTTATGCAGAAATTGCCGCCATTCCGTTTCCTGAACTTGCTAAACTGCAAGGGCAAGCGCGCGCTGAAGGTTTCTGCGAAAAACTCGCACAATTATCAGCCGAATGCGGGCTACAACAATCGCTGAGGCAGATGAATATTCCGGAAGAAATTCTCCCAAGACTTGCCAGTGACGCAATGAATCAGACAAGACTTCTGGTCAATAACCCACGTGAGATTACGCAAGCAGACGCTCTTTCCATTTATCGTGCCGCTTTTTAGACTCTATCAGAGTTATTGTCACAGGAACTTGACGATTTTGGGTCTGCTCGATAATTCTGGCGAATGGCCAATCAAAATCCCTTTACCTGAAATTTCGGATTGGTGTGCATTCGGGCGCGGTCATCGCAGGTGTGATCGGCAAACAAAAATTCTCGTATGACCTCTGGGGGAATACTGTGAATGTCGCGAGCAGGATGGAATCAGAGGGCGTTGCCGACTAGATTCAAATTTCAACCGAGACACGGGAGTTATTAATTGACGTGTCACCGGATCTAACAGAACTCTTGCGCTGGTCCGGTGGCGGCAGCTTTGTGTTAACTGATCTACGGATCTTTAGCCAAACAGAGACTAGTTTGCATTAGTTTCACAATGCCCTAAATGAAATAAACACGCACGTTAAAGTTCCCCCAGATTTTCTCTATAATATTTTTTTCATTTTTATTTGTCGAAGAATTCCTAATTTTCTTATCTCTATTTTTATCATGGAATAGAACATAAACATAATCATATTCTTCTGATAATGTGTGGACTAATGATTGCCCGATTGCCTGTTTTACTAACGAACCTGACATGCTTTGCTTATATTCAATTGCTACAAAATACGGTTTAAAAATTGCAAAATCTGGATAATTCCGACTAGCAAATGTCATTGTTTTCACTTTGCTATATTTTTCTTCCTGCCCTTCCCAATAAACCGATTGGTTTGCTTTAGAAAATGGATCCTTATAACCTGCTCTCCTATAGTGTTCTTCTAAATATTGAACTATAATCGGCCTTAGTTCCCTTTGAATATCTACTTCTGACTTATTTTTCAAATTTTTGCGAAATTGTGGGTGTGTAGTAATAAAATCGTGAAGTTCATTTAAGAAATTTATTAACGCAGCAGACTTTTTTTTCATAATTACGGGCCCTCCTGTAAAGCCCCCTCATTATGGGCCATTTCTTGATAGAGTTTCTGGAACTGGAGGTCGCATGTTTAGCGCTTGATGTGGTCGGATATGGTTGTACTGTTTTAGCCATTGATTGATGACGGTTT
>Ga0075467_10001134_pt1 | contig 22093 bp, 19 predicted proteins | sample DEB08_DNA_9_FD_75067 | JGI IMG/M metagenome (GOLD analysis project Ga0075467, IMG submission 75067) | Aqueous microbial communities from the Delaware River and Bay under freshwater to marine salinity gradient to study organic matter... | ecosystem: Environmental > Aquatic > Marine > Coastal ... | reverse complement strand
CTGGCACTGGCTGAAAAGCATGATTTCCAAGTGCTGGCCGATGAATGCTACGCCGAGATTTACCGCGATACGCCACCCCCCGGCATCCTTTCAGTCGCCAAGACCACGAATGCGGACCCTGAACGCGCGTTGACGTTTCATTCGCTGTCGAAACGGTCAAACCTGCCCGGTCTTCGGTCTGGCTTTGTCGCGGGCGGGCCGCAGTCGATCGCGCGCATCCGCCAGCTGAGGGCATTTGCCGGCGCACCGTTGCCGCTGCCTATCCAGAAGGTATCCGAAGCGGCGTGGAATGATGAGGCGCATGTGACCGCGTCCCGCGCCCTCTATGTTGAAAAATTCGCCCTTGCCGACCGCATTTTTGACGGGATGCAAGGGTATATGCCGCCGCAAGCCGGGTTTTTCCTGTGGCTTCCGGTGCAAGACGGCGAAGAGGCCGCGTTAAAACTGTGGCGTGAGACAGGGGTGCGGGTGCTTCCCGGTGCGTACCTGTCGCGCGATGTCGGCGGGGACAACCCCGGCGCGGGCTATATCAGAGTGGCGCTTGTCGCTCCAAAAGAAGAAACGCAGCGCGGGCTGACACAGCTTCGCGACTGTCTCTACGGGCAAGGACGGTAAATCATGGCATCTTATCAGGTCAGGCAGCGCGACCCACTGGTGGATCAAAACACCGCAGCAATGCTGGAACGGCGTGGCCGAGAGGTATTGGGCGCGGGCCTTATGGTTTTGGCGCTGATATTTGCCGCCATGCTGGGCAGCTATTCCGCGAATGATCCGGGCTGGCTGGTGGCCACGGATGATCCGGTGAACAACTTGCTTGGACGGTTTGGCGCCTCTGTCTCCTCAACCCTATTCATCATTGGCGGCATGAGTTCTTGGGGAATTCCGCTGATTTTTGGCGCTTGGGGTTTGCGGTTTATCACCCATGTTGGCGAAGAGCGTGCGATGGGCCGTGTGGTGTTTGCCGTCATCGCGATTGCCTTGGCATCTGTTTTTGCCGCGACCTATGTGCCGGGACCAAACTGGCCGCATGCCGCCATCGGATTGGGCGGGCTGTTTGGTGATACAGTTTTGGGCGTGCTTTTGTCGCTTTTGCCACTGGGCGAAATTGGGCTAAAGCTGTTGTCAGTTGCTTTTGGGCTGGCATTGCTGAGTATGGGCCTGTTCGTCATGGGCTTTGACATGCGCGAACTGCACGCGTTTCGGCGGTTTGTCACCTTTGGCGTGGTGTCGACCTATGCGATGGGGCTGTCCTTGGCGGGCAAATCCGCCGCAGGCACGGCACGCGTCGCCCAAGCGTTGAAAGACAAAAACCAATCACGCCGCGAAATGGCCGCAAGCCGCGCGCAGTATGATGACGTACTGTTTGAAACCCCGATGAAAGCTGCACCATTGCGCGCCGATAAAGCCCATGGCGTTTCGACCACGACCGACTTTGGCCGCCCTGCCAGTTTGCGGCAAGATGGCCGCGCTGTTGCACGCGTGCAGGGCCGAATCGAGCCTGAAATGCATGCAAGCCCCGCAATGCTGGCCGAGCGGGCCACCGAACAAGTTCCTGAAAAGACAAGTCTTTTGGCACGCGTACCGCAAATGATCCGCCGAGCCGCCGCCGGGCATCTGGCCGAACCCGAACAGCCTCAGACCCTGAGCTATGTTCCCAGCGAAGATCGCATCAAGGCGCGGATCAATGATGTGATTCGGTCGCGCGTGCGCCACGCGCCTGCCTCGGCACAACCGACCGTGCAGACCGCTGTCCAAGCGGCCCTTGCCCGGCGCGAACCGCCTGTTATGGGCCGCCGCGGGCCTGTGCCTTTGATCGCGACACCGCGTGGCCGCCAACCCATGGACCTGCCCCCAGAACCACCCGTAGTTGCGGCCCAAACAACACCGCAAGGCCCCAATATGGCACGGCTTAACGTCACCTCGGCCACGCGTGCGGGGCTGCCCCCTGCCCCGCCTGCAACGGCGTGGCAAACAGATGCAGATACAGAAGCGGAGGCGTTTGAAGCAAACGAGGCTCCTTGGGCGCGTGACGATGCTGGGTATGAAAACCATTTCGACGATGCAGATTTTGAGGGCGATGAGTATGCGCCCGAGCCGGAAATAATTCGCGTATCTGCGCCGATCACCCGCGCCTTGGCCCCCGAACAGCGGCGCATCGTGCAGCCTGCGATGAAAAAACCCGTGCCCCCATCGCGCCAAGCAATTGCCGAGGCCCAACCCCGCCTGAAGTTTGAGGACCAACATCCGGCCTATGAACTGCCACCGCTTGGGCTTTTGGCTAGTGCCGACACCGTGCAGCGCCATACGCTGTCTGAAGAAGCGCTGGAAGAAAACGCGCGGATGCTGGAAGTCGTGCTGGATGATTACGGCGTAAAGGGCGAGATTGTCGCTGTGCGCCCCGGCCCTGTGGTCACGCAATATGAATTGGAACCTGCACCCGGCCTGAAGGCCAGCCGCGTGATCGGTTTGGCCGATGACATCGCGCGGTCGATGTCGGCGCTGTCGGCACGGGTTTCGACCGTTCCGGGCCGGTCGGTGATTGGCATCGAATTACCGAACTCGTGGCGCGAGAAGGTTGTGCTGCGCGAAATTCTGGCGGCCCGCGATTTTGGCGACAGCGCAATGCGCCTGCCGCTGGCCTTGGGTAAGGATATTGCGGGCGAACCAATTGTGGCGAACCTTGCCAAAATGCCCCACTTGCTGATCGCAGGGACCACGGGGTCGGGCAAGTCGGTAGCGATTAACACGATGATCTTGTCGCTGCTCTATAAACTGTCGCCCGAAGAATGCCGCCTTATTATGATTGACCCCAAGATGCTGGAACTCAGCGTCTATGACGGCATTCCGCACCTTCTCTCGCCCGTTGTGACCGATCCGAAAAAGGCTGTGATCGCGTTGAAATGGACCGTGGGCGAGATGGAAGAACGCTACCGCAAGATGTCGCGGATGGGCGTGCGCAATATTGAAGGCTATAATGGCAAAGTGCGTGAAGCGCTGGCCAAGGGTGAGATGTTCAAGCGCACCATCCAGACCGGATTTGACGAAGATACCGGCGAGCCTGTGTTTGAGACGGAAATGGATACACCCGTATCCTTGCCCTATATCGTGGTCGTCGTCGACGAGATGGCCGACCTGATGATGGTAGCCGGCAAAGAGATTGAAGCCTGCATTCAGCGACTTGCCCAAATGGCGCGTGCCTCGGGTATTCACCTGATCATGGCCACACAGCGCCCGTCTGTGGACGTAATCACGGGCACGATCAAGGCGAACTTCCCCACCCGGATCTCATTCCAAGTGACCAGCAAAATCGACAGCCGGACGATTTTGGGCGAAATGGGTGCAGAGCAACTGCTGGGTATGGGCGACATGCTGTACATGGCGGGGGGTGCCAAAATCACCCGTATTCACGGGCCTTTCGTGTCAGATGAAGAGGTTGAAGAGGTTGTGAACCACCTGAAATCCTTTGGCCCACCGACTTATATGTCGGGCGTGGTGGAAGGCGTGGATGAGGACAAAGAAGGCGATATCGACCTTGTTCTGGGTCTTGGGTCGGGTGATAGCAGCGAGAACGAGCTTTATGACCAAGCCGTGGCTGTGGTGGCCAAAGATCGCAAATGCTCCACCTCATATATCCAGCGCAAACTGGGCATCGGTTATAACAAGGCCGCGAAACTTGTTGAACAGATGGAAGAAAACCAAATCATCACCTCGGCCAACCACGTTGGCAAACGTGAGATTTTATTGCCGGAGCATTGACGCCAAAGGGGGGCGCTGGGTGTTAAACCGCGGCCCCCTCGCGCCTGCCCTGCGTCCCCACCCTGCCCTGAGGCACCAAGCCTCTCGCTTGGCAGGGAACCGCTCACATCCTTGTGTCGTTTGTTGCGAAAGGGGTGCGTCCTTGGCAAAGCGTCCCTATATAGGAGCATGAGGCAAAAGCGGTTTGCCCCAAAACCTAATCCCTCAAATCAAATATGGAGGTGTGGGCAAGGGCCAAACCGCGCAATGAGTGGGAACCACCAAGATGAATCGCAGATCCTTTTTCCGGTCGATTGGCTTGCCCTTTGCGGCGATGGCGATGCTGACCGCGCTGGCAGTACCGGCCGCCGCCGAAAAAATCTCGCTCAAAGAGCTGTCGCGCTATTTGAACGGGCTGACCACAGCCGAGGTAGGGTTTACCCAGATCAATTCGGACGGGTCCATTTCCACCGGCACGCTCTACATCCAGCGTCCCGGCCGTGCGCGGTTTGAATATAACCCGCCTGACAAGAATCTTGTGCTGGCCGGCGGCGGCACCGTTGCGATCTTTGACGCAAAATCCAACCAGCCGCCCGAGCAATACCCGCTGTCACGCACGCCGTTGTCGATCATTCTGGCCAATAACGTTGATCTGGGACGTGCCAAAATGGTTGTTGGCCACGCGGTCGATGGCAACACCACCCGCGTGCGCGCCCAAGATCCTGAACACCCGGAATATGGCTCTATTGAAATGGTTTTCACCAGCAACCCGACCGAATTGCGGCAATGGATTATCCGCGATGACAGCGGCAGTGAGACAACAGTGATTTTGGGTGAGATGAAAAAGGGCGGCAAGCTGAACGCAGGCCTGTTCAACATCACGATTGCGACCGAAGGGCGCAAGTAACCCGAACACCGCCTTAGGCATGAAAACGGGGGCCGCGCGCCCCCGTTTCTATTCCATGTATCAGCGTGTTAGCGGCCGCATCCTTGCAACTGGCTGCGGTACAGATCTGCTCGGTTCGCCACCTTTTGCGACACCTCCAACAACCACGGCTTGCTGTTATAGCTGCCGCGCGCATATCCGGTGCGGCCTTCGTGATAGGCAAGATAATGGCCGCGCGCATCCCACTTGGAAATACCCAGCCCCTTTTCGGTTTGGTCCATATACCAACCCATAAAGTCAGTCGCGTCTGCAATGCGGTCACGCCGAGCTGACCTGCGGCGCTGCTCTTTCTGATACTCTTCCCAAGTCCCATCCAACGCTTGGCTATAGCCGTAAGCCGAGCTTTGACGGCCAATCGGGATGATCCCCAGCATATAGTTATGCGGCGTTTTCGCATCGCCGATGAACTTGGATTCCTGATGGATGGTCGCCATCTGCACATGCACGGGGATGCCCCACTTGCGCTCGGTCGCCTTCATGGCACGGTAATACTGCGGACGTTCACGCACGATGCTGCACGCATTATCCAAATCACGTGGCGCCGAAAAATTACCACCACCGCCACAAGACGACAGAAACAATAATAGGATCGACGCGCGGAGAAACCTGCTCATATGCCCCTCGCTCATTTATTTTTTTTACAACATAGGGCAAGACGCGTGAAAGGGAAATGGGGCAGCGTGAAACGTTAGATCAGAAAAGCGAGAGTGAGCGGCAATGTCACAACCGACAAAACGGTCGACACGATCACCATACCCGCCACCGCATCTGCATCAGCCCCGTATTTGCTGGCCAGCATATAGGTGGTCACAGCCACAGGCGTACTGACTTGCAAAACCAGAACCGCCATAGCAACAGGTTCCAGCGCAAAGGCCTGCCCCACCGCCACACCAATAGCCAAGCACAATCCCACCCGCAGCAAAGACAACCAAATCGCTTGGCGCAACCGCCCCGGTGTCAACCGTGCCACCGCCACGCCCAGCGTGATCAGCATCAAGGGGATGGCCATTTGCCCGATCAATTCAAGGCTGTTGGTCAGCCAAACCGGCGTATGCCAGCCTTGCCACAAAAACAAAGCCCCCAGCAATGTGCCCGCCACCAAGGGTTCCTTTAGCACGCGCAAAGGTGATCCGCCGTGGCTGACCAACCACACGCCAAAGGTAAACCCCCAGATCCCCGCGACTGCAAAAATCACCACGGCATAGCCCAGCCCCGCCTGTCCAAAGGCAAACAGCGCCAGCGGCAACCCGAGATTGCCGGTATTGCCAAAGATCAGCGGCGACAGATAGGTTCGCCGTTCCAACCCCAAAACCCGCGTCAGCCCCCAAAATACCAAGGTCAAAAGCGCATAAGCGGTAATCGCCGCAAACAGCAGATCGGCAAGCGCCGCGCGGTCAATCTCGGTTTTCATAAGCGCCGTAAAGATCAGACAGGGCGTGGCCAGCGTCATCGCCAAACGGCTGACAAACTCCATCCGATATTCAAACCCGGCCTTGACCCACGCAAACCCAACCCCCGCCAACAGGCCAACGGGCGCCACGATTTGCAGGACTGTAAGGATGAGGTTCACAGACTGTTTCCCTATTTTGCCGTCTGTCCTGTGGACAAGACCTATGCATCGGGATTACTAACCAATGTAAGGGGATGCAACAAATGCTTAAAACACGCGCTAAATATCATTTGGGCCAGGTCCTGCGCCACCGCAAACATCCTTTTCGGGGTGTCGTGTTTGATGTCGATGCGATGTTTTCCAATACCGACGAATGGTATGAGAATATCCCCGAAGATAGCCGCCCCTCCAAGGAGCAGCCGTTTTACCACCTGCTGGCCGAAAACGACCAAAGCTATTATGTGGCCTATGTGTCGGAACAAAACCTGATGCCGGATGAAACGGGCGAGCCTGTGGACCATCCGGACCTGTCCGACCTGTTTGGTGATTTTGAGGACGGGCGTTACCCGCTCCAGTTTCAACTGAACTAAGGTCGCGGCGCGTCCAATGCGGCTTGCCCTGTGCGCCGCTCTGCCCGCATCTCTTGCAAAAATTCGCGCAACAATGGCACCCTGCGCGGGTGAAACGAGTCCTTGGTGCAGGCGACGCTTGCGCTTAGGTGAAGCTGAAACTTGCGGAACCCGTGGCGCAGGCAACACCATGCCGGCACCATCAAGGCTCTATCCAAATACATCACAGACAAGGGCCAGATGCGCCGCACCGACTGTGCGCCTGCGGTATCGGTAGCGGCTTGACTGGCTGCTAATCTAGTTGGCCCGCTGCACACGGGCCAGTTGCACCGCCAAAATGCCGCCCGCGATGATGACCACGCCGGCAACGTCCCAAAGGGTCAGGCTTTCACCTAACAAGACGGATGCGATCACAACGCCGAAAAACGGGTTCAAAAAGTGAAACGCAGCCGCCCGCACCGCCCCTATCCGCGCGACTAGCAAGAACCATACCCATGTCGCAAGCAACCCCGGAACCAGCGTTGTATAGGCAAACGCCAACCCCAAACGCGGGATCCAGTTGATATCCCAGCTTTCCAAACTGACCGCAGCCACTGCCAGCAGGCTGGACCCGACAAGCATCTGCAACCCTACCACCATCAGCAAATTGCCCCCAGCCATAGCGCCACGCACCGACAGCGTGGCGAATGTCAGCGCCAGCACGCCTATGCCCAAAAAACCAAGGCCCATCAGGTCTACACCGTCCGAAATGCGGTGGCCCATGATGATCGTCACACCAATCATTCCCGCCACAAGCCCCGCATACCCCAAGGCGGGCAAGCGTTCGCGAAATATCAGCCACCCCGCCAGCGCCACGATCAACGGCATGGTCGACGCGACAATGGCGGCCAGTGACGCCTCAACCCATTGCATAGCGACAAAGTTGAACCCGAGGTAAAGCGCGTTTTGGCAAATGCCGAAAACAATCGTCGCGCGCCATTGGTTGCGGGTCAGCCGCGCGGTTTGGCCCAGCGCATAGGCGATGCTGATCCCGATAAGGCCCGACACCAAGAACCGCAGCGCAAGCGCGGTCAAAGGCGGCGCATCGGCCACGATCATCCGCGCCGAGGTAAAGGCCGATGACCACATCAGTGCAAAGGCCAACCCCATGAAAAGTGCGCGAATGTCCATAACGGGGTTAAAGCGCGTCAAATCGGGCGGGCATAAAGGGGATATCCGTATCGTCCGGCTTTGCCCCCGCCGCAGTCAGCATGGCATGGATTTGCCCACGATGGTGGGTTTGGTGGTTGAACAACTGCAAGACCAAGACCTGCTTGGGCTTGGTGACATCGCGCCCCAAGCCGCTGGAAAACCAAGTCAGATCACCATCGAACCATTCAGCGCCCACCCCATGCGCCCAATCTAGGATCAGCGCATCAAACGCGGCGCGCGCCGTGCAAAATGCGTCCCACCCCATGCCCATCTCAACCGATCCGGGAATAGATTTCGCTGCAGGCAAACCGGTGCCAGCAAAGCGGTGCAGCCACATCTGATCGCCCCAAAGCAAATGTGCAAATGTCTTTTCAATCGACCCAAAGAAGGCACCACGATCAACTCGCCGCGCAGCATCGTCCAGCCCATTGGCTGCCGTGATCAGGCTTTCATTTTGCCACAGGTTATAGCGCGCCATGGCGACAGCATAATCTTTGTTCGGCATTGCTTACCCCCAGATTACTTTTCGGCCACAAGACCCCACCACAAAGAAAAAGGCCACCCCAAAACAGGGGCGGCCTATAGACTTCGGCAATACCGAAAGCCTGGGATCAGTCGTTGACCGAGTCCTTCAATGCCTTGGCGATGGTGAACTTCACCTGCTTGTCGGCACCTTTGGTCATGGTTTCGCCCGTAGCCGGGTTACGCACCTGACGCTCGGGGCGCGCACGGCATGCCATTTTGCCTAGGCCTGGCAGCGTGATCGCGCCACCGCTTGCAACTTCACGGGTCACAATCGCTGCAACGGCGTCAAGCGCTGTGCCAGCGGCTTTTTTGTCTACGCCCATTTCTTCGGCCAGCGCCGCAATCAACTGCGTCTTGGTCATTGGCTTGTTCATAAGTCCTGTCTCCATGTTCCTGCCCTGTCATTGTGTCGGGCTTATGCAGCCCATCGGGCGAGTCCATCCGCTACACAGGTTTTTTCGCCCTAAATCAAGAGCAAATTCCAGCAATCCCGCACCTTTCAGCGAGTTTTCATCACTTCACCGGCCTTTGCTGGCTTCTGTTTGCGCCACGTCCACGCCTTGCTACAAAAATGCGGTTTCTTCAAAGCTGCGCAACTTTCGGCTGTGTATCCGCTCCAACGGCATCTCTCGCAGACGTTCCATCGCGCGGATGCCAATTTTCAGGTGCCGCGAAACCTGGGTTTTGTAGAAATCAGACGCCATGCCCGGCAGCTTTAATTCGCCGTGCAAAGGCTTGTCTGACACACAGAGCAACGTGCCATACGGCACGCGAAACCGAAAGCCATTGGCGGCAATCGTGGCACTTTCCATATCCAGTGCAATCGCCCGCGACTGTGACAGACGCTTCACCGGGCCGGATTGATCGCGCAACTCCCAGTTGCGGTTGTCAATCGTGGCCACCGTGCCGGTCCGCATGATCCGCTTCAGCTCATACCCTTGCAACTGGGTGACATCGGCCACCGCACTTTCCAAGGCGATCTGAATTTCTGCCAGCGCCGGGATCGGCACCCACACGGGCAGGTCATCATCCAACACATGGTCTTCGCGCAAATAGGCATGGGCCAGGACGAAATCGCCCAAGGATTGGCTGTTGCGCAACCCTGCGCAATGGCCAACCATCATCCACGCATGAGGGCGCAGCACGGCAATATGGTCGGTCGCGGTTTTGGCATTGCTTGGCCCGACCCCGATGTTAACCAGCGTAATCCCCTGCCCATCCGCGCGCTTCAAATGGTAGGTCGGCATCTGTGGCAGTTTCAACGGCACAGGCATCGCACCATCCGCCGTCGTCAGCACAGCATTTCCCGTGCCAACAAAGGCGGTATAGCCGCTGTCAGGGTCGGCCAGCATTTCGCGGGCAAAACCTTCAAACTCCTCAACATAGAATTGGTAGTTGGTGAACAGAACGTGGTTTTGGAAATGGTCGGGGTCGGTCGCAGTGTAATGCGCCAGGCGCGCAAGGCTGTAGTCCACCCGCTGCGCAGTAAACGGAGCCAAAGGAAACGACCCATCTGCGTGGGCTATCCGCGTACCATTGACGATATCGTCATTCGTGGTCGCCAAATCGGGCACGTCAAACACATCGCGCAGGCTGAAATCGAGCACACCTTCTTGTGGGATCTGCACATCGGGGTTGCCTGCCACGGCAAAATGCACCGGGATCGGCGTTTCCGATGGCCCGATTTGCACCGTTACCCCATGGTTTTTCATCAACAAGTCAATCTGCTGAATCAAATATTTGCGAAACAGGTCTGGCCGCGTGACGGTGGTCGAATAGGTGCCGGGCTGGGCCACATGGCCGAAACTCAAGCGGCTGTCGGTTTTGATAAAACTCGTCGTGGTCAGCCGAATTTCAGGGTAATATGCCCGCACCCGCGTGGCAGGCTTGCCAGTCGTCACAGCGCCACTGAAATGCCCGGCCAAAAATTCGGTCGCCTCGCCGTACAGCGCCTGCAATCGGTCCACAGCCTGCTCGGCCGAGGTAAAGCTGTCGCTGACAGGATGCTGCGGTGTCAAAATAGGCAGGATCGTTTCTTCACTCATGTGCTTTTTCTTTTTCTTTTCAAAAATGATCACGCATTAAGCGACGCGTCGCACCAATGCGCAAGCCCTGTTTCACGGCTAGGGATCACGGCAAAACCGCCACCTTGCCTTATGCCGCAAATCCATGACACACCCGTGACAGACCTTGCGCAAAATCAAGTTGCGCCGCACCGCAGCACAGCCGATAATCAGGGTGTGAAAACACTCCTCTCCCTCGGTCACGGCTATTCTGCGCAGGCGCTGGCCAAACTGCTGCTGCCCCAAGGCTGGCACATCATCGGCACCACACGCAGCGCCGAAAACGCGGCGGCCTTGGCGGAGATGGGGGTTGAACCGCTGGTCTGGCCCGGCACAGAGCTAGCGCCAGCCTTGGCCCGTGCGACACATTTGCTGACTTCTATCGCGCCCGATGCAAACGGCGACCCCGTGCTGGCAGCCCATGGCGTAGAGATCGCAGCGGCAGGGTTTGAATGGGTCGGCTATTTGTCCACCACCGGGGTTTACGGCGACCAACAAGGCGGTTGGGTGGATGAAGACACCTCACCCTTGCCCGGCACCCTGCGCGGCAAATACCGTGTGCGGGCCGAAAGCCAATGGCGCGCCCTTGGCCTGCCTTTGCACATCTTTCGGCTTGCGGGCATTTATGGCCCCGGTCGTGGCCCATTCGCCAAAGTGCGCGATGGCTCGGCCCGCCGGATCTTGAAACCCAACCAAGTGTTTTCGCGCATCCATGTTGATGACATCGCACAAACCTTGGCCGCCAGCATCGCGCGCCCCAACCCCGGCCAAACCTATAACGTCTGCGACGATGACCCCGCCCCGCCCGAGGATGTGATTGCCTATGCGGCCCATCTGCTGGGCCTGCCCATCCCGCCCGCCGAAAGCTGGGAAAAGGCCGACATGACCCCTATGGCCCGCAGCTTTTATGCCGAAAGCAAACGGGTGCGGAATGACCGTATCAAAACCGAATTGGGGGTAGACCTGCTATACCCCGACTACCGCGCAGGGCTTGCGGCCTTGTTGGAACAAGAGAGCTAGGCTGCGCGAATGAACACCGGCGCATTCGGCGCCGACCGCGCCGCATCATAGACATACCCGCCCGCATCAAACTCGCTCAAACTGTCGGGGTCGGTCAAACGGTTTTCAGAAATAAACCGCGCCATCGCCCCGCGTGCCTTTTTGGCAAAAAAGCTGACAATCTTGGCCTCGCCGTTCTTGTCTTCCAAAAATGTCGGGGTGATCACGGGTACCGCCAGCGCTTTGGTATCGACCGCGCCAAAATATTCAATCGAGGCGCAATTGACCAAAGCCTGCGCGCCCGTTGCCGCCGCCGCCTCATTCAGCGCACTTGCCACTTGGCCGCGCCAAAAGGCATATAAATCGGCACCGCTTGGGTTTTTCAGCTTGCTGCCCATTTCCAACCGATAGGCCTTGATCGCGTCCAAGGGCCGAAGCACGCCGTAAAGCCCCGACAAAATTCGCAAATGGTCTTGCGCCCAGCGCAGCGCATCGGCGTCCAGCGTCTTGGCCTCTAGGCCCGCGTAGGTGTCGCCTGCGAAAAACAAGGCAGCTGGGCGGGTTTCGGCCCCATCGAAGCCTGCAAACCGTTCGACATTCAACTGGGCCAAGGGTTCGGAAATATCCATCAGCTTGCGCAGCTTATTCGCGCTCAACTTACGGGCCACACCGGCCAAAACCTCGGCCTGCAGGCCAAACACAGGCTGGGTCGCCGTAAATCCGGCAGGCAGAGTGGCTTTGTCATCAAGCCGTTTGGCGGGGGAAATCACTGTCAGCATTTTGGGGAACCTAAGACGATGGGATCAAAAATCAAGGGCTATTCCCCCGCAATCACAGCCAAAAATGCGGCACCAAAGCGGTCGGTGCGCATACCGCCCATTCCAGGAATACGGTCCAGATCGGCCAGCGATCCGGGCCGCTTTTCGGCAATATGGCGCAAGGTGGTTTGGGTGCAGGACAGCGGCTTATCAATCCCGTCCGGTCCGCGCTGCAAATCCAGATGCACCTGCGACAGGCGGTCAAACACCGCCCCCGCATCGCGCCCCGCAAGGCGCATGCGCTGCGGGTGCAGCACTTCCGCTTGGGCGCCGGTAATCACCGCCAGAAACGCAGCGCCATAGCTTTCCAGCTTTTTCGCGCCAATCCCGGTAATCCGCGCCATCCCGTCCAGATCACGCGGCCGGGTTTCGGCCATCTCAATCAAGGTACGATCGGGGAAAATCACATAGGCTGGTACTCGCGCCGCCTCGGCCAGCGCACGCCGCTTGGCTTTCAGCGCCGACATCAAGGGCGCATCCTCATCCGACACCAAGGTTTTTACCACCGGGCCAGAACTGGCCGACTGGATCGTATCCTTGCGCAAGGTGATGCTTTCCTCGCCGCGCAAAATGGGGCGGGCGGCATCGGTCATGCGCAAGGCACCATAGCGTTCGGTATCGGGCCGCACCAAATCGCGCCCCATCATCTGGCGAAACACCGCCCCCCACGCAGGTTTGGACAAGTCTTTGCCCACCGCAAAGGTCGGCAATTGGTCATGCCCGCGCTGCACCACCTTGGCCGTGGCATTGCCTGTCAAAATATCAATCAAATGCCCCGCACCAAAGGACTCGCCCGTGCGCAACATCGCCGACAGCGCCTTGCGCACCGCATCCGTGGCATCAAATACCAGCGCGGGGCGGTCGCAGATATTGCAATTGCCGCAAGGTTTGGACTCTTCCCCGAAATAGCGCAGCAGCACCTCACGTCGGCACCCCGTTGCCTCGGCCAACCCCAAGAGCGCGTTCAGCCGCGCGTGATCGGCGTCTTTGCGGTCGTTGGGGGCCAAGCCTTCGTCAATCTGGGCGCGGCGCAGGCGAATATCATCGGGACCATAGAGCGTAAGCGTCTCGGCAGGCGCGGAATCGCGGCCCGAACGGCCAATTTCCTGATAATAGCCTTCTATGCTTTTGGGCAAATCGGCATGGGCGACCCAACGGATATCGTGCTTGTCTATCCCCATGCCGAACGCCACGGTAGCCACGACAATTAACCCATCCTCGCGCTGAAACCGCGCCTCGGTCGCGCGGCGATCTTCGGCGTCCATCCCACCATGATAAGCAGTGGCCGGATGCCCTGCCTCGCGCAGTGCCTGCGCCAAAGTTTCGGTTTTCGCCCGCGTCCCGCAATAGACAATGCCCGATTGACCTTTGCGCGCGCTCGCAAAGGCCAAAATCTGCTTGCGCGGATTGTCTTTTACTTGAAACGCCAGATGGATATTGGGCCTGTCAAACCCGCGCAGAAAGGTAGACGGGGCCGCGCCATCAAACAGGCGCGTCACAATCTCGGCGCGGGTTTCTTCATCTGCGGTGGCGGTAAAGGCCGCCAAAGGCACGTCCAAAGTGCGGCGCAATTCACCAATGCGCAGGTAATCGGGGCGGAAATCATGACCCCATTGGCTGACGCAATGCGCCTCATCCACCGCAATCGCAGACACGCCCACGCGGCGCAGCATCTGTACCGTGGCAATAGATGCAAGCCGTTCAGGGGCCAGATACAATAGCTTTAGCCGCCCCTCGTCAAGCGCCGCAAAAACCTCCTCCGTCTCCTCATCGGTATTGCCCGAGGTCAGCGCCCCAGCCTCAACCCCCGCCGCTTTTAGCGCACGGACCTGATCGCGCATCAACGCAATCAGCGGTGACACAACCACCGTCACCCCATCGCGACACAGCGCCGGCAATTGGAAACACAAGGATTTCCCACCCCCCGTTGGCATAATCGCCAAACAGTTTTCACCTGCCAAAACGGCATCCACAATCTCGGCCTGACCGGGCCGATACGCGGAAAACCCGAAAACAGACGCTAAAAGATCGGTAGGGTTGGCCATCAAGGATCAGTAGAAAAATTCGATGTTATTTATCAAAACAATGCGCAAGCCGTACACCACCAGCAACACCACCAGCGGCGCGAGGTCCAGCCCCAGACCTTGCGGCAAGAACGCCCTGACCCGGCTGTACACAGGTTCCAGCAGGCGGTTCAGCCCATCCCAGATTTGCGCAACCAAGGGTTGCCGCAGGTTCAACACCTGAAAGTTGATCAGCCAGCTCATGATAATATGGGCAAAGATAATGAACTGCGCGACCTGCAGGATCATCATCAGGATTTGGAACAAAGACGTCATTTTGGGGGCTCCGACCACTAGGGATAGCCGATAGGTACTGTGACCGCCGCCAAAGGGCAACCGTTTCCGCAACGTTCCGCTTGACGCACCTTTCGCAACCCGACATTGCGCCGGACAAAGGAGCCTTTCATGTACCCCTATCTGCGAATGTTCAAAGAGTTGTGGAAATTCCGCAACGCGCCAGACCTGTCCATACTTGACACCCATGTCAGCCATCACCGTTGCTGGCCGCAAGATATCGACCCGTGGCGCGAGTTGAACAATGGTCGCACCCTGACACTCTATGATCTGGGGCGCATCCCTTTGGGCCAACGCAACGGGCTGCACAAGGTGCTTAAAAGCAATGCCTGGGGCATGACCGTGGCCGGAGCCAGCACCCGCTACCGCAAGCGTGTGCGCCTGTTCGACCGCGTGGAGATGCATAGCCGCTGCATTGGATGGGATGCGCGCTTTGTGTATATGGAACAAAGCATGTGGAAGGATGGCGATTGCACCAGCCATATGCTGATCCGCTCGGCCATCACCTCTAAATCCGGGATCGTAGCACCCCAAGAAGCGCTGAAATCCATGGGCCATACAAACGCTAGCCCGGCGCTGCCCGATTGGGTGCATGCTTGGATTGACGCCGATGCAGGCCGCCCATGGCCCCCCGAAAAGGGATAGGCCTGCGAAACCTTCCGCACTTCCCGTTTTGCATGCTTGCGTCACAAAGCCGTTTCAGGCTTGATCGGAGCAAACTCAGGGGGCGCTATGACATCGGCAAAGAAACGCATCTGGGGCTGGTTCTTTTTCGATTGGGCCAGCCAACCCTATAGCACCTTGCTGATCACCTTTATCTTTGCCCCTTATATCAAGCATTTGCTGGGTGACGGCAGCCGCGCACAGGCCGCATGGGGCTATGGCGTTGGCCTTGCGGGTCTGGTCATCGCGCTTTTGGCCCCCCTTTTGGGCGTGATCGCCGATAAAGCCGGCGGGCGAATGCGGTTTATCTGGCTGTTTTCTGTTTTGTATGTCGTGGGTGCATGGGGGTTATGGTACGCGGCACCGGATAATTTCAACCTGTACCTTGTGATGCTTTCCTTTGCCATCGGCATGATCGGCATGGAATTCGCCACCATTTTCACCAATGCCATGCTGCCCGATCTGGGAACCGAGGATGAGATTGGCAAAATCTCAGGCTCGGGCTGGGCCTTTGGCTATATGGGTGGGCTGGTCGCGTTGGTCATCATGCTATTGCTGTTGGCCGAGGGGAAAACCGGGAAAACCCTGATCGGCATTGACCCCATATTTGGCTTTGATGCCGCCCTGCGCGAAGGCACCCGTTCGGTCGGCCCGCTGACTGCGATTTGGTATGCGCTGTTCATGATCCCGTTTTTCCTGTGGGTCAAAGAACCGGCCAGCAAGGCTACCATGGGCATCATGGCCGCCGCCCGCAGCGCCATCCCCGAACTCAAGGCCAACTTACGCAGGTTGCCCAAACAACGCAGCCTGTTTGCCTATCTTGGATCGTCGATGTTCTACCGCGATGCGCTGAACGGCATGTATGTGTTTGGCGGCATCTATGCGGCAGGCGTGCTGGAATGGCAGGTGACGCAGGTCGGCGTCTTCGGCATCCTCGCCTCTCTCACTGGCGCTTTGTTTGCGTGGCTGGGCGGCAAGGCTGACAGCCGTTTTGGCCCCAAACCCGTGATCACCCTTTGCGTGATCGTCCTGACGCTGGTCGCCATTGGCGTGGTCATGGTGTCACGCACATCGGTGTTTGGCATCCCCGTCGAGGCAACAAGCAAACTGCCCGATATCGCATTCTACGGTCTTGGCGCCTTGATCGGGGCGGCGGGCGGCGCGCTGCAATCGGCCAGCCGCACCATGCTTGTCCGCCAAACCGATCCGGCGCGCATCACCGAAGCCTTTGGCCTCTACGCCTTGTCGGGCAAGGCCACGTCCTTTATCGCGCCTTTGTCGATCGGGCTGGTCACAGACATCAGCGGCAGCCAGCAACTCGGCATCTCTCCGCTGATCGCCCTGTTCCTTATCGGGTTGGTTCTGCTATGGTGGGTTAAACCGCAAGGTGCTCGAAGCGTAGGGTAAATATCATGTTCAAGCCATTTTTCTGTGCAACAGTCTTGGCCATATCTGCGATGCTTGCCGTATCTGCCCCCAGCACAGGCCATGCCCAAAGCCTTGCAAACCAATTGTTTGGTGCCAAAAAAGACAGCTCTAGCCAAGCCGCGATGCCCGTTGGCAGCTATGCCAAAGGCTGCGGTGCGGGGCAGGTGCAACTGCCCGAAACTGGCCCAACATGGCAAGCGATGCGCCTGTCACGGGGTCGCAACTGGGGCCAACCGGTGATGATTAACTACCTCGAAGATCTTAGCCGCGCTGCCGTATCCGTAGGCTGGAAAGGCCTCTATGTCGGCGATATTTCGCAACCACGCGGCGGGCCTATGACCTCGGGCCATGCCAGCCATCAAATCGGACTGGACGCTGACGTCTGGATGCTGCCGCCCAGCCGCCTAAACCTTTCACGCTCCGAACGCGAAAGCATCAGCTCGATTCCAGTGCGGTCGGGCGACCAGCGGTCGGTCACCAAAAACTGGACCCGCAGCCACCATGCGCTTCTAAAGGCCGCTGCCTCTGATGCCCGCGTTGACCGGATCTTCGTGGCGGCAGCGGTAAAGCTGGAAATGTGCAAAACCGCGCGGTCATCTGACAAGGCCTGGCTGCAAAAAATCCGCCCCGTGGCAGGCCATGATACGCATTTCCATGTGCGGCTGAAATGCCCTGCGGGTGCATCAGCCTGTCAAACCCAAACGCCGTCTGTGTCGTCCCTATCCAAAGGAGGCAACGGTTGTGACGACACGCTGAACTGGTGGGTGACCGATTATTTGAACCCACCCAAATCCACCGCCAAAAAACCCAAAAAGCCCAGCGCACCAAAACGCGGCCCAAGGCAATACACAATGGCGGATTTGCCCAAAGCCTGCCAAAGCGTTCTCGCCTCGCGCTGATGCGGTTGGTCCGCAAACCAAGACACGCAAGTATCTGGTCGCGCCGCACGTTGATTGCGGGCATGGCGGTGATGCTTGCGCTAGAGGGCAGCGCCGCTAGCCACTATCCCGCCAATTTCATCGGGTCCTATGTTTGGCGCAGCGATGACCCCAAACACGGTGGCTTTTCGGCGCTCGAACTGTCACCCGATGGTGCGCAGTTTACAGCGATCAGCGACCGCGCGGGTTGGACCACAGGTCAAATAACCCGTGACGATGCGGGCCTTATCACCGCGATCAACGCCGCCCCGGTCGCCAGCCTGCTAGATACCAACGGCCAGCCCCTCGGCCGCTTGCGCGCCGATTCCGAAGGCTTGGCAATCGCAGCGAATGGTCGGATTTTTATCAGCTTTGAAGGTGAAGGCTCGGCCCGCGTCATGGTCTTTGACAGCCTCTCGAACCCCGGTCGCGATCTGCCGCGTCCGCCCGAATTTGCTACCATGCGCTTGAATGCCGCGCTTGAGGCGCTGGCAATCGACCCCGCAGGCGCGCTCTACACCGTGGCAGAAAGCCCGCGAGGATCAGGCCCGCATCCGGTCTTTCGCTTTGCGAACAACACATGGGCGCAGACCCTGACTCTGCCCCGCACCAAAAACTTTGACCCGGTCGGAGCGGATTTTGGCCCCGATGGCCGGTTTTATGTGCTGGAACGCGGCTTTCACGGTGTGCTTGGTTTTTCCAGCCGCGTGCGCAGTTTTGCCGTAACGCCCGCCGCCTTTACGCCCGCCGCCTTTACGGATGCCCGCACAGAACTGGAAACCGCCCGGGGCACGCATGACAATCTGGAAGGCATCGCCGTTTGGCGCGACAGATCGGGCGACATTCGCCTGACCATGATCGCCGACGACAATTTCTTGTGGCTACAACGGACCGAGGTTGTGGAATATCGAGCCCTGCCACGCGGCTTGCGTTGACAATCCCCCCCAAGGCCGCGTATGGCGCATGCGTCCCCAGTCTGGGGGCCAAGTATCCGCTACCTTGATAAAACGGAAAATCAAATGACCCGACACTTACTCCCCGGCGTTCTCGCCATGGCGGCCATCGTTGTGGCCTCTAACATCCTTGTGCAACATCTGTTCGGCCAATGGCTGACCTGGGGTGCCTTCACCTATCCACTTGCGTTTCTGGTCACCGACTTGATGAACCGCTTTTACGGCGCTACCGCCGCCCGCCGTGTTGTGTTGGTTGGCTTTGGCGTAGGCCTGATCTGTTCTTTCATCGGCACCCAGATCATGGGCGAATTCGGCCCGCTGGTCACTTTGCGTATCGCCATCGGCTCGGGCCTTGCGTTCCTGACCGCGCAATTGCTGGACGTTTCAATCTTTGACAAACTCCGCCACGGCAGTTGGTGGCGCGCGCCCTTGGCCTCAACCCTTGTAGGGGCCAGCGCAGATACAGCGATCTTTTTCAGCATCGCGTTTTCGGCAGGCTTTATCTGGATCGAACCCGGCAATGACGTCAGCTGGGCCGCCGAGATTTTGCCGATACTGGGCGTAGGTCCGGACGCCCCGCTTTGGGTGTCGCTTGCCGTAGCCGATTGGGGCGTGAAACTTCTGCTCGCAATTGTGGCATTGGTGCCATTTCGCCTTATTGTGAAAAGATTTTCTACCACCCCTGCGTAAAAACTTTTGACAAACACAAAATATGTGCCACCTTCATGGTATTAGAAACCCATTTGAAAGGAGGTGATCCAGTGTCGAGAGTGATGGTGGAGAAGCGTGTCGGGACAATCAGTGGGGGTGTTTGCTAGGGGCAGCCCCCAGTAAAACAAACCGTTGACTGGCCTCTCGTCCTAACTGGCCCGTCTCCTTAAAACTCGGAAAGGGTTGCTTGAAAAAGCAACCCTTTCTCTATTTCAAACCACCCTTTACAGCGCCACGCCACCCCACCAAATTTTCTCGACCTGCCAATTTGGGCTAAGGTAAACCATATCCGCCCGGCGTCCTGCGACCAAATGGCCCAACGTGGCCCCCATCCCGACCAACGCAGCCGGGGTCGATGTAGCCATCGCCAAGGCCGCCTCAGGGTTTATCCCGGCTTGCCGCACCATAACCCCCAAAGCGCGGTCCAACCGCAAATCCGCACCGGCCAGTGTGCCATCCTCCAGCGTCAACCGGCCCCCATCCCGCAAAATGCGCCGCCCGCCCAAAACCATCTCGGTCAGTTCAGTCCCCGCAAACGCCATGCAATCCGACACCAAAAACAGCCCCGTCGGCCGTGCGGCCACCGCCAAACGCAAGGCCACAGGCGACACATGAATCCCGTCCGCAATAATACCGGCAGCCAAGGTCGTATCCAAAACGGCCCCGGCCAAACCCATTTCACGCGCTGTCATCGGCGCCATGGTGTTAAATAAATGCGTCGCACAGCCCGCACCCGCCCCGATATAGGCCAGCGCCTCGTCATAACTGCACTCACTATGGCCAAGGCTGACAATCGCCCCCGCCTTCACCAAGGCACGCACTTGATCCAATGTCACCGAACAGGGGGCCACCGTCACCATCAACACCGGCAGCCTTTGCGCCGCATCCACCAACATCGCCAAATCCGCGGCCGTCATTGGCCGAATAAGGGCCGCATCATGCGCGCCCTTGCGGCGCACATCCAAATGCGGCCCTTCCAGATGCAGACCCAAAAAGCCGGGTACATTGGCCTGCGCTGCCTCAATCGCAGCGGCAATAACCCGGCGCGTTGCGTCTTCGCTATCGGTGATCAATGTCGGCAAAACGCCGGCGCAGCCCAGCAAAATATGCGTGGCACAGATTGCCGCAATCCGCCCGGCATCGGCAGCCCCGTCCAGCATAATCCCGCCGCCGCCGTTCACCTGCAAATCCACAAAGGCGGGCGCCAAGATGCCCCCTTGAAACATCGGGTCCGCCACAGGCCCGTCTTTAACGCCTGTGATAATGCCGTTTTCCACAATCACGGCATGGTCAGCCAGCAACCGTGTCCCGTCAAAAACCTGCGCCCCAGAAAAAACTTGCCGCATCCGCCCTCTCGTGAACCGCCGACCTGGTGACAACATAGCCCAAACTGTTACAAAGATGCACCAGTCATTTCAAAAATCTGACGCCGAAATTCTGCAGCGCACTGCGTAATTCCACCAACATCGTCAGAAAATTGCCCCGTTTTTTCAAAATTTTGCTACGGGATTCCCTTTTAGATTGCAACCACCACAAAGGTTTCGCGAACAGGGGTCTCGTCCGATGCGGCGTTCCACCCAAAATCGGGAACAATTTGCGATCGCTCCCGCACAACCCACTGGAAATTGTAGCAGAAACTAGGTATTAAGGCATGAATAGGGCAAAAATGCCCAAAAACAAACCGGGTTATAACAGTCCCGGAAATGAGGCGGAGTAGTATATGGTTAAGGCGATTGATTTCGCTGTCCGCACTTCTGCGGGCAATGTCGTACGGGGTGCCGTTTCAGGCGAGGGCAGGAGTGAGTTTTTGCAGGTTGGCTCGGGTGAGTCAGTCTCCTTGAACCTGTCACAATCCAGCGTTTTAGGTTATGAACGGCAAGGCAGCGACCTTGTGCTCAAGCTGTCAGATGGGCGCTCCATTACCCTCAGCAATTATTTTGAAGCGAATGCGGGTGAAGACAATAAGCTTTACCTCAGCACCAATGGCGAAGTGACCGAGGTCTATTTGACCGATGGCGGCAATAGCACGCTTTATGCCAATTATGGCCCCGTTGATACTTGGAACAAGTATTCAGCCGTCGACGACCTACGCTTTGTCGAAGACAACACCTTGATTGCTGCCGAAGGCTATGCCGATGATACCGTGGGCATGGGCATGTTTGCACCGGCCCTGTTGGGTCTTGGCGGCGGCGGTCTGGGGACTGCGGCAGCAGTAGCCGGCGGTCTTGGCGTCCTTGGCGCGGTTACGGGCGGCGGCACATCTGGTGGTGATGGTGGCAGCACGCGCATCCCCCCAACCGTGAATGAAGCGACTGGCAGCAAAGACATCACAACCAACAGCCTTGATAAAACTGTAACCGTCAGCGGCACTGGCCAGCCTAGCGAAACCGTTGTCGTAAATGTCGGCACCAAAACCCAAACCACGACCATCAATGACAATGAAACTTGGGAGACAGTATTTAGCGGCGGCAACTTCCCCGGCGATGGCAGTTTTGAAGCAGTGGTCAAGGTCACTGCTGCCACAGGCACAACCCAAACCCTCGATGGGCCTGCCTTTGTGATCGACCTGACCCCGCCTTTGGTTTCCAGCACCCAAGGCACCGTATCGGCGGGCGACATAGAAAACCTTGCAGAATACCAAAACGGTGTAACGATCAATGGCGAAGGCGAGGTTGGTGCAAACATCACGGTCGTCATTCAAGGCCATACCCAGAGTATCCGTCTTGATCAAGCGTTTTTATTCTCCCAGGTTCGATTTGCTTTGATGAGTGCGTTGGCGAGTTCGATGAGTTTTCGCATGAGTGCCGTAATGGCTACTTTTGGTGGTT
>Ga0075467_10001129_pt1 | contig 22137 bp, 17 predicted proteins | sample DEB08_DNA_9_FD_75067 | JGI IMG/M metagenome (GOLD analysis project Ga0075467, IMG submission 75067) | Aqueous microbial communities from the Delaware River and Bay under freshwater to marine salinity gradient to study organic matter... | ecosystem: Environmental > Aquatic > Marine > Coastal ... | reverse complement strand
TCGTAGTTAGAAACGAGCCTAATAGGTATTTGGTTTCATTCGAAAATTACTGAAATACAGAAGTCATATTATAGAAAATTTCGTACGATGAGCTTTCTCTTAGTCTGGGTGTCCTAGTAATTGTCTAATCATATCTTCGGTCATTAGGGGATACTTCTTCTTAAATAATCCAAACATTAAGATGAATCCTGATTTTGATACGCATAACAGTTTTGTTATCCGGCATCGTGCCGAGATATTTGCAATATTCGGGCACACAAGTTAGTTTTTTGAAAATGCCAAATGTCCGTTTTGAGTATCTCAGAGCCTCTCGCAGAATTCAAACCGATAGGTTGAATAGGCTCTAGTTTGCCCAAAGCGGCCTCTCAGGATTATCAATAACACACTGTTAAACATATTTAGTGCAACTGATTAGAAGTAACGATTGAAGTTGTCCTTTCTATAAAGCGTCTAAATGCGTTTTGGGGAATAAACTCCTTTCTTTTCTCTGTATTAAAACGCTGTAATATTTCATTGGTTTTTTTATCTTCCATAATTTGTTCTACGGACATTTTCTCTTTATGCAACTCTGATATACGTTCTAACCAAACAAGAGTATTTTCATAAAAGGCTCTAACAACCTCCTTATTAGCTGGTACTCCATGCCCAGGTACGATTAAAGTCTTCGTATCTCCCACAGATAAAATTATATCAATGGCCTTAGTGAAGCCATCAATGCCACCAGCATAAAAAGTCGGATGCCAACTATTATCGAATACATCTCCCGCAAATAAAGTGTTGCTCTCAGCGTGAAAATACATTTTATCTTGACCGGTATGTGACTCTACTTTAATCGTCTCCAAACCGTAGTTTTCAGATAAAAGCGGCTTTTTGTTTTCTGAGCCGGGTTTAAGCATTAAATTATTTGGATTAAGGATCGTGGCACCCTTACTCTTAAAGTATTCATTACCACCAGTGTGGTCCTCATGATTATGTGTATTCACAACATACCTTATAGGAATATTAGAAAGACCTGTAATCAAAAAGTGAATATCATCAAAAGACTTCTCTCCCGGCATTGGGTCTATTAATAGTAGCCCTTTTTCGCTAACGATAACTCCTACGTTAGTTCCATAATCCTTGCCTACTAATACGAAAGTAGATTCACTATATTTATTAATATCAAACTGCTTATCTTTTAGTTTTGCACATGTTATAGATGGAAAAAGCAAAGCTAAAATTAAAGTTAATCGCCATGTCGACATCGAATTTCCTCATTTAGTAATTAGAGCAGGACAGTCCAAATTTTTCTACTAGTTAGAAAATAGTAGAAAATTGAAATAAAAATGCGATTCATAGTTTATTCCGATTTTAAGCCATCAATGTATTCAAGATGCTGAAGTACTGCTTATCGTCGCATTCATTTTTGAAATAAATCAGGACAGACGTGCGCAGAATTGCTTAGCAAATAGACGATCTAAATCGTTCGCGTTTTAGAAGTGCCAAATGGCTGAAATGAGTACATCTAGAGACAATTGCCTAGCACAAACCCGTTAGGAAAAAAGAACAGCAGTTTTACCCTCAATAAAAATCTACATTTTGAAGTAGACAGCATCTTATCGACTGTGTGCGCTAATTCTTAGGTATTCAGCTCTCTGAACACTATCGATCGAAGCACCATTACAAGTTTCCTATTTATTTACCTTTCTCAATTAACCAAACCGAAAAGTTCTGATCACCGCTTTGCCGCTGTAATACAGTGTAATATTTACCTGCGTCTGTTGGTTCTATTCTAGTCATTAGCAAGGGCTTAATAACTATTAATAATAGGAATCAGAACGATGAAGGAAGACAGCAACGATACCGCAACATCACAACCTAATATTCTCTTCATTACGGTAGACCAAATGCGCTATCCCGATTTCAGTGATGAGAATGGCGGGATGATTCAACCGCTTAAGGAGATATTCGGTTTTACTGAGCTGAGTGAGGACAACCCCTACACCCATCTTTTCCCTGGCTTTATGCGCTTGCGAAAAAATGCCGTTAGTCTACAGAACCACCACATTGCGGCGTCTGCGTGTGTGCCGAGTCGAACTACGATTTATACCGGTCAGTATGGTACGCGTACGCGGGTGATGGAAACTGATAGCCTATTTAAGTACGGCAGTGACCCGGACTTTCCTTGGTTAGACCCAAGAGGCGTGCCGACTACTGGGGATTGGTTTCGAGCGGCGGGTTACACCAGCCATTATTTTGGCAAATGGGATTTGTCGTTTGCTGATATTGAGGGGCCGAATAAGGGTAATATCAATGCGTGGGGGTTCTCTGATTGGAAATTATCTTCGCCAGATGCGCAAGGCGGGCAGCTCAACCAACTTGGTGTTTATCGTGACCCCGGTTATGCCGACATGGCGAGTTCGTTTCTCAAGCGTAAGGGTATGAACTACGAGGATACGCCTGATAAACCGAAACCGTGGTTCGCGGCGGTCTCTATTGTAAACCCGCATGATATAGCCTCGGCTTACCCGATCAGTTGGTGGATGCCAGAGACAATTGATGAGGACGCTCCATCTAAAGCTGCCGATCATCGAGCCAATTTTGGTGTGCAAACCATTCCTGATGGAGGCCCAACTGATGACCCTGATACGCCTAAACCGGTACCGAGCAAACAAGCACGCTCGAACCCGCTACCAGGAGGCACTTCTACCATTGCCCTCAACCCAACTGGGTTTGGTACCGATGAAACATTATTCAATAACCCAGAAAGCTTGCATGACGACCTAATAACGAAGCCCGATTGCCAGTTCGATTACAGTTATAAAATGGGGCTGGCGCTTAAATCTCGCAGGCCAGAACCTCTTCAGGAATGGCAGACTCTGCCGTTTCAGAGCTACGCAGACCACGGCGACCAGGCGAAGACTGATGAATGGTTCCAGGCTTACGGACAATTTTATACATATCTACATACGTTGGCCGACCGACAGATTGATCAAGTGCTCAGAACACTCGACGAGACTGGTCTTGCTGAAAATACCATCGTAGTATTCTTGTCTGACCATGGCGAGTACGGCGGTGTGCAAGGAGGTATGATTGAAAAGTGGCATACGGCGTATGATCAAATTTTACGCGTGCCAGTGGTGTTCTCGAACCCAACACTGAATGCTAATGAAGACGCGATGAAGTCTGTCGATCAACTCACCAGTCATATCGATATTCTGCCTACTTTGCTCGGCTTTACTGACTTCAATACCGAAGCAAAACAGCATGGGCTCGGTTTGGATATCAAACGGAATTTCGATCAGACTTACATTCCTCTACCCGGAGTGAATTTGGTGCCGACCTTAAAAGACCCAGACACTCTCATTTATTGTTCAGGCCCTAACAGCACCGAGCAGCGAAGCGAAATTCTATTTATCACCGACGATACCATCACTGATCACTTAGTAGGGCAAGCGCCATCACTGGCCTATATAAATTTTATGCAGGCGGTGGACGACTACCGAAATACAAACCCCCGTTTGCATCCCGGCCCCGTTGTTCAACCCAATCACATTCGATGTATAAAGTGGACGATTCTGGATAGTGATGATCAGGCGCTCAACGGCACAACTTGGAAACTCGCTAAATATTGGGACCCCGCTGGAAAAGAAGACGACCAATGGGAGTTCTATAGTAACGACAATGACCCTAGCGAACGTAATAACTTAGTTACTTGGGAAAACTCCAAGCCATTGTTAATGACAGAACGCATAGATAATTCTTGGGGGTTGAGCGACAAAGATGTGCAGCATGCACTTAAGCAGTCTAGAAAGCGCCTCAAAGAATTAGAAGAGCGTTATCTCGAACCGGTCTCTCCTATAGAGCAAGCTTATGTGTTGGAGCGAAAGGGGTAATCTCTGATCTTGGGGCATAACTTAGAGGTCGCGCAAGCCTAAGCCAAAGAACCCAAAATGGGCGGCTTGCGCGGTAATATTCGTGCGTTATCACTATGTTAGCGTCATAAAAATGGGGAGACTCTAGAACATACTGTATTGCACCAATTTGAAGTTACCGCTAGACTACGCTTCGAACAAATTATTATGGATTAAAACATTCCAATGCCTAAGATAACCTTTATCGATTTCGAAGGGACTGAAAGAAGTATTGACGCCGATGTTGGCGATTCAGTGATGGAGTCAGCAACTAATCACGACATTCCAGGGATTGATGCGGATTGCGGCGGCGCTTGTGCATGCGCAACCTGCCATGTTTATATTAGCCCTGACTGGGCCGATGTGGTCGGCAAACCAGAAGACCTCGAAGCCGATATGTTAGATGTTGCAGAAAGTGTAAACGAGTTTTCCCGTCTAAGCTGTCAAGTCACAGTGAGCGAAGAAATGGATGGGTTGGTTATCACTACACCTGAAAGTCAGTTTTAATTGACTCATTTGCTAGTAGACTGATGATAGCTTTTGTCAGTCGTTAACCGCCTTGAGCGTCTCTGAGATAGAGAGACAACAGTTCGATTGCGGCTGTCAAAGTCGAGTCAGATAGGCTTTTCAGATAGATCGAAGAAACATTAGATACGGCGGTGTCATGTTTTTGCGCAGCGAAGAAGGAAGTCTTCATTCAAAGAGTCTGCTTTAGTCAGTGGTTATGACACGATATAACATTAACAATGTCTGCCAGTATATGTACAACCAACTAACGCGATAGAATATAGGTCGACTATTTTTTGTGCATCGGTAATACATAAAAATCTCTACTACCTAAGATCAAGCCCCCACTATCTCATCTCATTTTGTAGCCAAATTAATCGAGTGTGCAGCGTCAATCCCGCATCGAATGTAAGCCGGAAATACCTAGGCCTATTTCTAATAAACAGTTGGTTTAAACGTTTATTTAGAGTGAAGAGGGCTAAATAGTCGTCCCTGAAGAATCACCTATTTGGGTGAGGCATAAGCCGACTGTCTCGCGTATTATTCATTCAACAGCAGATCATGGATGATCATTGGACCAGGATGTTCCGTGTTGTTTCGGGAGCCGCCATTGGCGGCTTCTTATTTGCACGGAAATGATCAAATTAATCAAGAAACTTGCAAACTATTTTAGCAAAAATAGAGATTTAAGTAAGTATTATCAATGCTTTATGGATACTTCAGGTTCGACTTTTTAGCACAATTAGTTGTAGAGACCTTAGTGTTTGAAGTGACTTCAGTGCCAGTAACGAATACACCCTATAAATTCTTATAGATATACGTCGAGAATAACGCCGTTTGTTTTATGTATTCTGAAACCTAATGTGCGCTGACGACGGTATTCGCTAAGCGTTTTATTGAGAATGGTTTAGCCAATACTTTAAACGCGGTCGTTTCCGAATCGAGATGTGTTAGCGCACGAATGGTACGGGGCTCTGCGGTAATCAGGATTTTGGCTTTCGGGTAGGCCTTATTTACCTTAGCGAGGAAGTCCAACTCCTCTTCAGAGCCGTGATGCAAACTAATAATTATTTGCCTAGCATCGTTATGGTCAATCGCCCCCCGCAGAAGATGTTGCCAAGTAGTGTAAAGGATCACTGTATTGAAATAGGTGGGGGCTAAGTCTGAACACAGTGTTTGATAACTTTCTGAAGGCTCTAATACAAGAACCTTATGGCCAGCTAGGGCAGTATTAACCGGTCTATTTTTCGGTGCAGAAAGCGACTTATCAGGCGCACTATTTAAGAGTTCGTTTATCTCTTCAGTATTCCAAGGTTTGCGGAATATACGAACGCTTTCAAGGTCATCGATCTGTTGCGTTAACTCATCTGTTATTGGTACACCGGTCAACATGATGCGTTTAATTTTCGGGGATTTTAGTCGGCACCAGTTGAGTAAGTCATGACCCTTCATCTCCGGCATTATCTGATCAGAGATGATGGCGTCAAACTGCGCCCCCGCTTCAATTAAGGCTTGTGCATCGTGTGCTGATTCAGACGTGTAAATATCATGATCCAGCTCTAACGCCGCAGCCAGAGATCTAAGTACCCTTGGCTCATCATCTACCAGTAAAATTTTGGGCATTTCTGTAGCTCCTCGAATTTAGTTATGTTCATCGTTACTGTTAACTACCCGCGATCGGCAGTTTCACGATCACCAATGTGCCTAAACCAACGGTACTTTTAATATCGATTTCGCCTTCATGCGCACCGATTATCCGATGTGAGATCGAGAGGCCAAGCCCTGTACCTTCACCAACTTCCTTGGTGGTAAAAAACGGTTCAAAAACGTGCTTCAGTGATTCGCCATCAATACCTTTGCCGTTGTCTTTAAATGAAATCTCCACCGACCCATCTAATACTTTGGTTTTTATAGTTAACTCACCGGAAGAGGCGTCCGTAGCATGTGCCGCATTATTGATGACGTTTGTAAACACTTGTGCAAGTTGATTGGGGGCGCCCAGTACCATCGGGATATCACGGGCAAATTCTGTGTTCAACGTTCTATTTCCAAGGACTTGCGCGCTTACTTTTAAACAACTGTTTATACGCTCATTAACATCTACTGGCTGCTGCGGTGCATTCTGCACATGGCTAAAGCTAGTTAACGAGTCGACAATTTCTTTTATCTCGCGAAGGCCAACAGAGGCATCATCAATGAGTAAGTTGACATTTTCAGGGTTGTTATTTTTAGCTACATTTCTGTAAGCAACGATTTGCTGTTTTAGTATTCCCTGGATCTCGCTGTTAGATCGGTTTGGGTCTGCTACATGCGCTGAAATCTCATCGACCTTCAACAGCACTGGCACCAGATTTTCATATCGAGCTTTGATAGTTTCGATATTTGACGTGATGTAACTAAGCGGAGTATTGATCTCATGCGCAACCCCTGCGACTAACTGGCCAAGGGACGCCATTTTTTCGCTCTGCACCAGTTGCCGCTCAGAATCTCGCAGCTCTTCATAAGCGATCTTAATTTCTCGGGTCTTAGCTTCAACATCCCGATCCAATGAGGTATAAGCCGATCTCAGTCGAAAAACCAGTATTGCAATCAAACCTAGCATCGTTAATACGTATGCGATGATGTAATAACTAAGTATTTCCTGAGTATTGTTTTGCTCAGATTGCCATAGATTCCACGCCGTCGAAATTTCACCTATTTGCTCATCAGCAGAGGAGTTCAGCACCTTACTAAGATATTGGTCAGTCTTTAGTTTCGCGTCGACGGCTGTTGCCACATGGTTAGCGAACTCGAGCACTTTGATACGACTCTCTGGCGGCATCAATTCTTCTGACTCGAGTATCTCCGAGCGATGACCATCTACTTCTTCTATTTCGCGATTGCTGCCCTGCTTGGTAAATTCAAGCATTTCGATAACGATCCCTTTATACAAATCGCTGATGTCTTGTAATGAATTTTCCTGAGCCACCTCGGTAAGTTGCAACCCAACCAAGGGGATATACTTCTCTGAATTTCTAAGCACCGCATTTGAAGACTTGAAATCCTCAACCTGATCAATTTTAATTTCCAGCGATGCCTTGAATTTGTCAAAGCGAGTGTCTAACAAGCTTCCCTCAATATCACTTTTTCTAAAGTAAGTATTAGATAGGTCAGACACCGTGCGTTCTAGGGCCACGGTGCTACGCACCAGCATGTCATAGTTGCGATCAATGTTTGCACGGCTGCGTAAGGCAAGTTCATTAACATTGGCATCTAGCGTGTCTATGCGTAAAAGCTGGGTGTTAACATTTTGATTAATCAGCTGGTTATCGGGCAGATTTGATCCGAAATAAAATAAACCTGCTCCGCCTGTAATTGCGATTGTTAGGATGACGGCAATAAGTAGTGAATTTTTCATGATTATTCAACTCCCTGTGGTTTTTCACCGACCAATGAAACCAGAAAATCGATAATCGAATCGCGATCCTCCGGAGGCACACCGCGGCCAAGTTGATACATAATCATAATATCTACCGCTTCCTCGATAGTTTTCACTGAACCGTCGTGAAAATATGGCGGCGTTTTAACGGCCAGCCTTAAGCTGGGAACTTTAAAGACACGTTTATCCCACTCGTTTTTGGTAACCCCATAACGACCAAGATCATCACTTAGGCTACCGTTTTGCATGTTGATATCTTTCAATACACCAAATTTTTGGAACATATTGCCCCCGACATTCGCGCCCTGATGGCATGAGATGCAGCCGTAAGACTTAAATAATTCGTAGCCCTTTTTCTGATTCGCCGAGATTGCTGTTGGTTCACCTCGTAAATATTTATCAAATGGCGAGTTTGGGGTAATCAGTGTTTTTTCATACTCAGCGATCGCATCGACAATCAGCTCTTTCGACATATCCTTGTTGTAGGCATGCATAAACGCCTCGGTATAAGAAGAGTCACGTCTCGGCGTTTGATCAAGCTTGAGTTTCGCAATCGCGTCATCCCATGAAATCATTCCCATTTCAACTGGGTTAGTAACGGGTGACTGGGCTTGATGACTGAGATCGTCAGCACGGCCGTCCCAAAACTGCTTGAAATTAAAGACTGAATTAAACACTGTCGGCGAGTTGCGCTCACCAAGCTGTTGCTTAACGCCTTCAGAGACGTTTCGATTCTCCGCGCCCCAACCATCGATATCATGGCAACTGCCGCAAGACATGGAGCCATCAACCGATAGCTGGGTTTCGAAGAACAACCGTTTACCCAATGCCGCCTTAGCTGCATCGACTGTAACCGTTGGCAATGGCTGAATAGGCTCATTGCTCTGCGCCAGAGCCCTGTTTATGCCAACCAATGTAAACGATGAGCATATTATGCCTACGACTAAATATCTAAATATCATGATTCCGACCCGGTGACGGCTAACTAAATGATTATAGCTTTGCGTAGACTAATTTTTTCGCATGCTATTCTTTTTAAGGCACTATTGCAGTGCACTCGACCCAAAAGGTTGGTGCATTTTACGCTTGCAAAGTGATCAATAACAAGCACTCAAGTGTGAATTTTCATAAACTTTATCCATGCTGTTTATGGCTTCGGTTATAACTTCTTACTCCTTCAATCTAACGATTCTGATGGCCGATATTAAGCACACAAAGGCCAATAAGCACAATTGCTAGATAAACGCATATTGCAGATTTCTATTGTCGGCAAAAAGCATTGACCATGATAATTAGTCGTTTTTTCTTAAGCCTTTTGAACAAACCTTAGTACTGGCCTAAAGTTGCCACATGAGCTGGGAGCGGAGTCGTCTGTTTGGCAGTGATCAGATTAAAGTAGTGTCCTGTGGCAAAGCGAACTTATGATGAAATGAACTGTGATTATTATAAAAATTCAAAGAATTAAATCACGCTTTTAGAATGACATGGCTACTTGTTTTGCTTTAGGCAAGCACGCTAACTTATCGGTTGAGATGGTCAATGCCCGCTGAGCTTTTATGTTCTATAGATTGGCTAACGTAAGGTCGGCCAACGACCTATTTCACTTACCGAGTTGGCGTGCAAACGCTAATAACGTACATTTGAAAGCATGACTATTCAAAATTATTTTATCTATGCAATGACGATCTCGGTAATATCGTTATGAGCGACGACTTTGAGACCTACCTTGCTCATGAACGCGCCAAGCACTCATCTGAACAAGCCTTAGTCACGTTTATTTCTGAAGCCAGCCACGCGATATTAACTGTAGCGCTGATTTGGGGCATGTTTCCTCATCAAAACTTACTAGCCTGGCTTGGCGTATCGCTTTTCATTTCTTTATTATCGGTTTGGTGTCGTAAAGCCTTGGTGCCGTCAAAACCATTTTATTCTATTAGACGATGGAGCTTCTTTGCCGGTATCAGCTCGTTTCAAGTAGGCTTAATTTGGGGTCTGGTTCCGGTGCTTTTTTTTGCTCCAGATAATATTATTTATCTAGCCTTTATTATCGCGCTTTACACTGGTTATGTGTCTGGAGGCCTAGCTGTATCATTCACCTATCACCGTAACTTCATCATTTTCTGTGCGGGGCTGACCATTCCGTTTGCCGCGCGTATGCTTTATCAAGGCGGCGACCCCTACACGGCGATAGGTGGGCTTGCAATTTTCTATTGCTTGTCGTTGGTTTACGTTGCCAAAAACTCTAGCGACTTATTTTTAGCGTCAACAAAAATACAATACCAGAACAAAGAGGTATTAGCCGAATTAGCCAGAGAGAAAGAAGCTGTAGAACAAGCGGTTGCCGCCAAAGATCGTTTTTTAGCGTCTGCAAGTCATGACTTACGCCAGCCATTGAATGCCATCAGCTTGTTTGCTGTTGCGTTGCAACCATTGCAAACTGAGAAACTTGGCAATGAAATAGTTGATAAGATTCTATTCTCCCTTAAAGGCTTGAACGGGATGCTTCATAGCCTGCTGGATATCTCTCGCTTGGATGCAAACGTGGTTGAAAACCAGCCGAAGCATATCGCCTTGCAAATGCTGGTTGATCAATTATGCGACGAATATCAGGAAAAAGCACCGCACTTAACCATTGGCTGCGACATCGGGCAACAAATCACGGTATTCGTCGACCCTACCATTTTGTATCGAGTTTTGCGTAACCTAATAGATAATGCGGTTAAATACACACCTCAAGGAGAGGTCAAAATAGTCGCCAAGTTTGTCAGCGACGACGCAGTAGAACTGATTATCAGCGATACCGGAATAGGGATACCCGAGGATAAAATCACTACGGTGTTCGATGAGTTCGAACAACTCAATAATCCTGAGCGAAATCGCGAGAAAGGTCTGGGGCTGGGGCTAGCGATAGTACGGCGATTGTGTGCAATTGCAGCGATTGAAATTGAACTTAATTCTGTGTTTGGTCGTGGTACTGTTGTGACGATACAGCTCGCATCTGCTCGTCAGGGAGAGACGGTTAAGGCCGTCTCTGCGGTGTCGGTTGAGCTGGGTGGCAAGCTCGCCTTAGTGATTGACGACGATCATGACATTTTATTTGGTATGCAAAAACTGCTGATTGGTTGGGGTTGCGAAGTGATCGTAAGCGACTCACTGCAACAAGCCATCGATAAACTTGGTCAACACGGTAGCGTGCCAGACTTTATCATCAGTGACCTGCGGTTGCGTGCGGATGAACAAGGCGACGATGCCATTGAGGCGATACGTGAAGAATTCAATATAGATACCCCTGCGATGGTGGTCACCGGCGATACCGCACCACATCGAATAGCCGCACTCAAGGAAAGTGGTTTGACCGTGCTTTATAAACCAATAGATCCCAGTGATTTAAAGGAGCAACTTGATTTGTTATTAAGCCAAGCAACTCAGAACTAGTACCTCAGATCTACTACCTCAGACCTAGTACCCCAGACCTAGTACCCCAGAGTAAATCAGTCTTGCATTGGGGTGGCCATTTAGCCCGTTGTTGTGATCAGTTTTTAGTTGCTAAGATAATTCTAAGATTTGAATTTAATCGTGTGCAATGAAAAACAATGAGATCAAAATCGAAGGTTAAGACCCAATTAAACCGCTATACGGTGGTGCCGTTCAAGAGCTTAGCGATGCTCTTTTTTGTTTGTATTTCGCTGTCCGCTTGTGGGGGTGATTCTGAAGAAAATAGCAGCACCGTTGGCTCCGAAAAGAAATCACCGATAAGTAAGGCTAAACAATGGAAAGGGTCGGCCGATGGCTATATCAGTATCGGCGAACCGGCGACTGACAGAATTGAACTATTTGTGCGAATAGGAAGGCTATTGGCCGCGGCACATGTGTATCGATCTAGAGCGGAGGAGTTTCTCTCGGTGCGAGATCCTAGTTTAGAGCAAATCAATACTGCAAAGGCGCGTGTGCTAGCGGCTCTGGATGATGAGTTGCGAAACTCGATTGCGGCGATAGAACCCGTCATTGAAGAAAAAATGAATCAATCGAATCAGCAGTTTGCATTGTACGGTTTGCTGCTAGAACTTAGAGAAGAGCAGCAGATAGCCGACATTCTTAACGGCGACCGCGGGCAACGCGATAAGCAGCTTGCCGCACGCCAAAAAGTACTGGCGCTGTATGATCGAATACACTCTGCGGCACTCGCTTTCTTTCCGTCTCGGCATGAGTACTTACTGGCGTCGTCAGCGCTGATTCGTGAAGCGGGTGATAAGACGGCGTTGGCGGTATCGGCGGGCGGCGTGATATTGAACGTCGACTTATTAAAAGAAGCCAGCGAATTGATCGATAGGTCAACCAAGCTTGATCCAAGAAGCGTCAGTTTTTGCGATTCTCAACGCTTGCCGATGCGTTTACACAAGGATTCAATTAATCAGCTTTTGGATCAAATGGTTCCGCTACAACTTGGTGAAAAACTGAAAGTGACCGCCAGTGATGTATACCGCTTAGCCAAACAAGCACAAACCGCGGGTGAACGTTTTCCTGTAAAAGACAGCTCAGAGTGTCAATAAATCATGCTAGAGCCCAAGCCCAAGCTTAAGCATATGAAACTACTGCGTTTCGGTATTTTATTGGTGGTGCTTTGCACTCTGCCTAAAGCTGCTTTTGCCGCAACGATTCAGGTTACTTCGCAAATTGGTGAGCCAGGTTGTGATCTGGTCGACGCGATCACCACCGCTAATAGCAACACTCCAACAGGTGGTTGTATTGCGAATAATGGCAGTTTTACGGTGGGCGGGAGAGATCTAATTGTGCTGAATTTTGCTGCGCCTATTAGCGAGTTTTTGGTTAGCTCGGTAGAGGGTTCTAGCAGCGGCTTACCTGTCATAAGTACTGATATAAAGATTCTTGGGCGTGGAGGCGCAGCTAAGGTGGTTATTAAGAGATCAGACGCTCCATCCACCCCAGACTTTAGGCTATTTTTGGTTACCGGCAGTGGTAGCCTTTCGCTTGAGAATATTTCAGTGCGCAATGGCAAGCTCTCTACTAGCTCGGGCGGTGCAATTCTAATTCAAGGAGGGCTACTTGATATCGATAACAGCGAGTTTGTTAATAATCAGAGCCCTCTTGGAGGAGCGCTTTCGTTAAGTAATAACGATGATAGCGTTGTGACTATTCAAGACACTCTTTTTTCGAATAACAGATCAACAGAAACCTTTAGTGGCGGCGGCGCGATATTAAATGGCCGTGGCGAGCTTACCGTTATTGGCAGTGCCTTTATAGGCAATCAGTCATCAGCGCTTGGCGGCGCGCTTGTTGTTGCAAGTAACACCACAACAACCATACGGAGCAGTTTATTTACTGAAAACACGTCAGGGGGTAATGGCGGAGCCATCCATATTGGCTCGACTGCAACGATATCAATCTACGATAGTACAATTTCTAACAACAGCGCTGACACCGTTAGCTTTGGTTATGGCGGTGGCATTGCCTTGAGTGGCGGGGCGAGCACCGATATCAACGCTTCCATCATTAACTCGACAATCAGTGGCAATGCCGCTAGGCGTGGAGGCGGTATCGCTTTAGATCGCTTGAACCCCTTTGGCGATTCAAACTTGACGATTATTAATTCACTAGTTAGTGGCAACTCATCGACGGACATGCACACGGCTAGTCAGGAAATTGCTTTTGGGCCGCAAACGATTAGTCTGATTTTTCAAAATAATCTAATCGGACATGCTGAATACACTACGGCGCAAGCGATTAGTGGTAATAGCCCAAACTTCAATAGCAATATTCTCGCCACCAGCGACGGAGATACACCAGCGGCGCTAAATAATATTTTACGCCCTTTATCTTCGAGCGGAGGCTCTACACGCACTCATGCGTTGCCACCCAGTAGCCCCGCTATTGATGCCGCGACCGATGGCACGGCTGTGAATGGCGGGTTCATAAACTTTTATTTACCTGGCTGTAGAGGTGAAGAAATTGGGCCTATAACGCCACTCCCTCCTTACAGGCCAGATCAACGTGGCGAAGCACGACCTCTCGGCGGTGCTTGCGACATAGGTTCGTATGAAGCCCAAGAGGTCGAATCAGACTGCTATGTGATAAAAGCGGCAAACGGCAACGTAGCTACATTTTGTCTTTAATCAGCTTTTAACTATTAAAAGCTATACGCTTTTACGCAACATAATCTAGGAAAGTACATGCAAAAAATAACTTCATACAGAAAGAAATTTGTTCGTGATTTGACTTTGTTGTTGGTATTGGCTTTAAGTCAATCGACTAGTTTCGCTGCAAACATAGAAGTAACTGCGCCCATCAGTGGTTTTGGTTGTGATTTAATTGAGGCAATTAACTCGGCAAACAACAACATCAGTGAAGGCGGTTGTGTGGCAGAAGGCGCCTACGGGGCCGACACTATTTCACTCCCTCCCGAGATTAGCGTACACACTCTGACTGCCTTTAATATAGATAGCCTCGGCGCAACTGGTCTGCCGCTTATTACTAGCGAGATTACTATCGAAGGCGAGGGCGAAAATCAGATATCGATTGAGCGCTCAAGCGCATCGGGTACTGCCGAGTTCCGCATCTTTCAGATTAGGTCGGGCGGTAATCTGATACTGCAAAACATTCGAATTGCCGGCGGTGATGTTGATGGGCGAGGAGGTGGGCTGTTCGTTGTTTCAGGCGGTGTATTGACTTTAAGAAATAGTACGGTAATAAATAATCGAGCTAGCGTCGGTGGCGGTGTTGCTAATCAGGATGGCAGCATATTGGTAAGCAATAGCGCTATTGTCGATAACCACGCATTCGAAGCGGGCTCGGGAAGTGGTGGTGGCATTAATATAAGATCGGTCTCAGGGAGCGCATCGGCTACCGTGATAGACAGCACAATCTCAGCGAACACGGCTAGGATTGGTGCCGGTATTTCGATAAACGGCGAAGACAGTTCTACCTCTGTCATTAACTCAACTATCTCGGATAATCATGCCTCGGCTAATGGCGGCGGAGGCGGTATAGGGATCAACGATTTTGTCGCCGGCATGACCGTCTCGGTTAGAAATACCATCATCAGTGGAAATACTCATCCAGTTGCGTTTGGCGGCCAAGAGATTCATCGTTTTGGTTCTGCATCTGAGTTGAATTTTGAACACAACCTAATTGGCCATTCAGGGCTAAGCACCGCACAGGCGGTATCCGATGGCCTATTGGGTGAATCAAATTTACTCGCTACCTCCGATGGGAACGCGCCTACTGCCTTACTTGGAATTGTTCTGCCTCTGGCGGACAACGGCGGCCCGACGTTAACCCATGCGCTAGCGAAAAACAGCCCCGCGATTGATGCGGCAATCGACGGTGAGGTGGTTCAAGTATTCGTTTTCACCTTGTACCTCAACGGTTGCCGAGGTGACGAGGTTGGTCCGGCGACTCCGTTGCCGCCCTTTAGATCAGATCAACGGGGCATCAACCGCCCCAGCGGAAGCGCGTGTGATATCGGCTCCGTCGAGTTAGAACAAGACGACTCTGATTGCTTTGTAATAAAAGCCGCTAACGATAACGTTGTTGCGTTTTGTCTTTAATCAGGCGTTTTAGAACTAGAAAATACCATCTTGACTCGCCAATAATAGTTTTATTTTGAGGGTTAATTAAACGGGAATTAGTAGATTTTCAGTATCAGAAAACTAAAGGAGAGAAGTATGAATAGAATTGAAATACGCAGCTTTCACTGCATCGTTGAGTCAACTTGGGGTAAGTTAGCTGGCAGGCGAAACGCCCGACGCAGACGTGAATCAGATGAGGTAGCTTTTGTTGTAGCGCTTTTCCCAATCGATACGCATGGCTCTGATAGTTGGACCGATTGGGCCTATGCCGAGGACGAAGAGCCTCAGTTTCGAGTGCGCTCAAGTACTGACGTGGACAGTAATGAAGATCATGTTTGGCAATACCCGATCGCCTTTAAGTTTGAATCTAATGTGCGTCGGGTTTATGAACTTATACTGAATGTTTACGAAGTCGATGGCGGCACAAGTACCAGTAGTCAGGCGCAGACTATTCACAACAACTTACGCGATAAGCTTAACAATAATTACCGCCCAGGTATTGCAATAGGGTCATCACCCAATGCAACTGGCAACAGCGGTCCGACAACTTACGCTACCCCTTTTGAGTACGTTGGCGATGGCGGCAACGACGACTTACTATGCGCCGATGTATGGCACATTGACTCAAGTAACGTATTGGCTGATTTCAATATACCGTCAATCGCAGCTGCCTCTGGCGGCCGCATTGATCCAGACTTGCAAATCGCAGAACAAATTCTCAGTAAGGGCATTGTTAAAGAAATTAGTCGTTTTCCAGCCAGACCCACGAGCGTCATTGAGCGACGCGAATACGGCAGTAGGCCTAATAACTCAAGATATCGTTTCGATGTGCACTATTCAGAATAGGTCATATTGACTTAGTGTTGGTGTATTAGCGATGGTGGGTCTGTAGTTACACTCTGTAAGTTGCACTTTGTAAGTTGCACTTTTGTAAGCTGCACCTTTGTAGTTGTGCTTTTAGTTTTCGCTTGGTTAAACCAGGCCACGCTCGCGCGCTACTTGCACACAGGCCGTGCGATTATTCACGCCCATTGTTTTAAAGATGTTTTCGATATGGCCTTTAACCGCAGATACGCTGATACCTAACACAATCGCTATTTGCTTATTTTGTAGGCCGTCTTTCATCAGCTCAAGTACATGCCGCTGACGCTCTGTTATCGTTTCATTGTTATCTGTTTGATGCGCGTAATCTAAAAAGTCTACCTCGCCAAGCCATCGTCGAGGTAGATAGTTTTTACCGTTTAACAGCAGTGATACCGCTTTAAGCATTTCAGCACTAGGGCTGTCCTTAGGTATGAAGCCCTGGGCGCCTAGTCCGATTGCACGCTCGATATCGCTTTTTCTTTCGGTACCAGAGATGACGCCGACGGTAATCGGTATTTTTTGAACTCGAACCGCCGAGAGAAAGCCGAAGCCGTCCATGCTTGGCATGTGTAAATCAATCAACACTAGATCGTTGTCGAGCAGCGACTCTATGTTGTTAAGGACGCGTGTTGCGCCATTAGAGATTGACACATCGACATGTGATCCAAGCGATTTTAAGATCAGCGAGAGACCGTCTGCAAATAGAGCATGGTCATCAATAATCAAAATTTTTATCTTAGTATTTCTCATTTAATATCCTGTTAAGAAAGTCACAATAGCCTAGCCGACCGGCAACTCCAAAGTGGCCATTTGGCCCGTTGTAAAACAAGTCAACGCAACCCTATACTGCCTTCAATAGAGTTCACTAATCGTCTTTTAAGCAACACGTTGGTGTCCTAAGAAAATGCTATCTCGGAGAAGATCATGCAGATCAAACACACTTATATTTTTTTCATTTTACTACTCAGCACGCTCTATACAACTAATTCATATGCGCTAGCTTGTGGTGATGCCGTCACCTCAGATATAACACTGACAGAGAATTTAAACTGCACATCAGGCTATCGAGCATTAGAAGTATTTGCTAATAACGTCACCATAGATTTAAACGGTTTTACGATCTCAGGCAGTAGTAGCCTAGCGGGCATTTACATAGTGGGCTACAAAAATGTGACGGTTAAAAACGGTTCGATTAAAGATTTTTGGGTTGCTATTAACAGCACCGACACAATCGGCCTGACTGTCAATAATATGACCTTCTATGAGGTAGGAGCTGGAGTGATTATTAGCCAAGGAAATAACGCTAACATTCATGATAATGATTTTATTCGAACAAGGAGTCATGGTGTTTCGATTGCAAACAGGAATGCCAAATCAACCGCTAATGGCAATGTAATTAATAACAACGAATTTTATCAAGCTCAGTTTGGCATCGCAATTTGCGGTGATCAGGCGGATGCAAACACCATCACAAACAACCTGTTATGGAAGACCATCGACTTCGCAATACATCTCAATAGCTCAGACCACAATGTGGTGCGCAATAATCGGGTACTTGAAAGCAATAGTACTGCGCTGCGGTTGAATAATTCCTCTTACAACCAAATCGAAAGTAATTCATTTAGAGAGGGCGGCCACAGTGGTATTTCGATCCTCGCCAAAGCGGGAGACGCCTGTTTACCCGGTGGCTCTACTCTGAGCTATAAAAATATCGTTCGCAGCAACCATGCTATTGGGTTTGAAACCGGTGTTATTTTGGGCTTGGGTGCAAGTAAAAGCGCAAATGTTTTTGAAAATACCGTGACTGGCAACAAGCTTTACGATAACAATTTGGGACTATTTTTTAATCGAGATGCGCACAACAACAATGGTGCTGGCAACGCTTATCAAGGAACTATTATCGATATTGAAGATGATGGCCTTGGCAACCTTTACTAATGCTGTAAGGCAGGGTTTTCGAGCTAGTCGTTAATGTAGATGTCTCTAAAAAGGTAACCATAATGAAAACTAATAAATTCACGGCGACTTTGTTGCTAATCATAATAGTTGTTTCTCACAATACCAGCTGGGCCGCAAAACCGACAATGGCGGTGCTTGATTTTAAAAACACCACCGGTGCATATTGGTGGAATAGTGAAGTTGGCCGAGAGCTCGGTGGTATGCTGACCAATGAGCTAGCGAGTAGCAAGAAGTTTTCGATGGTCGAACGCAGCAAACTGGGGTCGATCTTAGACGAGCAGGACCTTGGCGCATCAGGGCGCGTGAAACAAAGCGAGGCAACTGAGATTGGCAGCATGGTCGGTGCTCAGTACCTGGTCACTGCGACCGTCAGCGCCTTCGAAAACAATGTCAACTCCACCGGCGGCGGGCTCAGCTACAAAGGAATTTCCTTGGGCGGCAAACAAGAGAAGGCTTACATTGCGGTAGATCTGCGTGTGATCGATTCGACTAGCGGTGAAGTGGTTGAAACCCGTACTGTCGAGGCTCGTTCTGGCGGTCATGGATTATCGCTTGGAGTCAATCGTCGTGGCTTTGGCGGCTCGCTCGACAGCGAGAAAAAGACACCCGCAGGCAAAGCAATTCGCGCTGTAGTAGTCGAAATTTCCAATTACCTTGAGTGCTCGATGGTTAAAAAAGATCGCTGTTTGAAGAAGTTTGAGGCTAAAGAAAAAAAACGTCGTAACGGTTTAAGCAGCGAAATTGACCTCGACTAATCTAAACTGACTAATCTGAACTGACAGAATTTTATGAAAAATATTACACAGACCCTTTTATTCGCCTTGCTGTTTAGCGCTTTCAATACCAGTTCATTCGGCAGTGAGGTGAGTTTCGATTTTATATCATCGTCACCCGTCGGAAGCTGGCAGCTTCGTGAGCAGATCGATACCGATCACAAAGGCCGAAAAACGGCGATGCTAATGCGCACCTCAATGATTGCTAAAGAAAACCGCAATGGTAAACCACATTATTGGATCGAAGTCGGCATGGACAGCTTTAAAATTAGCAAAAAGGGTAAACGTAAAACCAACGGCAAGCGTGTGGTCATGAAGTCTCTCGTGCCCGAGTCTACTCTGATTGGAGACCCTGCGAATGTGTTAACTAACTTGCGCACATTTGCTGTCGAGACAATCATGCAAAGTGGCGACAGCAAACCAATGCGCATGACCAATGCCGGAGGGTTTATGGATGGCACTATGAAAATGATGAACACTGAAATTAAATACGATTTTCAGAGCCTAGGCAGTGAATCCGTCAATGTAAAAGCAGGACAAATAGACACACAGAAAATACGCGGCACCGGCAGTGTCGACATGAAGATACTATTCAAGAAGCTGCACATCGACAGTGATGCGACCATATGGATATCGGATGAGGTTCCGTTCGGCACAGTGAAAATGCAAGGCACGGCGGTTACTAACGGCAAGAGCAGTGAGCAGCTTGGTGAACTTTTGGAGTACGGCTCTAGCGGTGCCGTCAGTGAAATCACCCAGACACCAGAGGATATGCCGGCACTGCCTAAACTCGGAGAGTTATTCAGCGGTTAGTTGTTGCTAAAGCATACAACTCTCTCAAATACTTCTACGATTAGTGACATTGTTCGCTGGTACTTTTTACCACCGAAGTTCAAACCAGACGGGCCGCACTGTTTAAAACAATTCCCGGTTCCTGTTTCATTGTCACCGCTAATCACTAAGCAACCGAAGTCTTGGTTAGACTGGTCTGGCCTTGAGTCGATCAGACAACGGTGTTGTCCGCTTTTCAGCGTTAGTTGATTGCCTTGCAATTAAGGCATTAGTGCACTCACGTTAATTTAGATCGCACCTACTGCCGCCTTAAAGGTAATTATGATATTGGAATCTACCTGCGGAGCGTACGTCCTAGCTGATATTCTTTTTAAGCGTACTGAGTTTTTAGTATCATATTTATCAGGAGGCGAATCGCGTTATTGACGAAAAGGAGCAGTTTAGTCTGGCAAACATAAAATCCTTATCTGCAAGCGTAGGTCTGAATTATCCGATTCCACAAGTGCCTGCTGATACAGATTATGGCTCACTCAACATTGGGCTTTTAATTACTTTAATTAGTATTTAAATCTTGTCGATGAGGTTTATCATGCTATTACTTATTATACAGCTCAAGCGTCTGTGACTCATCGAAATGTAAAGATCGGGTGTAGATTTACTCGTATGATAGGCAAATGACAAGTATCTATGGTAACGTATACAGGATGTAAGAATTGCGAAGCAGCTCCCCTTACATCCACGCATTAAGCGCAAAAAACCAGGAGGTAATCTTGAAAAAACGGTCTCATATTTTATTACTCACAGCCCTTTTAATAGGATGTTCGACAAACGCGACTTCCAGCACTGCTGCCGAAAAATTAGTTCAAGTTGATGAAAATATCATGCAACTTGGCAACTTTTCAGTGAGTCTCTCGGTTAAGGACATCGCAGCATCTAGATCTTTCTACGAGAAGTTGGGTTTCACCGTAAGAAGTGGTGATCAAGAGCAGAATTGGTTGGTCATGAAGAACGGCAGCACCATCATTAGTTTGTTTCAAGGAATGTTCGAAGGCAATATGATGACCTTCAATCCAGGGTGGGATAACGACGCAAATGAATTGCCTGACTTCACAGACGTTCGCGATTTGCAACGTAAAGTTAAAGCAAATAATATCGAACTACTTAGTAAAGCCGACGAGGCTACAACTGGCCCAGCAAGCTTCATAATAGAAGATCCAGATGGCAATAAAATTTTAATTGACCAATTTGTATCGGCCCCGCAGTAGGGTGGCAGACTTCAAGTAGGTACAAGCATTGCCGCGTTACGAGGGTATTTCACTCTCGTTGAGGTGAATATATATTCTGTATTTAATCGCGCTTATTTTTGTATTCGAAGCGAATTTTGGAACATGGTAGACAACCTAGCTTTATATCTAAGTTGGGCTTGGCAAAAAGCGCCAAATAAGAAGGCTATTCTGACAGTCACAGTGCAAATCTATTTCACTAAAATGGATGCATTAAAAATCAACATGCTGAAATGCGTTATTACTTAGATTGTTGTACGCTCATAATGAGGTCATCACCCGATCTTGGTTTTATTCTAAATTCATACTCCTTTGTTACCTATTCGGAAAGAGATTCATGATCGATAAAAAATATCAAAGCATTGTGTTTGCCTTTTTTATGGCTCTGTTAATGTCAGGCTTGATGTCACTAATTATTTCATTATTTAATCTGGGTTTTATCGACAACATCCTAAGTATTTGGCTCAAAGCTTGGGTGTTTGCTTTTGTAGTGGCGTTTCCCTCAGTGGTTTTAGTGATACCTCTGGTGCGTAAACTGGTGAATTGGGTGATCAAGGAGTGATCCCACAGCGAGCGGTAAAAAATACTAATCATCACTAGATAATCAGCTGGTTTCAGCACTTTAGTCAGTGACTATCTGGAAGTGACTATAAATAGTTTCTTACTATCCAAAATAATTCTCTGCAATGCCATTCGTTCTCTGTCTAGTGAACCGAATTCTCGTAAAGCTGACACCAATATTTCATAACTTCCTTAGTCTCAACTCGTCTACAACTACACAATTACGGTTTGCTGTATCCGTATTTGAATAGGCGGTGAAAGATGGAATGCAGACAATAAACGAGGTTCGTGCGCATCGAGCAGATGTTTCTGCGGCATTGGATGCTAAATGGGCAACCGAGGAGAAGCGTGTTAGGTGCAAGTCGATATGCTTAATGAACTTCCAACTTTCATTCGTCGTTCCAATTGCGGGAACGCTAGGAGAATTTGATGATGCACAATGCAATGTTCAGCAAAAAGCCCGCTCCGTCGGGCTGGAATACACCAGGCGGTTTAGCAGGA
>Ga0075467_10001128_pt1 | contig 22137 bp, 20 predicted proteins | sample DEB08_DNA_9_FD_75067 | JGI IMG/M metagenome (GOLD analysis project Ga0075467, IMG submission 75067) | Aqueous microbial communities from the Delaware River and Bay under freshwater to marine salinity gradient to study organic matter... | ecosystem: Environmental > Aquatic > Marine > Coastal ... | reverse complement strand
AATAGATTTAGGTGTTTCTTTTTCTGAATTGATATATCAAATTAATAAATTTGCACCTACTGAAGATTTTGCATCTAAGTATATAGAAAATGCAAATGAGTTTTTACAAAAAGTAAGAACATTCAGAGAATCCGAAACAGTCGTGCTTAATAAAAAAGAGGTTTAAAGAATAGAAATGAGCTTAAAAACGCCAAAGTTAACAGTTGTAGGTGCAGGTCCTGGTGATGAAGAGTTAATTACCCTTAAGGCAATTAAAGCTATTGAATCAGCAGATGTAATATTATATGATGCACTAATAAACGAGTCATTACTTAAATATGCTTCAGAAAATGTGGAACTGATTTTTGTAGGGAAACGCAAGGGGTGTTATGCCTTTCAGCAAGAACAAATCAATGAGCTTATTGTAAATAAAGCCAAAGAAAAGGGACATGTAGTGCGCTTAAAAGGAGGAGATCCGTTTATTTTTGGACGCGGGGCAGAAGAGATTGATTATGTAAGGCAATTTGGTTTAGAAACCTATGTCGTTCCTGGGATATCATCAGCTTTAGCGGTTCCAGCTTACCAAGGTATTCCGTTAACAAAACGTGGGTCGTCAGAAAGCTTCTGGGTGGTTACAGCAACTACAAAAGATCATGCATTATCTAAAGATGTGGCTTTGGCAGCAAAATCTACCGCAACGGTCGTAATTTTAATGGGAATGCATAAATTAGCAGAAATTGTTAAAACCTTTTATGCTGAAAATAAAAGAAATACACCTGTAGCCATTATTCAAAACGGTACTCGAGAAAATGAGAAGGTTGGTATTGGAACCATTCGCAACATTCAACAGGTAGTTAATGAACAACAATTAACATCGCCTGCAATTATAATTATAGGAGATGTTGTTCAGGAGCGAGTAATATTAGATTCAATTTCAAGAGAAGTCGTTCAGGTTTAAATTATGGAAAGAAATAATTTATACCCCGTTTTTTTAAAAGCTAAAAGCCTAAATGTGCTTATTGTTGGGGGTGGTTTTGTTGCGGAAGAAAAGTTGACATTTCTTTTAAAATCTAGTCCTGATGCACATGTAACTATGGTGTCACCAATGTTTAGAGAAGGAACCATAGAGCTTGCAAAAAAAGGATGTGTTACTTTAGTCAAAGATAAATACAAAAAAAGATATTTAAAAGGAAAGCATATTGTGGTAGCAACGACTGATATTCCTGAGGTTAACGTTAAAGTACATAAACATTGCAGAAAAAGAAGCATTCTTGTAAATGTTGCCGATAACCCTCCATATTGCGATTTTTATATGGGAGGCATTGTAACAAAAGGAAATGTGAAGGTTGCGATTTCAACAAATGGAAAATCGCCAACAACAGCTAAACGTTTACGTCAGTTTTTTGAGGATGTAATTCCTGAAAATGTAGATGATTTAGTTAAGAATTTAAACGAATACAGAAAAACAATAAAAGGTGATTTCGAAGAAAAAGTGGAAACACTAAATGAATTCACAAAAGGATTAATTGAAAAAAAAGAATCATAAAATGATTAAGACTGATATACTTATCATAGGAGCTGGACCAACAGGATTATTCACTGTATTTGAAGCAGGGTTATTAAAATTAAAATGCCATTTAATTGATGCATTACCACAACCGGGTGGACAATGTTCGGAGATTTATCCTAAAAAACCAATTTATGATATTCCGGGTTTTCCAGAAATTTTAGCTGGAGATTTAACCAAAAATTTATTAGAACAAGGAAAACAGTTTGAGCCCGGATTTACTTTAGGAGAGCGTGCTGAAACAATAGAAAAACAAGACGATGGTTCGTTTATTGTTACTACAAATAAAGGGACGCAGCATCATGCGCCAATAGTAGCCATTGCAGGCGGTTTAGGGTCTTTTGAGCCTAGAAAGCCAGCTATAGAAGGCATTGTAGGTTATGAAGATAATGGTGTGGAATACATTATTAAAGACCCTGAGTTTTATAGAAATAAACGTGTGGTTATTTCTGGTGGGGGAGATTCTGCTCTTGATTGGAGTATTTTTTTAGCTGATGTAGCTTCCAGCGTCACGTTGATTCATAGAAGGAATGAATTTAGAGGTGCTTTAGATTCAGTTGAAAAAGTAGGTGAATTAACTAAAGCGGGTAAGATAAATTTAATTACACCAGCAGAGGTTAAAGAATTGCATGGTGATAAAAAAATTGAAGCGATTACTTATGTGAGAGATGGGGAATCAACTAAACTAGAAACCGATCACTTTATTCCATTATTCGGCTTATCTCCAAAATTAGGCCCTATCGGAAACTGGGGATTAGACATTGAAAAAAATGCTATAAAAGTTGATAATTCTCTAAATTACCAAACAAACATTCCTGGAATATTTGCTATTGGAGATGTAAACACGTATCCAGAGAAATTGAAGTTAATTCTTTGTGGTTTCCATGAGGCAACATTAATGATTCAAGCTGCTTATAGGATTATCAATCCAGGTAAAAGATTAGTGTTGAAATATACAACGGTTAGTGGTATTGATGGTTTTGATGGTACTCGTAAAGAAGCGCCTAAAGTAGTTATTCAAGCAATTAATTAATTATAAAGGTCTGTTAGACATTTAAAAGATAACAGGTCTAAAAAACAAATATATTTTACAACCCTACATGGCTTCAAAAACCTTGTAGGTGTTTTTATTTAAAAGATGAAACATACATAACTAAGGCTTAAAACCTTTTGAAATGATTAAATGGATGTCGCATGTGACAAATAAAAAACAATAAATATAAGCACATGAAAAGTTATAACGTTTGCCTTAAAGACACTGCAAAAACATTCACTAAAAGATTGTTTTATTCCTTGTTTGATTGTGAGCAAGAAGAAGTTCATGGGGATTATTTAGAAAAAACATTTCTTAAAATAGTTTCTAAATTAGAGATAGATAATGGAAACAAAATTTGGGCAACATTTAAAACCCAGCTTCCAGAGATTAGAAGGAAACTAGATCTTGATGCCATTGCATTTGAAAAGAATGATCCTGCTTCGCATTCTTTAGCAGAGATATACATGGCCTACCCCGGTTTTTATGCAATCTCAATCTATAGGCTGAGCCATGCACTTTATAAGCTTGGGGTTTATATTTTACCAAGAATGATGAGTGAGTATATTCATGGTATTACAGGTATAGATATTCATCCAGGAGCTACTATTGGTGAGTCGTTCTATATTGACCATGGTACTGGTATTGTGATTGGAGAAACATCTGTTATCGGAGTTGACGTTAAGATTTATCAAGGTGTAACCTTAGGAGGTATTTCGGTAGCTAAAAGTTTGGCCTCCACAAAACGGCACCCAACTATTGAGGACAATGTATGCATCTATGCTAATGCAACCATTCTAGGAGGAGATATTATTATAGGGGCAAATAGTGTTATTGGAGCTAATGTCTGGATTACAGAATCGGTTCCTGAAAATTCGTTAGTAACTTATCAAACAGAAATTAAAATAAGACCAAAAAAGAATGGAATTCGAAAATAGTATTATTGGTCAAATTGGCAATACACCCTTAGTTGAAGCAACACATCTAATTTCGAAAAAAGGAGTAAGGTTGTTTTTAAAATTAGAAGGTAATAACCCTGGAGGAAGTGTAAAAGACAGACCAGCGTTTAATATGATTAATGAAGCTTTAAAACGTGGTGAGATAAAAAAAGGAGGAACCTTAGTTGAAGCTACAAGTGGAAATACAGGAATTGCTTTGGCGTTTATTTCGAAGCTTTTAGGATTGAATATGGTTCTAATTATGCCTGAAAACTCTACAGAAGAACGCGTTAAAACTATGCGTGCTTATGGTGCTGAGGTGATTTTGACATCTGCTGATGTTGGTATTGAGGGCTCCAGAGATTTGGCTTTTAAACTTAGAGACGAAAAAGGTTATACGTTGTTGAATCAGTTTGAAAATGATGACAATTGGAAGGCACATTACAAAACTACTGGGCCAGAAATATGGGAAGCTACCAAAGGAAAAGTCACTCATTTTGTGTCCGCCATGGGGACTACAGGAACCATAACAGGAACATCGACATACTTAAAAGAAAAAAACAAGAATATTACGATTGTAGGCGGTCAACCTGCTGACGGAGCAAGAATTCCAGGGATTAGAAAATGGTCGCCAGATTATGTGCCAAAGTTTTTCGATCCTAAAAAAGTGGATATAGTGTTAGATGTTTCAGAAAAGAATGCCAAGACTATGGCCATACGATTAGCGAGAGAAGAAGGTGTTTTTGCAGGAATGAGTAGTGGTGGTTCAGTATATTGTGCATTAAAAATAGCAGATTCTATAGATAAAGGCGTTATTGTTGCGATTATTTGCGATATAGGCGATAGATATTTATCATCATCACTTTTTGAATAATAAGAGGCGATTTTTATCAAATTAGTGTGAATAAAGTAATTTAGTTAGTATTTTTGTTCTCGAGTTCATTAACGTACTAGTGTTATCAAGAAAGGTAGAGGGATTAGACCCATTGAAGCCTTGGCAACCCTTTAGCTTTTAAAGAAGGTGCTAAATTCTACTAATAATTTTAATGATTATTGGAAAGATAACGAAAAGTGTTTTTTCTACTTTTCTTGATGACATACAGATATAAATAATATCAAAATGTCAAATATAAAACAAGCTTTACAAGATCGTATTTTAGTGCTAGATGGCGCTATGGGTACTATGTTGCAAGCTTATAAATTTACTGAGGAAGATTTTAGAGGCGAGCGCTTTAAAGATTACCCAACACCACTTCAAGGTAATAACGATTTATTGTCTATTACTCAGCCAGAAGCTATTAAAACCATTCATGGAAAATATTTTGAAGTAGGTGCAGATATTGTTGAAACCAACACGTTTTCAGGAACTACTATCGCTATGGCTGATTACCAAATGGAAGATTTGGTATATGAACTCAATTACCAGTCGGCTAAAATAGCTAAAGAAGTTGCTGATGAATTTACTGCTAAAGAACCTCATAAACCTCGGTTTGTTGCAGGATCTATTGGGCCAACAAATAGAACGGCGAGTATGTCGCCAGATGTGAATGATCCTGGCTATAGAGCGGTAACATTTGATGAATTAAGAATGGCTTACAAACAACAAGTCGAAGCTTTAGTAGATGGTGGTGTAGATTTATTATTAGTAGAAACGGTTTTTGATACTTTGAATGCTAAGGCAGCATTATTTGCAATTGAAGAGGTTAAAGATGAAAGAAATATTGATATTCCAATTATGTTAAGTGGAACTATTACAGATGCTTCTGGAAGAACATTATCAGGACAAACAGCCGAGGCGTTTATAATATCAGTATCTCACATTCCATTATTATCTGTTGGGTTTAATTGTGCATTAGGTGCAAATTTATTACAACCACATCTAGAAGCGATTGCCAATAAAACAGATTTTGCTATTTCTGCGCATCCAAATGCAGGTTTGCCAAATGCTTTTGGAGAATATGATGAAACTCCAGATGAAATGGGCGAACAAATTGAAGAATATTTAAAGAAGGATTTAATAAATATTATAGGTGGTTGTTGCGGTACATCGCCAGATCATATTAGAGTCATCGCTAATATTGCAGCAAAATACAAACCACGTCATGCTGAATTAATTTCAGAATCACATTAGATTGTAAGTTATGATTCTAGAAGTGGCCACATTAAGTATAAAAGAAGGACTGCCAGAAGCTTTTGAAACTAATTTTCAAAAAGCAGAAAAAATTATTTCTTCAATTGAAGGGTATGTTTCGCATGAATTGAAAAAATGTATCGAGCAAAACGATAAATATATTTTATTAGTGAATTGGGAAACGATAGAGGATCATGAAATTGGATTTCGTAAATCTGAAGAATATCAAGAATGGAAAGCTTTATTGCATCATTTTTATGACCCATTTCCAATAGTAGAACATTATAAGTAATGAAAATAAAACAAACGAAATACATGAAGTTGTCTGGCTTAGAACCTTTGGTTTTAAACGAAAATAGCAATTTTATAAATGTTGGAGAACGAACTAATGTTGCAGGTTCTCGAAAGTTTTTACGATTAATAAAAGAAGAAAAATTTGATGAAGCTTTAGATATTGCGCGTCATCAAGTTGATGGTGGTGCACAGATTATCGATATTAATTTTGATGATGGTTTAATTGATGGAAAAGAAGCGATGATTCGTTTTTTAAATCTTATAGCTGCTGAGCCAGATATTTGTAGAGTACCTATCATGATTGATAGTTCTAAATGGGAAATTATTGAAGCTGGACTTCAAGTGGTGCAAGGAAAGAGTGTAGTGAATTCTATTTCGCTTAAAGAAGGTGAAGACAAATTCATTTGGGAAGCGAAACAAATAAAAAGATACGGAGCTGCGGTAATTGTAATGGCTTTTGATGAAAATGGACAAGCTGATAATTATGAAAGACGTATTGAAATTGCTAAACGCTCCTACGAAGTTTTAGTTAATAAAGTAGGTTTTCCTTCTGAAGATATCATTTTCGATCTAAACATCTTTCCTGTTGCTACAGGAATGGAAGAGCATCGAAAAAACGCAATTGATTTTATCGAAGCGACACGTTGGGTTCGTCAAAATCTAGAAAATGTAAGTGTAAGTGGAGGTGTGAGTAACGTGTCTTTTTCTTTTAGAGGAAATGATGGTGTTCGTGAAGCTATGCATTCTGTGTTTTTATATCATGCCATTCAGGCGGGTATGAATATGGGGATTGTAAATCCTGCGCTTTTAGAGATTTATGATGATATTCCTAAGGATTTGTTGGAGCGTGTAGAGGATGTTATTTTAGATAGAAGAGACGATGCAACCGAACGTTTACTTGATTTTGCAGAAACCGTAAAAGGTTCAAAAGTTGAAAAAGGATTGGATTTATCTTGGAGAGAGAACTCCGTTCAAGAGCGTATTACACATGCTTTAGTAAAAGGAATTGATGCCTTTATTATTGAAGATATTGAGCAAGCAAGACAAGAAGCAGATAAGCCAATTGAAGTGATTGAAGGTCATTTGATGATTGGAATGAATGTAGTTGGCGATTTATTCGGTGCTGGTAAAATGTTTTTACCGCAAGTAGTAAAATCTGCTCGTGTCATGAAAAAAGCAGTAGGCTATTTGAATCCATTTATTGAAGCGGAAAAAGGAGATAAACAAGAGCCTGTTGGTAAAATTTTAATGGCAACAGTTAAAGGTGATGTGCATGATATTGGTAAAAATATTGTTAGTGTGGTATTGGCCTGTAATAACTATGAAATAATTGATTTAGGGGTTATGGTACCACCTGAAAAAATTATTGAAACAGCCATAAAGGAACGTGTTGATGCTATTGGATTATCTGGACTAATTACACCGTCGCTTGATGAAATGGTGTATTTAGCGAAGGAAATGCAACGTCAGAATTTTGAATTGCCATTACTAATTGGTGGTGCAACAACATCAAAAGCACATACGGCGGTTAAGATTGATACGCAATATAAGAATGCTGTGGTTCATGTAAATGATGCCTCTAGAGCCGTAACGGTTGTGGGTGATTTATTGAATAAAAAGACCTCGCATGAGTATGTAACAAAAATGAAGACGGATTATGATGAATTCCGAACCAAGTTTTTAAAACGAGGTAAAGAGAAATCGTATATATCGATTAATGAAGCACGAGATAGAAAGTATAAAATTGATTGGGAAACTTCTGAAATTGTAAAGCCTAAGGAACTAGGGGTTCAGATTTTAAAACAATTGAGTTTAAAAGAACTAGTGCCTTTTATAGATTGGAGTCCGTTTTTTAGAAGTTGGGATTTACATGGTAAATTTCCAGATATTTTGACGGATAAGGTTGTTGGAGAGCAAGCCACAATTATGTATGAAGAAGCTCAAGAAATGATTAAAGATATTATTGCAAAACAACTCTTAAAACCTAAAGCGGTTTTTGGTTTGTTTGAAGCGAACTCAATTAATGAAGATGATATTTCTATTCAGAAAAAAGGTAAAGAAGTTGTTGTTTTTAGAACCTTGCGTCAGCAATTAAAAAAGCGTGAAGGTATTCCTAATCATGCTTTATCAGATTTTATTGCGCCAAAAGAAACTGGTACAACAGATTATATGGGTGCTTTTTGTGTTGGTATTTTTGGAGCGCAAGAATTAGCCGATAGTTATAGAAATAAAGAAGATGATTATAATGCAATAATGGTACAAGCCATTGCAGATAGATTTGCAGAAGCTTTCGCTGAATATTTACATAAGCAAGTGAGAACAAAACATTGGGGTTATGTCTCAAATGAAGATTTATCTAACCAAGATTTGATAAAAGAAAGTTATAAAGGCATTCGTCCAGCACCAGGTTATCCTGCCTGTCCGGACCATTTAGAAAAAGAAACAATTTGGGAATTGTTAGAGGTTGAAAAATTAATTGGTGTAAAATTAACCGAAAGTTTAGCAATGTGGCCAGCGGCGGCAGTATCGGGATATTATTTTGGAAATCCGGAAGCTAAATATTTTGGTTTAGGTAAAATTACCGATGATCAAGTAACGGATTATGCTAAAAGAAAAGGTATTGAAAAGGAGAAAGCTAGAAAGTGGTTACATCCGACTTTAGCCGAAGAGTGAGCATGCGTTGGCGATTGCAGCCGTTCGAATATCTGTTGATATTCTTAACCTTTTTTGAAGCACGAAAAAAAGATAGAGGAAAGCGCGACCCTCGCGGTAACGCTAACAAAATTAAATATTGATAAGGTTCTCACAATTATGGGAATGACAAAAGTTAATCGATGAAAGTAACAGATCACATAAAACAGGCAAACGGAAAAACTTTGTTTTCGTTTGAAATTATACCACCACAAAAGGGTAGAAATATTCAGGAATTGTATAATAATATTGACCCTTTAATGGAGTTTAAACCACCATTTATTGATGTAACAACGTCTCGGGAAGAGTATATTTATATTGATAAAGGTGATGGGCTTTTGGATAGAAAAGTGACACGTATGCGCCCAGGAACGGTTGGTATTTGTGCTGCTATTAAGCACAAATATAATGTGGATACGGTGCCACATGTGCTATGTGGAGGTTTTACAAGGGAAGAAACAGAATATTTGTTGGTTGATTGTCATTACCTTGGTATTGATAATGTTATGGCGTTACGTGGTGATGCCATGAGCCATGAAAAATACTTTGAAGCCTCTAATGGCGGACATAAATTTGCGACTGATTTGGTGGCGCAAATTCAGAATTTAAATACTGGCAAATATTTACATGATGTTATTGAGTCTGAGCATAAATCGAATTTTTGTATTGGTGTTGCTGGTTATCCTGAAAAACATATGGAAGCTCCTTCTTTACAAACAGATTTGAGACGACTTAAGGAAAAAGTGGATGCAGGAGCCGATTATGTTGTGACACAAATGTTTTTTGATAATCAGAAATATTTTAAGTTTCTGGATGCAGCTGCAGCTGCGGGTATAAATGTGCCTATTATTCCGGGAATTAAACCCATAGCTGTTAAACGTCATTTACAATTATTACCTCAAGTTTTTAAAATTGATTTGCCAGAAGAATTGATTACGGAAGTCGAAAAATGCAGAGATAATAAGGCGGTAAGGCAAGTTGGTGTTGAGTGGGCTATTAAACAATCTGAAGAACTTAGAAAAGCAGGTGTGCCCGTATTGCATTATTACTCAATGGGTAAAAGTGATAATATAAAAGCTATTGCATCAGAATTATTTTAATAATTAGGTTATTTTTGCTGCGTAAAACCTATTTATGCGTCAACTGTTTTTATGTGTTTTTTGTTTAGCTTTTGGCTTTTCTTTTTCTCAAGACAAGACACATACATCGTATGTTGATGTTAATTATTTTCAAGGAAATATAGCGCTTCACAACAACGAAATTCTCCATCTGATTAAAGGACATCCTGAAGGGTTTATTCTGGGTTGGAATAAAAAAACATTTGGTTTTGAAGACTGGGAGCAGCGTTTTAATTATCCAGATTACGGATTTTCTTTGGCTTATCAAAACATGAAGAACGATGTTTTAGGAAATAATTTTTCACTTTATGCACACTACAATTTTTACTTTTTAAAGCGAAACTTAATGTTTCGAATTGGTCAAGGTATGGCCCATAATACCAATCCCTATAACAGAGAAACTAATTTTAAAAACGTAGCATTTGGGTCTAAATTTGGGAGTAGTACTTTTGTGATGTTGAATTATAAAAAGGAACGCATTTTTGATAAGTTTGGTTTACAAAGTGGGTTTTCTTTGATTCATTATTCTAATGCTAATGTGAAATCGCCAAACAACGGAACGAATTCTATAACATTTAATTTAGGTGTGACTTACAGTTTAGATGATAAAGATTTAGAATATCAATACACTATTGATAAAAAACAAGATCAAGCTTTTTCTGAACCTATGAAATACAATTTTGCTTTTAGAACAGGAATTAACGAAAGTGATATTTTTGGAAGTGGGCAATATGCGATGTATGTTTTGTCTGCTTATGCCGATAAGCGGATAAATAAATCAAGTGCTTTGCAATTAGGAACAGATGTGTTTTTTTCAAACTTCTTAAAAGAATTCATTTATTATAGAAGTGTTGCGTTTCCTAATCAAGGTATTTCTGGAGATGAAGACCATAAACGCATTGGTATTTTTGCTGGTCATGAATTGTTTCTAAATAAAACATCGTTAATTACACAATTAGGTTATTATGTGTATTATCCTTTTGATTTTGAAGGTAGGACATACGTTAGGATAGGTTTGAAACGGTATTTTGCTAAAAAGTGGTTTGGTGCTTTAACACTCAAATCTCATGGAGCCAAAGCAGAAGGTGTTGAATTTGGAGTGGGCGTAAGATTATGAAAAAATTATTATACATAGTATCATTTTTGTTTATTATCGCTTGCGATAGTGAGGATACTGGTGACTGTTTCCAAAAGGCTGGACCTATTATTCAACAGGAAATAACCGTTTCTAGTTTTGATAAAATTTTAGTGAATCGAGATATTGAGTTAATTATTAAAGAAGGTATTATTCAAAGTCTGATTATTGAAACGGGAAAGAATTTGATTAATGATGTTGTTGCTGAAGTTGTTGATGGCAGATTAATTTTAACTGATAATAATACGTGTAACTATATTAGAGATTATGGTATTACTAAAGTGTATGTAACATCCCCGAATATTACTGAAATTCGAAGTTCAACACAATATGAAATAAGTTCTGATGGTGTTTTAAGCTATCCCAGTTTAACGGTTTTATCTGAAGATTTTAGTGCGCCTGGCGCCTTTAATGTTGGTGATTTTAGGTTGCAAATTGACAACACTAATTTTAACTTGGTATTTAATAATCTATCTGTATGTTACATTACTGGACAAACAGATAATTTGAATATTACATTTGCAGCAGGAACTTCTCGATTTGAAGGGCGAAATTTAATAGCCCAAAAAGTTACTTTGTCAAACAGAGGTTCAAACGATATGATTGTAAATCCGCAACAGGAAATTAAAGGTAAAATTTCTGGTATTGGAGATGTTATTTCAGTAAACGTACCACCAATTATTAATGTTGAAGAAGTTTATAGAGGACGATTAATTTTCGAATAACTCTAAGGCTTGTTTTGCAATTTCTAGTTCTTCATTTGTTGGGATAACTAATACTTTTACTTTTGATGCATCAGTGCTAACAATGGTCAATTTGTCTGGTCTTACTTGGTTTTTGTTAATATCTAGAGTTATTCCTAAATAGTCCAAATCTTCACAAACGCGTTGTCTCATTTCCGGTGAGTTCTCACCTATACCAGCGGTAAAAACAATAGCATCCAATCCGTTCATGATTGCAGCATAACTACCAATGTATTTTTTTATGCGATATGCATTCATTTGCAAAGCGAGCTCACAATCTTTATTTCCTTTTTCGGCTTCAGCTTGAATATCTCTTAAGTCGCTAAAGCCTGTTAAGCCCAACATACCACTTTTGTTTTGTAAAAGTGAATTGATTTCATCTAGACTATAATTGAATTTTTTTGCTAAATGAAATATTATAGACTGATCAATATCTCCAGAACGTGTTCCCATAATAAGTCCGTTAACTGGTGAAAAACCAAATGTATGGTCAATACTTTTTCCGTTTTTAATAGCAGTCATACTGCAACCATTGCCTAAGTGAATAGTGATAATTTTTGAATTCTGTTTCCCTAAATATTCAATAGCTTTTTCTGAAACGTATTTATGACTAGTTCCATGAAAACCGTACAAACGAATATTGTGTTTTTCTAAAAACTCATTTGGAATGGCATATTTATAAGCGTGCTCAGGGATAGATTGATGAAAAGCTGTATCAAAAACGGCTACTTGTTTTGCATTTGGAAATATAGCTTCAGCAACTTCAATACCTTCCAGATTTGCTGGATTGTGTAAAGGTGCTAACGAAGACAGTGTTTTTATTTTTTCTTTAACAGCTTGAGTAATTTCAGTTGTGTTACTAAAATGTTTTCCACCATGAACAACACGATGTCCCACAATATTAATGTCATCTGCAGATTTGATAATACCAGTTTCTTTATCTAATAATTGTTTAGATAACAATTCTAAACCAACTTTATGGTTTGGTATGGCCGCAACAACTTCAATAATATTTTTTTCAGTTTTGAATATGAATTTGGCGTCATCAAAACCGATACGCTCAATTAAACCAGAACAAAGAATCTTTTTTTCTGGCATTGAAAATAATTGAAATTTTAAGGAAGAACTTCCCGAATTTAAAACAAGTACTTGCATAATTTAAAAGTCTTGGGCTTGAATTGCGGTTATAATTACAGTGCTATAAATATCATCAGCAGTACAGCCTCTGCTTAAATCGTTTACCGGTTTGTTTAAACCTTGAAGCATTGGGCCAATAGCTAAAGCTCCAGTTTCACGCTGTACCGCTTTGTAAGTATTATTACCTGTGTTTAAATCAGGAAAAATTAAAACACTTGCTTGTCCTGCAACTTCAGAATCAGGTAATTTACTTTTACCAATACGCATATCCACTGCTGCGTCATATTGTATAGGACCTTCAATTTTTAAATTTGGTGCTTGTGCTTTTGCGATTTCAGTTGCTTTTCTAACACGCTCAACATCTTCACCTTTACCAGAGGAGCCAGAGGAATAAGATAACATGGCAACTTTGGGTTCAATGCCAAAATCTTGGGCAGTTTTTGCCGATGAAATAGCAATTTCAGCTAATTGCTCTGCATTAGGGTTTGGATTAATTGCGCAATCTCCAAAAATTGAAATGCGATCTTCTAAACACATAAAGAAAACAGACGATACAATGTTAACTCCTGGTTTAGTCTTTATAAATTGTAATGCAGGGCGTAAAGTGTGAGCTGTAGTATGCACAGCACCAGAAACCATACCATCTGCGTGCCCTTTATAAATCATCATAGTGCCAAAATAGGATACGTCCGTCATAGTATCTTTAGCCATGTCTAAGTTTACACCTTTATGTTTTCTTAGTTCATAAAATGTATTTACGTAATCCTGAAAGTGTGGCGATTCAATTGGGTTAATAATATTAATATCATTAATATCTAATGATATGTCATAGCGTTCTATTCGTTCTTTAATTTTTTCTTTTTCACCAATTAAAGTTAAATCCACTACATGCGCATCAATCAATCTTGCGGCAGCTTTTAAAACTCTTTCATCATCACCTTCAGGCAGCACAATATGTTTTTTATCCTTTAAGGCGCGTTGCAACAAATTGTATTGAAACATTCTTGGAGTAAATATATCGGATCTAAACGTGATTAAATCGTTGGCTAATTTATCCGTATCAACATGCTTTTCAAAGGTTGCAATTGAGGTCTCGATTTTTTCGATATTTTCGGCATAGATTCTAGATTTAATTTTACCTATGTCATTGGCGACTGAGAAGGTTCCACCTTTAACGCTAATTATTGGAACTATGCTTGATAGTCCTTCTATAAGTTTTAAAATGGATTCTTCGGGCATTAAACCACCAGTTAAAACAATTCCAGAAATCTTTGGATAATTTTTGGATATATTGGCTTGAAGTGAGCCTAAAATAATATCGGCTCTGTCTCCTGCAGTTATTACCAAACAATCGTCTTTTAATTGGTTAAGATAATTACGGAGTTGCATTGTGGCCACATTAAAGTTGTCAACTTGGTTATTTAGCATGTCACGGCCAAAAAGAATATTTCCTTTCAATGTTTTTACAATTTCCTTAACGGTAGGACTCGCTAAACTATTGATTTTCGGAATTACAGTAATATCTGTACCACTATGTATACGTGCTTTTAAAAGCGATTTTAAAGTCGATACCTCATCTGGATTGATTTTGTTGGTCATTATTGATAGCACATCTACTTCTTCTTTAAAAGTATCGTGCGCCAACTGAACATTGTCAACTACATCAGATAGCAATTTTCCATCACCTTGAGAAACAATTATGGCAGGCAACCCTAAATTTTTAGAAATTAAGAGATTAATATCTAATTCTAGGCTGGAATTTTCATGTGAAAAATCGGTTCCTTCTACTAAAATAAAATCAAAGTGCTCCTCAAGATTTTTATACTTCTTAATGATTTCGTCAATAACGTCGCCAGATTTTCCTTGGTTGTATAAATCTAGAACCTGACTTCTTGTAAAAGCATAGGTTTTTTTATAATTAATGTCAATTTCAAAATAAGATACAACGGTGTTAATATGGTTATCCATTTCACCAACTTTGATGTCTTCAATAATAGGTCTAAAGTATCCTACTTTGGCAGTTTTACCTAATAGCATTCGCATTAGCCCTAGCACAACAAGAGATTTGCCACTATTAGGTTCTATGGTTGCTACATAAATTCCTTTACTCATTTTAGTGTTTTTGTAGAATTACAAAGATAGTTATTGCTCATTTTTATTACAATTAACTATGCTTATTTAGTTTTAAACATTACAAAATTAATGTCTTAAAGGTTGGAGTATGATGATATTTGTCATACTCCAATATAAATTTAGAAAATGATAATGATACAGTTCTAATTATTTAGTCGTTAAATCTCTGAATAAAGTCTCTAAGCTTGTGTTCTTTTGATTGAGTTGCAAAATTTTTAATTGATTATCATGTGCAAAATCAAAAACATAGGAGCGCATATCGTTAGAAGTTTTAAAAGTGATTTCATAAACAAAATCATGAGTATTCACTACTTTTTTTACATTTTGAAGTTTGAGTAAAAGAGAATCTTCTACACGATAATCGAACTCAACAATTACCACTTGTTCTTTTTCGTTTCTAAGATCTTTTAGCTTTTTGTCGGCAACAATTTTACCATTATTTATAATGATAACTCTGTCGCACATCGCTTCAACTTCCTGCATGATATGTGTTGACAGAAATACAGTTTTTGTTTTTCCAACAGATTTAATTAAGTTGCGAATATCAACAAGTTGATTAGGGTCTAAGCCGGTAGTAGGTTCATCTAAAATTAAAACCTCAGGATCATGCAATAAGGCATTAGCTAAGCCCACACGCTGGCGATAACCTTTTGAGAGTTGACCGATTTTTTTATGAGCTTCAGGCAATAGGCCAGTTAATTCAATAACTTCATCTATGCGCCGTTTACTTACTCCGTATATGGTTGCATTAAATGCTAAATACTCTTTAACGTACTGCTCTAAATATAAAGGGTTGTGCTCTGGAAGGTAGCCAACACTTTGTTGAACTTCTTTTGAATTGGTATCTACATTATAACCATTTACTTTGGCGTAACCTTCACTAGCATTTAAGTAAGTAGTTAAAATTTTCATCATGGTTGATTTACCGGCACCATTTGGACCTAAGAAACCAACAATTTCTGGCTTATCAACTTTAAAAGAGATATTATTTAAAGCTTTTTGACTGCCATAAACTTTTGATACCCCATCAACTTCAATAGACATATATAAAATAGTTTGTTCAAAAATAATGATTATCCAATGTAATATGTGATTTACTATAAAATCTTTAAAACTTTTCATAAAAACTAAAAAAAGGTTTTATAGTATTTTGATTTCTTAAATAATTAATTACTTTAGCCACTCAATTATTACGATGACAGGACATTATACATATTTTAACAATTGGTTTTATTTCTTTTTTAGCAAAAGAAGCGAGGCGTTGTGTGTATAATTTAAAACATAAATTAACATTATAAGTCTCGATGAAAATCGAGACTTTTTTTTGTTTAGCCGTTAATAGATTGAATAGGAACAATAGAAATTTTAAATTATAAATCAATTTTTGATAAAAACAGTAGCTATACAAGGTGTAAAAGGATCATTCCACCACATAGTATCACAAGAGTTTTTTAGTAAACCTGTTGATTTTATTGAGTGTATGACGTTCGATAGCGTTGTAGATTCTTTAACTACCCAGTCATGTGACGCTGCAATTATGGCTTTAGAGAATTCTATTGCAGGTTCTATAATTCCTAATTATGCATTGATTGATAAATATGGTTTGCATATAGTTGGCGAGCATTATTTGGATATTCAACATAATTTAATGGCATTGCCAAATCAAAGTATTGCTGATATTAAGGAAGTATATTCACATCCTATGGCATTATTGCAATGTAAAGAGTTTTTTAAATCACATACGCACATCAAATTAGTTGAAGATAAAGATACTGCCGAAGTAGCAAAACGGATTCAAGAAAAAAAATTAACTGGTGTTGGTGCCATTGCAAGTGTTACCGCTGCTGAAATTTTTGAGTTAGATATTTTGGCACATAGTATACAAACGATTAGGCATAATGAAACCCGTTTTGTAATAGTTAAACGGACCAATTCTGATGTGCCAGAAAATGAAATAAATAAAGCTTCTATGAAATTTGAGGCCAACCATAAGCGGGGAAGTCTAGCAACAATTTTGAATGTGATGAGCGATTGTAAATTGAATCTAACAAAAATTCAATCTTTGCCAATTGTTGAAACACCATGGAAGTATGCCTTTTTTGTTGATGTTACGTTTGAAAGTTATGACGATTTCAAAAAAGCAAAGTCTATTATAGATATTATGGGGGAGGAATTTAAAGTGTTAGGAGAATATAAAAATGCTAAGTTATGATTGAGGCAGCGAACAGATTGCAAACTGTTGAAGAATACTACTTTTCAAAGAAATTAAGAGAAGTGAATTTACTTATTGCAAGTGGCAAACCTGTTATTAATTTAGGTATTGGTAGCCCAGATATGCAACCACCAAAAAAGGTATTGTCTGCTATTTCAGCAAGTTTTGAAAACCCTATTGCGCATAAATATCAGAGTTATCAAGGGCTTCCAGAACTTAGAGGTGCTATATCAAGGTTTTATAAAGAACATTTTTCGGTAAACTTAAGCTCAGGCACAGAGATTTTACCATTAATGGGAAGTAAAGAAGGGATTATGCATATTTCCATGGCCTATTTAAATGAAGGTGATGAGGTGTTAATTCCGAATCCAGGATATCCAACGTACCAATCGGTAACAAAATTATTAGGTGCTAAAGGGGTGCTTTATGAACTTGATGAGGCCAACAATTGGATGCCAGATTTTAAAGCTTTAGAAAGCTTAGATTTAAGTAAAGTGAAGTTGATGTGGGTTAACTATCCGCATATGCCAACAGGTGCAAAAGCTAGTAAATTTGTATTTGAAGAATTAGTAGCCTTTGGAAAGCGTCACAATATTTTAATCGTAAATGATAATCCATATAGTTTTATATTAAATGATTCGCCTAAAAGTATTTTAAGTGTTGAAGGAGCAAAAGATGTGTGTTTAGAATTGAATTCTTTAAGTAAAACCTTTAATATGTCAGGTTGGCGCGTAGGTATGGTAATGGGAGCTAGCGAGCATATTAATAATATTTTGAAAGTAAAAAGTAATATGGATTCTGGTATGTTTTACGGCATACAAAAAGGAGCGATTGAAGCGATGAAATGTTCAAATATGTGGTTTGCTACTTTGAATAATGTGTATAAAGAACGTAGAAATTTAGTTTGGCAATTAGCGGATGCGTTAAATTGTACTTACGATAAGGATACATCAGGACTTTTTGTTTGGGCAAAGTTACCAGCATATTTAAAGTCTGAAGAGTTTATCGATTTGGTGTTAAAGGAAAATCATATTTTCATAACACCAGGAACCATTTTTGGAACAAAAGGAGAAGGTTACATCAGGTTTTCTTTATGTGCATCAACCGAAGTATTAGAAGAAGCTATAGCTAGAGTAAAATAGTATGAAAAATATATATGCCATAGGAGTTGGTTTAATAGGAGGTAGTCTTGCTATAGATATCAAAAAGAATAATCCAGATGTGATTATTCATGGTATTAGTAGAAAAGATTCAACCCTAGATAAAGCATTGGAGTTAAAGCTAATTGATAAAAAGGCCACTTTAGATGATATTGAAAATGCGGATTTAGTTATTGTTTCAATTCCTGTTGATGCTACTGTTAAACTATTGCCTACTATTTTAGATAAAGTATCTGATACAGGCTTAGTTGTTGATGCAGGTTCTACTAAAGAAGATATTTGTAAAGCAGTTGAAAATCATCCTAAGCGAAGAAATTTTCTGGCAATGCACCCTATTGCTGGAACAGAACATTCTGGACCAACGGCTGCTATTGAAGGTTTGTTTCAAGGAAAAACGAATATTGTTTGTGAAGTTGAGAAAACAACATTCATACTTCAAGAAAAAGCATTAAAGTTGTTTACTGACATTGGAATGCGTATTCGTTATATGAATCCTGTAGATCATGATAAACATATAGCCTACGTATCACATTTATCACATATTAGTGCTTTTATGTTAGGGAAAACAGTTATTGATAAAGAAAAAAACGAGCGTGACATTTTTGATATGGCAGGTAGTGGATTTGCTTCAACGGTGCGTTTAGCAAAAAGTTCGCCAGAAATGTGGACTCCTATTTTTAAGCAAAACAAGACTAATGTTATTGAAACGTTAGAAGAGTACATAAGCAATCTCACCCATTTTAAGGCGTTAATGGAACAAGACGATTTTGATGCTATTTTTAGTGAGATGGAAAGCACAAATCATATTAAAGATATTTTAAAAGGAATTAGTTAAGAATAAAATTATGGAAAACAAAAAAGAAATGAGAACCTGGTTAAATGATTTAAATTTAGATCATCCCTTAGTCATTGCAGGTCCATGTAGCGCAGAAACTGAAGAGCAAGTATTGAAAATTGCTCACGAATTGAAAGATACAGATGTAAGCTATTTTAGAGCGGGTATTTGGAAGCCAAGAACACGCCCTGGTATGTTTGAGGGTGTTGGAGCATTAGGTTTAAAATGGCTTCAAAAAGTAAAGGCAGAAACAGGTATGAAAATTTGTACTGAAGTTGCAAATGCAAACCATGTAAAATTGGCTTTAGAGCATGATGTAGATTTACTTTGGATTGGAGCACGTTCTACCGTTAGTCCTTTTATTATGCAGGATATTGCAGATGCTTTGAAAGGAACTGACAAGCCTGTATTAATCAAAAACCCTGTAAATCCGGATTTAGCATTATGGCTAGGAGGTATCGAAAGAATTTACAAAGCAGGAGTTAAAAACATCGGAGCTATACACAGAGGATTTTCAACTTATGAAAAAACAAAATATAGAAATACTCCAGAGTGGCAATTAGCTATTGAGTTTCAAAATAAATTTCCAGATATTCCTTTAATTAACGACCCATCACATATTACAGGAAAAAGAGATATGATTTTTGATGTATCTCAAATTGCTTTAGATTTAAATTTTGATGGTTTAATGATTGAAACACATTACGATCCTGAAAAGGCTTGGAGTGATGCTGCCCAGCAAGTTACGCCATCAACCTTAGTTCAAATCATGAGAGATTTAAAAATCAAAAAAGAATCTAACGCTGAAGCAGAATATAACAGCGAGTTAGACAATTTAAGAGCGCAAATTGATGTGGTTGACAATCAAATTATCGACTTATTAGGGAAACGAATGAAAACCTCTGATGGGATTGGTGCACTTAAAAAACAAAAAAACGTGGCAGTTTTACAATCTAAACGTTGGAATGAGATTTTAGGTAAAATGGTTTTAGAAGGCGAGCAACACGGATTAAGTGAAGAGTTTATTTTAAAGATGTTTAAAGCGGTTCACCAAGAATCAATTAATCATCAAGAAAAAGTAATTAACGGATAATTTATTGAATAGATTACAAAAAAAATGCCTCACTATAGTGAGGCATTTTTTATATTTCAGTAAAAGAAAAACTATTGCTTATTTCTTTTAAAAAGATAACGTGTTATAAAAATACCTTGACCATCTCCTTTTCCGCCGTCGCTTTCAACACCACTAGTTACAAAAGCGAGTTCCCAGCCTTCTTCAATCATTGTATTAATTTTAGAAGTAATTATAGCGTCATTTGCAGCAATGTTTTGAAAACGAATACCAGCAACATTAAAAAAGTTTAATAATTTAGTTTCATCAAAACCTTTAACTCTTATTTCGCCACGCTTAGATTTGTTACGTGTATTTTTTTCTTCTGTTTGAGTGCTAGTAAATTCTTTGTAGTCTTTCGTGTCATTAGCGCTAATAATTCTAGAACGACCTAAGCCACTAGGTATAATAGACTCCACACTTGTTACTACTTTGTATTCAACTTGAGCATTTGTTTCAAGGAAAGTAAATAAAGAAATAGCTAATACAATTAATAATTTTTTCATGTTGTTGGTTTTTGTTTAAAATTAAGAATGACAAGATTAACCAATATCTATGCTAAAAAAAAATTTTTTAGCTTTACTTTTGAAAACACTATGACAGGACACGTTTATAAATCTACAGGAAGTTGGTACACGGTAAAAACCGATTTAGGGCATACTTACGAATGTCGTATCAAAGGGAAGTTCCGTCTTAAAGGAATAAAAAGTACCAATCCAATATCTGTTGGTGATGTTGTAGATTTTGAATTAGAAACTGATAACAATGCCGAAACGGGAGTTATTCATAATATTCATGACCGAACGAATTACATTGTTAGAAAATCTGTAAACTTATCTAAGCAAACTCATATTATTGCGGCTAATCTAGATCAGGTGTTTTTAATGATTACCATTAATAATCCGCCAACACTTACCAGTTTTATTGATCGCTTCTTAGTAACTGCGGAAGCCTATTCTATTAAAACCGTTTTGTTATTTAATAAGATTGATACTTATGATGAAGAAACACTTAATGAGGTTAGGTTTTTAGCGCATATTTATAGGAAAATAGGATATGAATGTATTGGTGTTTCAGCCAAAACTGGAAAAAACGTGGATAAAGTTAAATCCTTAATGCTTAATAAAACTAGTATGTTTTCTGGCCATTCAGGAGTTGGTAAATCCACACTTGTAAATACTATTGAGCCTTCATTAAATATTAAAACCAAAGAAATTTCAATACAACATAGTCAAGGACAACATACCACTACTTTTGCAGAAATGTTCGATTTAAGTTTCGATGCAAAAATTATTGATACACCAGGGATAAAAGGGTTTGGTATTGTTGATATGGAAAGAGAAGAAATAGGTGATTATTTTCCTGAGATTTTCAAATTAAAACAAGATTGTAAATTTAATAATTGTTTGCATTTAAAAGAGCCTAAATGTGCTGTTAAGGAGGCTTTGGATAATGATAAGATTGCATATTCGCGTTACAGAAGTTATTTGCAAATGTTAGAAGGCGAAGATGAGCATTACCGAACAGATATATGGGATAAGGAATGAAAGCGGTTATACAGAGAGTTTCAAAAGCAAGTGTAACCATTGCAGATATAAAAGTAGTTTCAATTAAAGGGGGGCTTTTAATTTTACTAGGTATTGTAGATGATGATACCCAAGAAGATATTAATTGGCTTTCAAACAAAATAGTGAATTTAAGAATTTTTGGAGATGAAAATGAGGTCATGAATAAGGCATTGGTTAATACGAATGGTGATGCGATTGTAGTGAGTCAATTTACGTTGCATGCTTCCACTAAAAAAGGTAACCGCCCAAGTTATACTCAAGCGGCAAAGCCGGATGTTGCCATTCCGCTTTATGAAAGTTTTATAACTCAACTTGAAAAAGACTTAGGAAAAAAAGTGCATACAGGTCAGTT
>Ga0075467_10001123_pt1 | contig 22181 bp, 23 predicted proteins | sample DEB08_DNA_9_FD_75067 | JGI IMG/M metagenome (GOLD analysis project Ga0075467, IMG submission 75067) | Aqueous microbial communities from the Delaware River and Bay under freshwater to marine salinity gradient to study organic matter... | ecosystem: Environmental > Aquatic > Marine > Coastal ... | reverse complement strand
GTGTCGATCCTACTGAACGCCGTAAACCCACGCATCAAATGGGAGCTAGAGGTCTGGTGCTTCGGCATTGCGACCACCATTACCTGGTATTTCGTATATTACGCTTATTGGTTCACTTTTTGGTCGTGGAAATTCAACGAGGTTAGCCAGGCCCAGGACGCCACACCCCTATGGATCCCCCAATCGGTCATGGTTTTGGGTGGCGCAATTCTGGGTATCGCATTTCTGGACAATCTCGTTGCGGTCGTTTTCCGGGGTAATCACCGGATTGGCCGCGATCTTGTCGATCAAAGCTTCGGGGAATAGGCCAATGACCGAACTTTACGCGATCGTTCTGTTTCTATTCGTTCTCTTTCTACTCTTGGGCACCGGTGTCTGGGTCGGCGTTGCCCTAATGGGTGTTGCCTGGGTAGGGATGGAGCTATTCACCTCGAGACCGGTGGGTGACACCATGATCACGACGATCTGGGCCACTTCATCATCCTGGACACTGACGGCGCTGCCGCTCTTCATCTGGATGGGTGAGATCCTCTATCGAACTCGATTGTCCGAGGATATGTTCAAAGGCCTGTCCCCCTGGCTGGCACGTCTTCCTGGCGGTTTGGTCCATACCAACATTGTTGGCTGCACCGTCTTCGCGGCTGTCTCAGGCTCATCCGCCGCGACGCTGACGACGGTCGGCAAAATGTCGATCCCTGAATTGCGCGCGCGCAATTACCCTGAGCATATTGTCATCGGCACACTGGCCGGCGCGGCGACGCTTGGCTTGATGATACCACCGTCGTTGGCATTGATTGTCTATGGTGTGACGGTCAACGAATCTATTACGCAACTGTTCTTCGCAGGGGTTTTCCCAGGGCTTTTTCTGGCGCTCATGTTCATGGGCTACGTCGCGGCCTATTCGGTCTTTTCGAAAGGCTGGAAACCCACCGCTGAAGTCGCGATGTCGTTTAGCGAAAAACTTTCGAACTCGCGTTTTCTGCTGCCGGTCATTCTGCTGATTCTTGTTGTCATCGGCTCAATGTATACCGGCATCGCTACTGCGACCGAGGCTGCAGCATTCGGTGTTATAGGCTCGCTTGCCCTGGCGGCGGGGCAGGGCTCACTCAATTGGACCAGCTTCCGTGAAAGCCTGATGGGGGCAACCCGTACGTCAGCCATGATCATGCTGATCCTTGCGGGGGCGGCGTTCCTGAAACTTTCCATGGGCTTTACGGGTTTGCCGCGCGCTCTGGCGGACGGCATCGCCGTAATGGAACTGACGCGTTTTCAACTGTTGATGGCGCTTTTGGTTTTCTACATCATCCTCGGCATGTTCCTCGACGGTATCTCTTCGGTGGTGCTGACAATGGCGGTTGTGGAACCGATGGTCCGTGAGGCGGGTATTGATCTGATCTGGTTCGGCATCTTCGTCGTCGTTGTTGTTGAGATGGCGCAAATCACACCACCGATCGGGTTCAATCTGTTCGTTTTGCAGGGAATGACGGACCACGAAATGGGCTATATTGCCAAGGCCGCGCTGCCTATGTTCCTGATCATGGTAGTAATGTGCTTTGTGCTGATCTGGTTCCCAGATCTGGCACTTTGGTTGCCGGAAAAACTGCGCGATGGCCAGGGATGATGACGCAATACTTTGGTCGGGCGCTTGAGTTCTGCACCCGACACGGCCGCCTAGGCCTTGTGGCAGGCCTGGCGGCCGGGCGTTGCCTACGACTTTCATTGCAGCGCCGTGGACGCCTAAGTTCGTCCGTCACGATTACTTCCAGACTTCCCTAGCGCTTCGTTGATTGTCTTATGAATCTCAACGCCGCTTTGCGATCCCGTCGCTTGGCAACCTAGCTTTCCAGGACTTCTGCGTCGCGATCCAAAGCCGTCCAAAGGGTGGGCGTTTCGCAGTTAATCTTCACGAAAACCAGCTCCAGATGCCACTGCCAGTTCGAATTCGCGCGCATCCAGCTGACCCGGTTTCTTCGGATCTCAGCAGCAAACATCTGGCCAAATCTATTCTACCAGAACCGAACCGTTTCATGGCTGATTTCGATACCGCGTTCATGCAGAAGACCCTCCGAATTCCGCCGCGAGAGCGGAAATCGAACATAAAGTATCGCGGCTAGGCGATTGATTTCGTGCGAGGTTTTGAAATAATGAATAGGACTGCGTTTTGTCATCCTCAAATGCTGCGAAACTGCCCTGCCCGCCCAAGCCGGCGTCTTCCGCCATCACCAGTTCAAGTAATCGAGAAAGTTGTAAAGGCCTGCAAATTATATGTACGTATCGTTGTAGAGGCGAACATCGGCTGTATCAGCGCGGTTATCAAATACACCATAGCACAGCCGGTTGAACGCACGCGCCGCAAAGCCGTAGGATTTAATCCCGAGCTTACTGGCCATCGCCTAAATCGATCGCATCGGCCAGATCGACATCAAGACAGTCCTTTCTGATCCTCTGACTTGGGGTTCGCTCAAAGCCCTGGACTTGCTTCCAGTACCGGGGAACATGCTGTCGGGGCAGATGTACTTGGCACCACTCCGCAATTTTGATGAGATCCAAAACGATACCTTCGCGCATGACTATGAAACAAAGAATATCCGCTTCGCCGATCTCGGACGGCACGCCAACGATGGCCGTTTCAGCAATATCAGGGTGACCGGCCAATCCAGTCTCGATTTCCCAAGCCGAGATATTTTCACCGCGGCGACGCAAGGAATCAGTCTTTCGTCCCAGAAAGAAATAATTACCCTCTACATCCCGCCGTCCCAAGTCTCCGGTGTAAAGCCAGCCTCCTTTCAAAAGTCGCGCAGTCGCTTCCGCATCCCCAAGATAACCGGGGGTCAGAAGCCCACTATGCCGGGGCCTGACGGCGATCTCTCCTACGGCCCCCTCGCCCACAAGCTGCCCGTCTTCCTCGACCAGCTCCACGTCCATCCAAGGCAACACCTGCCCGATCGACCCGATTGTTCCCCTGTCATCGACCATGGTGAAGCTTGATGCCTCGGTCATCCCAAAGACTTCGCGGATCGGGATCGAAAATCGCTCAATGAAATCACAGCGCGTCTCGGGCCTGCATCCACCGCCGAAGGCCAGCTTGATGGGATGATCCTTGTCGTCTTGTTGTTCTTGCGATTTCAGCAAAATCTCAAGGATGCCGCCCAGATAGTGAAGCTTGTTTACCTCATGGGCGCGCACCAGCGGCCAAAATTTTCTGGCACTGAATCGTTTTACGACAACCAGCCGCGCACTATGGATCAAGGCCATTATGACAAGTTGCGGGCCGCCGATATGGTGCATCGGCTCCCACATCAGAAATGCATCTCCTGCCTCGCATTTGCTGGCAAGGGCGCATCCAGCGGCCGAGGCCAGAAGCATTCTTTCCGTGACCATCACGCCTTTGGGCGGTCCTGTCGTGCCGGAAGTAAACAGAACTGCGCACACATTGTCAGAGTCAGATGGCACAGGGTCGGGAAAATGGTTCAGACCCGGAGGCTCTGGCCACACCCAGCTATCTACCTCTAGAATGGTACTTAAGTCATTGTGGCCAGACGCTATAAGGTTATGGACGGCGTGCGGAGCTGCGATGACAAGGTCCGGCTTTGCAATCGAAAGGACATGGGCCAGGGATGGTCCGCGAGCATCGGGCGCTTGAGGCACCCATGTCGCCCCTACCAGCGACAGAGCGAGGAACAGCGCGATGTAGCTCGGCCCGGCATCCATCATCGTCAGCACGGTATCGCCCGGTTTGACGCCAAGACTTCGTAACTTACTGGCAAAAGCGTGGCCAACCGATGCGACTTCGGCCGTCGTGATCTGCCTATGTTCCCACGTGATCAGAACCCGGTCCGGTTCACTTGCAGCGCGATCAAGCAACAAGCCGGCAAGCGTGCCGCAGAATGGGGCAGAGGCGAAGGGACCTTCGGCCTTAGTCACGCTTGCGGCCGCCTCTAGCATCCAGAAAAGCCTGCGTTGAGGCGTGCATTTCACCGGAACCAAACGAGGCGCGGTGGTACTTCTTGGCAGCGGCGACGGCGTCTTCAAGCCCCGGCTCGAGCACCTCAAAAAATCTCCGCTTAATTAGCTTCATTGCAGTTTTGGGCTTGGCCCCCAAGTTGCGGGCAACGCTCACAGCTCGGTCCAGAACGCAGCTCTGTTCGGCAATCTCGTGAAGCACCCCAAGCCGAAGCGCTTCTTCGGCGTCCATCAACCGGCCCGTCAGGGTCAGTTCAATGGTCCGCGACAGGCCAAGAACCTCGCGCATGATCCAAGGGCCTGTAATGCTGACGATTCCCGAGTTAATTTCGGGCTGACCCAATCTGACGCCCGAGTGGCCGATCCGGATGTCGGTCAGCAAAACAAACTGAAAAGCCGAGCCCGCAGCAACGCCGTTGATTGCAGAAACCACTGGCACTTCGATTGAGCGGATGGCTCGGTACAGCCTTGAAAAGCCGTCAATCCAGACTTCCGCGAAATCCTCATCGAAGTCTGTGGCTTCGTTCAGGTCCTGTCCCGCACAGAAGGCCCGCTCCCCTGCCCCGGTCAAGACGATTGAGGTCACGGTCGAGTCCTCGGACGCCGCCTCCAGCGCTTCTATAAGTTTCGCGCGCATGGCCATATCCCACGCGTTCATTCGGTCAGGCCGGTTCAGCGTGATGACCAGACAGCCGTCTGATATCGTCGTCAGAATTGTATCATCCATCATGTGCCAGACCTCCACCGCTTGCTACCCCGCAAGCCAATCAGGAACGTCTCAGGGATTGCAACCAGAAACTGGTTTGCAGTCCGGTTTAGGGGCTATCTACAGGGCGCCGTCAGACGAGTGCGAACCAGTCTCTCATACAACTGCCAGTGAGAGGCCGAGCGCATGCAGTTGATCGGGTTCCTACAGACCTGCACCGGGAACATCGGACCGAAGCATTGCGACCAGAACCGGGCCGTCTCATAGCCGATTTCGATACCGCGCTCATGCTGCAGGTCTGCAACATTGCGAAGCGGAAGTGGGAAACGAGCGTAAATCATCACCGAAAGGCGGCGGTCTCTGGGCTCGTCTCAAAGAAGCGGAAGGTGCTGCATTTTGTCATCCCACGAGGCTAGGCACCCGCCTTGCTCGCCTCAAGTTGGTTTTGTCTCACATCACCGTCGGACCGGCTTCAAGACGCCTACGGAAGTACAGCAGCGGCCACCATCCAAGAATTGTATCGACAGTCATTACCAGCAAGAACTCGGCAGAGAAACCTAGGTTGGCAGGCACTTATTGAGAAATACGCGTAGACGAATTAGTTGCTTCGCACTGAACAATCATTCATATTCCTATATTAGAATTAATGGAGCGGAAAATGCGTTTTTCACGACGAAACTTCTTATGCGGCGTAACCGCCCTGCCCATTTCTGCAACCGTCCCAAAATTTGCCCTCGCTCAACTTTCTATAGGAACTGCAAAACTCAGCACCGTAAGCGATGGCACCCTTGTTCTGCCCGGAAGTTTTATTTTTGAGCCAATGCCGAAAGATGAGCTCTCACCGCTTTTGAACGAGATGGGTGTATCAAGCGAACGCCTGGAACCAGAATGCAATGTCACGCTTTATCAGGATGGCCAAAATACCATTCTATTTGACGTTGGGTCGGGGCCTGACTTTATGCCAAGCGCCGGCGCATTGATTGACAGTCTCGATGCCGCGGGCGTCGTGCCTGAAGATGTAACACATGTCGTTTTCACCCATGCACATCCGGATCATATCTGGGGTTTGCTAGACGACTTCGGCGATCTGGTTTTCACGCAGGCCACCTATATGATGGGCCGCCACGAATGGGATTACTGGTGGGATGCCGAGACTGTAAACACAATCGGGGACGCTCGGGCCGCCTTTGCGGTCGGTGCAAAACGGCGCATGGAAACCATTGAAGACACAGTAGAACTCTTCGATGACGGCCAAGAGATTCTGCCGGGAATTGCAGCATTTGCAACCAACGGCCACACACCCGGACACATGAGTTTTGAAATCCGCAATGGCTCTGACAGCGCGTTGATTCTTGGGGATGCGATCGGCAATCATCACATCGCGTTTCGCCGGCCAGAATGGCACAGCGGTTCAGATCAGAATGCCGTTATGGCCGCCGCCACGCGACGACGGCTGTTTGATCGGATTGTGGGCGAGAAGATGAAGATCATCGGCTTTCACCTACCCGGCGGCGGCATCGGGCGCGCCGAGGCATCGGCCGATGGGTTCAGGTTCATTTCAGAGGAAACATAATGCGCGCCTTGATAGTTTCGGCTCTGCTCTTCGCCGCACCAGCGTTGGCAAGCGAGGATATTCCCGATCAGTATCCGGGGTCTGTTCTCTATTCCAAACCCATTGAAGTCATCCCCGGCGTCTTCTCCGCCATTGGTGCCACCGCTCCCCCCACGTATGAAAACGCCGGGCACAACAATAACCTGAGTTTCATCGTGACCGACGAGGGCGTCGTGGTTGTCAACGGTGGTGGCTCTTATCAGCTCGCCGAAGCCCTGCACAATGAGGTCAAAAACGTCACCGACAAGCCTGTCATACTCGTTTTTGACGAAAACGGCCAGGGGCATGCCATGCTGGGGAATTCCTATTGGGCAGATCAGGGCGTTAAGATCGTTTCCCATGCCGCTGCAGCGGCAGAGTTTGAAGCCTATGGACCAGGGTCGCTTCTTGCAGCTCAGGACCGTCTGAAGGACCGCGCCGGCCAAACCCGGCTGGTGATGCCGGATGAAACCTTCGAGGATGAATATATCGTTGAACTGGGCGACACACGGATTGAAGCACGCCATCTGGGCCCGGCGCACAGCCCCGGCGATATTGTCGTGTGGCTTCCGGGCAAAAGCCTCGTCATTTCTGGTGATATGGCGTTCCACGAACGTTTGCTCCCAATCTTTGAACACACGGTGACTGCTGATTGGATCGAAACCTGGGACAGCAAATTCGAGGCATTGGGCGCCACGTATGTCATTCCGGGTCATGGACATCCGACAAATATGGATCAAGTGCGCAGATATACCAGGGACTACCTGATCTATCTCCGCGAAAAGATCGGTGCGCACCTTGAAGAAGGCGGGGATCTTGCTGACGCCTACTATGTCGATCAGTCGCCCTATGCTCACCTTGACACGTTTGAAGAGCTAGCCACGAAAAACGCGGGCCGCGTCTTTGAACAGATGGAATTTGAGTGATTTTTCCGGACCTTCAAGACGTCAATTGACGTGCATCAAGGTCTTTTCAGGGCGGTTTCTTCAGAAATTGATTTGAAAGCGGGGACCGGCAACATTGGAAAATCTGATTGATCGTTTTAGCGAGGGTTCGGTTCTTTTTACAGCAGCGCTGCTAATAGGATTCATGTTTGGGGCAGCCGCGCAGCACTCGCAGTTTTGCCTGCGCGCCGCCACTATCGAACTTTCACAGTCCACCCTTGGCCCCCGCATGGCTATTTGGTTTCTTGCCTTTTTTGCCGCTGTGCTGTCGGTCCAGATCCTAATCGCCATTGGCTATCTTGATGTTTCAGGATCACGCCAGATCGCAGCGACCGGCAGCTTGTCAGGCGCAGTTATCGGCGGGCTTATGTTTGGGATCGGCATGATTTTGGCGAGGGTGCGCAAGCCGCCTTTTGGTTCTGTCCGCCACGGGAAACTTGCGCGCCATCGTGACCGGGTTGGTTCTGACTCTCGCAGCGCAGGCGTCGTTGCGCGGATTTCTTTCGCCCTTTCGCGAATACCTGGCATCACTCTGGCCAATTTCTGGCGGCGCCCCGCGCGATCTTGCCAGCCAATTTGGTTTTTCTTCAAGTACGCTCGCGAGCGTAGCGTCCTTGGCACTCATCTTTTCTCTATGGCTAGCCGTTCATCGATCCATAAAACCAAGCCGTATCGCAGCCGCTGTAATCGTTGGCGTGGCTGTTGGAGCTGGTTGCTGGGCGACCTACCTTGTGGCATCGCACTCTTTCGAAGTCGTGGCTGTGTCATCCATCACATTCACCGGCCCCTCGACCGATACGTTGATGGGACTGATCAATGAACGCGGGCTGCCGCTTGAGTTCGGATCAGGCCTCGTGCCAGGCGTATTTCTTGGCGCGGCAGGCATGGCGCTGGCAACCAAAGAAGCACAGCTCCAGCGATTTGGCCCCGACACACCGATGGAGCGCTACCTTCTCGGCGGTGTTCTAATGGGTTTTGGCTCTATGCTTGCCGGCGGCTGCGCTGTCGGCGCCGGTATGTCTGGCGGGGCAATATTTGCACTCACTGCTTGGCTCGCACTTTTCTGCATGTGGATCGGGGCCATTGGCACCCTCATCTTCATGAGCAGCAAAGCGCATGCCATTCATGGCGCGGCGTAATCTACTGAGCCGCCATCGGCATCCGCGACAGTTCGCACTGAGTCCATAGGTCTCCCAACGCGCCAATCAGATGATCGATATCCGCATCGGTGTGAACCGGTGACGGCGTAATCCTCAAGCGCTCTGTCCCTTTCGGAACAGTTGGGTAATTGATTGGCTGGATATACACGCCATATTCGGCCAGCAGAATATCGGAAATGAACTTACACTTGACCGGATCACCGACCATGACTGGTATGATGTGGGATAGATTTGAAACATGCGGAATGCCCAATGCATCCAGCCGCTCGCGCACCTTTGCGACCTGCACTTTCTGCTGCTCACGCTCGGCGGTACTTTCCTTCAGATGCCGCACAGAAGCGGCTGCGCCCGCGACAACAGCAGGCGGCAAAGCCGTTGTGAATATAAATCCACTGGAAAAGCTGCGCACAAAGTCACACAGCTCCGCAGATGCTGCGATATATCCTCCGACAACGCCAAACGCCTTTCCAAGAGTGCCCTCGATCACCGTCAGGCGATCCATCAGGCCCTCACGCTCGGCGATACCGCCACCGCGCGGCCCGTAAAGCCCAACTGCGTGCACCTCATCCAGATAAGTCATCGCATTGTATCGATCCGCCAGATCGCAAATTTTACTGACAGGGGAGATGTCGCCGTCCATCGAGTAAACGCTCTCGAATGCTATGAGCTTCGGACGGTCTAGGGGAAGGGATTTCAGCTTGGCTTCTAGATCGGCCAGATCGTTGTGCTTCCAGATCATGCACTCGGCCTTTGAATGCCGAATACCCTCGATCATCGAAGCATGGTTCAGCGCATCAGACAAAACAACACAATCGGGGATGCGCGATGCAAGCGTTCCAAGCACCGCCCAGTTTGAAACGTAACCGGACGTGAACAAAAGAGCCGCTTCTTTGCCGTGCAAATCTGCAAGTTCTGCTTCCAAAAGGACGTGTTCGTGCGTTGTCCCCGAAATATTTCGGGTTCCACCTGCCCCAGCCCCGCAACGATCAAGTGCATCATGCATCGCGGCTAGAACACCGGGGTGCTGTCCCATCCCAAGATAGTCGTTCGAACACCAGATCGTCACATCAGAAATCACTTCCGCGCGCGCAGTCGCGCGCGGAAAGTCACCACAATGGCGCTCCAGATCTGCAAAGACGCGGTAGTTGCCCTGATCGCGCAACTCATTCAGCGCCTCTTTGAAGAAATTCTGGTAATTCATTACTTCCCCACTGCCTCTCGGACGATTTCATCCAACAGCGTCTGCACCTGTTGCATCGGCCCTTCAGGATAATTCCGATACCCCACCATGACTTTGCCCTCGCGCTCGGCCACGAAAATCCCGTACGGACAATGCGCAATGTTCATTGGGTCAGCTTCCATGACTTTGCGTGACAGAACTGCCGAGCAGAAAACGAATATGTCGGCGGCCTCGAAAAGCTTCGTGGAACTGCCTACATCTTCGGCCGTGCGATTAAGCATTTCCCCGGTGTGGCTGACATAGTCGATCACCAAGCCTTGACCGACAATCGCGCTTTCAACACCGAATGTGGCATCGTCGAATGATCCGTCGAAATCGTAAACCGTGGACCCACCTTCAGCATGCGCGACCGCACCGGCGAGACTAAGAAGACCACCTATGAAAAGACCCTTCATTTTCTTATCCTCCTTTTTGTGTGTTCATTCTAGACGCCGTTGGGAGCCGGGCCCTGACCTACATCAAGGCCCCGCAAACCTTTAGTCAGCCAAACATGTCAGCCGTGATACCGGCATACCAACCTTCAGATTCCTCGTAGGTTGCCTTGCGCAACTCGGCGCTCTCTCCCGTGGCCGAGATGAACCCATCAACCTTGGCGATCTTTTCGTCTGTCGCCTCATAGGTTGCACCCACCTTTACACCGTCATTGGTGTCAATCAGCGACCAGCAGGTATTGGCAAATTTCGCCGGGAAGACGCGCGTTCCGGTAAGGGCCCCTCGCACTGCATTCGCGCAGACCTTCGCCTGGCTGTTGGCCGAATAGCCAGACTTTGGCATGTCGCCCTGACTGGCGGCGTCGCCAAGCACGTGAATGTCGGGATCGGCCTTGGCCGACATGTCAGCAGCATTCACCGGCGCCCAATTGCCGTCCGTGACACCAGCCAATTCTGCAATCCGCCCGGCCTTCATCGCTGGGATGACATTACAGACATCAACCTTGGTTTCTTCACCATCGATCGTCACGCTCATGGCATTGGGGTCAACCGAGACCTCACCGCCTCCAAAGTCCGCGCCGATCCAATCGACCATACCAGCATAGTGGTTTGCCCAACCTTCCTGAAAAAGTGCTTGTTTCGAAAACTTTTCCTTTGGATCCGCGACGATGATTTTTGCCGTTGGATTGTTCGCCTTCAAGAAATGCGCAACCATCGAAACCCGCTCATACGGCCCCGGTGGGCACCGGTACGGATTTGGCGGCGCAACCATTGCAAAAGTTCCACCCTGCGGCATCGCTTCAAGCTGGGCTTTCAACAACTCGCTCTGCGACCCTGCCTTGTAGGCATGTGGCATCGCGTTTTGTGCCGACAGGTCCCAACCTTCGACGGCCCCTTCCACGAAATCAATACCTGGAGACAGGATCAGCTTGTCATACCCAACCGTTCCCCCTCCTGCGAGCGAAACGGTTTTGGCGTCCCGATCGACACCAATGGCCCAGTCGTGGACAACGTTCACGCCGCCAGCGGCCAAAGTGCCGTAACTGTGACCAATATCCTCGATCTGCTTAAAGCCACCAAGGTAAAGGTTTGAGAAGAAACAAGTGTAATACTTGCGCGTTGGTTCAATAAGCGTGACGCTGATTTCACCTTCGCTGTCTTTCGCGATGTAACGGGCAGCCGTTGCACCGCCTGCACCACCGCCAACTACGACGACACGTGGCTTGCCATGACCAGCCGCTCGCACCATTGGCGCAGCCAGCATTGCCGCAGCGGCTCCCGAGCCAATTAGAACACGTCTGTTGATATTCATTTTCGTACCTCCCTTAAAACTTATTCGATATCCTTAAAAAATGCGGCCAATGACGCGATCTCTTCGTCTGATAGTCGTCCGGCCATCATCTGCATCACCGGATGCGGCCGGATCTTTTCTTTATAGGCGTGCATAGCCACGACAAAGTCCTCCTCCGGCCAGCGTGTGATCGACGGGATACCATCATCGCCCCCATCCACTTGGTGGCACGTCGTGCATTCATTCGAGAGATACTCACCGTACTCCGGGTCGCCTTGGATTGCCAAAATCGCGGGATCAACGTTGTGATCCGTACCACTCGCGGTTGGCTCAGCTTCTGGGATGTTCGAAGGGTCGTCGGAAAAGCGGCGGAGATAGGCAAGTAAATCCGAGCGCTCAACGGGGTCTTTGATGCCCCTAAAACTCATCCGTGTGCGCGACACCAATGCCTTGGGATTTTCAACGAACGCATCCAGAGTGTCCTGGGTCCAGATGAGGGTGTCAGCCCCGGCCCGCGCCATGCTTTTTGAATAGGAGAACCCTTCAATAGCACCAGCGCGGCGCCCGAAAATACCATTGAGATTCGGGCCAATCCTATCCTTGGCACCCTGTCCCACCTGATGACATCCTTTGCATTGAGCAAAGGCCGCCTCTCCGCGATCTGCATCTCCCAATTCGCTGGCCAGAGCGTTCCCGGCCGAAAGGGTGAGGGCTAGAAAAACTGAACTTGCGCGAAAAATACGCATCCATTAGCCCTCGACTGACTTCAAGAACTCGATCAGCGCAGCACGGTCGTCCTCGTCGCTCAGCCCTCTGAACGACATCTTTGTGCCCTTCATGTACCCACGAGGGTCAGCGATGAACGCCGAAAGCTCTTCCTCGGTCCAGATCAGCCCTGCAGCGGCTGCGGCCACCATTGGCCTGGAGTATTTTTTGAACCCATCGACGCCTCCCGCCGGGCTACCAACAATACCCGTCAGGACCGGGCCAGCGCGGTTTTTTGCACCTTCACCGATCTGGTGGCAGGCTTTGCACTTGCCAAACACTTTTTCACCGGTCTCAGCCAGACCTGGATCGAAAGCTGCAACCGAAACCTCTTCAACGGCAGGCTCTAATGCCGGGGCTTCCTCACTCTGTGCAGTCACCGAAACCACGCTGGCGCCGCCTGAAGCGTCAACATTCTGATCCGGTGTGACGTCAAGAATGGTTGCCCGCATCGTGATTTCAACGCCGTCCTTACAATTTTCCATGCAAGGCTCAACAGTCCAAATGGCGTACTCCGTCTCTGCTCGATCATCGACGATGAAACCGCCCGCATTCGGCATTTCAACATCAAGCAGCGTTTCATTCGACAGCACGAAATCGTCTTCAATCAGATCGTTGGAGTAGAGAATATATGCGACGATCGCATAGACCTCATCATCGCTCAGCGACCCGGCATACCCGAATGGCATCGACCGCTTCACATAATCAAAGGCTGTCGTTAGATGCGGCCAATAAGACCCAACGGTCTTGAGAGGGTCTTCGCGATCAAGCGTGTCCGCGCCCCCGGCAAGCTTCGGCCAATTGCCGATCCCTTCGGCAAAATCCCCATGGCAAGACGCGCACTGCTCGGCAAAAATCTCTTCGCCGTCGATCGCATCGCCGGACCCGACAGGGAGCCCCGCCCCCGTTGGACTAACGTCCCAATTCCAAGCAGATACCTCTTCTGCCAAAGCCGGTCGCCCAAGACCGAACTTATCCGCCCAGACAGGCCCAGAACCTATGACAATCGCGACAGAAAGCGCTGTAAAATTAAGAAACTTCGACATTTTCCGCCTCACCGTTTTCGCGCACCAACCATGTCTGAATGCAGTTGTTGTGATAAATCGAGTTCAGCCCGCGCACCTCGCGCAACTGAGCCTTGGTCGGCTGAACGTATCCCGTATCGTCCATCGCCCGCGATTGAAGCAGCATCTCGGAACCATCCCACTCGGTATCGAGATAGAACCGGGTCAGCGCCATTTTCTCACCGGGCTTGGCCAACCGTGCGGTTTCCCATGTCATGCCCCCATCTTTCGACACATCAACGCGGGAAATGGCACCGCGGCCCGACCACGCAAGGCCAGTGATCACCAAAGGACCGTTGCCATGCGTGACCGGCGATTGCGGACTTGGACTTGTGACAACGGATTTTGCATCCATCTCCCAAGTCCACTTGCGGCTTGTCCCATCCGCCAAAGTGTCGGTGTACTTACTGGTTTCTTCGCGGCTTTCAACGGGGCCGTCCATCACCTCGATCCGGCGAATCCACTTAACCCACATGTTGCCTTCCCAGCCCGGAACAACCAGCCGGACCGGATACCCATGCTCCTTGCGAAGCGCCTCGCCATTTGCCTTGAACGCCACCAAAACGTCATCAAGTGCTTTTTCCATCGGGAGGGATCGGCCATTGGAAGATGCATCGGCACCCTCAACAAAGACCCACTTGTCTTTCAGGTCGCCCGCAGCCCCAAGCCCAGCCTCTTCCAGAATAGTGCGTAGCGATACCCCGGTGTATTCCATGTTGTGGATCATACCGTGGGTGAATTGCGCACCATTCAATTGAGCACCGGCCCATTCCATGCCGGTGTTTGCAGCGCACTCGCAGAAATAGACGTGGTTCTCGCGGGGGAAACGCTCCAGATCAGCGTAGCTGAAGATCAGCGGAGTATCGACAAGCCCGTTTACCATCAGGCGGTAGTCTTCTTTGCGAAGCTCTATGGCTCCGGAATGGTGACGCTCAAACGCACACCCTTGTGGCGTAATCGTTCCATCAAGCGCATGGATCGGCGTAAAGTTGATCGAGCTGATCGTATCAGCTGTCAGCCATTCGACATTGCGCCGCACCACATCGCCTTCGAACTCAATCGGCAAGCCATAACGCACCGCATCCACACCATCGCCCAGCTCCTGCGCCCAAGGTTGGATTTCCGTGATTAACGGGTCAGGTGTCGCGGCTTTGGCACTGCTTGCGGCGACAACTCCAGCACTTGCCGCAGCCGCCCCGCGCAAAAATGCGCGACGGGACGGAGCTTTGCCCTTGTATTCGTTAGACATTTCAAATGGCTCCTTTGGTCTTTTTTCGTCTCCGACCCATCCAAAAACCGTACGTCAGGGACGGATGTAGGCGTAATCCTGTTCCTGCAATTCAATCAGCCGCACGACGCCCGACGGAACCATGTTGGCTTCATCCATCAACGGAACGTCTTTTCCGGCCCTTTCGTTCATAACTTGCGGGTCGTTTTGATCGACGTGTACCGCAACAAAATGTGTCTGCCCTTCAGCCCAGACACCTGTCGCAATAACCGTTGCAGGAGCCGCTGCCGTTACCAATCGCTTCATCATCGTCTTCACTCCCTTTGGTTGCGTTATGCGCCCACCACTTGAACGCTGTTATTGGGGTCCAGTGAAATCGTGCCTTGCTTTGATATGTGGGATTCAACGACATCCCAAATCGCCGGGCCTTCCGTGCTTTCGTTTACACTGGCCCAACCTGCTACCCGATAGGTCTTGGCCGCATCGATCCGCTCACCCGTTTTCAAAAGAGTCATCTCGGTGATGCGACTGCCCTGAGGTTTGGTGACGTCGATCCGATAACCAAGACCACCTACCCGAACCATATCGCCGCCCTGCTGGTAATAAGGGTCCGGATTGAAGAGGTTATCGGCTACGTCCTCCAAAACGACATGTAGGAATTCTCCAGTCATCTCACTTCGGTACGCCTGCGGATAGGTCATGGACGTAACATTCCAGATATCTTCCCGCGTAATGTCCTGACCTGGAAGGATAGATGGTCCCCAGCGTACGCCAGGGGACAAGGCAATATCGGCCTCTCTTTCGGAAATAAGCGCGTCGCAGATCAGATCGTCCCAGGTCCCGTTAAAGTTTCCGCGGCGATATAGCGTCTGATCTTCCGCTGTCTGACCAATGACTTCGCTTAGCGATTGCACATAAGGCGCGCGCTGTTCGTCGATCAACGCTGAAATCTCTGCATCGGGCGCGATGACATCCGAAAAGATCGGGATCAACTTATGTCGGAAACCCATCATCCGTCCGTCGCGCACATCAAGATCGACCCGGCTGACAAATTTCCCGTTCGATCCCGATGCGACAATAATTGTGTCACCGACGATAACAGGCTCGGGCAAGGCGTCATGCGTATGGCCCGAAAGAATAACGTCCAACCCCTGAACCTTGCTCGCCATCTGCTTGTCGACATCAAAACCATTGTGGCTAAGACATACGACCAGTTCTGCGCCCTGCCCCCGCACCTCATCGACCATTTCCTGCATGTGCTCGTCCCGAATGCCGAAACTATATTCGGGGAACATCCATCCGGGATTGGCAATTGGCATATACGGAAATGCCTGACCAATAACGGCAATTTTGACGCCGCCACGTACAAAGAATTTGTAGGGCGGGAACAATTCCGAGGGTTCATCCCATTCCGCATCAAAGATGTTCTGCCCCAGTGCTGCAAACGGCAGGTCTTCCACAATTTCGTTAACGCGGCTCGACCCAAGCGTGAATTCCCAGTGGAACGTCATTGCATCGGGCTTTAGTGCATTCATCACATTGACCATGTCCTGGCCTTGCGTGTGATAGCAGGTGTACGATCCATGCCACGTGTCGCCACCATCAAGAAGTAAAGCGTCAGGCCGCGCGGCACGAATGGAGTTGATGACCGTCGCGACGCGATCCAACCCACCAACCCGGCCATAGGTCTGCGCCAGCGAGGCAAAATCGTCATACGTCAGGGCATATGCCGACGGACTTCCATCATCGATGCCATAAAGCTTGCGGAAATCGGCGCCCGTCAGATGCGGTACCGCGCCCTTGTTGCCACCGACACCGATATTGATCGACGGTTCGCGGAAGTAGATTGGTTTCAACTGGGCATGAATGTCCGTGATATGGATCAGCGAGACGTTCCCGAAGGTGTCAAACTCAAGAAGCTGATCTTGCGTCAGCGCCTGCTGGGCTGCCAATTTCGCCCAGTTTCCAAAACCAGCTCCCCCATAGATCGCAGCAGCAGCCATGCTGGTCTGTAAGAAATCGCGACGAGAATTCATGGGGACCCCCGAAAAAGCACATACGTATGCGTATTATTGAATTTGTTTTGTCCAAAAAAAACCCGCACCGCCGAAGCGCGCGGGTCTTTCAATTCTCTTAGTTACGGACCGAAGGGCCTTCGACCGACAGACCGTTGCCTCGCGAAGAAACATACAGCTCAAGTGCGATGAACTCCGGGCTTCCAGCGCTATAGGTTTCCGCGCGCGTATCGCGCACACAGCCCTTGAAGCGCGAATGCACCGCGTTCAGCTTGGTGTTCTTTAGGCGATAGACTGGAAAAGCGTTGATCTGCCCCTGGCTCAAGTGGTCAGCGCGGATCATGCTACCGTAGTTGTCTTCATGGCAATTGGCGCAAGACATCTCAAGCTGACCTGTACGTGTATAATAAAGCTCCTTGCCGTCCTCCCAAACAGATTGAGCAGGACCATCAATTGCAACATTGACCGGCATGCCACGGGAGACAGACGCCAGAAGGGCGGTCATGTTAACCATGTTGCCGCTGGTGTATCCCCACTTCTCAGCGCCCATTTGGTTCTCGCGGCAATCGTTCACCTGCATCTCAATAGTGCGAACTTCGCCGGCGGTCTCATTCCACTTCGGATAAACGGCCTTAACGCCCGCCATTTCTTCCGACGCCCCGTGACAACTAGCGCATGATTTGTCCTCAGAACCTTCGACTGTATTCCACACGCCTTCTGCCTGCTCGACAAATAGCATTCCCGGGTTGTCGAAGTCATCGGCCTGCATTGCGCGGGTTTCGGTCCCGCGAAAAAGCCATCCGGAATACACCTCATCCATGACGTCCGACAAATGCGCAGGAGCTGCGGTCTTCGTTACCATCTTGATGTCTTCGTTCAATATCAGCGTATCCTCGGCCGGATCAGCATAAGCTACCGCGCCAAAAAACCCGACCAAAAAGATGCCAGCAACACCAGCAAGTTTCATCATTCTGTGTCCTCCCTATAGCTCTAAAGCTTAACTGACCGAGATCTCTTTGGTTTCCTCGTAGACCGATCCATCGTCATCGTACCAAGTGAATTTGAATTCACCGGCCTCAGGAACAATTGCTTGAAACTCAAAATACGGGTTTGTCGAAATTGCAGCCTCAAGCGTGATGTCAATCACGTTTTGACCGTTAAAATCGCATGTGAACCGATTGATAATCGACCTAGGAATAACATTCCCGTCACCATCTTTTCGCTGACCCGACTCCATCTTGTGGCTAATCAGGGTCTTAATCGTAATTGTGTCCCCGGCAGAAGCCGTCTTTGGAACTTTGACGCGGGGCTTAACACCATCTGCCATTTTGTATCTCCTAATAAGCTTATCTAGCCGCCGCAGCCGCCGATTGTGACTTTGACTGTTGCTGAGGCCCGAGCGAACGAACCATCCTGCATCTTTGCAATCGCAACGACCTCCTGCGTCCCGGCCAACCGAATACGTGTCGATGCCGAATGCGATGCGGACAAAGCGCCAAATTTGAACGTTGCTACATTTGGGGTCGGATTGCCCATTGCCAGCACCAAGATCTCTGACGCGCCAGGAGCATCAACTTCAATCGGCACCGTGTTGCCATTTTCAGCGATCTCAGGGGCTGTAAGTGTCACCCCGCCCTCAGCAATGTCCGCGCCGCCCGTAAACGATTCGATCAGATCCTCACCGGCGGCAAAGGCCTTAAGTGGCACACTCGCGACGACCAATATTCCGGCCCCAAGCTGCAAAACACTCCGTCGTGTCAGTTCCATTCTTTCTCTCCTGAATAAACCACCGCCATCAAGCGATGCCGGTTAGTCCTTGAGGGTGGTCAAATACGCCACGACATCTTCAATCTGCTGCGCTGTGAGCAACGGACCAAACGTATCATCGGCAGCTTTGCCTGTGTACGCCTTGCCGGGCCGGATAAAGCCCTCGGTCTTGTAGAACGAAGGCATCATGCTCTCTTCGAACATGATCTTCGCATTCGACACTATCCCGCGAAGCTCTGCTTCGCTCCAGCGATCTCCTGCACCATCAAGCGGCGGTCCGATCTCGCCTTGGAACGGCACATCGTCCAGATCGCTCACCTCATGGCAGGCAACGCAGTTGCCAAGGCTCTTGTTTCCGACAACCATCCGCCCCTGCGCCGCATCGCCTGCAACCCCCGACAAGGATTGCGCCACCGCTCCATCCGTAAAACTGACGGCCGTGGGCGATACTTCTTGTGCGGTTGCCGACACGCTCGTCGCCAATGCAATGGATAAAGCCAATCCTGAATACTTCATGCGTCCTCCCTAAAACCATGTTACATTAGCGTGCAGACAGTGGTCGTGGCAACAACAAATTCAATTATTTGATTTTCTGCATTTAGATTAGCTTGCTACCGTACTTTTTTCGGAGGTCACTTAGAGCGCTCGCCAATCATACGGGCATGATACTTCTGGAAAGTTTCCTCGCCGCTGTAGCCTTCTGCAAGAATCCAGTTCAGAAGATCCAGTGTCGTGCTTTTGCTAAAAGCACCCGGCATTGACGCAACCGCAGCCGCAGCCGCAGACACACCTTCATCTACATCTATAGGGAAGAAAAGAATCGTAGGTGTGAACAACAGACCCCACTTTCTGACCATGTCTTTTTCCGGCAAGGTTGTTCCGTCAAAGTCCGTGACGTCAACATCCCCAAACATGTTGACCTGAACCACGAAGAAATCCTCGCTCAGCATGCGGGCAATCTCATCTTGCGAAAAAACGTCCTCGTGCATCTTCTTGCAGTAGAGACACCCGCGCTGTTCAACCAGAACCATTAGGCGTTTGCCCTCAGCCTCGGCCTCCGCGAGGTCTTCGCTCATGTCTTTGAACGTATCGCGCATCCAGGGCGCCTTGTGCAAACCGTCATCACCCATCTCAAGCGCCGAGGCGCCGGTTACGAAAAACAGAAATACGGCGAACGGTGTGATAAAATTCCTCATGGTACCAGCCTCCCAGCTTAACGTAGAACTCCGATGTCGGGACCGATTTCCAGCATCCATTGAGCAATGTAATTCATTGAATTCGTGGCAATAAGAATACCAAACACGATCAGCATAATGCCCATGATCTTCTCAATCAGACCAAGATGCTTTCTGAACCGGGACATCCACCGCATGAACGGCGCAATAAAAAGAGCGGCCAGCACAAATGGCGCTGTCATACCCACGCCGTAGACAAACAGCAGCAATGCACCGTTTGAAACGGTCTCCTCCCCCCCTGCCATAAACAAGATCGCCGCAAGCACTGGCCCCACGCAAGGCGTCCACCCAAACGCAAATGCCAACCCGATCACATAGGCACCCAGCAGGCTGGTACCCGAGGTGTTTCCGGCATCCGCCCGCAACTGCCTGTAGAGAAAGCCGATACGAAAAATCCCAAGGAAATGAAGCCCCATCACTATGATAATGGCCGCCGCAACCCATCGCAGAACATCGAAATACTCGCGAACAACCTGTCCAAAAGCCGTTGCCGCCGCACCAAGCCCCATGAAAATGGTGATAACACCGGCCGCAAAGAACAATGCCGCAAGGACCGCACGAACCCTGACACGCGCATCGATCTTTGCATCGGCCGAAATCTGGTTCATACCGACTCCCGCAAGATAACTCAGATAGAACGGCACGATCGGCAGAATGCATGGCGACAGAAACGACAGCAGACCAGCCAAGGCTGCGCCAGCAAATGTGATATCCATCGTGCGACTCGACCTCCCTTGTGTAATTCACATATTCATATTATGTTGTATGAGATTCAAGAGGCCAGTTCGCATGCGCTTTCAAAAGCTTGCTTCAACACTATTGGCGATTGCTTTGTCGGCCACAGCGGCAACGGCAGAAAGCGTTCTGGTCATGATTGAGGAACGCGGTTGTGTCTGGTGCGCGCGCTGGAACGCCGAAATCGCGCCTATTTATCCGAAGACATCTGAAGGCGAGGCAGCGCCGTTGCGTCGGCTCGACATCAATCAATCAATGCCGGCAGAGCTGTCATTTAAGGGAAAGCTGCACTTCACACCAACATTTGTGCTGATGGTAGACGGCAAAGAGATATCGCGACTGGAGGGGTATCCGGGAGAGGATTTCTTTTGGGGTCTGCTTGGACAGATGCTAAAAACCGCGGAAATTGGTTTATCTAGTTAGGCAGCGTAGATGCGAGACGATATTGTGGTATTTGCCTCCGGTGAAACTTTGACGTGAGAGAGAGAAAAATGGTCCTTCCTGTCTTTGACGAAAACACATGTGCCGCCGACATGGATAAGATGGCGACAAACGCCATGCGCGCGTCAAACTTCCTTAAGGCAATCAGTCACGAAGGACGATTGATGATCCTGTGCCACCTCGCAACCGGTGAAAAGTCCGTGACCGATTTGGAGCGACTTTTGTCAGCGCGACAAGCTGCGGTGTCTCAACAACTCTCCAGACTGAGGCTGGAAGGCTTGATCACGCCACGCCGCGACGGCAAGCAAATATACTATTCATTGACTGATGACCGTCCGAAACAGATAATGGAAGTTGTGTACGATCTGTTTTGCAGTGCCGAATAAGCTCACGCATTTTCAAAATTAGCCGCGTGATATGAACGTGGAATACAATGATGCTTGAGATGTTTTCTGAGGATACATTGGTGGCCGCTGTTGGCCTGTTGGGCGGCATGCTTCTTGGTCTGGCGGCAAGAATTGGACGTTTTTGCACCTTGGGTGCTATCGAGGATGTCTTCTACGCAGAAAGCACGCTGCGCTTGCGCATGTGGGGCATCGCGATCGGCGTTGCTATAATCGGTTCCTTCGGACTGTCAGCAATTGGTTTTCTTCATTTAGAGGAAACGCTTTACCTGTCGCGTGGATGGAGCCCCGTGGCCAGCATCGTTGGCGGTCTGCTTTTTGGCTATGGAATGGCGCTCGCAGGCAACTGTGGGTATGGTGCACTGGCACGATTGGGCGGTGGCGACCTTAGATCATTTGTGATCGTTCTGGTTATGGGCGTGTCCGCCTATATTGCCCTCGGCGGGCCATTGGCAGCTCTCAGGATTTGGTTATTTCCTCAACAGGAGCTTCCCAGTGAGATGCCGTCTATCGCAGTGTCGGTCTCGCGGCTAACCGGGCAGTCTACCGAAGTTATCGGTATCTCTATCGGGATACTTATAGTGGCGGGAACCCTTGCCCACACTGAATTTCGACGCTCGTTCACCCATGTGTTTTGGGGTTTGATCGTGGGAGTTGCCATTGTTATTGGATGGGCCGGCACACAGTGGCTAGCAAGCAACGGTTTCGAAGCCACGCCCGTGGTAAGTCATACCTTTTCAGCACCAATCGGTGAGACAATGCTGTACGTCATGACCTCCTCTGGAAACAGTATTAGCTTTGGAACCGGCTCGGTCGTCGGCGTGCTTTTTGGCGCTTTCATCGGCAGCGTTTTCAAAGGCCACTTCCGTTGGGAGGCCTGCGATGATCCTCGCGAACTGCGCAGGCAAATCCTCGGGGCTTTCTTGATGGGCATCGGTGCCGTGGTCGCCTTAGGTTGCAGCGTTGGCCAAGGCCTCTCCGCATTTTCACTCCTTGCCTATAGCGCCCCGGTGACCTTCATAAGTATTTTGGTCGGTGCGGCGGCGGGCTTAAAGCAACTCATGCTCGGGTTTGCGCCTTCAAGCTGAAGGCGAACCGAAAACGCGGAACGACTTCAGCCCGCTTCGCCCTCGCAAAAACGGCGGTATAAAAGACCAATCAGCGCCAGAACCGTCGGGTCCGCAATCGAGTAGAACATCTG
>Ga0075467_10001122_pt1 | contig 22181 bp, 21 predicted proteins | sample DEB08_DNA_9_FD_75067 | JGI IMG/M metagenome (GOLD analysis project Ga0075467, IMG submission 75067) | Aqueous microbial communities from the Delaware River and Bay under freshwater to marine salinity gradient to study organic matter... | ecosystem: Environmental > Aquatic > Marine > Coastal ... | reverse complement strand
GCATGGGCATCAAGCGTGGCCAGTGCACGGCGCTGACGCCATACGTCGACTGCTTGTGAAATAAGGCGTCCCAGACCCACCTGACGGGTCGAAGAGATGCCGCGGGATGCCAGTATCGTAGCCATTGGATGTCCTATTCGAATCATGATTTCCACGAGGGAATGTGTCGTTACGCTTGCTATATGGCGGTTCATGTGCATTTTAAAAGTGAATGTTTATGAACTTTCATATCAGGAATCGTGATATGCCAAGAAATCTGGATATGACCGCATTGCGCGCCTTTGTGGCCGTGGCCGACGCGGGCGGGGTCACCAAGGCGTCGGGGTTCTTGAACCTCACGCAATCCGCCGTCTCGATGCAGCTCAAGCGGCTGGAGGAATCGATTGGCGTCGACCTGATGGACCGGTCCATGCGGCGGCTGTCATTGACCGGGCCGGGGGAACAGATGCTGGGTTACGCCCGCCGCATGCTGGAACTCAATGACGAGGTCTTGGGCCGCCTCACCGCCAATGAATACGAGGGCGAACTGACATTGGGCGTTCCGCATGACGTCGTCTATCCCGCCATCCCGAAAGTGCTGCACCGGTTCAACGCCGCCTATCCCCGCATGAAGGTGCAGTTGATCTCGTCGTTCACCTCGCGGCTCAAGCGGATGTTTGAACGCGGCGAACTGGACCTGATGCTGACGACCGAGGACGAAGTGGCTGCGGGTGGCGAAACCCTGATCACCCTTCCCCTCGTCTGGGTCGGTGCCGAAGGCGGTCAGGTCTGGAAACAACGCCCCCTGCGATTGGCCTTTGAACATGCCTGCATCTTCCGAAAGGGCGTGCAGGGCGCATTGGATCGCGCTGCGTGTTCGTGGGAAATGGCGGTCGAAAGCGACAGCACCCGCCCGATCGAGGCATCCGTCAGCGCCGATCTGGCTGTGACCGCCCTGATCGAAGGGGTGGCGCCGCCTCATTGCGCGCCGATAAACCATAACGGTGGGTTGCCTGATCTTCCGGTGATCCGGATCAATCTGTATCGGTCCGAACTGGCCACATCCGAGCCCGCCCGCACCTTGGCAGACATGACCCGGCAGGCGATCCGCACCCTCTGAGCGGGCGGGGCCTGCCGCCGGTTACATCGTCACCACGACCTTGCCGGTCGATTTCCGCGCGCGCAGCAGTTCCAACGCCTCTGCCGCCTGCGCCAACGGATAGGTCGCGCCCACATGGGGCTTGATCTGCCCCTTGGCATACATCGTCATCAGCGCCTCAAGACTGCCGCGCATGATATCGGGTCGGAACTTGGCATACCCGCCCCAATACAGGCCCAGCACGCTGATATTCTTGACCAGCAACAAGTTCGCCGGGATTTGCGGAATGCCCCCGCTGGCAAAGCCGATCGTCAGCATCCGCCCCTCGGGGTTGGTCGCACGAAGGGCGGCCATGAACTGATCGCCGCCCACCGCATCATAGACTACGTCGGCCCCGCCAAGCGCCTTGACCTCGGCCCGCAGATCACCGCTCTCACTGTCGATCAGGTGCGTGGCTCCTGCGCCCTTCGCAACCGCCAGCTTGTCGGCTCCGCGCGCCACGGCGATGACCTCGGCCCCCATCTGTGCGCCCAGCTCAACCGCCGTCAGGCCCACGCCTCCGGCGGCCCCCAGCACCAGCAACCGCTCGCCGGGTTGCAGCTTGGCCCGGTGCGCCAAGGCCAGATGGCTGGTGCCATAGGCCACCAGAAACCCCGCGGCCTGATCATAAGGCATCGCGTCGGGGATCGGCACGCAAGCGGCCGCCGGAAACACGCCGCCCTCGGCCAGCCCGCCTTGCCCCGCAAAACACGCCACCCGCGTGCCAATCGTCAGATCGACGCCGTCGCCCACCGCGATCACATCGCCCGCCACCTCCAACCCCATGGTAAAGGGTGGCGTCGGCGTATCTTGATACGTTCCGGTCATCATCAGCAGATCGGCAAAGTTCAGCCCGCAGGCCCTGATTGCCAACTGCACTTCGCCCTTTTCCGGCGCGCGCAGCGCCACGTCGACCAAATCCGGGGCCTGATCGAACCCGCGTACCTGAAATGCCTGCATCGTCATTCTCCCTGAATTACCCGCACCCTAGCCATGCTGGTCCGCTACCGCCAGACCGTCCCGCTTGCCATACACGCATGGCGCGAGTTAGTGTTTCGGTATACACGCGATTGGGTAAATTTGGCGTCGCTTGGCCGAATATTCGGACCAGACCAAAGGCCGGCATTTCGGGTCCGTGTCGGCAAGATCGTTGGCAACAAGAAGTGAGAGGCCGTGTGAAACACCCTGTCGATGTGCATGTCGGGCAACGCGTTCGCCACCGGCGCTGGATGGTCGGCATGACCCAGCAGCAGCTTGCCGAAAAGGTCGGGATCAAGTTTCAGCAGATCCAGAAATACGAAACCGGCATGAACCGCGTCAGCGCCTCGCGGTTGTGGGATATCGCCGAGGCGATGACAGTGCCCGTTCACTATTTCTTCGATGGGCTGAACGGCGACAACCACGCAACGACGGCCGGGTCGGGCCCCATCCCCGGCGATATCTTCACGAACAAGGAAGCGCTGGAACTGATACGCTCCTACTATGCCATTCCCGAAAATCAGCGCCGCCGCCTGTTCGAACTGGCGCGGGTGCTGTCGGACACTACCGCTTGAGCGGTGGCGGTTGACCGTGCCGTCCGTCCGTGCCACGTCGAAGCCTTGCGTCCTGACCCCCGAGTTCATCCAAGGTGCCGCGCGATCATGACAACACTTTCCCCCGAAACCATCGCCGAATTGCGCGCCACTGCCCATGCGCTGGCTGATGCCGCGCGCGTGGCGATCATGCCGCATTTCCGTAACGCGGGCCTGATTACCGATGACAAGGGGCAGGGCCGCTTTGACCCTGTCACAACCGCCGATCGCGCGGCCGAGGCCGCGATGCGCGCCGTCTTGGCCATCCGCCGCCCCGATGACGCCATCATGGGCGAGGAGCAGGAGGACACACCCGGCACCACCGGCCTGACTTGGGTCCTTGACCCCATCGACGGCACCCGCGGTTTCATCGCCGGCACGCCGACGTGGGGCGTTCTGGTCGCGGTGCAGGACCACACTGGTTCGCTTTATGGCCTGATCGATCAGCCTTATATCGGTGAACGCTTCGAAGGCGGTTTTGGCCATGCCCGGCTTGTCGGTCCGCATGGTGACACACCATTGGCCAGTCGCGGTACGCGCCATCTGGCCGACGCGACCCTTTTCACCACCTTCCCCGAACTTGGCACCGATGGCGAACGGGCCCGCTTCAACACGATCCGCAACCGGGTGAAACTGGTTCGCTACGGCATGGATTGCTACGCCTATGCCCTGATCGCGCTGGGTCAGGTCGATCTGGTGATCGAGGCCGGGTTGCACCCCTATGACGTTGCGGCCCCCATCGCGGTGAACGAGGCGGCAGGCGGTATCGTCACTGACTGGAATGGTGGCCCTGCCCAACATGGCGGTCGTATCCTTGCCGCCGCCAATCGCCATATCCATGCCGAGGCGCTGGCCTTTTTGACAGGCCTGCCTGCATGAGCCTTGTGCTCAGGAACGCCCGGGTCGTCTTGACCATGGATGATGCCGACAGGGCGCTGAAACAGACCGACATCTTGATCGCAAATGGGCAGATTTCCCAATTGGGGCAGGGGCTTGTTGGCACCGAAAACCTTGATTGCACGGGCTGCGTCATCACACCCGGCTTGGTGAATACCCACCATCACCTCTATCAATCGCTCACGCGCGCGGTTCCCGGTGCGCAAGACGCGCTGTTGTTTGGCTGGCTGCAGACCCTCTATCCGATCTGGGCGCGCTTCACGCCGGAACACATGCGGATTTCGGCGCTGACCGGACTGGCCGAGCTTGCGCTGTCGGGCTGCACCCTCACCTCCGATCACCTCTACCTTTACCCGAACGGCGCACGCCTTGATGACACCATCGATGCCGCGCGCGAAATCGGCCTGCGCTTTCATCCGACACGGGGCGCGATGTCGATTGGCGAAAGTATGGGTGGGCTGCCCCCCGATGCGCTGGTCGAACCCGAGGCCGCCATCCTTGCCGATACGATCCGGGTGATCGATACCTTTCATGATCCGGCACCGGGCGCGATGATCCGCGTGGGCGTCGCGCCCTGTTCCCCGTTCTCGGTCAGCCGCGAACTGATGCGTGATGCGGCGCTGCTGGCGCGCGACAAGGGCGTGATGCTGCACACCCATCTGGCCGAAAATGACGAAGACGTCGCCTATTCCCTTGCGCAGTTCGGCTGCCGCCCCGGCCAATATGCCGAAGACCTTGGCTGGACCGGCGATGACGTCTGGCATGCCCATTGCGTAAAACTCGACCCGTCCGAGATCAGCCTTTTTGCCCGCACCGGCACGGGTGTCGCGCATTGCCCCTGTTCCAACTGCCGCCTTGGGTCCGGGATCGCGCCTGTGCGCGCCATGCTGGATGCGGGCGTGAAGGTGGGGCTTGGCGTCGATGGGTCGGCCTCCAACGACATGGCCAACCTCATGGCCGAGGCGCGACAGGCCATGTTGCTGCAACGGGTCACCAATGGGGCCAATGCCATGTCGGCCCGCGCGGCATTGCGGCTTGCCACCCGTGGCGGGGCGGCGGTGCTTGGGCGTACTGATTGTGGCCAGATCGCCCCCGGCTTCCGCGCCGATCTGGCCATATGGGATGTCTCCGGGGTCGAGGCTGCGGGCAGTTGGGATCCGGCAGCGCTGCTTTTGGCTGGTCCGACGCGGGTGCGTGATCTCTTTGTGGAAGGTCGCCGGGTGGTCGCAGACGGACAGGTTGCAACGATCAACTTTGGGGCCACGCTGACAAGGCAGCAGCAGCTTGCCCGCGCACTCGCCGAAAACCTGTAGTTGAACATTTACGACCATATGCAGGTAGCATCCATTAAAATGCTCCTGTAGATTATATAATTGCAATCTTCCCACAGGTTTTCAACAGCTTGGCGTCATAGGCTATTCCTTGCTCAAAAATCGCGCGTTTGATCGCCCCCTTGCCGGGCATTCCGACCTCCAGCATGCTGCGAAAAACAAGATAACGAGGCGAGCCATGCGATTTCTTCTTCTTCTCTCCCTGATGATTGGTCTTGCGGCCTGTAACAGGTCCGGCGGCATCGAACGTGTCTCCATCGGGACCACCGCCGAGATCGCCTCGGTCGGGACGCAGCTTTCGGTGCAGCGGGCCAATACCGGCATCTTGCGGCCCTTGGTTCAGAACCCGGCCCTTCAGGCCGCCGCCGCGTCGCATGCCGATGACCTGCACAGCACCGGGCAGTTCGGGCATGCCGGGTCCGATGGCTCCAGCGTGCAGTCCCGCGTCAGCAGCGCCAATTACAATGCCTGCTTCGTTGCCGAAAATATCGCGCAGGGGCAGCCGGACGTGCGCAGCGTTGTGGCGGCGTGGATGGACTCGGCCGATCATCGCGCCAATATCCTGAACGCGCAGGCGACCCAGTTTGGCTTTGCCAGTGTGGGCGATATCTGGGTTCTGGTTCTGGCGCGGCCCTGCTAGGCGCGGAACGCCGCCATGATCGCGCGCCACTGGCTCAACGCGATACCCGCCAGAATCAGGCCAAGCGCCAAGAACAGCTGCGGCGGCAGTTCCTCCCCCATCAGGGTCATGCCGAACACCACCGCCCAGACCGGCACCATATAGCTGGTCAGGCTCATGAACAGTGAGCCCGCAGTGGTGATCACTCGCACCCTGATGATCGCGGCCAATGCTGTCGGAAACACGGCCACGTAAAGCAGTGCCAGAACCGGCCAGCCCGCCGTCGGCCGGGGCGCGCCTTCCAGCAAGATTGCCAGCGGTATCAGCGCCACCGAGGCCACCACCAGCGTTGCGGATGCAAACGCGATCGGTGGCATGGCCGGGGCGCGCCGGGTCAGGACTGAGCCCACCGCATAACATGCCGCCGCCCCAACGCAGGCCAGCCGCCCCAACAAGGTTCCACCCTCCAGTGCGCCCGGACCGATCAGCACGACCAACCCCAGAAACCCAAGCGCAATTCCCGCAATCCGGCGTGGGCCGATGCCCTCCTCTGGGCTGAAGATCGCGACCAAAGGCAGCACCAGCAACGGAACCGCCCCCATGGTCACCCCGGCAAACGCCGATGGCACTTGGCCCAACCCCCAACTCAACAGCGAAAAAGGCACTGCCAGCGCACCCAACCCGATGGCCACGCAATACCACCATGCCCGCGCGCCCTTGATCGTTCCGATGCCTTGACCATACATCGCGCCCGCAACCAGCAACACCAGCGCCCCCAACGCCGTTCGCCCCGCAGTCACCCACCACGGACCCAGCCCGTCCAGCGCCGTTGCCACGCCCATGAACGCGGTGCCCCAGATCACGCCAAGGCCAAGGATCAGCGCCCAGTTCAGCGCGCCGGGGGATGTGGGTGTCGGGGTCATGCGATGATCCTGTGCAGAGGGGGCAGCCGTGGAACGCCGTGCGGTGGTCCGTCATGCCCTAGTCGCGCAGAACGTCCCGATGGCGCAACCAATAATCCGCTGGACGAAGCCCGGCCCGGCATGCGGTCGATACGGGGGTGCCCGGCGCGGGCCGCTCGTTTTCCGGCAGGGCTGAACAAGAAACGGGGCCGCATGCGGCCCCGTTTCCCATCTCGTTTTCCGGAGATCAGTTCTTGGCTTTGTCCACCATCTTGCCGGCGGAAATCCACGGCATCATATCACGCAGCTTTTCGCCCACCGCTTCAATCTGGTGTGCGTCATTGCGACGGCGCGTGCCCTTGAAGAACGGCTGGCCGACGGCGTTTTCCTGCATGAAATCACGCACGAACGCGCCGGTCTGGATGTCGTTCAAGATTGCCTTCATCCGTGCCTTGGTCTCGTCATAGGGCAGAACGCGCGGGCCGCTGACGTATTCGCCATATTCTGCGGTATTGGAGATCGAGTAGTTCATGTTCGCGATCCCGCCCTCATAGATCAGGTCGACGATCAGCTTCACTTCGTGCAGGCACTCGAAATACGCCATTTCGGGTGCGTATCCGGCTTCGACCAGCGTCTCAAAGCCCATGCGGATCAGTTCCACCAGACCGCCACACAGAACGGCCTGTTCCCCGAACAGGTCGGTTTCGCACTCTTCCTTGAAGTTGGTCTCGATGATCCCGGACCGTCCACCACCGATAGCCGAGCAATACGACAGCCCGATTTCCAGCGCGCGACCCGATGCATCGTGATCTACCGCAACAAGGCAGGGCACGCCGCCACCCTTGGTGTATTCGCCGCGCACCGTGTGGCCCGGACCCTTGGGCGCCATCATGACGACGTCCACGCCTTCTTTCGGTTCGATCAGCCCGAAATGGATGTTCAGGCCGTGGGCAAAGGCAATCGCGGCGCCGGCGCGAATGTTGTCATGCACGTATTTCTTGTAGGTTTCGGCCTGCAATTCATCGGGCATGGTGAACATGATCAGGTCGGCCCAGGCGGCGGCCTCGGCGATGCCCATGACCTTCAGGCCTTCGCCTTCGGCCTTCGCGGCCGATTTGGACCCTTCGCGCAGCGCCACAACGACGTTTTTGGCACCACTGTCGCGCAGGTTCAGCGCGTGGGCGTGGCCTTGGCTGCCATAGCCCAGGATTGCCACGTTCATGTCCTTGATCAGGTTGATGTCGCAATCGCGATCGTAATAAACCCGCATGTCTCTCTCCTTTGATGTCTCTCTGGCGCAGACCATACGGAGCGTTTGCCGCAAAATCGCATGAGACTTGGCATATTTTGGCATCTATGTGATAAGTTCATGCGCAATTGAGGCCAAAACGGATAATTCGACATGCTTGACGATAGCGATAGGCGATTGCTGCGCCACCTGCAGGCCGATCCCGAACAACCGGTTGCGGCGCTTGCGGCGGCTGCCGGTATTCCCGTGGCCACCTGCTACAAACGTCTGGATCGCCTGCGCGAGGCGGGCGTTCTGCGGGGTCAGCGCGCCGTCATCCACTGGCCCGCCCTTGGTTTTGCGGTCGAGGTCAGTTTGCGCATCACGTTGGACAAGACCAACCCCCGCGCCTTCGACGAATTTCATGCAGCAGCGCGCGAGGTGCCCGAAGTCACCGAAATTCAAACCTTCCTTGGTCGAGTGGATGTGCGCCTGACGGTCATCGCCCGCACCATGCCCCATTATCAAGAGGTCTATCGCTCCCGCATCCTGACCTTGCCGCACATCGCCGATATCGAGGCGTTGATGCATGTCGCCACCATCAAGGACGCGCAGGCCCTGCCGCTATGACCCGCCCATGATCGATCTTGACGAGAGTGACCGCGCCATCTTGCGCGCCCTGCAAACAGACGCGACGCTGAAAGCCTCTGAACTTGGCCGCCGTCTTGACCTGTCGCAGTCCGCCACATGGCGGCGCATCAAGCGTCTGACCGATGCGGGTGTCATTGCGGGCCGCAGGCTTGATCTGGATACGGACAAGCTGGGTTTTGGCGTGACCGTGTTCCTTGGTGTCAAGCTGGCGACCAAGGGCCGCGTCAGTCTTGAGGATTTCGAGCGTGCCGTCACCGCCATCCCCGAAGTGCAGACCGTGCAGCATGTGCTGGGCCTCTATGACTACCGCCTCCGCGTCATCGCTCGCGATCTATCAGATTTCGAGCGGGTGCTGCGCCGCCGCATCATGACGCTTCCCGGTGTCGGCAATGTCGAGGCGAACGTGCTGTTGTCGGAGGAGCGTCGCCCCGGCCCGATTGGTTAATAATTTCCCGAGATAGGTTACAAAAAAACGCGATATGCCGATTTTTTGTAACCTATTTCTGGATATCACGTGCGCCAAGACCCGCCCGCATCAGGGCGCGCCGCACCGGCGCCACGCCGTAAAACGCGTTCAGGGCGCGCATCCGCAGATCGCGCAAGACTTGGGCATCAACCATTGACGCGCGGTTCAGCGCATCAATCCCGACAACCCGCGCCAGAATCTCGGCATGGCGCGCACGGTGATAGGCCGTCAACATCTTGTGGTTTCCCAGACCATCACGGTCAAGTTCCGCAAGATCCAGCAATGTGCCCAGATCGGCGAGGCTCATGTTCAACCCCTGCGCGCCGATGGGGGGTAAGACATGCGCCGCCTCGGCCACAAGGGCGATACGTTCGGCTGACATCCGTCCAGCCGTCTGGCTGATGATCGGCCAGATCGTGCGGCGTGAAATCAACGTCAGTGGCCCGAACAGATACCCTGACCGTTCCGACATTTCCCCTTCGAAATCAGTCACTTCCAGGTCGGTCAGGCGCTGCGCTTCGGGCCCGCGCTCCATCCAGACGACGGCGGAACTGGGTCGCCCTTCATGATCGGGCAGGGGCACCAGCGTGAAGGGGCCGCCAGTGCGGTGGATTTCCGTAGAGACATTGTTATGCGGAATCGCATGGCTGACGGCAAAGGCCAGCGCCTTTTGGCCGTAACGAGTTGTTTTAACAGGGATATTTGCAGCTTTCCGAACAAAGCTGTCGCGCCCGTCCGCGCCGATGATCAGTCGCGCCCGGATGCGTGCGCCATCGCTCAACGTGACACGCGCCTCGGCCTGTCGGGTCAACACCTGCGCGGTGCCGGTGCCGGGGCGGAAATCAACGTTCGGAAGGTCGCCGATCGCGGCCACCATTTCGCGCCGCAGCAGCCAGTTCGGCAGGTTCCAGCCAAACGGAAGCTCGCCAATATCTGCGGCATCGAAATCATGGCTCGCGCGGGGTTCCGTCGTTTCACCGCCGGCGTCTACAATCCGCATGACCTGCAGCGGCGTCGCGTACGGCGCCAGACGCCCCCACAGGCCTATCCGCTCCAGAAAAGCTCGGGCAGGTTGCAGAAATGCCGTGGTTCTCAGATCGGCGCCCGCCGCCTCCCGCGTCATGATGGGGGCGGCAGGGTCCACACATATCACGTTAAACCCAGCCTGCCCAAAGGCCACCGCTGCGGTCAAACCGGCCACGCCGCCGCCAGACACAAGGATATCGGTATCGATCAGATCGCTCATGTCAAACACTTAGGGCGCGGGGCCAAGGTGGTCACGGCGTCAAAGAACCACACTCATCCAAGGGTGATGCGGATCAGCGTCAGAAACATGACCGCGACAAGGATCAGAGCGGGAATGATCAGGCCCGCGTAGCCCCAGATCAACACCGCGCTGCCCCAGAGGCCGACGACCATGGCGATTGCGTAGAACGGCGTATCTTCATCGCCTTCAACGGTTTCACGCGCGATCCGCCCCAAAAGCGGAATACGGTAGGTTATCTTCCGCGTGAAATGGTTGCTCGTATCATCGCTCGTCATGGTCATTGGCATTCTCCTGTTCCCGACTTGAGCTAGGGCATCGAAATGCGGAATTAAGGGGCGTTATTGCCGCACTGGGATCCCTATCGCTGCGATAGGGCAAGGCCGTGTTTCATACTTCAGCCGGTGATTGCGCCAAGAAAGCCTGTCAAATCGTCCGTATGGTGATGGATATGGTCGGCGGGCTCCGGCTCGGGTGCGACATGCACCGTGCGCAGCCCCATTGCATGGGGAGCGGACAGGTTTCTTGGGTCGTCTTCGAACATGGCAGCGCGGTTTGGGGCCAGTCCATCCAGTGCAAAGACCGTTTCAAACGCGACGCGTTCCGGCTTGGGTCGGAAATTGGCGTGTTCGACCCCGTAAACCGCATCGAACAACCCCGATAACCCACGATGCGCTAGCACCTGTTCGGCGTAGGGGGCGGTGCCGTTGGTATAGATGATCCGCCGTCCGGGCAGGGCGCGAATCCGTGCCGCCAGTGCGGGGTCGGGGGTCAATACCGTGAAGTCTATATCATGCACGTCGGTGAGATATGGCGCGGGGTCGACCCCGTGGATATCCATGAGCCCGGCCAGCGTTGTGCCGTGTTCGCGCCAGTACTTGTGGCGAAGATGGTCGGCATGTTCACGGCTAACGCCAAGTGCGTCCATCACATAAGCGGTCATGCGGACATTGATCTGTGAAAACAGGGCCATATCAGGCGGATACAGCGTATGGTCCAGGTCAAAGACCCAGGTATCGACATGGGAAAAGGATGCAGCGGTCATGGAGAATGGCCTAGGCATCTGCGGGCCCAAGTGCAAGGCTTGCCATGCGGGCGGTAGGGTCGTAGCGTGATTGGTATACAAACGGATACCGATCATGGCCAAAGTCAACCCGCCGCAAAAAGATGCCTATGACCTGATCTTGCAGGCCATCGATGGGGGCATTTATCGCCCCGGTTCGCGGCTGGTTGAATCCGAGTTGGCCGAACGGTTCGGGGTCAGCCGTACGCCGATCCGCGAGGCGTTGCAGCGTCTGGAGACGCAAAGCCTGCTGACGCGCGATGGCCGCAGCCTTATCGTGGCCTCGTTGGACCACGCGCAAACCGCCGAGCTTTATGCGGTCAGAACCGAGTTGGAAGGGCTGGCGGCCCGGCTTGCCGCGCGCCACGCGGCGGAAGAAGAAATTCAGGTGCTGCGTGAGATGGTCGAGGCCGACCGCGCCTTGCTGGGCGATCCCGAGGCGTTGGCCCGCGCGAACCGCAGGTTTCATCACCAGATCCATCTGGCCAGCCATAACAGGTATCTGGTGCAGCAACTTGACCTTGTCTATCGGTCGATGGCCCTGATGGCGCGCACGTCTCTTGCGGCGGAGGGGCGGGGCGAAAAGGCGCTGGCGGAACATCAAAGCATTGTGCAAGCCATTGCCGACCGTGACGGCGACCGTGCCGCGCAGGCGCTCAAGGATCACCTTTCGATCGCGTTCGTTGTCCGGCTCAAGGAAGAAGCGGCCACTGCCGAACGTTCGGATGCACAGTCCTTGTAAAGGGTGACAGGCGCAGCCACGGATGGGTGCGAAAACTGCCCATGAGCGGTCTTTGACCAATGAAACGGCCGCATCATGGTTTCTGAGGCGGCCAGCCAACTGGCAACCGTGGCAAGTGGATAGTAGAGCTCGACCAATGGGACCCACCTGCGCAATCGGCGTAAATGCGGCGCGCGCAACGCCATGGCCGAAATACCCATTCCGACCAACAAAACTGCCACGAACGCGACGCCCAGAATGCCATAGTGAATGGGGGACAAGACCGCATCCATCGGGTGTCGCACCCCGAACGGCTTGAGCGCGAGGCTCCATAACAGGGGGGCAAGCAGGAAACCCAACACCGCCCCCAAAAGTTGCACTTGCAGGCCGATGAAGCGGCGCGGGCCCAATTCGCGCAACAACCGGCGCGGGTGGCGCATCGCGCTGATCCACGTCATCAGATAGCCCTTGAGCCAGCGGGAGCGTTGCTTCACCCAAGGCCAGACGGCGGCGTTTGCCTCCTCGAAGGTGGTGGTATCGATGACTTCGGTGTCATAACCGTGACGGGTCAGGCGCAGGCCAAGTTCCGCATCTTCAGTGACGTTATGGGCATCCCAGCCTCCAACTTTTTCAAGCACATGCCGACGCAGGAACACCGTGGTGCCGCCAAGGGGCACGAACAGCCCAAGCTGCTGAACACCGGGCAGAAGCAACCGGAACCAGGTTGCGTATTCGACGGTGAAGCACCGGCTAAGCCAATTATGTGTCGCATTATAGTAATCTAGGCGTCCCTGCAGGCAGGCCACACGCGGCGGCAGGGCGGCAAAACAGCGAACGACCCGGCGGATCTGGTCGGGTTCAGGCCGATCCTCGGCGTCGTAGATGCCGACCACCGAACCGCGCGCGAAATTCAGCGCATAGTTCAGCGCCCGCGGCTTGGTGCGCGGATGTCCGGGTGGCACAGTTATTGCGCGCATCCAGCTGGGTAGACGACAGGTGGCGATGGCCTCTCTGGTGAGGTGATCGTCTTCCTCCACCACCAGCATGACATCAAGGAGTTCGGGCGGGTAATCCAACCGTGACAAGTTGGCGATCAATCCGCCAGCCACTTCGTTTTCCTTGAAGAGCGGGACCAAGATGGTGACCACGGGCATCCGGACAAGGGGTGGAGGCGACGCAGGTTTCGCGGCCTTGTCGAGCGCCCTTTCGGCCCGCAGTGCGGCCCCTGCAGCCGCGAATTTCAACGCCACATTGGCCGCAAAGACCAGTATGGCAAGGCTGTAGACCGTCACGATGGTTGCGGTTGGAAACAGAAGCAGGCCCAACAGAAATCCCGCAGCAACCAGCCCGACAACGCGCGCCAACTGCACCGGTCTTATGTTGCGGCAACTGTTATCTTGCGGTGCCCGCCCTTCGGCGATCCGGGCGAGGTCGGTGCCGTACAGCACCGTTTGGGCGTCTTGAACGGCGTCGCGTCCGGCCAGGGCAATGATGACGCGCTGACCCGACTCTGCGAAGGCTTCCCTGATCTCCAAGGAGCGGTCAGGGCGGTTCGTGACCACCACAAGTGCAGATCCGGCCCGTCTCCAGACAACAGCATTCAGCGCAATCGCCTTTGACGCACCCAGAAGATGCGCCAGCGCAGGATCAGGAGGATCGTTGTTGAGATCAGCAATCCCGGTTCCATGCTGAATAGAAAGCGCTGACAGAAGCTCGGTTTCGGTCACCACGCCGCGCGACACAAGAATTTCGCCAATCTGGAGGTTCTGGTGACGTTGCAGCGCCAGCGCGATAAGCAGATCATCCGGTGTGAGGACGCCACGCTGGATGAGAATTTCGGCCAATAACGCCTGAGCGCGACGCCCCCGAGGGATCGGTGGGGGCGCCGCAGGATCGACTACGCGAAGGGCGTTGGCGCCTCCGGGTGACTTGGTGGTCTGGGTTCGCTGCATTTGCACCCGGTCTCTCATCGATCCGGAGTTCACACTGGCTGCGATCGGTTAACCGGAGGTTAACAACCTATCTACAAATCTGGGAAATGCGCACGTCAAGCCAAGGCGCGGCGCGTGTCACGCCGCCCGTTCGCGCATGGCTTGGGCAAACCGTTCGAACAGGTAATAGCTGTCTTGCGGACCCGGGCTGGCTTCGGGGTGATACTGCACGGAAAATACCGGTCGGCCATCGACACGGATGCCGCAGTTCGACCCGTCAAACAGACTGACATGGGTTTCCAGCACGCCGTCGGGCAAGGTCTGGCTATCGACGGTAAACCCATGGTTCATCGAAGTAATCTCGACCTTTCCGGTATCCAGATCCTTGACGGGATGGTTCGCGCCATGGTGGCCGTGGTTCATCTTGATCGTCTTGGCCCCAAGGGCAAGCGCAAGCATCTGATGGCCAAGGCAGATGCCGAAAATGGGCAGATCCGCAGCAAGAACGCCTTGTATCATCGGGACGGCATAGGCCCCGGTTGCTGCCGGATCGCCGGGCCCGTTGGAAAGAAACACGCCATCGGGGTTTTGGGCCATGACGTCATCGACCGTTGCGGTCGCCGGCAGAACCGTGACATCGCAGCCCGCGCTGGCAAGGCACCGAAGGATGTTGCGTTTCGCGCCATAATCTATGGCCACCACTTTGTGGCCGGGGCCCTCGCGCCGGGTATACCCCTCAGGCCATGCCCACCGCATTTCGTCCCAACGATAGGACTGCGCGCATGTCACGTCGCGCGCCAGATCAACGCCCTCAAGCCCCGAAAAACTGCGCGCGGCCTTGACCAGCGCTTCCAGATCGAACTGTCCATCGGGGTTGTGTGCCATGGCGACGTGCGGCGCGCCCTGCTGACGAATGGCGCGGGTCAAGCGCCGGGTATCAATGCCGCCCATGCCGATGCGGCCCCGCCTCAGTAGCCACGGCTCCAACTCTTCCGCGGCGCGCCAGTTGCTGGGTTCAGTCGGATCCCATTTTACGATCATGCCTTCGGCGACCGGATTCGCGGTTTCATCATCTTCGGGTGTCACGCCCGTGTTGCCGATATGGGGAAAGGTGAAGGTCACGATCTGCCCTGCATAGGACGGATCGGTCATGATCTCCTGATAACCTGTCATGGCGGTATTGAAACACAGTTCAGCCACGCGCTGCCCCGTTGCCCCGAACCCCCGTCCATAGAAGACGGTGCCATCAGCAAGGGCGAGGCAGGCGGTCGGATGATCGGACATGGCATGTATCTCCGTTGGCGGCGGGCAAACTTGTGCGGGTTTAGGGGGCCGGGGGGCAGGGGTCAAGCGCCCCCCGCACCGAGCAGTTGTTGCGGCGCTGCCTTTGCCCTATCAAGCGGGCTTGGGGATAGCAAAAGGAACCCGCAATGTCATTGAGAGAGCGGATTTCGACGGGTCTGAAACAGGCCATGCGCGACAGGGATGCCACGCGTTTGTCGACACTGCGGCTGATCAACGCCGCGATCAAGGACCAAGACATCAACGCGCGCGCCAAGGGCGACCACGATGGCGTGGACGACACCGAAGTGCTGGCGATTCTGGGCAAGATGGTAAAGCAGCGTCAGGAAAGCGCGCGCGCCTATGAAGAAGGCGGGCGGCTGGAACTTGCCGAGAAAGAGCGCGAAGAGATCACCGTAATAGAAGAATACCTGCCCCGTCAGTTGGACGAAAACGAGGTCAGCAAGGCCGTGGACGCTGCAATCGCCGAGACTGGCGCGGAGAGTATCCGCGACATGGGCAGGGTTATGGCGACCTTGAAGGGGAAGTATACCGGCCAGATGGATTTCGGCTTGGTCGGGCCCATGGTCAAAGGGCGACTGGGCTAAGCGCAGGCCCGCGCCGACCCGACAAGGAAGACATGGGATAGCCGAGAGCTTGCCCGGTCTTTTGCGGCGGGTCGCGCAACCGCCGGGGTGCCAAGTAGACGTTCGTCCACGGCATTTCATGGTTGCAATCGAAACGGCATGGCCATTGCTACGTGACCACAGCGTCCACTTATCGTGGACGTGTCGCACGCCTGCGGGTGGTATCGGCAGGCGTAGTGGGGCCGCCGCGGTTCAAAGAGAACCACAGTCAGGTCGGGCGCAATTCCCGTTCGAGCCTGTCCTTCAGCGCCACCCGTTCCGGCGGCGTCAGAAATGCGCCCAATTCAATCTCGCGGTCTCCGCCCTGAAGTGTCAGGTAATTCGGAACCGGGCCGCCCTTGGTGTGCAGCGCAATCCGCACCCAATAGGGGTTCGCTTCCCAATCGCGCGGCTGTTTGCGCGGTTCTACCCGTTCGATTCGCACCAGATCTGACCAGAGGGTTACGTCTTCGTAGATATCTTGGTCGCGCCACGACCGTTTCAGGCCGAACCAGATGCCGACAACTGCGGCAATGACAAAAGGCAGCAGCCCCCAGAACACGGCCGTGCCGATGACCGACAGCAGCGGCAGAATGATCAACGCAGCCGTTGCGCCGATAAACCAGACGAAGCCTTCAGGCGTCAGCGATTTGTGCGGCGTCAGGCGCAGGTGCAACCGGGGCGCACCGCGTGCAGAAAGGGCCCCGGTTTGCACCGGAGCCCCTTGTTCATATGTCAGGTCGCTGACCGGCATGGTTTAATGATGCGGGTTACGATCCCACATCTCGCGTGTGGGAAGTTCTTCAAAGGTATGCTCGGGCGGCGGATTGGGCAGCGTCCATTCCAGTGTATCGGCATGTTCGCCCCAATATGCGGGTTCCGTCACCTTGCGACCGTAGAACAGCGAATAGAAGATCAGCCCGATGAAGAACAGGAACGAGGCGAACGAGATGAACGCACCGATCGAGCTGACGTAGTTCCACAGCGCGAACGCATCAGGATAGTCGATGTACCGACGCGGCATGCCCTGACGTCCCAAGAAGTGCTGAGGGAAGAATGTCAGGTTGGCGCCAATGAAGAACGCCCAGAAATGCAGCTTGCCGGCCCATTCGGGATAAGCACGTCCGCTCATCTTGGTGAACCAGTAGTAGACCGCCGCAAAAATTCCGAACACAGCACCAAGCGACATCACATAGTGGAAGTGCGCCACGACATAGTAGGTATCGTGATAGGCCCGATCGACGCCTGCCTGGCTCAGCACGATGCCGGTCACGCCGCCAAAGGTGAACAGGAAGATAAATCCGATGGCGAAAAGCATCGGCGTGGCGAAGGTGATCGACCCCTGCCACATGGTTGCAATCCAACTGAAGATCTTGATGCCGGTTGGCACCGCGATCACCATGGTTGCAACCATGAAATACGCCTGCTGCGTCAGGGTCATGCCGACGGTGTACATGTGGTGTGCCCACACAACAAAGCCGAGACCGCCGATTGCCACGAGTGCGTAGACCATCGGCAGATAGCCAAAGATCGGCTTTTTCGAGAAAGTGGACACCACGTGGCTGATCACGCCAAAGGCGGGCAGCACGACGATATACACCTCGGGGTGACCGAAGAACCAGAAGATGTGCTGGTAAAGGATCGGGTCACCGCCACCGGCCGGATTGAAGAACGTGGTGTCGAAGTTCCGGTCCGTCAGCAGCATGGTGATTGCACCTGCCAGAACCGGTAGAGACAGAAGCAACAGCCATGCCGTTACAAAGATGGACCATGCAAACAACGGCACCTTGTGCAGGGTCATCCCCGGCGCGCGCATGTTCAGGAAGGTCGTGATGATGTTGATCGATCCGAGAATCGAGCTGGCACCAGAGACGTGGACCGCGAAAATCGCGAAGTCTACTGCGCGGCTTGTGGCGACGTTCTGGGCAGAAAGCGGTGGGTAGAACGTCCAACCTGTCCCGGCCCCGCCATCGACGAAGACCGAACAGAACGCCAGCGACGTGCCCGCGACGTAAAGCCAGTAAGACAGGTTGTTCAGGCGCGGGAACGCCATGTCGGGCGCGCCGATCATCAGCGGCATGAAGTAGTTGCCGAATCCGCCGAACAAGGCGGGAATGACGACGAAGAACATCATCAAGACGCCGTGGCCCGTGATCATCACGTTCCACATTTGCCCGTCTGGAGAGCATTCGCCCGCTGCCGCAGCAGTCAGCCGCGCGCCTTCGGTGCACATATACTGTACGCCGGGCTCCATCAGCTCCATCCGCATGTAGACGGTGAATATGACCGAAATCAGCCCCACCACACCAGCGGTGAAGATGTAAAGGATGCCGATATCCTTGTGGTTTGTGGACATGAACCACCGGGTGAAGAAACCCGGTCGCTCGTGGTCATGTCCAGAAATGGCGGCGTCAGCCATGTTCTGCTCCTGTTCAACTTGTAATGTTGGCAGGGGGGCCAGCGCCCTGCCACGGATTTCTGAGTGCCCTTGTAATGCGCAGGTGCATCCGGTGCAACGCAGGAGCAGCAGATTGAGTGGGTAAAATTGCCTCAGCGCCCTTGCGCGGCAAGCTGACATCACACTGCCGAAAAACTTGACGGAGGCGGGGCGGCACGCGGCAACGTGAAAGCGGGGCACGAAAGAATGCGCCAGCCCAGAGATGTTGCCGCGCGTTCCAACGGCCGCGCCCTGTGCGGGCCTGACGGCGGTTGGCAGCGGCGGCACATTTCATCCCTGATTCAGGGTCAGGCGGTGCTTGCGGTTACGATGAACCGGGTGAGGCAATGACCAAAATAACTGATGCGGCCATGATGACCACCAAGCCCGTCAATGCAAGAACAAGAACCGCAATTTCCATGCGATCACGATTTTCTCTCTGAGCAGTCCTTGCCAACATTTACTTTCCTAATCTTTAAAAAATCTACTGTGGTTCGTTCGGCCGGATATTGGGGCGCTGGTGGTAGACATCTGACGCTGTCAAAAGGCGCAAAGTGTTCGCCAAGGTGGCGGCAATGCGGCATCGGTCGCTTGTCAGGCAACGCACTGTTCAGTCTTGCGAAACACTGCCGAGAGGCGATGTGCTCTCGCCGAAAACCGTTTCAAAGCTGTGTTTGAGCGATAGATCGAGATCGTTCATCGTCACGGGCAGTCCCAGATCCACAAGGCTTGTGACGCCATGGCCGCTAATGCCGCACGGCACGATACCGGTGAAGTGTTCAAGATCCGGGTCAAGGTTGATCGAAAGACCGTGAAAGCTGATCCATTTCCGCAGGCGAATGCCAATTGCGGCGATTTTGTCTTCACGCGGGCTGCCATCGGGCAGGGCCGCTTTTTCGGGGCGTTGCACCCAGACACCGACGCGGCCAGGGCGGATTTCGCCGGTCACGCTGAAGTCTGCAAGTGCCGTGATGATCCACGTTTCCAACTGCTGCACAAACTGGCGGACGTCGCGACCGCGCTTGCCGACGTCCAGCATGACATAGACCACCCGCTGGCCCGGACCGTGATAGGTGTACTGACCGCCGCGCCGTGCGGCGTAGACAGGGAAGCGGTCAGGGTCAGTCAGATCGGCTGCATTGGCCGAGGTGCCCGCGGTGTAAAGAGCACGATGTTCGAGCAGCCATATTGCTTCATCCGCTTCACCACGCGCGATGGCATCGGCGCGGGCCTCCATCCAGGCCACGGCGGTCAGGTAATCGGTCAATCCGTCGGTGATGATCCATTCGACCAATGCATTACCGGGGCAACAGCCCCGCCTCCTTGATTGAGATATTGGCGCGGCTGGCCGGAATGTCACGCCGATATCATGATCACAACCATGATCCACGCCAATTGCGCGCGTTTGTGTTGTGCCTGCCAGCAACGGCGCTTTGCGGGTTCTTGTGGTCACAAGCAGGGGGGCGTACGGTCGCCTGTCCCGCAGGACGCGTCCCAGATCACGACCAAAGCTGCGTTGTTTTGGCCGTCCGTGAAATTCGCGCCGGACCCCCTTCACAAGCAACCCGCCCTCGGCTATCTAGCCGCGACCTACCCTGAACACGTGCGCTCGTGGCGGAATGGTAGACGCGCAGCGTTGAGGTCGCTGTGGGGTAACACCCGTGAGAGTTCGAGTCTCTCCGAGCGCACCAGTTTCATTGATTGCCGAATTTTCGGGGATCAGTGCCGACGGAACCGGCATGGATGGATGTCTGAAGGCCGCGATCCATGGCGGCATGTCCGATACCCGCAAGGTACAGTACCAACCCCGCCGGGGACCGCCCGTCCATGACTTAACTGCTGCCCAGCACCTGCGCTGCGATTTGCGCGATTACGGGGGCAATCTGCCCACCCCGCATGCCCGATTGAAGGCTGCGATGATAAAGCATCTGCAACAGCAGTTCGTCATGTCGTGTCAGGACGCCGAATTCCTCGTCGTCGTTGAAGATCGAGGGCCAGACGTCATCATCGTCGTTGGCAAGTCCCATGCCCTGCGCCAGTTCTTCTTCCATGCAGGCGCGGCGAATCCGGGGCGGGTGTTCCGCGCGCACCACGGCAACCGCATTGACGTAACCCCGCGTGGGGTCTGGATCTGGCCATGCCAGAACGATGCAGCGCGTATTGCGGCCCATCCCCGTGATCGCGTTGATCGCATTGTTCGAAAGCCCGGGCACCAGTTGGCGTAACAACGGCGCGGAGTCTGCACGCTCCACATCTGACACCACAAGAACATGGAAATTCGGATTGCTGGTGGTAACGGTCACAGAATGACCGCTTGCTGTCTGCAGGCGTTCGGCGATGTCATTGATTGCAGCCATGTCGGCACGTTGCTGGGCCTGCGGAATGGACTCGCCGAACTGAACGCCAAGACGTACGGGTTGTTCCCACCGGCGCAGCGGGGTCGCGCCACCGGCGCGCATGGAGCCTGAGCTCATTGAATATTCAGATTGCAACGCGATCGTTGCGAAATGGCTGGCAAGTGTGGTCGCATCCAGCGTCTCCAGACCTGCGCGCCGATCGGTGCGCAGGCGACCTTGGGTCATCAGGCGCTGTTCCATCTGCTGGTAATGCGCGGCCAACGCCGTGCCTTGGGGGTCTGTCGCAGTTGCAACGCGGTCAGCCAAGGTTGGCTGGCGCTGCGCGGTGGCGGGGCCACACAGCATTATCGCGGCGCAGGCTGCCGCGGACAAGATGGACTTGGCGATGGTTGATGACACCGGCGCAATACCCCTTCCTTGCGGACCTGCGATGTTGACCGGATAACGATTGGGCCGTCGGGGCAAAGAGTCAACGCGGATGACGAGGCATGGCGGCGCGCGAGGGACCTAAAGCTGCGGGGTCAGACCCGCTGCCTGCAACGCGTTGAGGCGCGCATAGGCGCCATCGGCGCCGATTAATTCTTCATGCGTTCCCTGTTCGATCACCCGCCCCTTGTCGATCACGATGATCTTGTCGGCGGCACGGATCGTTGACAGACGGTGAGCGATCACGAGCGTGGTTCGGCCCTGCGCCAATCGCGTCAGTGCCAGTTGCACCAGGCGTTCGGATTCGGCGTCAAGGGCTGAGGTGGGTTCGTCCAACAACAAGATTGGTGCCGACTTGAGCATCGCGCGCGCGATGGCAACCCGCTGCCTCTGCCCACCTGACAAGGACCCTCCCCGAGGGCCGACCCGTGTACCCAAGCCCTCGGGGAGGGTGTCGGCGAAATCGGTGACAGAGGCGGATTGCGCCGCGTTGCGGACATCGGCATCGCTTGCGTCAAGGCGCCCAAGCCGGATGTTCTGTGCGATGGTTTCATCGAACAGCGCTGTGTCCTGACCAACCGATGCAATCATGTTCCGAAGCACGGTTATGTCTGCATCGGTCGTGGCCGTCCCGGCAATGCACACCGTACCGCTATCGGGATCGATCAGCCGTGTCAGAAGGGAGAAGACAGTCGATTTACCCGCGCCCGAAGGGCCGACAAGCGCCGTGGTCTTGCCGGCCTTCGCAGTGAAGCTGACGCCATTCAGGACCGGCGCTGTTCCATAACTGAAATGCACGTCGTCAAATACAACGTCACCGGGGGCCATCGGTTTGGGATTTGCAGGTGAGATGATGGTCGGCTGCACCTCCAGCACTTCGTAGAGCCGCTCCAGCGATGCCAAGGCCGCCTGGAGTTGCCCGGCGATATTTGCAAGGCGTCTGAGCGGGTCGAACAAAAGGGCAAGCGCCGTGAAAAATGACATGAACTGGCCGACCGTCTTGTCGCCATCGACAATCTGCGCCCCGCCGAAATACAGAACCGCCACAAATCCGACGGCGGCGATGACGTCGATCATCGCAGGGTTCCCGGCCTGACCCCTCTGGGCGCGGATCGCGTTGGTCAGAAAGCCTTTGACCTCGTGCTGAAACCGGGCGTGTTCATACGCTTCCAACCGGTTGACCTTAATGGCGATAATGCCATGAAAGATCTCGTCCAACCGGGTCGAAAGCCGCGCCGCAGCCTCGCGCGCGGCACGCGTCGTTGCCCGGATCAGCCGTTGCAGGACCAACAT
>Ga0075467_10001119_pt1 | contig 22196 bp, 25 predicted proteins | sample DEB08_DNA_9_FD_75067 | JGI IMG/M metagenome (GOLD analysis project Ga0075467, IMG submission 75067) | Aqueous microbial communities from the Delaware River and Bay under freshwater to marine salinity gradient to study organic matter... | ecosystem: Environmental > Aquatic > Marine > Coastal ... | reverse complement strand
TGTCCCAAAGCGTCGGCCGCCTTGTAGCGCAAGTGATCGTCCAGTGAGCCAACCATGCCGCGTGATGTGCGTTCATCCAGCGCCTTCTCGACGGCGGGCGGCAGGGAAATGTTTTCAATGTAGAGTTCCGGAAGTTCGAGGCCGTAAGATGCAAGGGTTCCCGATATACCTTCGGCCAGAATACGTCCGAGATCTTGCGTGTTTGCAGCCATATCAAGCACGGGAATACCGGCCGTTGCGACGACGCGGCTGAACGCCTGCACGATGATGTTGCGGATCTGATAGCTGATCTCGTCCATTGTGAACTCGCCGTCTGTGCCGACGATTTCGACCAGGAACTTGCCGGGGTCAGACACCCGGACCGCGTATGTGCCAAAAGCGCGAACTCGCGTTGGCCCAAATTCCGGATCCCGAATGATAATCGGATTCTTGGTTCCCCATTTCAGATCGGTAAACCGGCGGGTTGAGATGAAGTACACTTCGGACTTGAACGGCGACTGGAAACCATGATCCCAGTGCTGAAGCGTGGTCATGATCGGCATATTGTTGGTCTCAAGCATATAGAGACCCGGCATGAATGTATCCGCCAACTGTCCTTCATGGACGAAGACGGCCGCTTGGCTTTCGCGGACCGTCAACTTGGCGCCATATTTGATCTCGTGATCTTCGCGCTCAAATCGCCAGACCATTGTGTCTCGCGTGTCGTCGCTCCAGTGGATGACGTCGATAAACTCCCCACTTAGAAAATCAAAAATGCCCATTGGGGTCTCCTCTGGCAGGTCAGGTTGAAGGCGACATTAAACCGGTCGCGATACGTCGGATGAGCGGCGCAGCGGCGGCGCCCCGCATGCCCGGCTTCAGTCGTGGATCATAGAGTATTTGCAGCAGTAACTCATCATGGTTAGTGAGCCGGCCAAATTCGTCATCATCGTTGAAGATGGATGGCCTTGCGCTTGGACTGTCGTTGGCAAGACCCAGCCCCTGTGCAATTTCTTCGTGAAAGCAAGAGGTGCGCAGGCGGTCCGGTAGTTCAGCGCGGATAACTGCGACGGCGCGCTCGTATCTTCCGTCTTGTGCCGGGTCCGACGCGAAGACGACGCAATAGGTGTCGCGTGACATATCTTCAACAAACCGCACTTGCGATGGGGATAGCTCTGGCATGAATTGTGTGAGCAAAGGCCCGGAGTTCCGCAGCTCCTGATCGTTCAGCACAAGAACATGAAAGTTTCCACCGCGCCGCACGTTTTGCACCGGGTGTCCGGTAATGCTGGCGAGACGATCGCTGAATGCTGTGATCGTGGCGATGTCGTCGTCCGCTTGTTCGCGGTCCACCGAAGGACCAATCACAGTCTCGATCAGAACGGGTTTCTCCCAACGATGGAGCGTGCTTGGAGCGCTTGTCCGGACAAGCAGCCCAGCACGAGCGCTAAATTCCTCGCTGAAAGCCAGCGCATCAAAATTGCGGGCGACCATCTCGTCAGTGAAGGGAACGTCGGGGCCTCCTCCGTCAATTCTGAGCAGTCCACGCGCGATAAGATTGGCTTCTACGCGCCCGAAAAAGGCTTCTATCTCGAAGCTTTCAGGCGTTCGTTCAACGAACTCAGGAAGGGCTGGGCTGGGCGGCGTTGTCGATAAGGCATCTGGACCAGCGGCGGGAAATCCGTCGCAGGCCGCCAACAAGGCCAGCAAGCAAAGGGAGAAAGCAGAATTGCGCATGGTTCAGGTCGGAACGCTCTCTCCAGAGATCGAGCCAACCCCGTCCTTGCGGGCTTTGGCTGATGCAAGCGTTGTCTTGAGTTCACTTTCCATCTTCTGGAGTTCTTCCTCGGCAAGGGCGCGTTTGGCTTTTCCGTCATCGGCAATCTGAAGGCTTTCCTGAATGGTCGCGATCAGGTCGGCGTTTGCCTGCTTCACTGCCTCAATGTCGAAGACGCCGCGCTCCATTTCCTCGCGGATGGTTTTGTTGGCCTCACGCAGGTTTTTGGCGTTTGCGGTCAACAGTTCGTTCGTCAGATCATTTGCTTCCCGCACGGCTTCGGCCGCTTCGGCAGACCGCTGAATGGTCACAGCCTGAGCAAGCTGGGTTTCCCAAAGCGGCACAGTATTGACCAGTGTCGAATTGATCTTTGTGACAAGGGATTTGTCGTTCTCTTGCACAAGCCGAATAGACGGCAGCGATTGCATCGTAACTTGCCGTGTTAGTTTCAGATCAAATACGCGGCGCTCGAGATCGTCCCTTGCGGCCCGCAAGTCGCGAAGTTCTTGGGCCTTCATCACGCCATGCTCGTCAGGCGCTTGGGCCACTTCGGTTTCTTTTGCGGGGATTTCGACACCGTCCAGACGCTGAAGCTTTTCCTCACCTGCGGCGATGTAAAGCGCCAGTTCGTCGTAAAAGGCGAGTGTCTTGTCATAAAGATGATCGAGAGATTTGATGTCTTTCAAAAGCCTATGCTCGTGGTGGAGAAGGTTGTCGGTAATCCCGTCGATCTGGCCCTGAACCTCTTCAAAGCGCGCAACAAAATTCGCGATCGGAGCGGCGCGTCCCAACAGACGCTCCCACCAGGATCGCGTGCGACGGACATCTAGTTCGCTGATCGAAAAGCCGCGAATGGTTGACACAATATCACGCAAGCTATCGCCAGCCGGGCCGACGTCCTTGTTGCGGACACCTGCCAGCATGGATTGGCTGATTTCCTGCAATTCGACTTGTGCGCTGGACCCGAACGACACGATTGAATTGGTGTCACCCATGTCGATTTCGCCGATGCGGCGCTCGATTTCCGCGCTTGTTGTCGGATCAGCGGAGGCCAGCGGCACAATTTCGGTGCTGGGTTCGGGCAAGATAACGGCCGTCACCTCTGCCACAAGGGTTTCGGATTCCTGGGCCTTCTGGCGCACTGTTTCGGACATGAATTTTCCCCTCGTTTTGAGCAGCTATACTTAAGTGCGGTTTACGCCTTCGCGTGCCAATCGGTCACGTAAGACTTCAATTTCAACATCAAGCGATGATTTGTCGTCCAGTAGCATTTTGTTGGTTCGCGCGGTGAACGTGGTTTCCAGATCATCAAGAAGCGCCTCGTAGTCTGCGCGGGCTTCTTCATTTCGGTTGCGCGCATAAAGGTCTGCGAACTGAGATGTCGCGTCCCGTGCGCCCAAAAGGTATACCCCAAGATATTTGCGCGCCCCAGTCAAATCGCGCGGATCGTCCTCCACCACGCGAAACATATGACGCGCCGTTTGGGAAAATTGATCAACGCGACGCGACAGGGCAGGAATGCCAGCGCCCCGGATCGCATCGCGCATCGCAGCGAGATGCCGCTCGGCTTCATCAACAGCGCGCGCGACACGGTCGGTCTGGAAGGCGCTTCCTTCTGGAACACCCTTGTCCTTCAACGGATCCGCACCGAACGACATGAAGTGCAGGATTGTTCCAAGAACAGCAAAAAGAATTGGATTAAGGGGCGAAAACGTCGCCGGATCAAGACCGGCAATGGCAAGTCCAGCACCTGTAAGCACAGACGCAAAGATCTTTCGGGGGATTGCGGGGCGCTTTGCGACGCGACGTGCCTCAAAGGCATCTTCGGCCAAAAGCCCTTCACGGGTGAGCCAGGCCGCAAGCATCAGCGTGCCAAACCCAGCAAGATCAAGCGCCATTCCAAGCGGTTCTTGCTGAAACGCCGTTAACACCAGAATACCCGGCACGAGGAACAAAAGGTTCACACGTGCGCCCGCACGTCTTCGCCGCTGAGCGGGGGGCTGAGGCGTTTGCGCCGGCCTATCGGGGCTATATTTTCCGCCGAACCGATCCGCCATCAGGACGCTCCGAAGGCCGCAACGTAGGCGATCAGTGCTAAAAGCAGGAAAAATGCCAGTCTTTTCATGCTACCTCCCCTGTCGCCCAAACGTTCATCATGAGGTTCTTTCAAGACCGCCACTCCCTTGAATACCACAGAGATCACCCCCGCGACCACGGCGAAAATCAAGACCAATAGCGCCATCTTCGGCATCATACTCTACGACCTTTCGGTTCTTGGGAGTATATATGCGTTCAACGTGTCGCTTGCCAGTTATGGGCAAGCAATTGCGCCGATCACGGCTTTTGGTTGCGGCGGGGCCGTTCGACGCGTTTACCTTTGGTTCTCTGGGGGTCGGGTGTTTCGGGAATGGCATCCAGACCGAGCTGATCGCGCAAGACCTTTGACTTGATCTCTTCGACTTCGCCCGGTTTCAGCTCACCAAGTCGAAACGGACCGTAGCTGACCCGGATCAACCGGTTCACGAAAAATCCGATACTTTCCATCGCGCGTCGAATTTCGCGGTTCTTGCCTTCGCGCAATCCGATCGTCACCCAAGCATTGCTGGTCTGTTGTCGGTCGAGTGTGATCTCCATCGGCTGAAACCGTTCGCCGTCGACCGTAATCCCTCGCCGCAGCGGGTCGAAGACTGCGTCTTCTGGCGTGCCTTTCAAACGGGCGCGGTATTTGCGAAGCCAGCCGGTTTTTGGTAGTTCCAGCTTCCGTTTGATTTCGCCGTCGTTGGTCAAAAGCAACAGCCCTTCCGACGTCAAGTCGAGGCGTCCGACAGTCATCACGCGGGGCAGGTCTTCGGGCAAATTGTCGAAAACCGTTGCGCGCCCTTTTTCGTCGTTCGCCGTCGTAACGAGGCCGGATGGCTTGTTGTACCGCCAAACTCGTGGCGGTTCGGCTTCTCGAACGGGTTTGCCGTCTACAATAATGCGGTCACTTTCGACGACATTCTGAGCGGGGCTTGTCAGCGTCTTCCCGTTCAATGAAATACGACCGGCTTCTATCATGCGTTCGATCTCGCGACGCGAGGCAACGCCGCGGCGGGCGAGAACTTTGGCGATACGATCGCCGGGAACGGTGGGTTTGCTCATCCTGTCGCAATAGCGTGGGACAGGTCGATTGGAAAGCGCGCGCGGCTTGCACAAGCCGTTTCCTCGCGGCATCACGGGCCATGAGTTTCAAAAGCTACATGGAAGCGGCGCTCGAAGAAGCGAGATCAGCGGGAGATCGCGGCGAAGTCCCTGTGGGAGCCGTGCTTGTTGGTCACGATGGGAAGGTTTTGGCCAAAGCCGGAAACCGCACCCGCGAGTTGTCGGATCCAACAGCGCATGCCGAAATTCTTGTGATTCGTGCTGCAGGCGCAATTTTGGGCTCTGAGCGCCTGACAGGGTGCGATCTCTACGTCACTTTAGAGCCTTGCGCGATGTGCGCGGCGGCAATCTCAGCCGCGCGGATTTCTCGTTTATATTATGGTGCAGGTGACCCAAAATCTGGCGGCGTTGCACATGGTCCCAAAGTGTTCTCCCACAGCCAAGCGCACCACGTGCCTGAGGTGTACGATGGTATAGGGGCCGAGGATGCGAGCGCCTTGCTGAAGACCTTTTTTGCGACAAGGCGCTAGGTCTCAAAGCCGCCTGAAGGCAGTCCGGAGAGCGGAATTTTCGACAAGGCACTGATCCACCGGCGGAATTCGGCCTTATAATTCATCGGGACTCCCTGTGTGGCAAAGCCCTACTATTTGATGGCAGTCCCTTCTGGGACTAAACCCAAGCAAAGCAGAGTTCCTTATGGATTGGACAAGAGCCATCGACGGATATTGCGAGCGTACTGACGCGAGCTATTGGTCCGAGCCACTTAACGCTGCGACCAATCTGGCGTTTGTGGTTGTTGCGATAATTATGTGGCGCCGTACTGCCGGAATGCCTGCGGGAAGATGGCTTTCCGCCGTACTTTTTGCCATCGGTTTGGGGTCGTACCTCTTTCATACTCACGCAACCGCTTGGGCCGCCACGCTTGATGTCATTCCTATAGCGGTCTTCACCCTAAGCTTCCTATTTCTGGCAAATCGAGATTTTTTGGGCTGGCCCATTTGGGGGGCATTGGTGGCGACGCTGGCTTTCTTCCCATACGCCGCTTTGGTCACGCCGTTGGTGCAACAACTTCCATTTTTCTCAATTTCATCAGTGTATTGGGTCTTGCCGATTTTGATTGCGGGCTATGGTATATTGTTGCGCAATCGCGCCCATGAGACGGCGCGGGGACTTCTCGTCGGTGCGGGTTTGCTTTGCGTCTCGCTTGTCTTTCGATCAATTGACGACACGTCGTGCGCACGCCTTCCAGTTGGCACACATTTCATTTGGCATATGCTCAATGGGATCATGCTTGGCTGGATGATCGAAGTGTGGCGCCGTCACAGAACCAGCGAGGCGTAAATCGGTATTGCGGCCATCGAGAGTAGGGTCTGGTAGACCAGAATATCTGCGTAAAGTTCGGTGTCGCCGCCCATAGTGCGCGCGACGACGTAGCCGTTCGAGGCGGCTGGAACCGCTGTCACCAGTAGCCCAGCGAGGGTCTCTGTGGAGGAAAGCCCAAACACATTGGCGAGGCCTAGAAACACAAGCGGCATTCCGATGGGGCGTAAAAGCGCGCCAATCAGTACGGGTGCGGTCAGCCGTCCCAGACGACGCCACGAAATCCCGGCCCCGACAACCAAAAGCCCGATCCCGAGCGCGGCGCGGCCAATGATATCGAGGGTCTCGTACAGAGGCTTTGGAAGGTCGAATGGTGCAGCATTCAGCGAAAGTCCAATCGCGCAGCCTATGACAAGTGGATTTGCTACAACGGCCTTCAGAATGCGGCGTGGACCGGTTGTCCCGGCGCAAAGCCAGGCCAGAACAAGGATATTGCTGACGTTGATCAACGGGGTCAGCACCGACATCCCAACGGCTATCAACAGCAGGACGTCCGGCCCTCCGAGCAATTCGGCTGCAGAAAGGGAAATAAAGGCATTCCAACGCGTTGTGGTCTGAAAGATGGTTGAAAGTGATGCGGACGATAGCCTGTCGACCGGCAGAAAAAATCTGACGCTTAGCCCCAGAATGGCCGCGAGAAACACCATGCTGACCAATGACCCGGCAAGCGGTCCGATCCGGTCTGACGACAGATCAGCGGTCGCAATGGAGCTGATCAGGATCGCTGGGATTAGAATGCGGAAACTTAATAGCTCGATGCCCGACCAATGCTCGGGCTTCAAAAGACCTGTCGCTTTTGCGGTCCATCCCGCCAGAAAGGCCAGAGCAATAGGCAGGATCGCGAGTGCAAGTGTCATTGATCAAATTCCGGGAGGTCGGCGTTTCAGGCGCCGTCACCCTAAACGGTGGTCTTGATTTCGCAAGCTAGCCACTTCTTGCGGGCCGTCTCTGCACGCGGTACATGGACCGCGTTCAAAGATGGAGAGACGCTCTGATGTCGATCGACACCGAAACAGCCCGCCGCGTGGCCAAGCTTGCCCGCATTAAGGTCGAAGACGCCGATTTACCTGCGTTGGCGCAGGACTTTAACCGGATACTTGGCTTTGTTGAGCAGTTGAATGAGGTCGACGTAGAAGGCGTCGAGCCGATGACATCAGTTACACCAATGCGGCTAAAACGACGTGTAGATGAGGTGACGGACGGGGGTCAGCAAGACAAGGTCTTGTCAAATGCGCCGGATGCGCGCGAAGGCTTTTTTGCGGTTCCGAAAGTGGTGGAATAATCGATGACTAAGTTGAACGTCCTGACCATTGCGCAAGCGCGAGAGAAACTCCGTGCGGGTGAAATAACATCGGTTGAATTGACCGAGGCGTGTCTGAAAGCGGCAGACGACGCAAAAACGCTGAATGCCGTGGTGCATGCGACACCCGAGATTGCCCTTGAGCAGGCGAAAGCCGCAGATGCGCGCCTTGCGGCGGGAGATGCCCCTGATTTGTGCGGTATTCCTTTGGGGATCAAAGACTTGTTTTGCACCAAGGGCGTAGCAAGTCAGGCCGCCAGCGGCATCCTGGAGGGCTTCAAGCCCGAATATGAATCCACTGTGACAAGCCAACTTTTCGATGCAGGTGCCGTGATGATCGGCAAGCTGAACATGGATGAATTTGCTATGGGCTCGTCAAACGAAACAAGTGTCTACGGCAACGTCATCAACCCCTGGCGGCGCGACAACGACGAAACGGCGCTGACCCCCGGCGGGTCTTCGGGCGGCTCAGCCTCAGCTGTTGCGGCTGACTTATGCCTTGCTGCAACCGGGACCGACACCGGCGGATCGATCCGTCAGCCCGCCGCTTTTGTTGGAATAACAGGGCTGAAGCCGACCTATGGCCGCGTGTCGCGTTGGGGGATTGTGGCGTTTGCGTCCTCGCTTGATCAGGCCGGTCCGATGACGAAATCAGTACGCGACTGCGCGATCATGTTGGGCGCAATGGCCGGACATGATCCGAAGGACTCGACCAGCGCAGACCTCGCTGTGCCGGATTTTGAGGCGATGCTCACGGGTGACATAAAGGGCCAGACCATTGGTATTCCAAAAGAGTATCGTATGGATGGCATGCCAGAAGAGATCGAAGCCCTTTGGGCTGAAGGGCGCGCGATGCTGGAAGATGCTGGCGCGACTATCGTTGATATTTCTCTGCCGCATACAAAGTACGCGTTGCCTGCGTATTATGTGGTGGCACCAGCTGAGGCTTCGTCGAACCTCGCGCGGTATGACGGCGTGCGCTATGGCCATCGCGCAAAACTGTCGCACGGGGATGGCATCACCGAGATGTACGAGAAAACCCGCGCTGAGGGCTTTGGCGACGAGGTGAAGCGTCGGATAATGATTGGCACCTATGTTTTGTCAGCAGGATTTTACGATGCGTACTACAACCGTGCGCGCCGTGTTCGGGCTTTGATCAAGAAGGACTTCGAAGACGCATTTGAGGCCGGGGTCGATGCGATCCTGACGCCTGCGACGCCGTCGGCGGCATTCGAGTTGGGCCAGGAGTTTGATGACCCGGTTCAGATGTATCTGAATGACGTCTTCACGGTCACTGTAAACCTTGCGGGTCTTCCCGGTATTGCCGTGCCTGCGGGGCTCGACAAGCAGGGCCTTCCTTTGGGGCTGCAACTGATTGGCAAGCCATGGGAAGAGGGCGCTTTGATGAATGTGGCACAGGCAATCGAGGACCGTGCGGGCTTTGTTTCCAAGCCGTCTAAATGGTGGTAGGTTCCTATAAAACGTCCAATCAAATTGGCAGAGCAGCACATGATGAACCGTTTCCTGACACTTAGTACAGTGGCCTTTTTGGCCGCATGTAGTGCGCAAGTCCCTGATAGCAATCCAAACCTCGGCGTGGGCTTCAATGGCTACGACGAGTTTTCGACAGAGCGTGCTCGGCGCGACGCTGAGCTTCAGGCGATGCGGCCACGCGCGGTGCCTGATGGGCAAGCCATAGCGTCTGAGACGCTGACTGCCCTTGAATCGGTCCGCACGATTGGCGGGCAATCGCCCGTTGGCGGTGTCGGTGGCTCAACGGCTCAAGGTGCGCTTGGCACACCTCTTCCGGCTGCGAGGGTACCGGCCCCAGTCGAAACCGCGACGCTTGGCATGGCACCTGTAACGGACAATCCTGATATCTCTGACGAGCAGAATTTTGACGCCGTTGCGTCCCGCGAATCCATCGAAAGCGACGCCGAGCGGATCGAACGCAATCGGGAGACCTATCAAGTTGTTGCGCCCACGGCCTTGCCTGAGCGCTCCAGCACCGGGCGGCCGAACGTCGTTGCGTTCGCATTGGCAACGTCCCACCCGCTTGGCACGCAGGTCTACCGTCGGACCGGTGGCGCAAATATCAATCGCTTCAACCGGGAATGCGCGCGCTATCCGTCCGCTGACCGTGCGCAGGAAGCTTTCCTTGTGGCGGGCGGCCCGCAGAGGGACCGCCGAGGCATGGACCCTGATGGAGACGGATACGCATGCTTCTGGAACCCAGCACCATTTAGGACCGCACGCGGAGGCTAAGCCTATGGACATCGAAGATCGCTCCTCACCGAACTATAATGCGCGGCGGGGCGGTCTTGCGCCGTCTTTGGTGGTGCTCCACTACACTGCGATGGACAGCGCTGACGCAGCGCTTGAGAAGCTTTGTGATGAAACGTCGGAAGTCTCGGCTCACTATCTGATTTCGAAAGACGGGGCCGTTTTCCGCCTTGTTGAGGAGGCTCATCGCGCCTGGCATGCCGGCGAGGGGCGCTGGGCGGGGCGCGAGGATGTGAACTCGCGGTCTATCGGGATTGAGTTGGACAATGACGGGACATGTGCTTTTGACGCGCCGCTGATGGAGGCGCTGGAAGTGCTTCTTGCCGACATATTGCTGCGCCATTCTCTTCCGGCGAAAGCGGTCCTTGCACATTCGGATTTCGCCCCTGAGCGCAAGGCGGATCCGGGACGGAATTTTGATTGGCACCATCTTGCAAAAAAAGGACTTTCCGTTTGGCCGGAGGCGGCATTGAAGGGGGATTTCATGCGCAATGCAGCCTCCTTCGGCTATCCGATTGAACTTGGGGAAAAGCTTGTTCTGGAGGCGTTTCGGCAACGGTTTCGACCCATGGCAAGTGGGCCACTGGATCCTGCGGACCGGGCCATGATGTCGGGCTTGGCCCGTCAATTTCCTGCCGATGTGACGGAGCGGTTTGGGCGCCGCACACCCTCGCGACCCATTGGTTTGGAAAGCTGATCCTTGACGCACGCGCGGCGCGGGCCTAGGACGACAGCCGCGCGGAGAGCCGGATGGCCGCTTGGTGTGATCTTCGGATCGCGCCGGGAGGAAAGTCCGGACTCCATGAGACAACGGTGCCGGGTAACGCCCGGCCGGGGTAACCCGAGGGACAGCGCCACAGAGAACAGACAGCCCCGGTCCGCCGGGGTTATGGTGAAACGGTGGAGTAAGAGCCCACCGCGGACCTGGTAACAGGGACGGCACGGCAAGCCCCACCGGGAGCAATGCCAAATAGGGGTCTCGCGCGGGGATCGGTCCTGAAAGGGATACCGCCACGCAGGGTCGTTTCAGCCCGAGAGGCCCGGGTTGGCAGCTAGATCCCCGTCGGTAACGGCGGGGCCAGAGGAATGGTCATCGAACCGTGGCAACGCGGGGAACAAAATCCGGCTTACAGGCTCTCCGCGCAAATTAACGCCCTCTTCGCAGGTGATCTGATGACGGGCACTCCGCCAGAGACCGCACGGTATTGGTGGGAATCGGCTTGACAGGGGCGGGGTGATCGCTAGAACGCGGACTTCAAGGATTTACGGGCTGCTGCCGTCTCGTTAGGTGTGGCCAATCAGGAGACAACCCATGGCGAAGCCGACCACGATCAAAATTCGTCTGAACTCGACCGCGGATACGGGCCACTTTTATGTGACCTCGAAAAACGCCCGCACGATGACCGAGAAGATGGTCGTGCGAAAGTATGACCCGGTCGTGCGCAAACATGTCGAATACAAGGAAGGCAAAATTAAATAGTTTTGCTTAATAATTCGGAAACGGGCCGCGCCACTTGCGCGGCCTTTTCTATTTTGGAGCCGCTTTTCGGATTTTGCAGGCCTTGGCAAAGACCGTGTCTATGGGGCATGATTGATCAATGCGACGAAGCATTCTGACAGTGCGAACCGCGTTGGCGGCGGACTTTAGTGGTGTCGATGCTCTGCTGGCACGGTCTTATCCGGCGATCCTTAAAGCAGACTATCTGCCATCGCTTTTGGTGACTGCCATCCCCTTGATTTCAAAGGCGCAGCCGCGGTTGGTAATGTCGGGCACCTATTTCGTTGTTGAAGACAAAGACGGGGCGATTGTCGGCGCGGGAGGCTGGACGCGTGCAGCGCCGCCGGGTGCGGGAGGTGAGCGGTTCGATGTCGCTCATATCCGGCATGTGGTGAGTGATCACCGACGTTTGCGTGAAGGGATCGGACGGCGATTGATGGGGCATATTTTCAGAACTGCTGGGGCGGCGGGCATTGAACAATTTGAATGTTTCTCAACACTTACGGCGGTGCCGTTTTACGCCGATTGCGGGTTTTCGGTCATTGGGCCGATGACAGTCGGATTGAGAGCGGGTATCGACTTTCCAGCTGTGCATATGCGACGGTTTCATAAGCCGGATTGAATGAGGGAATTGATCAAATGAAGAAATCATTTTTGTTTCTGGGACTTGCTGCACTTGTTGCGGGCTGTGCGCAGCCACAGGGTGTGGGGCTTGGACCGTTGGGAGGCGATACTTCTGACCTTCCGCAAAACACGCGGACCGAGTTTGAGATGGCGGGATTGACGCCATTGCCGCTTTATAGCTTCTCTTTTGCTGACGCGGCGACCCCGGCTGATGCTTTGAACGCTGGCGGAAACAGCTTGCGGCAAGCCGAGCAAAATCTTGAAATCGTTCAGGAAAGCCGGACGTATTTCATGCGACAGATTGCTTTGAACACCAACAACTACGTTGTGTCCGAGGGCGATGCGCCTGTGGCGTCTTTGGTCAGCGTGATCCGGGCGCGTACCGGGTGCTTGGTTAATCCGCAGCCGTTGCGGTCAGAAGATGCGGCTGTGTATACGCTTGATTGTTCGTAAGTTAACAGGATCTTACGCAAAGTTCTGCAGGTGCGCGGCCTGCGCACTGCTTTGGCATGGTTAGCGCGAGAAAATGAGCGGTCTTGGCCTGAAACGCGACGTCGGTATCGCGTCGGTGCGCCTTGTAGCGCTTGGTGGATAGGGCCGCATGATGTGGTGCTCGGCGTTAACCAAGGGTAGCGGATTGCGAAGCCTCCGATCGGAGTATGGGGCCTTAAAAATGAGGCGGTATTGACCCGAAGTTGGGGAGTGGCGCAAATTTATTGCGGCTAGGCCTGAGACTAGTATCATTGTCATCGGCACCAGCGTGCCGCTCGATTTTGCCCCACTTCAACACGTATTTTCCGGAAGTTTGATGACCAAACCCACTGTTATTATTGATCCCGACTGGCGGCGGATGGACGAGTTGTTTTCGCCCGCCGCTAAGGCTGCTTTGTTTGATATCTATAACGTGGTTTGGGGCCGCGACGGACCAGTTCCGGACGGTGTGCTGTATGACGCATTGCCGGATGCGGAAGTTCTGATTTCCGCCACGCCTTTGATCGATGCCGAAGTTTTGGGCCGGGCGACGCGGCTTAAAGCGATCATCGAAGTGTCGGGGGCTTTTCCCGATACGATTGACTACGCAGCCTGCGCGGCGCGCGGGATCGAGGTTTTGAGCTGTGCGCCGGGGTTTCGTCAATCGGTGGCTGAAATGGGCCTGGCGATGGCATTGGCCGGGGCACGGGGATTAATAACTGAGCACGAGGCGTTTCGCTCAGGCGGGGAGAACTGGCTAAGTGACAACGAGGCGACGGATTTTACATTGTTCGGAGCGAAGGTCGGATTTGTCGGGTTCGGGCAGATTGCACAGGAGTTGATGCGGCTTATGGCTCCGTTTGCGCCCAGGGTGGTGGCCTATGATCCCTGGTTGGCACCGGAGGTGGCGCAGGCCCATGGGATCACGCTGGTCTCGCTTGAGGACGTCCTGACGCAGTCGCGCTGTCTGTTTGTGGCGGCTGTGCCGACGGCTGAGAACCACCATCTTCTGGACGCGGCCAAGCTTGCCTTGATGCCGCGCAATGCTTTGGTGATATTGATTAGCCGGGCTCATTTGGTAGATTTCGAGGCCCTTGCGTCCGAGGTCGCAAGCGGACGGCTTCGCGCGGCAGTTGATGTGTTCCCGTCTGAGCCGTTGGAGGCGGACGATCCCGTGCGAAAGCTTGGCAATATTATCTTGTCTCCACATCGCGCGGCGGCTGTCGCGGGGGGGCGTCAACTAATCGGCGATATGATCCTGGACGATCTGGTTGCATTATTTGGCGGCAACGCCTCACGTCGACTTGGCCGCGCGGAGGCCAGCAAGATAGGGGCGCTGGCAGGTGTGGGCGATGCGAGCAAAGTCGCGGAAATGGCGAAGACCCGGTAGGCGGGTTTTGGACCGTTAAGGCAGAAGTGTTGCGCGCATGGTGGTGTTTTGGCTGTGCACATGGGACGAAGGTTCTATGTATTGTTTCATGCGCAACTTTTTCTGCTCAGTCTTGGTTTGGGTCATCGCTTTGTCGGCGGGGAATGCCGCGCCGTTGAGCTACACGCTGGACAAGGGCGCGAGCCGCGTCGGGTTTGAAGTGTCGTTCGGTCCGGATCAGATCACTGGCGAGTTGCCGGTACAGTCAGCAGAGATCACGCTTGATTTTCAGCAAGTGGCAAACAGCAGCGTTGCCGTTGTCCTTGATGTCGGCAATGCAAAAGCCAACTTTCCCTTTGCAACCCAAGCGTTGCGCGGGCCCAAGGTTCTTGACACAACGCGGTTTCCGACGATTTCATTTGTTTCGACAGAGATCCAAGTCCTTCCCGACGCACCGTCGAAAGCGCGCATGAGCGGCGAGATTACCATTCGCGATACTACGCGGCCCATCACGCTGGGTGCCGAGTTGTTTCGCCCGGCTGACCGCGCGCTTGGCGAGCGCGAGCGATTGATTGTGCAGCTGTCCGGCGCCGTAAGTCGCGCGGCCTTCGGCGCAACCGGGTGGAGCGATCTTGTGGGCGATACCGTGGCGCTTGATCTGATGTTGCAGATCGATCTGGCGGAGTAGGGCATGGCTGCCAGGAATTCTGAACGGTCTTTTGGGTGGGTCACGCGGGCGCTGCACTGGGCTACGGCCCTTGGCGTGCTTGGGATGCTCCCTTTGGGGGTCTACGTGGCGCGGATGGAGGTCGGGTATTCGAACCTCTGGCTGTTCGGGTTGCACAAATCGATCGGGGTTACGATCTTTGCGCTTCTTGCCGTGCGAATTGTCTGGCATGTGGTTTCACCGCCACCGCCAAGCCTTCCCTCTGATGTTGCGTGGAAGGACCAGGCTGCCAAGTGGGTCCATCGGGCGTTCTATGTCCTTCTTGCCGTGGCGCCGCTTAGCGGATGGGTGGGCAGCGGGGCGACCGGACTTGATGTGCTTGTGTTCAACCGGATAACTTTGCCGCCGCTCGCGCCCGTGTCTGAGGCTTGGGAAACAACGGCTTTCGGCGTGCATTGGGTCGTAACGAAGCTTTTGGCGGCCTGTGCCATCGTGCATATTGCGGGGGCGCTCACGCGGCGAGACGGGACGCTGGCACGTATGGTCAAAGGCTAGAGCGCAGGAAAAAGGGCGCACGCGGCGCCCTTTTAGATGTCATCTGGCTGCTTCTTAATCAGGTGCGTGAATCGGGCGCCCAGTTGCCGCCCAAGAGGTCTTTAACCTTTTCGGCTGTGGCTTGTGCAGTTATGCCGAAGTGCTCGTAAAGCTCTGGCGCAGGGGCGGATGCGCCGAACCCGTGCATCCCGATGAACCCTGACTTTTCGCGCTTGCCGCGCTCGCCGAACAACCAACGGTCCCAACCAAAGCGCAGGCCAGCTTCGATGGCGACGCGAACCGGGCCAGCGGGAAGAACCTTGCGGCGGTAGGCTTCGTCTTGCTCCTCGAACAACTCCCAGCAAGGCATAGAGACGACACGGGTACCGATGCCTTGGGCCTGAAGCAGGTCGCGGGCCTTGAGGGCGATCTCGATCTCGGAGCCGGTCGCGATCAGAAGCGCTTGGCGCTTGCCCTCGGCTTCGCGCAGGACGTAGGCGCCCTGTGCGGTGAGGTTGCGCATCTTGTGCTCGGTCCGCACAGTTGGCAGGCCCTGACGTGTCAGCACGAGGGTGCTTGGTGTTTTGTGTGATGTCAGCGCAAGTTCCCAGGCTTCTGCGGTTTCGACCGTATCGGCGGGCCGGAAAACGTTCATGTTGGGCGAGGCGCGCAGCATCGCGATGTGTTCCACAGGCTGGTGCGTGGGCCCGTCTTCGCCAAGGCCGATGCTGTCGTGTGTCATGACATAGGTGACGGGCACGCCCATGAGGGAGCTAAGGCGCATTGCGCCGCGTGCGTAGTCCGTGAAGCACAAGAACGTTCCGCCGTAAGGACGGATGCCGCCATGAAGTGCCAGGCCGTTCATGGCGGCCGCCATACCATGTTCGCGAATGCCGTAGTGGACGTAGCGGCCTTTGCGGTTGGCTTGGTCAAAAATGCCAAGGTCTGGCGTGAGTGTATTGTTGGAGCCGGTGAGGTCTGCCGAGCCGCCGATGTTCTCGGGCATAATCGGGTTCACGGCCTCCAGCACCATTTCCGACGATCTGCGAGTGGCGACTTTGGGGTTGGTTTCAGAGATTTGCTTTTTCAGCGCGCGAATGGTCGAGGTGAGCTTCTTTGGAGGTGCGCCTGTCCAGACGCGGTGCAATTCGGTTTGGCGGTTTGGCGACAGTTCGGCGTAGCGGTCGTTCCATGCCGCTCGGTCTGCGGAGCCACGCGCGCCGATCGTGCGCCATTCCGATAGGATGTCGACCGGTATTTCGAAAGGCGCATACGGCCAGCCGTAGGTTGCACGTGTCGCTTCGATGCCGTCTGGGCCAAGAGGCGAGCCGTGGGCTTTGGCGGTGTCCTGTTTAGGAGAACCGAAGCCGATGTGGGTTTTGCAGGCGATCATCGACGGCTTCTTAGATGATTTGGCTTGGCTCAAAGCGCGGTCGATGTCTTCGGGGTCATGACCATCACATTCAACGACCTGCCAGCCAGCCGCCTGGAAGCGTTTTGTCTGGTCGGTGATGTCGGACAGCCCAACTTTGCCGTCGATTGAGATATTGTTGTCGTCCCAAAGTACGATGAGTTTGCCGAGTTTTTGCATGCCCGCGAGGCCGATGGCTTCGTGGCTGATGCCTTCCATGAGGCAGCCGTCACCAGCGATTGCGTAGGTGTAATGGTCGCAGACCTTTTTGCCGTAGCGCGCGCGCAGGCTTTCTTCGGCCATCGCGAAGCCGACGGCATTGGCGAGGCCCTGGCCAAGCGGGCCGGTGGTCGTTTCGATACCTTTTGCGTGGCCGTACTCGGGGTGACCTGCGGTGATTGAGCCAAGTTGGCGGAAGTTCTTGATCTGCTCAATCGTCATATCCTCGTAGCCCGTGAGGTGCAGGAGGGCGTAAAGCAGCATCGAGCCGTGACCCGCAGACAGGATGAACCGGTCGCGATCCGGCCAATCCGGGGCGGCTGCGTCAAATTTCAGGTGTTTCTCAAAAAGAACCGTGGCAACGTCGGCCATGCCCATCGGCATGCCGGGGTGCCCGGAATTTGCGGCCTGTACGGCGTCCATCGCGAGGGCGCGGATTGCGCTCGCGCGGGCGAAATGGTCTGGGTGAAGCTCTTTTAAGGTTGCGATATCCACGGTGCCTATCCCCTTGTCGGTCGTGACGCTGAAATGCTCAGGTTTCGAGCGGTTGATAGCAGGCAGGCGGGCGAGTTCAAGCGCGTGGGGGGACGTTTGCGCCGAAAGGGGGTGAAAACCCCGCGCTTCCTTCGTATGACTTGGGGAATGGATGGGGTTTGGTGCGATTCGCTCGCGCCAATATTGCCCCCGCAGTTATGAGGGAGCGGACAGTCATATGAGCGACATTTCCGAACTGGAGCGCCGGATCACGGCGGCATTGGACCGGGCCGCGCAAGCGATGGACCGACTTGGGGTCGTGGGAGCGTCAGACGATGGCGTTGATGCGGCGGCATTGGCGGACGAGCTGGAGGCCGAGCGGGTCGCCAATGCGCAGCTTGAAGAGCGGGTGCGGGCGATCAAGGAAAAGCAGGAGACGATGGTGGCGGGGCTAGAGGCTCAGGTTGCACGTCTGAAGGGGCAGGTCGAAAGTCGGGACGGGGACTTGTCGCGAATGAGGGCCGTGAGCGAAAAATTACGCCAATCCAATCAGACCCTGCGTGAGGCAAATGCAAGCGCTGTTGCAGATCCTGAATTGGTGAATGCGTCGTTGCAGACCGAGGTCGAGGCGCTGCGCGCGGCGCGGTCGGCGGATCGCGCGGAAATCGACGACATTCTTGCAACGCTTGACCCTGTTTTGAAGGAGGCCTGAGATGCCGGAAGTAACGATCAATATCGGTAGCCGTCCGTTTCAAGTGGCCTGTCAGGAAGGCGAAGAGCATTTCCTGCAATCTGCGGCGGCCTTGCTGGATCACGAGGCAAGCACGCTCATGGACCAGATCGGGCGGTTGCCCGAAGCACGGATGCTTTTGATGGCGGGCCTGATGCTTGCGGACAAAGCCGCAGGGACGGATGATCAACTGAAAGCGCTGGAAGACAAGGTTGCTCAGCAGGAAGCGTGGATCGAAGAGTTCCAGAGCAATCCGCAGCCGGAACCGACACGCGTAGAGGTGGCCGTGGTGCCGGATGAAGTGACGCAGACGCTGGCGGAACTTGCGGCGCGTGCCGAGGCCCTGGCCGATGCGGCAGAAGAGAAAGCGGCAGCGGCATAGATTTTCTATTTAGGCATTTTTAAAAGGCTGGAGGGCCGGCGATCAGGCGATATTCCAGCCGCGTGCCGCGTCGCCGTACATCTCAAAGCCCTGTTCCGTGATCGCGATAGTGTCTTCCAGTTTGATGAGGCCGCGGTCGGGGTGCCCCATCGTTGTTTCCACCGACACGACCATACCCGCTTCGAGGGGGACCTCGGCATCGACGCCATCGTAAATGCGGTTGGACATGATGAAGGGCACCTCATGGCTGACAAGGCCCATTCCGTGGATGACAAGGTCCGTGTGCTTCGCATTGGGTCCCGACTTTAAGACGCTGTTGCCGTGATCCAAGGCGGTTTGTCCGGTCGCGCCTGCTTTGAGGAAAGCGAACGTTGCCTGTTGGGTGGCGTCGACTTCGGCCAGAAGGTCTTCGAGTTCCGCGTCTGGTGGCCCCATGACGGCCATGCGGCAAAGGTCTCCTATATAGCCGTCAATATTTCCGCCACTGTCGATGGACATGGCTTCCCCCGGTTGCCATTGCTGATCAGAGGGCGCGCGGTTCCGGTTTTGGCCAAACGTCACGAGGCAATAGTCGAAGTCGAGATCGCGCGCGTGTTCTTCGGCTTTCAGCCGGTGGATGATCTGGTGCTTGGTGACGCCGGGTGTTGCCCAGTCGATGGTTGCGCGCATGGCGTCGATCACGCCGTCGGACGCCGCGCTGAGTTTGGCCAGCTCATCCGGACGCTTGATTGCGCGGAGACGTTCCAAAATGGGGGTTGCGTCGCCGAATATTGCATCTGGCAGGCCGTCAGCGAGGACTTGATCCGCGTCACGGGGCAGGAACGGCGGCTCGATGCCAATGCGGGCCTTGGTGAGGCCCATGTCTGTGAGGTGTTTGACGGCCGCTTCTGCGGCGTCACGCGTTCCCCACGTGACTGTGTGGGTGTGGATCGGCCAGAACGCACCGAGGGCCTTTTCGAAGCCTTCGATGGCGCTTCCGATGTAGGCCGCCTGATCAAGGGTGCCGGCCACGTATATCACCAGCGGCAAATAGCGGGCGTGGCCGAGGGCGTCCATGCTTTGAAAGAAGAATGAGCGGTGCCCGCCGAGGAGATAACGTACGTTGTGGGGCGAGTTTGCGATCAAGACGTCGAGGCCATGCGCCTCCATCAACGCGTCTGCTTTTTCGGTTTGGAACGGGGGCGTTGTCATTGAAGTGGCTCCTGTGTTGCATGTCTGGAGCTTATATCATGCTGGCGCACGGACAAAAAAGGCCGGCACAGTGGCCGGCCTTTTCAGAAACTTTATCGGATCGTAAATGTTACTCGCGATTGCCGAAGAGTTGCAGCAGGAACATGAACATGTTGATGAAGTCGAGATACAAGTTCAAAGCACCGGCATAGGCTGACTTGTCGAGCCATTCCTGATCGCCTGCGTGGGCATGTTCGAGGTAGGAGGTCTTGATTTTCTGTGTGTCGTAGGCGGTGAGGCCCGCGAAGATCAAAACACCAATGGCCGAAATCGCAAACGTAATTGCAGGCGAGCCGATGAAGAGGTTGACGACCATCACCACGATAAGGCCGATCACGCCCATGATGAGGAATGTGCCCCATCCGGAGATGTCTTTCTGCGTGGTGTAGCCCCAGAGGCTAAGGCCGGCAAACGCGATCGCCGTCACAAGGAACGTCTGCACAATGGAGAACCCTGTGTAGACGAGGAAAATCGAGCTGATAGACAGGCCCATGAGTGCGGCAAAGGCGAAGAAGGCGGTTTGCACGGCAGCTGCCGATCCGCGCTTCATTACAGCACCAAAGCCGAAGAACACGAATGCCAGAGGGGCAAACATCACCACCCATTTCAGCGGCGACATATAAAGTGTCTCGCCAATAGGCGTCAGGTATTGGCCTTCGCGGATTGCGACCGTCGCACCAGTTGGGTCGGCCGTTACGGACAAGCCAGCGATGGCCCATGCTGCCAGAGCAGTTATGATCATGCCAACGGACATCGAGCCGTAGACCTTATCCATATGGGCGCGAAGGCCCGCGTCTATCTCGGCCGTGCGGACACCTGGCGCGGTTCGGACGGTCTGATATTGTGCCATTATCGGTCTCTCCTCGACGTTTTTATTCACATGACCGGAATGCCCGGACACTTCCTAAGAGAATATCGGCTGGCACGGGACATTTTTCAAGGCCGAAACCCTGAGAAACGAGTCTTTTGGTCAGGTACGCGGATCAACGCGGCCGCTGATTTGGGACGCTCCAACGCGGGCGGGTGAGTTCTGCGGCCACGTCGGTTCGGCTGAGGGACACGTCAAGGCGCCCTGCGGCATCATGATTGGCGAGTGCCACACGGGATCTCTGAGCTGCAATCATTGCATGGAGCCAATACACAAAGCCCTACCGATGGGAGGGGGTTGTGACAAAGCGGGCGGTGGTGGCTGGCGTGAACATGGTGTCATTTTTTCTTAAATGTGATTGGTTGCCTCGCTCGCATCACCAAGCCTGATGTGTTTGCCGCGCCGCATTGAATTCGTAAAATGAATGTTTTTGACGTCGATCATCAAGGAAATTGATATGCTTGGAATCCTCGATCTGACGGCTTTGCGCTCGTGTGTCGCTGTTGCGGATATGGGCGGGGTAACCAAGGCGGCGGGTTTGCTGAACCTGATGCAATCGGCGGTATCGATGCAGTTGAAGCGGCCGGAAGAGGCTTTGGGATTGCATTGCTTGACCGGCCGTCGCGCACGATCGGCGTGACGGCTGAGGGCGAGCAGCTTTTGGGGTATGGGCGTCGGATGATTGCTATGAACGACGAAATTTTCAGTCAAATGATGAATCAAGCTTACGAGGGGGCTGGTTCTGGGGGGCCCACATGACAATATTTATCCCCGCATCCCATGGATCCTGCAGGTTTTTAACGCCGATTGTCCGCGGATAAGAATTCAGGTGTCGTCGTCTTGGACGCTTCGTTTGAAGGACCTTTTTGCGGAAGGGCAGTGCTACATTTTCCATGCCACCGAAGATCACGTCGATCCCAATGGCGAGACTTTGGCATCCGAGCCGCATTGCCAGTTTCGCAAGTCGATGATGAAGGCGCTGGATCGGGCGGGTTTACCATGGGAAATGGCTCTCGATTCGGAAGCGACGCATACGGTTGAGGCCGTGGTGGCGGCAGATTTGGCGGTTTTTGCGCAGATCGAAGGCACGAACGCGCCTCAGCTTGAGGAAATCAGTCACGGGGGGGGCGTTGCCTGGAATGGGCGAGAAATTAATCAATATGTATTCTCAGACGTGGCTCAGAGCACGGTGAAATATCATAGCACGCAGCTTGTACGGCGGTCACATGGTGCACCGAAACTTGCGCTTACGGCGTAATGACGATTTTTCCGGTGGCCTTGCGGCTTTTTAGAAGCTCAAGGGCGGCGTTGGCCTGCGCAAGCGGGTAGGTGTGGCCAATGTGGGGTCGGATCGCGCCTTTTGCGTGCCAGTGAAGGAGCGTCTTCAGGCTCTCAGTGAGCGCAGTTGGATTGATCTTGGAGTAGGCAGAGATGTTGAAGCCGATCACGTCGATGTTTTTGACCAGCAGGTGGTTGGGTTTTACGGTGGGGTGATCCCCGCTGGCAAAGCCGATGAGAAGGTGGCGACCTTCGGGCTTAAGGCGCCGGGCTGCGGCCGTGCCGGTGGCGCCGCCAACCGCATCGTAGACGACATCGAAGGGGGCATGGGACCTTAAGGCGTCGGAGAAGTCCCCATCGGCGCTGTCGATCATGATGTCAGCGCCAGCGTCGCGCGCAATGGCAAGGCGCTCTGAGCCACGCGCGACCGCAATGACAGTTGCCCCGATGGCTTTGGCGACCTCGACAGCCGCGAGGCCTGCGCCCCCGGCTGCCCCCAGAACAACAAGGCTTTCGCCTTTTGCCAGTCTTGCGCGGCGGATAAGCGAAAGATGCGCGGTAGCGTAAGTTATCTGAAAAGC
>Ga0075467_10001118_pt1 | contig 22202 bp, 15 predicted proteins | sample DEB08_DNA_9_FD_75067 | JGI IMG/M metagenome (GOLD analysis project Ga0075467, IMG submission 75067) | Aqueous microbial communities from the Delaware River and Bay under freshwater to marine salinity gradient to study organic matter... | ecosystem: Environmental > Aquatic > Marine > Coastal ... | reverse complement strand
TTGTATAATCTTACTAATATCAGATTCCATAGTACAGCACCAAAATTAGGTTTCTATGGTATCGTAGGTCTTAGTGGATTTACTGTTAATACATTTTATGATGCATTGGATGCAGATGGTCAAATTTACAACTTTGTCGGAGCAAACGGTGATGGTATGTTGGTTGACGCTCTTACACGAAGAAGTAATGGTAGTATTACTAACAGTGAATACCGTATTGAAGCAGGTGATATCTTAGCACAAAATTTAGATGGTGATTACGAAACAGCGGCAGCTGTTCAATCTATTGCTAATGAAGAAGTAAAAATTGGCGGTGCTGTACAAGCTGGTTTCGGTCTTGCTTATCGTTTAAATGATAAAATATCAATTGCTATTGAGCCTCAAGTCCATTTAGCCTCAAATGATTATATCGATGGTAGAGCTTTCAGATCAGTTGGTGCTCCTTCTCAAGGTGCTGATGTTCCTTTTTATATTCCGGTACGTTTGAACTTGTTCTTAGGTGATGTAAAAAAACAGTCTATTCCTTTATGGTGGGTTAATCCTTTGGATGCTCCTATGACTGAAATTGCTGCTAATACAAAGAAGAAAGATGCAGCGGAAATGTTAGCTGATAAAGATAACGATGGTGTTCCTAATATGATTGATAAAGAGCCAGATACACCTGCAGGTGCAGATGTTGATACTCGTGGTGTAACTTTAGACTCTGATAAAGATGGTTTACCAAATCACTTAGATAAAGAGCCTTACTCTCCAGTTGGCTATAAAATTGATCCTCAAACAGGTATTTCTGAAAAACCAGTAATGCCTAAGACAATGTCTAAGGAAGAGGTTATAGCTATCGGAAAAGAACAAGGTTGGGATAAAGACGAATCTATTAGCGATTGGTTCTTACCAATGATTCACTTCGATAATGATCGTTCTACAATCAAGCCACAGTCTCACTCTGCTTTAAATGAAGTAGCAGCAGTTATGAAGAAATACCCAAGTATTTCAGTAGTTGTTGAAGGTCATGCAAGTAGTGATGCTTCTACTGCTTATAACAATCGTTTGTCTTACAAGCGTGCAAATGCAGCTGTTGAAACATTAGTAAATAATTACGGTATTAGCAGAAGTCGTTTGATTTTACGTTATAACGGTGAAAGCGAGCCATTAATTAAAAACAATACTACTAACTACATGAATCGTCGTGTAGAGTTCAGAGTATCAAACGGTGAAGCAGAAATGAGTGCACCTAATTAATAGGTAATCTCAGTTTTATCGAGTAATATTGAAGCGGAACATCATTTATTTGATGTTCCGCTTTTATTTTTTATGCTTCCTGCAAAAAAACTTACTACAAAAACTATAAACCGAATGGAAGTCAGTATTTTTACAATTCCTAAAAGTTTTAAAATATGAAAAATTATACGATACTACTGATACTACTATTTTTATTCACGACAATAACGGTTTCTATTGGTCAGCATGATTCCTTAGTACGTCATTGGTCATTTGATAATGATATAAGTAATTTTGAAAACCTCATTAACGGCGAGGAACTCTCTCCGTCACTTAGTGAGGGAATTCATAAAAAAGGATTTTTGTTTTCGGATAATTATCTTGAAATTAAAGATGGTGTAGATTTAATGGAGGATTTTACACTATCGTTTTGGTTTAAGCCAAGTGATGTAGAAAATAACCAAACTTTATTTTATCAATTTCGTCAGATTTCAGGTAAAAATGATATCAGAAATTTTATTAGATTAGAAATTGAAGATGGAGTATTTATATTAAAAAGTGAAAAAGGGCGCTTTGGATTAAAGTCTATCGACTTAATTACAGATGAGTGGTATGCTGTTTCATATATGTATGACGGGATGAATACCCAGTTGTATTTACAAGGTCAATTGATATATACAACAAGTGAAGAAATTTCTTTTTATAATAAGTCTTACCAAACAGTTAAAAACCGTCTTTTTATTGGCCGAAGTCATACGATGAAATCTCAATTTATTGGTGTCGTAGATGAAATTAAGGTATTTCAAAGAGCGATAGAAGATGAAGAAGTCGCCGCTATTTACCAAGAATTTGAAAGTAATACTTTAAGTCAATCAGAATCAATAGACGTAGTAGAGGTCAATGAGGCGGCATACCAAGATTTACCTCCTGCTTCTTCAGGCAATACAACAGAGATTCAACCTGCTACTAATATCGTTTATGTGGATAAATACGAAGTTTTAGATCCATTAATAGTTCGTACTACTGGGGTAACATTAGAATATTATCAAATAAAAGGTAAAAAGGATGCTGAGTTAGTGATTGTACATAATGACGATTTGGGAAGTCCTCTACCATTATCAAAGGAGAAAAGAACGAAAAGAATAGCATTAAACCTCGGTAGCGAAAATTCATTAACTTTTGAAGGCTTTCAGCTGGAACGGAATCAAAAATGTAGAGTTAGGGTAAACGTTAAGTCTGGAGCGAGCATAATAGCATCTTATGATATAGATTTAGATAAGAATAATGTGGTTTTACCAATTGCTTATCTCAGAGCAAAGGATAAAAACCCAAAAAATCAAAAGATTATTACGGTAAATAGTAAAAATATCGAAATCCAAGTAAAGGATAACTCAAAGGTTGATGGTGATATTATCACAATCAAGCAAGAGGGAACAACGATATTAGATAATTATTTGTTAACAGACGAATTGAAAAGTATAAATGTGGTCTTAAAAGAAAATCTTCATAATGAGTTTTCCTTTGTTCCTATCGATATGGGAAAATCCTCAGGAGAAAATACGGCATTGGTCTTGATATTAGTTGACGGAAAGGTCATTTATGATTTTAGTCTTCGTTCTGTTGATAAAAATCGACCAGCAAAATTAACAATCATACACGAAGATTTTTAGAGGATTAGATCTGTATATCGAACGCAAAGAACGTACTATTTCAATATGTTCTTTGCGTTTCATTTTATTAAAATTATTGATTAATAATGAGCAATCAAGTCAAAGCGTTTAATGAATATAGAGTCAAAATGAATGAGAAAATTTTAGGACAAAATAACAAGGTTCTAAAACGTTTCTTTAATTTAGATACGAATGCCTACGCCGACGGAGCTTTACCATCTAAAACCAAGGAGTTATTGGGGTTAGTGGCTTCTATGGTGTTACGATGTGATGATTGTATCAGCTATCATTTAGGTAAATGTTATGAATTAGACGTAACAACAGAAGAGGTTTTTGAAGTGTTTGCCATCGCAAATTTAGTTGGAGGATCTATTTGTATTCCACATACTCGTCGAGCCGTTGAGTATTGGGAAGCCTTGTCGGAAAGTGAGTCTAAATGAATTTAATTATTGATATTGGGAATACTCGAACTAAAGTAGCACTTATTGAGGAGGACAAAATCCTTGAAAAGCGACTATACGATGAATTGACTATTGATATTTTATTAGATTTCAAGTCTAATTATAGTATCGAAGCGATTATTATTTCTACTGTTAGACAAAGTATTGCTACCTCTATTCTTCATGAAATTGAAGCATGGAATATATTTTTTATACAATTGTCTCATCATACCCCTTTACCGATAAAAAATAATTATCAAACCCCCGAAACACTTGGGAAAGATAGATTAGCTGCCGTTGTGGCGGCAAGTCAGATTTATGCCAACGAAAACTGTTTAGTGATAGATGCCGGCACTTGTATCACGTATGATTTTATTACCGAAAATAATCATTACTTAGGTGGTAGTATTTCACCAGGGCTAACAATGCGTTATCGGGCTATGCACGAATTTACAGCAGCACTTCCCTTGTTAAATAAGCAGCGTTTAAATACCTTTGTCGGTTATAATACGGTGACAGCGATGCAAACCGGAGTTGATTTTGGATTATCCTTTGAAATTCAAGGATTTATAAACAAATATATTCATAAATTTGGTCAAATTAAGGTAATAATGACGGGAGGTGATGCAGAGTATTTGGCATCTCAAATGAAAAACAAGATATTTGTCCTCCCTGATTTAGTCTTGATTGGACTTTATAAAATTTTGACATACAATGCCAATTTACTGGAGTAAATTATCCTTTATTACTTTATTTTTATTGAGTACTGTCGTAGTATTCGGACAAAACGTACCAAAAGAAAATTCGCCATACTCTCGCTATGGCCTTGGAAATATCAACCCTACTGAGTTCGCTCCATTGCAAAGCATGGGTGGCATATCAGCAGGATACAACAACCCTTATCAGTTAAACCTTACAAACCCTGCTTCCACAGCATTTTTGGGCTACACATCTTTTGAAACGGGTGGCTTTGCCAAATATTCTGTTTTATCAGCGAATGACGAATCAGCTTCAAATTGGAGTGGAAATATTTCACATTTTGCACTTGGCTTTCCCTTGAGAAACCCCTTGAATAAGGCATTTAGTAGAGAAAAATCACCTTTTGATTATGGAATGGCTTTAGGACTAATTCCATATAGTTTAACAGGGTATGATGTCGAAAGTACTTCTACTTTGCCCAGTATCGGTGAGGTGAGGTACAAATACCTCGGAAGTGGTGCTACGTATCAAGCCTTTTTGAATACATCTATTAAATACCATAATTTGGCTGTCGGTGGACATGTAGGCTATCTTTTTGGAAGCGGAATAGATGAAACTGCCATCTACTTTAATGATTTGGAAAATGCTTTTTCAAATATTCTAAGAGATGAATATAGTTTGAATGGATTCATCTGGAGATTAGGGGTACAGTATGAATTTATAATCGGAAAAACGCCAGAGGATGATGCGAAAACCTTGATCGAACGCCCTCGATTAGTATTAGGGGCTTACGGAAATTCAGGAAATAATGTTAATATCATAGGTAACTCTATCGCTGCTCGTACAAACTCTTTTTATACTGGCAGTAACTTAGACACAATTGTTTCGTCTGTAGAAATAGAAGATATTATGAATTTACCTTCAGAGTTTGGAATTGGGTTCACGTATTCTTTATTAACAGATAAAAAGCGTCGTATCAAGTTTGGGTCAGATTTTAAAATCGGACAATGGTCACAGTACAATAATCCGTTAAGAAATGAGACTTTAGCAAACTCCTGGCGTGCTGCTGTTGGTGGTGAAATGGTTCCTAATACTAACTCGTACAATAGATATACCGACTTGATGCGTTATAGGGTTGGGTTTCATTATGGAGCAGATCCGAGAGTTGTTAATGGCGAACAGTTGACTGATTATGGTTTGACATTAGGGCTTGGTCTTCCATTAAAATTACCAAGAGGAATGCCTTCATTTATGAATTTAGGATTAGAAGCGGGAAAATTATCCGCCCCCAATTTATTAAGTGAAAACTATTATAAAATAAATGTTGGCTTCACATTAAATGATAATACCTGGTTTTATAAACAAAAATTTAACTAATCATGAACATCAAAACAGCTTTTAGAAATTTATTTGTGTTAGCAGTTGTATCTTTTATTGCTAATGGCGTTTTCGCACAAGACTGTGCAGATTTCACGGCCTTCCCTGGCGGTGAAGAAGAGGGAAAAAAAGTACACGTACTATATCGTGACTTGATGGAGAAGGAGCAATACGCAGAGGCGATGCCGATGTGGGAACAGTTATACGAAAGTTCTCCTGCAGGTAGTGCTTATCATTACATTGATGGTATTACACTTTATACTGACTTGGCTTTAAAAGCAGATGAAGCAGAGGAAACGGAAAAAGGAAACGAGTACAAAGAAAAAATTATAGAAATTTATGAAGCTCGATTAGCTTGTGAAGTCTATAAATCAAAAGGCGTTGTATTAGAAGCTAAGGCGTACTCTATGTCAGAGATAGCGTATGAGGATTATGACAAAACATTAGCAGCTTATGCCGCTGCCGTCAAAGAAAATGGAAACAAAACAAGTGCTTACATCATGGCATATTATGCGGATCATGTGATTTGGATGTTTGGTAATGACCTCACAGATAAAGAAACTGCACGCGATGTATATATGACTTTGGAGGCTATTAAAGATGCTAATGAAGAAAATTCTGACTACGCTGATAATTGGACTTATGTTGAAGATTATTACGCACCATATTTAGATAATATTTTTGACTGTGACTTCTTTAAAAATAAACTAAAAGTAGATTATGAGGCAGACCCGGATAATCCAGAAGTATTTCGTTCTGTTTTAAAAACTTTGTTTGAAAAAGGTTGTAGCAAATCTGATCCTTTTATGGCAGAATTGATCGTTAAAGATTCTATTCAAGGTGTGAAAGAACGTGAAATCGCTATTGAAAGATGGAAAACAGAAGAGCCTGATAAATATGGTTTATACTTATTTGGAAGAGGAGAAACTACAGAAGCATCGGATTATTTGAGAAAAGGTGTCGCTATGGATATCGGAAGTGAGCGTTTGTCTGCTGCTCATTACGCTTTAGCTCAAATTAATCACAAAAACGGTCAGTACGGAACAGCTCGTACACACTACAATCAGGCGGCAAGTAATCGCCCAGGTTGGGGAGAACCTTACTTACAAATTGGTAAAATGTATGCGTCAAGTGTACGTTCTTGTGGAAATGGTGACGGTTTCCAGCAAGGTGTCGTTGTTTGTGCGGCATTAGATATGTGGGCAAAAGCGAAATCTATTGATGGTAGTGTTGCGGGTGAAGCGAATAGCTTAATTGGTAAATATTCTGGTTCGGTTCCTACCAAAGAAGATGCTTTCCAAAAAGGTGTAAAAGCAGGACAATCGGTATCTGTTGGTTGTTGGATTGGCGGTTCTACGTCTATTCGTTTGAGAAGTCAGTACTAACAATGAACAATTGACAACGGACAATTATTAATGTTTGTTTTTAATAATAATTTACCTAAATCAGAAAAGCCCTCGGATGAAAGTCCGAGGGCTTTTTAGTTTTGTACAAACGAAGTTCCAGCTTCGTTTAAAATTTCTAATTCGTACAATCAAACATCACATTCAAGTATTTGAGATTCTTAATTCTATGAAATTTCCTTAATTTTAGTCATATTAAATTTGTTTCAAAACGATCAGATTATGTTACGAATAATCAGTTTTGCTCAAAACTGTAATGATTTTTTCAATTATCCAGAGAAGCTATAAAGAACAGGTCACTAAAAATGGTTATAAAAAACGAAAGGGTAGAAGTTAGTTGTTGGACGAGCGGAAGTACGAAGCTAATTTTGCGATAAGCAGAAGCATACCTTCCCCGTTAATGTAGTAGTTTGTCACGTTGAATAGGCATAATGTCATTTATATAAACTGAAACAAGGAATGGTACAGTATTTTCAATAGCATAAGTATAATTCTAAGTTATAATTATGAATTAATAATATTTATAAAAAATTGATTATAAAATAATTAAATCAGACTGTCTAACTTTTAAACTCAGTAAACTTTAAGATTATGAAAAATAAAATGTTTTTTAGAACTACGATGATTTTGAGCTTTGCGTTTTTGGCAACAACTATTTTTGCTCAAGATTGTGCTGACTTCGATGCCTTCCCAGGTGGAGAAGAAGAAGGTAAAAAAGTACACGTTTTGTATCGTGACTTGATGGAAAAAGAGCAATACGATGAGGCGTTTCCGATGTGGGAACAACTATATACGAAATCTCCTGCAGGAAGTGCCTATCACTTTATTGATGGAGTGACACTTTATACGGACAAAATTAATAACGAAGAAGACGAGGAAAAAGCAACGGCTTTAAAAGAAAAAGTCATTGAAATATACGAAGCTCGATTAGCTTGTGAAGTCTATAAAAATAAAGGAATTGTACTGGAAGCTATGGCTTACTCTATGTCTGAAATTGGATATGAAGATTACGATAAAACATTGGCAGCCTATCAAAAAGCAGTTCAAGAAAACGGTAACAAAACAAGTGCTTATATTTTAGCATATTACGCAGATCATGTTGTTTGGATGTTTGGCGAAGATTTGATTGATAAGGAAACGGCTCGTAATGCTTATTTAGAAATGGAAGCGATTAAAAATGCAAATACAGAAAACGAAGAGTATTCAGCTAATTGGGAATATGTTCAGGATTACTTCGAGCCTTATGAGCCTTATTTATTTGATTGTGACTATTTTATCAATAAGTTGAAACCGAAATATGATGCAAATCCTGATAAATCTTGGGTGTATCGTCCGATTTTACAAACACTTTTAGAAAGAGGATGTACGGTGGCTAATCCTTTTGTAAAAGAATTAGCCATAAAAGATAGTATCGAAATTGCAAGAATTAATGATTCATTAGCCATTGCAGATAGAGAGATTAATCCTGATTATTACGGTATTCGTTTGATGAAAAATGGTGACGAAAATGGGGCAATGCCATGGTTAGAAAAAGCAACGGCAAAAGAAGATTTACCGACTGACCGTAAAGCAAATGCAAATTATTACTTAGCAAGAATTTATCATAGCAAAGGCGGAGGTTCAAACTTCGCAAAAGCCAGAACATTCTATGAAAATGCGGCTGAATTGAAGCCAGAATGGGGCGAACCGTATTATCAAATTGGAGTATTATATGCTTCAAGCGGTCCTTTGTGTGGCTCAGGCACAGGTTGGGACAGTCAAAGAGTTATCTGGCCAGCAATGGATATGTGGAACAAGGCGATCCGTACAGGTGACGCTGAAGCAGCAGCAGAAGCAAAAAAGAAAATAAGTTATTACAGCCAGTTTTTACCGACAACAGAAGATGCTTTTGAAAAATCAATAAAAGAAGGCAGTAGCATTATGATTCCTTGTTGGATTCAAAGACGAAGTACGGTAAGATTACGTAATCAATATTAAAAAAATTGAGGTCTGAGCATTTAATAAATGAATGATAATGATTGATTGCCGTCTAAACTTTTAGGTTTAGGCGGCTTTCATATGTAGACTAGTAAAGTGTTGTTTTTTATTGGGAAAGTATTTTTTTTTGTTTTAAATAACTGAAAATCAATATTTTATGTTTTTTATTTTAACTATTAGTATCAATATCGCATTTTAAATTAAAATATCAACTTTTTAGTTATTATACCGAAATTATCAAAAGGGAGCTTGGTTTTTACATTCGGTTGATAGAATCTGCATAGATTTTAAACAAAGAACATGATATTTATCAAGAATTTGGTAACTTGCGAGTGGATTTACAGAATGAATTTTAGCAGGTATGTCAAGTCTGTCTATATAAAAAGTTTAGTTTTATTGGGAATTGTTTATTGTGTTTAGCTCTGTCGAATTCTTTTTTCGACGGAGCTATTTCTACTTGATGAGTTTCCTATCTCTTCCATTTAATATTACAACCGCCACTCGGATATTGTTTTTCATCAACCTTTTCGCCAGCCAACATTGCATCTAAAGCTGCTCGCAAGTCTTTTCCTGTTAACGGATTCGTATTTTTAGGCCTTGAATCATCCAAACGACCACGATAGATTAGGCGTTGTTCACCATCAAAAATATAAAAATCAGGCGTACAAGCGGCATCGTAAGCCTTTGCTACTTCTTGTGACTCGTCGTATAAATAAGGGAAATTATAACCAGTTTCTTCGGCATGGATTTTCATTTTGTCGGGACCATCTTGTGGATAATTCACGACATCATTTGAGCTAATCCCAACAAACGCTACTCCTTTAGCTTGATATTCTGTTGAAATTTTGACGATCTCCTCATTGACGTGAATTACATACGGACAATGATTACAAAGAAACATTACAACTGTTCCTTTATCCGAAGCGATGTCGTTTAAACCTATCATTTTACCCGAAACGGTATCAGGTAACGTAAAATCGGGTGCTTTTGTCCCTAAATCCAACATGGTCGATTCTATATAAGCCATTTTTTAAGTATTAATTATGAACTAATTAAAAAATTAAAAACCTCGTATAAATTTGTTTCTATGAGGTTATAACAATTTCATTCCACACAAAGTTAAAAAGATGGTTTTGAAATCAAATCATTTTCCATTTTGCTGATAGATAATTCAGCCCTAAGCTAATCAATGTCCTTCCAAGATGGAAAAACCAAGGAAAACTAAGGAAATCACGTCTTCCTCTAAGCGAAACGAAACCAGCCAAATCAAGAATTTTATGTCAAAAAAATAAACCTTAAATAAATACTGTTTTATTGTACGTAATCGGTCCTATTTATTTATAACTTTATTTATAATCGATTACTTAAATGAAATAAATTGTACCATGAATGAGGTCTTTATTTTTTAATAAAAGCTAACAAAGCCAATTCGAGAGAATGGTAATTTGAATGAAATATATTATGAAAAATAACATAAAAGGGGTATTAATAATAATAATAATAGTTGCTTTCCCATTTTTTTCTAACGCACAACAAGAGCCAGGTGAAGAAATCGTCAGTCAAGTCATACAATCTATTGATAATCAGTATTATGATACAGCTTATAATGGAAAAAACTGGGAGAAAATTCAGTTAGAAACCGTACTCTTAATGGAAATGTTGCCGCTAAAAAACACTCAATTTGTGGATAGTTTACTTTATCGGTTAGATGATCCATCAGTTCGAGTATTAACACCAACGCAGTTTCAAACCTTGAATACGGAACTTACAAAATCTCAACATATTGGAATTGGTTTGACAGAATTGTTATGTGTGGATATTGATAAAAAAACTCGTGAAGTGAAGATAATTACACCGTTGCATAACTCGCCAGCAGCAAGAGCAAACCTACAACCTAACGATATTATTTTATCTATTAATAAACAGTCGGTCGAAGGTTTACAGTTAGAAGAAGTGATGGATTTGATGCGTTTAAAAAAGGGCAAAAAGGTAAAATTGAAGATAAAACGCAACGATAAAATCCGAAAAGTAAAAATCAAAACGGCAGTTGTGCAACAATCTTTAGAACCCTATTTTAAAGTGATTATTCACAACGATAAAAAAATCGGTTGCGTTTGGTTTCCTCAATTTACAAACGCTGCCGCACCACAATTTCAAGATATTATCCAACAATTTCAAGCTCAAAATGTCGATGGAATTTTATTGGATTTGCGGAATAACCCCGGAGGATTATTACAAGAAGCACAACGAATCGGTGGATTTTGTATGGGACAAACGGCTATGGGGCGGGCAGAAGGCAAAAGTAATTACTTGAGCGTGTTACCAACTTTAGAAGCGAAAATCACGGACTTACCAATGGTCGTATTAACCAACAACGGAACTGCAAGTGCAGCTGAACTTTTAGCGGGTTCATTGCAATACGAAAAACGAGCGACAATAATCGGAGAACGTACGAATGGCAAAGGTTTGATTCATACTTTCATTCCGTTAGCCGATGATTATATCATGGCTTGTTCGATAGGAAGAATTAGTTTATTAAGTGGTCGAGATTTATTGACAGAAGGCGTAGAACCCGATATAATTATCAAAAACGATAAACCATTTTCATTTGGACAAATTGATGATGACCAACAGTTTTTGAAAGGTTTGGAGCAGTTTTAAAGTGATGTTTTTAAGTCTTAAAACGTTGGTAGTAGATTGTTGTATTGTTTTGACCTAATTTATGTGAAAATTGATACTACCAACTGCTTAAATATTCGGTTACAAATTTTAAAATCAATGAAATTATTTGTTAGGTTTTTCCCGAATTTCTAACAAATTTTTAATCTTCTTGTTTTTCCGTAAATTATTGAGGATAATATTTGAACATTAAAATACTTAAACATTCAAACATTTATGATGCAATTAACAGACTTTATTAATAACAATAATCGAAATATTTTACAACCTATCTTAGACAATAATGCCTTATTGACGTTCTTACCAATATTATATGTCGGTTGGACAGACGCAGAATTTTCAAAATCGATTATTCCCTAATCATCAGTACATTCACAGGTTAAATGATCTGAATAACTTTGTTTTTCTAATCGAAAACCTTTGGTGTAAGGATAACCACCACCAAAACCTAAATTTTCTGTTTTGATTGTATATAAACAATCAAATGCAATCACACTTTCTTTTTCCTTTAAATCATTCGGCGAACAGTAAGGATTTGGCGTCGATTCACAATCTGTTTTTGTTAAATTACCCAAGACATTTTGTAAAATATGCTTGATATCAATTTGATATTGAAGTGCTAAAGATTCATCTACTTCGGTTGCGTAGCGTCCTGTAAGTTCTGCTCTTCGAACGATAGAATCTGGGTGAATTTCAAAATGATTAACATTGAAGGCATGAAGCGTAGCGATTTTTTTGAATTGTGGATTATCTTCAAAATTTAATTCTTCGAACTCTGTTGTAAACTGTATAGCTTTGTCATCAAAGTATTTTGGAATAATAGGTGTTTGTTTAATATCTACCCAGATTTCACTAATGAGATACTCATAACCAGCTAAAACATTGCCTTTCCCAACAGAGGTTTCCCCGATTTTAGAGCATTTCATCCGCAAATCTGAACTCTTAGCTAAGTAATAAAGTCCGGGCTGCCGACTACCTGGAAGCGGTAATTTGAAGGGCTTATCTAAAGACCATTCTCCTTCATAAGCACTACAAGGACAATAATCCTGTACTTCTGTTTCATTCAAATAGGGTGTATCAAAATAGGCGTCAAAGCCTTTGTCAAAATAAGGCGAGAGCGGATGTTCGATGATTTCGGAAGATTTATTTTTAAAATAATGATGATAAATAGACATACCGATAATACCTAATAGCAGTGACAAGATAGGCAATAAAACTATTTTTTTTCGAGATTTTTGCCATTTGACTTGTAACCGGTTTGATTGTTCTTGTGCTGCTTCCAGTTTTGATTGAATTTTATCTCGCTCTGAAATTGCGGTATCTCGTTCGGAGGTTATCTGTTGTGCTGCTGTAAGTCGTCCTACATTTTTGATAGAACGTATATACATACCGTCTGTTGCATTTCCGTAAATTAACTTTGTGAATTGACTCGCACTAATACATAAATCCTTCGAAATCTTACCATACGATGCACTACCAAATCTGGCGGTCTCTTTTTCCCAAGTACCATATTGCCTTTCTAATGCCGCTATAAACTTGCTTTGTAAGTCCTCAATCATTACTTATACAGGTGTAAAATGGTGTAAAATAATATAAAATTTCGTAAAGTTTTTGCTTTACAAAATAATATTTTTTTGAAATTGAATTTAACAATATAGTTTTGTGAAATCGCTTTTGTAAGGAAATAAGCAATAATTACTAAGATAAATATAATTAAATAAAAACTAATCACTAAAACCAATAATTCTTTTGAAAGGAAGTCTGAATAAAAGAGGAATAGGGCTTATTCTTGGGCCTTCATTGTTTGTTGTCACGTTGTTTTTTCTGGAATTTGAAGGATTAAGTGACAGTGGTCAAGCTGTTTTGGCATCGACCCTATGGATAGCGGTTTGGTGGATATTAGAGGTCATTCCGATTGCAGTAACGGCTTTGTTACCTATTATTTTATTTCCGCTTACGGGTGCTTTAGGGCTAAGTGAAACAACAATGTCTTTTGGGCATAAATACATTTTTCTCTACATCGGTGGCTTTGTGCTGGCTATAGCTATTGAACGTTGGAACTTACATCGACGAATCGCCCTACATATTATCAAATTCATTGGTACAAACGTCAAACGCATCATTTTGGGTTTTATGGTGGCAACGGCCTTCTTATCCATGTGGATTTCCAACACGGCGACGTCTGTAATGATGCTTCCTATCGGAATGGCAATTATCAAGCAGTTGAAAGACAATGAGTCCACACCCGAAGATGAGAACCAAATCTTTGGAAAAGCACTAATGTTAAGCATTGCTTACAGTGCTTCAATAGGCGGCGTTGCGACCTTAATCGGAACACCACCAAATTTGGTTTTTGCAGGAATTGTTCAAGAATTATACAATATTGAAATCACATTTTCTAAATGGATTTTGGTCGGTTTACCAATTTCTATAACCATGTTATTTATTTGTTGGAAATACTTGACAGAATATGCTTTTTCATTCAAACAACAGGCTTTCCCTGGTGGAAAAGAGGAAATTCAGCGACAAATCAAAGCATTAAATAAAGTTTCGTACGAAGAGAAAGTCGTATTGGCTGTTTTTATTCTAACAGCTGTAGCTTGGATAAGTCGGTCGTTCTTTTTATCTAAAATCATTCCTCAAATTGACGATACTATTATCGCAATTATGGCGGCAGTTGTCTTATTTATTTTACCCTCAAAACAAGCATCAAAACGAAAAATTATCAATTGGGATGAAGCAGTAAAATTACCTTGGGGTGTACTGTTGTTGTTCGGTGGCGGTTTAGCATTGGCGGAAGGGTTTAAAACCAGTGGTTTGGCAGAATGGATTGGTGCTCAAATGACTTTACTTCAAGGAACGTCTCTATTGCTACTCTTATTGTTATTGGTAGCCGCAGTCAATTTCTTAACAGAAATCACTTCAAATTTGGCAACGACGGCTATGTTACTACCGATTTTAGCGCCTCTGGCTGTTATTATTGATGCACATCCTTTTGTATTAATGGTCAGTGCGACCTTGGCGGCATCTTGTGCTTTTATGTTACCTGTTGCGACACCGCCGAATGCTGTGGTTTTTGGTTCTGGCTATATCAAAATAAGCGATATGGTGAAGACTGGTATTTGGCTGAATGTGATTTCAATTATCATCATTACACTTTTGGTTTATTTTGTATTGCCCTCTTTGTGGGCATTTGATCCGAGTGTTTGTCCTACGGATTTTAAATAATAATTATAAGCAATATTAACTAATATCAAAATCAAAATTATGAAAAAACGTATCATGTTAATGCTGTTGTTTTTAGTCGGCTTTGGTGGCTTACAACTGTATGCACAGTCCAAAACGGTTACGGGAAATATACGTAGTGCTGATGGAGAGGCACTTATAGGTGCTACTGTACAGGCTAAAAACTCAACAGAAGGAGTAACGACCGATATTGATGGAAATTTTACGATTAGTGTACCAGAGTCTATTCAGGCTTTGATTGTTTCTTATACGGGATACAAAACTCAAGAAGTTTCTATTACTGCGGTTGCTGAGGTACAAATTGTGTTGGACGAGTTGGTAGAAATTTTAGACGAAGTAGTCGTCAGTGCCTTAGGTTTTAAGGAAAAACGAGACGAGCAAGGTTCGACTTCCTCTATCGTTAGTGCGGAACTTGTGAAAAGTGCGGGAGAGGCTACTTTTGCCAATGCTTTAAGTGGTAAAGCGTCAGGGGTTCAAATCATCCGCCCGAACGGTGATCCTGGTGCTGGTAGTTCTATCAGAATTCGAGGGGCGAATACAATTGACGGAAGTAGTCAACCTTTGATTATCGTTGATGGTGTACCGATGAACAACTCAACTAGTTATGGTGGTGGAGGTACATTGATTCGAGGTAGAAACGGTGGTGTAACACAAGGTTCTCGAATGAATGATATTAACCCGGCAGATATTGAGTCGGTTCAAGTACTAAAAGGAGCATCAGCGGCGGCACTTTGGGGAAGTCGTGCGGCAAACGGTGTCATTGTGATTACAACAAAAAATGGTAAAGCTGGAAAACCGAAAATTTCATTTAAGTCAACTTACTCTTTAGATCAAGTCGCACAGCGTATTGAAATGCAAGATACTTGGGGACAAGGTCGTGATGGCGTTTACAGTCCTACGGCGGTTGAATCTTGGGGTGATTACATTCCAGACCGTTCGGGTGGGGCAGATGTATTTGACGAAAGCGGCGAACGCTTCATCGCTGATGATGGAACGGTTCACTATCCGATTTTAGAAAAAAATTCAAGAGAAACATTTGTAGAAGATAACTGGAATGACGTTTTTCAAAATGGTTATTTTTTACAAAATGATTTGACAATAAGTGGTGGTGGTGACAAAAGCACGTATTTCTTTAGTTTAGGAAACCTATCACAAGAAGGTATCATTAAAGAATCTACCTACAATCGTACAAACCTTAGATTAAACTACAATGCGTATTTATACGATTGGTTAACATTCTCAAACAAAGCAGCTTATACTTATACAAATTCTAACCGAATTCAACAAAGTCAAAACGTATCGGGTTTGATGTTGGGTTTGACTCGTACGCCAGCTGATTTTGAAAATGCAGATTACAGAGGAACGTATATTGATGAAAATGGTATTGCGTATGCAAACCGTCATCGTTCATACAGACGTTATTTAGGAAATTCCATCAATCCTGTTTACAATAATCCGCTTTGGACAACGATGGAACAAGATGGTTTGACAGATGTACACCGCTTCACGGTTACGCCTCAAGCAACAATCACACCGACAAGCTGGTTGCAGTTTATTGCTCGTGGTAATGCCGATGTTGCTTCGGATAGACGGACTTACTTCTTCCCTGTCGGTTCTGCGGGTGAGGTACAAACTGGTGTTTTGAATGAAGATGGTATCACGACGAGAGATTTAACCTTAGACCTTATTGGAAAGGCAAACTTTAAGCTGACGAAAGATATTGATGTAACGGCAACAACAGGTTGGAGTTTGAATGATAGAAGGTTTGAAAGAAATACGGGGCGAATCACTGGTTTCTTAGTAAATTCTACAAAGCAGACAACTTCATTGAATACAGCGGCAGGAGCCTCTATTTTTGAAAATGTAAATGTCAACAGACGCTCAAACCGAGGATATGGTATTTTAGACTTTGATATGTTTGATCAATTATACGTGAAAGTATCCGGAGCATTAGAAGCCTCTTCTACAATCGAAAGAGCGTTCTTTTATCCTTCAACGGACTTAGCTTGGAACTTTACTGAGTCTGCACTGGACTTGGATTTCCTATCATTCGGTAAATTGAGAGCCTCTTGGGGGCAAGTTGGTGTGGAGCCGGCGGCACATCGTTTTGAGACTTTATCAGAGGGGAGCTTCTCTTATTCTACTTTAAATAATGGTTTAAATATTGATTTGTTCGGTGGTGGATTTAGAGTGGATAACAATTTAGGAAATCCAGATTTACAACCAGAAATCAAAACAGAATGGGAAATAGGAACGGATTTAAGATTTTTGGATAATAAATTATCTTTCTCTTTTACGTATTACCAAAATCAAATTGAGGGTATTTTGTTAAATGTCAATTTATCGCCTTCATCTGGTTTCTCGACGCAGTACGGAAACTTCGGTTCGATGGAAAACAAGGGTATGGAAGTGGATTTAGGTTATACGCTTCTTAATAAAAATGATTGGTTTATTACTACGTCATTGAACTGGTCAAGAAACAGAAACTTGGTAACCGATTTAGCTGGAACGGAATCAATTGAGTTAGGTGGTGGTGAGGTTGCCTCTGTGGCTATCGAAGGTTATCCTTTAGGAGTGATTTTTGGAACAGGTTCTCAAACAGATGAAAATGGCGATTTCATTCTTAATGAAAATGGTTTTCCTCAGTTAACTGACCGTCCGATTGTATTAGGTGATCCGAATCCAGACTGGAGAGGTGGCTTGACGCTTAATGTGTCTTACAAAAAGTTCAGGTTAACGGCAGTTATCGAACACTCACAAGGTGGAGATTTCAACCCGAGAACACTACACGTATTGAATCGTTTTGGAACGACAATGGAAACGGCAAACAGGGTAACACTTGACCAAAACTTAGTCAATTACGCTGGAGATGTTGTCTTAGCAGGAACGACTGTTCGTGGAAATATCAAAAACTTTGGTGCAGGTCCGGTATTGTTAGATGAAAGCTGGTATCGTACCGGTATTGGTGGAGGTTTGGGTTCTAATCAAGCGTACAACTTCAATATCTACGATGCAACATTTACGAAAGTAAGAGAATTGACATTGAGCTATACGATTGATGAGGCATTATGGCCAGCGAAAAAAGGATTTGACAACATTGTAGTATCTGTATCAGGACGAAACTTTATTAACATCAACAACGTGCCAGGAATTGATCCTGAAATCAATCAAAATGGTGTTGGTCAAGCGTTGGGGGTAGAATACTTCACGAATCCGCAAACACAATCTTACTTATTCTCTGTATTATTTAATTTCTAATAATAGGTATTATGAAAACTAAATTATCACTATATATTTTATTCATTGCTGTGCTTTCACTCACATCATGTGAAGGCCTTGTCGAGGGAATTAATGAAAACCCGAATGACATTGTATTGAGCGATGTCGAGGACAAATTATTTTTAACAGGCGGCTTATTAGCCAATGTTCAAGTACAGTGTGGTCGTATGAATAATATTGCTGGAATGTATTCTGGGCAATTGATTGGTTTCGCTTCATTATTTGCAAATCAATATAACTATAACTTAACAACATCAAATTCAGATGGAACTTGGCGTGCAGCCTACGTCGGTGTCGTTACGAATATGCGATACATTGCTAATAATTCTGACAATACCTTATTACAAGGTATTGCAAAAGTGACGGAAGCACAAGCTATCGGTACTTGTGCGACGATTTTCGGTGATGTTCCTTATAGTGAAATTGGAAATTCAACGATTCCAGATCCGAGTTTTGATGGACAGGTGGACGTTTTTAATGATATGTTAGCACTTTTAGATGATGCGATTGCAACGTTAAACACGGCAACAAGTCAAAATTTATCGGAAGATATTTATTACGGTGGCGATAAAGACAAATGGATTGCAGCAGCTTACACTTTGAAAGCACGCTATCATTTACAAATGAAAGATTATGCAGCTGCAATGACGGCTGCTGAAAATGGTATTGTGTCAGCAGAGGGCGATATGCAGTTCATTCCTCGTGGTGCAGAAACGAATGCAGAGGGTGACAAAAACTTATTTTGGACAATGTTAGAAACATCAAGAGCTGGTGATGTTGGTAATTTGGCAGCAGATGGTACACAGAGTTATTTATTACAATTGTTAGATGCGAGTTCTTCGGTATCGAGAAATCATGCAAAAACGGATGAAACAGCACGTTTGGGCTATTATCAAATCGAAGAAGCATGGAATGATAACGACGGTATCATCAACAAATACGAACCTCAAAATATGGTGACATATTTTGAAAATCAATTGATTAAGGCAGAATGTGCGGCTCGCAACGGTTCACTTCAAGATGGTTTGCCACACTTAAATGACTTGAGAGCGTGGTTAAGCACCGGTGGACATTTGAACGATAACTATGTTGGGCAACCGTTTTTGTATGATGCTTTTGATGCAGCAGATTTTGATAATGGCGGTATTGAAAACGCAGATGGAATTGATGCTAAAGATGCTTTTTTGAGAGAAGTAATCGAAGAGCGTTATGTGTCTGGTTTCGGAATGTATATGCCGTTCAATGATGCTCGCAGATTACGTAAAAGTGACCAGAATATTTCAGTTCCTTTTGTATTGGTCAGTGGGCCTGCAGGGCCTTACCCTGAACGTATGCCGTATTCGCAGCAGGAGTTGAACTCAAACTCTAATGCTCCAGAAGATCCAGGTTTATTCTCGGTAACAGCCGTAAATCAATAAAAAATTAGAGCGTTTAGGATTTAGTAATTTTATCAAAAGTAACATGAAACTAATGATTAAAATATTAAGACAAGTATTGTGTATCGGTTTGGTTAGTTTGAGCTTGACTTCATCTGCTCAGACGGATACCGCACGAATTTTATTTGTAGGAAATAGTTTTACGTATTTTTTCAACTTACCGCAAGTTGTTTCGGCAATGGCATTATCGCAAGATACCGTGCTAATAACTCGACAGTCAACGGTCGGCGGTTCAAACTTGGAACAACACTGGAAGGGTGAAAAAGGTACAAAAACAAGAGCACTTTTAGAGGAAAGCGACTGGGATTATGTTGTTTTTAATAATCACAGCTTGAGTGCCATCGAAACACCGGAGAGCTTCATGACTTACGGGAAAAAGTTTGCCGATTTGGTTAGAGAAAAAGGAGCAGAGCCTATTTTTATGATGACTTGGGCGTATGAGTCGAATCCGTTGATGCAACCGAAAATTACGGAAATGTATCAAAAATTGGCAGCAGAGACGAACTCAAATTATGTCCCTGCTGGGCCTATATTTGCGGAAGCAAGAAAATGGCGACCAGATTTATCGCTCTTTTTTGATGATAAACATCCGTCATCGAACGGTACGTACTTGTTAGGGTTGACTTTTTATAAATTCTTTACTGGCAAATCGACAGCCGATATTCCTAAACGATTGACAACTAAAGATGCTGACGGAGAAAAACTCTATTTGATTTTTATGCATCAAACCGACGCAGATTTTCTCCAGCAATTAGTAGATGAATTTGATATTGAATTAAAAAATTAAAAAATTAAAAAAAGTAATGTACTGAAAATGGCATAAGTCCTTTATTCTTAGAATGCTCTTTTTTAGTACATTACTCAATTATAAAATAATGAAATTTTCGAACATAAAAACGTATGCACTGGCACTCTTAGGTGCTATGTTCTTGGTGGTGTCGTCTTGTAATAACGATGACGGAGAGCTACCGATTACCAATGATTTGCGAGTCTTACAAGTAAGAGTCGCGAATGAAGTGATTCTTTCAGGAGTGACAGATTTATCGGTTATTCCTGAGATTGAGTTGATATTTTCGCACGGCTTGAATGAGTCTGCTTTTGAAAATGCACTAACTTTCTCGCCGTCAGTTGATTTCTCAGTGACGTATGATGAGACAAAATCCAAAGCAACCGTTTCCTTTAATACACCTTTAGATTATGAAACGGATTATAACATGAGTTTACCAGTCGGCACTTACGGTGCAAACGGCGAAGCATCTGTGGAAGCCTTCACATTTGACTTTAGAACGGCAGCGTTTGAGCCGCCGAGTGTGGTACTTTCATCAGATAAAACGACTTTCTTCGAGGGAGAAGATGTCGCAATTATTGTCACTTTAGAAAGAGCAATTTTAGAAGAGGTAACAATGGAGTTGGCATTTGGTGGAACAGCAACTGGTTCGGGTACAGATTACAATTTGAGTACAGCAAATATTAATATTCCTTCTGGAGCAGTAGCAGATACGGTTATTCTAACGGCGGTTAATGACGGACAATTAGAAGGAGAAGAAACCGTGATTGTAACGTTACAGAACTTAGTCAATGCAATAGATGAACCAGCACAAGAATTGATTTTAACAATGGGCGATCAGCCGCCTGCAATGGAATTGAAAGGCGTGATGGAGTTACAAAACTACATCGGCGGAACAAGCGGTCGTGTTCGTGCGATTCATTTACGTGTGTTAGAGGATATTCCAGATTTAAGTATTTATGGTGTTGAAATTGCTTCAAACGGTGCTACTCCAGATCCAAATGATATTGACTTTATGTTCCCAACAGGAAGTGCAGTTGCGGGAGAGGATATATTTGTAGTTCGAGATGCAGATGAGGCAGATGCTGCTGCGTTTTTTGGATCTTGTTACAGTGACTTTACGGTGTTTCAGTCTTCTTCAATTACGCAAAATGGTGATGATGCGATTTTGTTATACAGAGATGGCGTATCCATCGAATCATTTGGCGAACCTGGTGTAGATGGTACTGGCGAACCTTGGGAATATACGAACTCGTGGGCTTATAAATTAGGAGAAGATTGGATTTACGCAGGGCCAAACTGTGTCGATAACGCCGGTGCAACAAACGACGTTTCAACTTGTAAATATCCGTTCTGTGTGCCAATGCAATTACAAGGAGTTTCTGCTTTATTGTGGAATAGTTCAGGAACAAATGGCGGTAAGTTCGTTCATGTTCGTGCAAATAGAGATATTGCAGATATTAGTGTTTACGGCCTCGGTGTAGCGAATAACGGTGGTGGAACAGACGGAATTGAGTTTACTTTCCCAGCAGTATCGGTGTCAGAAGGCGACCATATTTTAGTTGCTCGTGAACCGGGTACAATTGCAGCCTACTTTGGTGATTGTTACAATAATTTTGCACAAGTTTTCCAAGCTGATGCAATGTCGCAAAACGGTGATGATGCGATTGAGTTATTTGAAGGGGTAAACGTTATTGAAACTTACGGAGATGCTAATGTTGATGGAACAGGTCAAACTTGGGAATATGCTGGTTCATGGGGCTATAAAATCGGAGATTGGATTTATAGCGGTATAGATTGTGCAGTTGGTTCTGATGATACGCAAGGTTCGCCTTGTCCATATCCGATTTGTGATTAATAAAATGAAATAATTTACTTATCATATAAGTTAAAATGGTCAGAGGTGATGATGTAATATTGTCACCTCGTTTTTTTAAATTGTGTTACTATGAAACTATTACACTTCACTTTTTTCGTTGGCTTACTGATGA